>Ga0209647_1001109_pt1 | contig 23681 bp, 21 predicted proteins | sample GraSoi_2013_60cm_FD_185827 | JGI IMG/M metagenome (GOLD analysis project Ga0209647, IMG submission 185827) | Grasslands soil microbial communities from the Angelo Coastal Reserve, California, USA - Sample 9_17_2013_60cm (SPAdes) (version 2) | ecosystem: Environmental > Terrestrial > Soil >... | reverse complement strand
CGAGACGGGACATCAGGCCGTGCGTCGCCTCGAACACGGTGCGGTCCTCGACGCGGATGCCCGCAAGGTCCGTGATCTCAAAGAAGCGCCGATAGTTGATCTCATCCGATGCCACTCGCCAGTACGCGAGCCGATAGTGCTGGCGCTCGAGCAGCCGATGGAGCGCCATTGGATCTTCGATGGGCTTCAGGTTGCGCGTGGTCTTCGCGCTGAGCGGAAAGCGGTGGTCGAAATAGCGCACGCTCCAGCGGCCGCCCTTGTTCTCGAGCTTCAGCTCGCCCGCCTCCAGCGCTTTGCCGTAGTGCTTTCCCAAAACGGGTAACAGCAGCTTGCCGCGGCTCCAGTCGATGTCGAAGAAGCGCGCGTACGGCGAGGCACGGCCCTTCTCGAGCACGTCGAGCCACCACGCGTTGTCGGCGTGCAGCACGCCCATGTGGTTCGGCACCAGGTCCGGAACCAGGCCCATGCCGTGCTGGCGCAGGGTTTCTATCAGCTGGTTCAATTCCCGTTCGGTGCCGATCTCCGGGTTGACCGCGTTGTGGTCGATGATGTCGTAGCCGTGCGTGCTGCCCGGCCGCGCCTTGAGGAACGGCGATGCGTAGAGATGGCTGATCCCCAGCCGCGCGAGATACGGCACCAGCTTGATCGCATCGGCGAAGCGGAACTTGGCGTGGAACTGGAAGCGATAGGTCGCATCGGGTACGCGCTGCGGCCGGCCGCGCGCGATGGATCGCTCCGCCATCGCCTCTGCATGCGCAGCCACGCGCGGGTCGCTCGGCCAGGCTTCGAGCGCGAGCGGCAGCTTGCGGCGCCAGTTGGGATGCTGGTCGATGCTGCCCGGAAGGTTCGCCTGCTCGAGCAGCTCGAACACATCCTCGGGCTGGAGGAGCGCGATCTTGCACGGCGTGCGCGCGATGTAGGTGTGCGCCGAGAGCGCCGTGCGATCCAAGCCTGCACGCTCCAGTCTTGCCAGGTCTGCGCGACGCAACTCGCGCTCCTTCTTCGCGTCGACGCTGAAGCCCAGGCGCTCGCGCAGGTCGAGGTCGTGCTCCGCCCAGTAGCCGCGCCAGGTCGGCAGGTCGTGCGTGCTGACGCACACCAGCGCGTCGCGTGGATAGGCCTGCGGCGGCGCCATCTCGCCATCGGGCTGTTTCTCAAAAAACAATGGGCGGTACGAGAGCAGCCCCGCGGCATTCAGCTTGGTGCGCAGATCGGCCGACACCGTGCCGAGGTCCTCGCCGACCACCAGGCATTTGCGCCGGCGGCTCTCGGCGGCCAGCACGGCGAGCAAATCGTCCGCCGGGTAGTGCACGTAACCGCCCTGGTCTGCCTTGGCGCCGCGCGGGACCCAGTACAGGCGCGAGAGCGCCATGACGTGGTCCATGCGCAGCGCGCCGCCGGCGGGCATGTTGGCGCGCAGCAGCTCGATGAACGCGCGGTAGCCGGAAGCCTGCAGCGCGCGCGGCGAGTACGGCGGCAGGCCCCAGTCCTGTCCTTTCGGATTGAACTCGTCGGGCGGCGCGCCGCAGGTGGCGTCGAGCGCGTAGGACTCCTGGTCCGCCCACACCTCCGCGCCGCCGCGGTCGGCGCCGAGCGCGAGATCGACGTAGAGCCCGATCGGCATGCCGAGCTCGTGCGCGCGGTTCTGCACGCTTTCGAGCTGCGCGCGGGCGATGCGCTGCACCCACTCGTGGAAGGCGACGCGCTGCGCCCGCTGTTTCGCGAATGCCTTGACGGCGCGGCTCGCCGGATCGCGATACTCCTTCGGCCAGCTCTCCCAGCCGCCGCCGAATTTCTCGCGCAGCGCTTCGAAGATGGCGAAGGTGCTCGGCGAGGCCACCCTGGGTTTCGCCTGCTTGAAGATCAGCTCGAGGACATTGCGCTTGAGGACCGCCACGCCGGCGTAGTCGACGAGCGGCGCTTTCCTCAGCTGGTCGAGCTTGCGCTGGAACGCCTTGGTCTTCACCAGGCGCTGCGCTGCGCCGTACTCCGGCAGCGCCTCGATATCCAGATACAGGAAGTTGAGCGCGAGCCGGCTGGACGGGCTATAGGGGCTGCCCTGCGTGGCGTGCAGCGGATTCACGCCGACCACGGCGGCGCCGCGCGCCGCGGCGAACTCGATCAGCGTGCGCAGGTCGCCGAAGTCGCCGATGCCCCAGTTGCGCTTCGAGCGCACGCCGTAGAGCTGCACCATGAAGCCCCAGACGCGGCCGCCCTGCGCGAGGAGCTCGGGCTCGTAGCAGCGCCCGGACTCGAGCTTGACCTTCGCCGGCTTGCGCGGCGGACCCAGTGCCCGCGCGAGCGCCGCGCGCGTCGCGGGGTCGATCTTCTTCTCGCGCCCCCAGACGTCGAGGTAGCTCTCAGCGATTTCAGTCATTTGGAATTCGGGGACGGAGCCCGAATTAGATCGGGCTCCGTCCCCGAATTAATGCGAATTAATGTTTGATCCACCAGTTGACGCTCCAGGGCGCGCCGGGAGGGCCGTTGGTCCAGAGCGGCGTCTGCCCGGGTGCGTCCTTGACGGTGATCTCCTGGTCGCCGCAGTTGGCGATGAGCGAGAGCTTGCCCCAGGTCACCTCGAAGGCGCGCTCGCCGAGCATGCGGTACTTGCCCGGGCCGCAATCGAGCGGCACGACAGCGCTCTGGCGCAGGCCGAGGAGCTGCTTGTAGTGCGCCATCCAGACGTGGTCGGCCTTCGACCAGTCGAGCACCGAGGCCTTGAAGCTGCTCTCCGCGATCGGGTCGGGGACCTGCCCCTTGAAATTCTTGAAGCGCGAGAACTCCTCGCGCCGGCCTTTGCGCACCGCCTCGCCGAGCTCGCCGTCGAAATCGCAGAAGAACAGGAACGGCTGCCGGCAGCCCCACTCCTCGCCCATGAAGATGAGCGGCGGCGACGGCGCGAGGAGCTGGATGGCGGTCAAGGCTTTTAATTTTTTTTCGTCCGAAAGGCACAGCAGCCGCTCGCCCATCGCCCGGTTGCCGATCTGGTCGTGGTTCTGCAGGAAGTCGACGAAGCAAGACGGCGGCAGGTGGCTCGACTGCTCGCCGCGCGGCTCCTTGGTGAACGGCGACACCTCGCCCTGGTAGGCGAAGCCCTCGGCCAGGCAGCGCGCGAGATGGCGCACCGGCGCGTCCACATAGCTGATGTAGTAGCCATCGGATTCGCCGGTCGCCGTGACGTGATAGGCGTGATGCGAGTCGTCGTTCCACTGCGCGTTGTACTTGCCCGGCCCGACGAAGCGCGCCTGGTTGGCGTCGTTCTCGAGCACCAGGTGCTTATATGGGATGGAAGATGAGGGCACGTTGTCGCGGATCTCGTCGAGGATGTGGCGCGGCGAGTGATCGATGATCGCGTGCACCGCGTCGAAGCGCAGGCCGTCGAAGTGGTACTCCTCGAGCCAGTAGAGCACGTTGTGGATGAAGTACCGGCGCACCACCTCGTTCTCGAAGTTGATCGCCGCGCCCCACGGCGTGTTGTACCGGTCGGTGAAAAACTGCGGCGCATACACGCTGAGATAGTTGCCCTTCGGTCCGAAATGGTTGTAGACCACGTCGAGAAACACCATCAGACCCGCGTTATGCGCGGCCTCGACCAGCGCCTCGAGATCTTCGGGCCGTCCATAGGCGCTGTCCGGCGCGAAGGGCAGCACGCCGTCGTAGCCCCAGTTGCGCTTGCCGGCGAAGTCGGAAAGCGGCATCAGCTCTATCGCCGTAATGCCATGCTCTCGCAGGTGGCCCAGTTTGGTGGCGGCGCCGGTGTAGGTACCCTCCGGCGTGAAAGTCCCGACGTGCAGCTCGTAGATCACCGCCTCCTGCCACGGCCGGTTGTGCCAGCCCGCGTCCTTCCACGGATAGCGGCTCGGATCGATCACCTCGCTCGGCCCGTCGACGTCCTTCGGCTGGAAGCGCGACGCCGGATCGGGCACCAGCTGCTTGCCGTCGATGCGGTACTGGTACAAGGTGCCGGCGGCGGAGTCGCGATCGACCAGCTCGAACCAGCCGCCGCCCACAGACTTCAACGGTTTGCTCTTGGTCGCGACGACCAATTCCACCTTGGTAGCGGCAGGCGCCCACAGGCGAAAGCGCACGCCGGCGCCGGCCAGGACTTCGGCGCCGAAGGGCATTGAATGACGGCGCTTCAACGCTTCTTGCGCGGCCACCACCGCTCCAGGAACTCGGCGGCCCATTCACGGCCACCGAGGCCGAAGGCGAGCGCCAGGGCGAACACCACGCCCGCGAGCAGGATGAGGAAGGTCTGGCGCACGATGTCGCCGCCGATGTTCACTTGATCCAATGCGATCAGCACCACGAAGGCGAGGATCGCGTAGCGCGCGAGGTTGCCCAGCAGCTCGGCGTCCTGCAGGTGGACGTTGCGCAGGTAGGCGCTGACGGCGTTGCCGACAAAGCGCGCGAAGTACGCCCCGAACGCCAGGATGAGCAGCGCGACGAGCACCTTGGGCACGAAGAGCAGCACACGCGACAGCAGATCGGTGACGTAGGTGAGGCCGAGGAGGTTAAAACCAACGACCAGCGCGACCAGGATCACGATCCAGTAGACCAGCATCGCGAGGATGTCGGTCGCGTCCATGCGGATGCCGCCGTCGCGCAGGAAGCCGTCGATGCCGGCGCGCTCGGTGATGATGTGGAAGTTCACCTTGCGCAGGCCCCGGCTGATGGCGAAGCGCACCGCCTTGGCGATCAGCCAGCCCGCGATCAGGACGATGAGCGCCAGCGCCAGGCGCGGCAGGAAGTCGGCGATCTGCGTGAGGAACACGCGCAGCGGCTCGAGCATTACCTCGAAGCGGTCCATCTCAGCCTCCGAAGACTCATTGCTCCAAAAGGGCCATCAGGCCCTGCACGGGAATGTGGATCCAGTCGGGCCGGTTGGCGGCTTCGTAGCGCAGCTCGTAGAGCACTTTCTCGATCTCGGCGAGCTGCAGCACGCCGCGCATGTCGTCGAGCGACTCGTAGATGCCGCTGCCCTTCATCGCCGCCGCGTAGGCGTCGACGAAGGCCTTGCGCGTCGCCTTCTCCCACGCCACCAGCGCCGGCCCGAGGCGCTCGAGCGCCGGTTCGGTGCGCTCGCGCAGCTGTGTCGAGCCGCGCGCATAGCTGAACGAGCGCAGCATGCCGGCGACGTCGCGCAGCGGGGTATGTTTCTTCCGGCTCTCGGCGAGCGGCCGCGACGGCTCGCCCTCGAAGTCGATGATCAGGAAGTCGTTGCTGGACACCAGCACCTGGCCGAGGTGGTAATCGCCGTGGTGCCGGGTCTTCAGCGCCGGGCGCTTGGGCAGCGGGCAGGCATCGATGAAGGCGAGGATGCGCGTCTTCTGTGCAGCCACCGGCTTGGCTTTCTCGCTGCGCTCGCAAATTCGCAGTGTTTCCTCGGCTTCCTGGCGCACCCGCGCGCGCCAGGTCTCGACGTCCTGCGCGGTGAGCGGCTCGGGCTCGAACGCCGGGTTGCCGGTCTTCATGGCAAACGCGCGGTGCAGCTCGGCGGTGCGCGTCGCGAGCGTCTGCATCAGCAGCAGATACGCGCCGTGCGTCTCCTCCTCGCGCAGGCTCTCGACGAAGCGCTCCAGATACGCGAGCGTGTAGGTCCACGCATCGCCCTGGTTCGGGATGTAGGCCTGCAGCAACGCGACCGCCGCCGGCTCGCCCGAGCTCGGCAGGTACTCGACCGCGCCGGCGAGTGGCACGCAATTCTTGAAGTGCGCCACCTCGGTGAGGAAGCGCCCGACCTCGAGCTCGGGATGCATCCCCGGCCGGATGCGCCGGAAGCATTTCAGGAACAGGCGCTCGCCGAGCGTCACCGAGGTGTTGGTGCTTTGCGTATGCAGCGCGCCCATCGTCAGGCTCGCCACCTCGGCCCCGGCGAGCGCGGCAAAGGCGCTGGTCGGCGTGAAGCGCAGCGCGCCGTGCGCGCTCGGCAGGTTCTTCTTCTCGCCGATCGCCTTGACGACGTGGCGGCAGAACCCCTCGTCGGCGATGGCGTCGGCCATCACGCCGACATTCGCCTGCTGGCGCACCCGGGCAATCGCGAGCGCGGAGAGCGCGCGCACGTGGTCCTCGTCCTCTTCCCAGCCGAGCGCCAGCGGCAGGAAGTAGTCGCCGCCTTTCACGTGGACGAAAGTCAGCAGCCAGGAGATGCCGCCGACGTCCCACACCACGTGATCCTTCAGCTCGGCGCGCGCCACGTGCTCGCCCTTCTGGGCGTACCAGCGCTGCGCGTCGATGAACTTCGGCAGCACCTCGACTTCCAGCCGTTCACGCAGCTGCTCGGCCATGCCGATGCGCCAGGGCACCACCTGGTCGCGGAAGAAGCTGGTCCAGCCGTCGAACAGCACGAGAACCGGGGCTTCTTCGGTGAGCAGCATCTCCTTGTGCCAGTCGGGCGCCGGCACGTCCTGCGCCAGGCGGAACCAGTAGAAGGCGTACGCCGGCAGCGTGAGGAGGTAGGGCAGATCGCCGATCGGCGGGAACGCCACGCGACCCAGCAGCTCGACCGGCACGCGTCCTCTGAAGCGCTTGAGGTCCAGCTCGACCGGCTGCGCCGCGCGCGAGAGGTTGGCGACGCAGAGGATCGCTTCGTCTTTCAGCTCGCGCAGATAGACCAGCACCTTGCGGTTGCCTGCCGGCAGGAACGCGAGGCTGCCGCGGCCGAAGGCATGGCTGGTCTTCCGCACCGCGAGCATGCGCTTCATCCAGTTGAGCAGGCTCGCCGGATCGCGCTGCTGCGCCTCCACGTTCACCGCCTCGTAACCGTAGATCGGATCCATGATCGGCGGCAGAAACAGGCGCTGCGGATCGGCACGCGAGAAGCCGGCGTTGCGGTCGGGGCTCCACTGCATCGGCGTCCGCACGCCGTTGCGGTCGCCGAGATAGATGTTGTCGCCCATGCCGAGCTCGTCGCCGTAATAGACCACCGGCGAGCCCGGCATCGAGAGCAGCAGGCTGTTCATCAGCTTGATGCGGTCGGGGTCATTCTCCATCAGCGGCGCGAGGCGCCTTCTGATCCCGAGGTTGATGCGCGCCTGCATGTCGGCCGCGTACATTTTCCAGAGGTAATCGCGCTCCTTGCTGGTCACCATCTCGAGCGTCAGCTCGTCGTGGTTGCGCAGGAAAATCGCCCACTGGCACAGCGGCGGGATGTCGGGCGTCTGCTGCATGATCTCGACCACCGGGTGGCGGTCTTCCTGCGCGATCGCCATGTACATGCGCGGCATCAGCGGGAAGTGGAACGCCATGTGGCACTCGTCGGCGTCGCCGAAGTAGGGCCGCACGTCCTCGGGCCACTGGTTGGCTTCCGCGAGCAGCATGCGGTTCTGGTAGCGCGCATCCATGTGCGCGCGGATCTGCTTCAGCACCACGTGCGTCTCGGGCAGATTCTCGTTATTGGTCCCTTCGCGCTCGCAGAGATACGGGATCGCGTCCAGGCGGAAGCCGTCGACACCCATGTCGGCCCAGGACTGCAGCACCTTCATGACGGCGCGGATGACGTGCGGGTTGTCGAAGTTGAGGTCGGGCTGGTGGCTGAAGAAGCGGTGCCAGTAGTACTGCTTCGCCACCGGGTCCCAGGTCCAGTTCGACGCCTCGGTGTCGGTGAAGATGACGCGCGTGCCCTTGTACTTCTGGTCGCTGTCGCTCCACACGTAGTAGTTGCGCTTCTTCGAGCCCGCGGGCGCACGCCGCGCCGCCTGGAACCACGGATGCTGATCGGAGGTGTGGTTGATCACCAGCTCGGTGATCACCTTCAGGCCGCGAGCGTGCGCCTCGGCGACGAAGGCACGGAAGTCCTCGCGCGTGCCGTAATGCTTGTGCACGTTGCGGTAGTCGGCGACGTCGTAGCCGTCGTCCTTGAGCGGCGACGGATAGAACGGCAGCAGCCACACCGCGTTGACGCCCAATTCTTTTATGTAGTCGAGCTTGGAGGTCAGCCCCTGGAAGTCGCCGATGCCGTCGCCGTTCGAGTCGAGGAACGCCTTGACGTGCAGCTGGTAGATGACCGCGTCCTTGTACCAGAGCGCGCTGTCCGGCAGCTCGGACTTCGCCTCGGGTACCGCGGTGAGCTGGCTACTTTCGCGTAACACGGAAGACGTGCGCCGGCAGGGTATTGGGATTCAACTGCACGAAGTTGCGCCGGCCGCTCCAGGTGTAATGGTCGGCGGCGACCAGGTCGTGCAACTCGTAGCTCGCGCCGGGCGCGCGATCGAAATCGAGCCAGCCGCCCTGCGTGTTTTTGGGATCCAGGTTGACGGCCACCAGAATGAGATTGTCGCCCTCCTCCTTCGAGTAGCACAGCAGCTGGTCGTTGTCGGTGGGATGGAAGCGCAGGCTCCAGTCGCGCTGCAGGGCCGGGTTTTCCTTCCTCACCTGGTTGAGCTTCGAGACCAGGCCGCGCAGGCTGTCCGGCCGCTCGCGCTCCCAGCGCTTGATCTCGTACTTCTCGGAATTCAGATACTCCTCGCTGCCCGGCTCGCGCGGCGTGTGCTCCATCAGCTCGAACGCCGGCCCGTACATCCCGTAGTTCGCCGCAAGCGTCGCGGCAAGCACCGCGCGCACCACGAACGCCGGCCGGCCGCCGTGCTGCAGATATTCATGGAGGATGTCCGGCGTATTCGGCCAGACGTTGGGCCGGAAGTATTCGCGCGAAGGCTCCTGCGTCAGCTCGGTGAAATATTCCTGCAGCTCGTAGCGCGTGGTGCGCCAGGTGAAGTAGGTATAGGACTGCGTGAAGCCGAGCTTCGCCAGCTTGTGCATCACGCGCGGGCGCGTGAAGGCCTCGGACAGGAAAATCAGCTCGGGGTGCTTGGCCTTCAGCTCGCCGATGCACCATTCCCAGAAGGCGAAGGACTTGGTGTGCGGGTTGTCGACACGGAAGATCGTGACGCCGTGCTGGATCCAGAATTCAAACACGCTTTTCAGCTCGGCCCATAATCCACGCCAATCCCTGGATTCAAAGTCGAATGGATAGATGTCCTGATATTTTTTGGGAGGATTCTCGGCGTACTGCACCGTGCCATCCGGCCGCTGCCTGAACCACTCCGGGTGCTCGCGGACGTACGGATGGTCGGGCGAGCACTGGAATGCGATATCCAGCGCCACGGAAATGTTTTTCTTCCCGGCTGCCGTCACGAGCAAATCAAAATCGGCGAACGTGCCCAGGCGCGGGTGCAGCGCCTTGTGCCCGCCCGGATGACCGCCCGCATCACCGCCTATGGCCCATGGGCTGCCGACATCGCCGTGCTCGGCCTTGAGCGCGTTGTTCTTGCCCTTGCGCTCGGTCATGCCGATCGGATGCACCGGCGGGAGATAGAGGACATCGAAGCCCATCGCCTCGACCTGCGGCAGGAAGGCGATCAGGTCGCGGAAATTCGCATGCGTGCCGTCGCCGCGCACCGAGCGCGGGAAGAGCTCGTACCAGGTGCTGAAGCGCGCACGGACTGGATCGACGATGACTTCCAGGGTTTTGTCGTAGGTAAGAACCCGGGCCTCGTCGGGCGGCGGCGGCTTGAGCGCCATGGCGGTCGCATAGCGCTCCTTCGCCGGGCGCGCTGCATCCTTCAGCACCGGGTTGCAGGACAGCGCGCCGCCGATCAAAAAGTCCACGGATAAATCCTGCCCAGCCTCCTGGCGCTTCTTGAGATCGCGCTGCCAGGTGAGGAACGCGTCGGTCCAGCCGCGCACGCTGTATTCGTAACGCCCGAGCTTCTCGACGCGGAAGGACCCGGTCCAGTGGTCGTTGCCGAGGAAGGTCATCGGCACGGCGCGCCATTCCTTTTCATTTGCCTTTCTGAAAAGCAATTCGGCGACGACCGCGTCATGCCCGTCGGTGAAGACATCGGCCTCGACGGTCACGTCGTCGCCCACGGCGCGCTTGATCGGATAGCGCCCGCAATCGACCTCAGGACGCACCGATTCGATGACGACGCGAGGCGGTGCGAGTGTTTCTTTGGCGTCGCTATTCAGGCTTGAAGAAGAGCGCGGCTAATGGAGGGAGGGTGATCGAGAGCGAGTGGCTGTACTGCTCGTACGGCATCGGCGTCGCCTCGACGCCGCCGAAGTTGCCGAGGCCGCTGCCGCCGTAGAGCGGCGCGTCGCTGTTCAGCATTTCACGCCAGAAGCCGCCGCGCGGCACGCCGAGGCGGTAGTTGTAGCGCGGCACCGGCGTGAAGTTGCACACCACGAGCACCGGCGGCGCGGATTCCTGTCCGAGGCGCAGGAACGAGGTCACGCTCTGCTCCCAGTCGCCGCGCTGCACCCAGCGGAAGCCGTCGTTGCTGAAATCCTTCTGGTGCAGCGCAGGCTGCTCGCGCAGCACGCGGTTCAGATCGGAGACCCACTTCTGCACGCCTTCGTGGCGCGGGTCCATGCCGAGCACGTGCCACTCGAGGCTCGAGTCGTGGTTCCACTCGCGCCGCTGGCCGAACTCGCCGCCCATGAAGACCAGCTTCTTCCCGGGATGCGACCACATGTAGCCGAACAGCAGGCGCAGGTTGGCGAACTGCTGCCACGCGTCGCCCGGCATGCGGCCGATGAGCGAGCCTTTGCCGTGCACCACCTCGTCGTGCGACAGGGGCAAGACAAAATTCTCGTGGAACGCGTACCAGAGCGAGAACGTGAGCTCGTCGTGGTGGAACTTGCGGTGCACCGGGTCCTGCTTCAGGTAGTTCAGCGTGTCGTGCATCCAGCCCATGTTCCACTTCATGCCGAAGCCCAGGCCGCCGAGATAGGTCGGCCGCGACACCTGCGGCCACGCGGTCGATTCCTCGGCAATGGTCTGCGTATCCGGATAGTCGCGGTAGATGGTTTCGTTCAGGAACTGGAGGAACGAGATCGCTTCCAGGTTCTCGCGCCCGCCGTGGCGGTTCGGGATCCACTCGCCCTGCTTGCGGCCGTAGTCGAGATACAGCATCGAGGCGACCGCATCCACGCGCAGGCCATCGGCGTGGTACTTGTCGAGCCAGAAGCGCGCGCTGGAGGCGAGGAATGCGCGCACCTCGTTGCGGCCATAGTTGAAGATCGCGCTCGCCCAGTCCGGATGGTGACCCTGGCGCGGATCGGCATGCTCGTAGAGATGCGAGCCGTCGAAGAAGCCGAGGCCGTGCTGGTCCCACGGGAAGTGCGACGGCACCCAGTCGAGGATCACGCCGATGCCCGCCTGGTGCAGCGTGTCGACGAAGAACATGAAGTCCTGCGGCGTGCCGTAGCGCGTGGAAGGCGCGAAGTAGCCGGTGCACTGGTAGCCCCACGAGCCGTAGAACGGATGCTCCATGATCGGCATCAGCTCGACGTGCGTGAATTGCATGCGCTGGCAATATTCGGCCAGCTGCGGCGCGATCTCGCGGTAGCTCAGCAGCCGCGCCGGGTCCGAGGGATCGCGGCGCCACGAGCCCAGGTGCACTTCGTAGGTGGAGTGCGGCGCATCGAGCGCGTTGCGCGCCTTGCGCTCCTGCATCCAGGCCTGGTCGTGCCACTCGTACGCCAGGTCCCAGACCATCGAGCCGGTGCGCGGCGGCTGCTCGGCACGAAACGCGTAGGGGTCGGCCTTGTCTACCTTGAATCCGGCATTGCGGGAAACGATGTGAAATTTGTACACGCTGCCCGGCTTCGCTTCCGCCACGCGCAGCTGCCAGATGCCCGAGTCGCCTTCCGCCTGCATCGGGTGCTTGCGCGGGTCCCAGCCGTTGAAGTCGCCGACCACCGCGACTGAGACGGCGTTCGGCGCCCACACGGCAAAGGAGGTCGCATCTCCCATGAAGTGCGCGCCCATCTTTTCGTACAGGCGGCTGTGCGTGCCTTCGCGGAACAGGTACTGGTCGTGTCCCGTGAGGGTGACGGCGGTGCGGTCAGTGACTGCAGGCATGGGGTCGATTTATCTCACTCATTTATCCCAAATGGACGGCGGCTTGCTACCTTTGGGCCCTATAAACTTTGACTATGCAGACTGACTACGTTCAGCGCTTTCTGTTCGAAAACCTCGACATCCGGGGCCGCCTGGTGTGCCTGACCGGCGCCTGGCAGCGGATGCTCGACGGCCGCGGCTACCCGGAGGACATCGTCTCGCTGCTCGGCCGCACCACGGCGCTGAACGTCCTTTTGGGTGCAAACCAGAAGGGCGCAGGCCGGGTTACTCTGCAAGTGCAAGGCACGGGCCCGGTCAAGCTGCTGGTGTCCGACTGTACCGCGGAGCTGCGCATCCGCGGCATGGCGCACTATGAGAGGGACGATATTCCGCAGGACAGCGAGCGCAGCCTGCTGGGCGATGGACGCCTCTCGGTGACGCTCGAGGACCTGAAGAGCGGCAAGTTCTACCAGAGCCTGGTGCCGCTCGAGGGCGAGACGATGGAGCAGATCTTCATGCATTACCTCGCGCAGTCGGAGCAGCTTTCGGCGTACCTGCGCCTGTGCGCCGATGACGGCGCGCTCGCCGGCCTGCTGCTCGAGAAGCTGCCGAACGCCGACCTGCGCGACCCGGACGGCTGGAACCGCGTCACGCACTTCGCCAACACCCTGACGCTCGAGGAGACGCGCGATGCGCAGCCCTACGACCTCCTGACGCGCGTCTTTCCCGAAGAGCTGATGCGCGTGTTCAGGCTCTACGCGGTCGAATACCATTGCCCCTATGACGAGGACAAGGTGAAGGATATGCTGCGCGGCCTCGGCCGGCAGGAAGTCGAATCCATACTTGCCGAGAAGGGCGAGGTCGTCATAAGAAACGAGATGTGCAACCACGAGTACCGGTTTGACGCCGCGGCAGTCGCGCGGCTCTTTGCGACTCACTAAGAAAGGGAGGGACCATGAAGAAAATCCTGGCGCTGGGCCTCGCGCTCGCAATGCTCGCGTGTTCGGAGCCGCCGCCACCGCCGAAGCCCCAGGCCAAGGCGCCGGCGCCGGTGCCGGTGCCGGTCGCGCCGAAACCGGAAGTGAAGCCGGAGCCGCCGAAGCCCGATCCGAACAAGGAGCTCGCCGCCAAGGTGAAGCAGGCGCTCGAGGCGCCCGACGCCAAGCTGCCCTCGGGCGCGATCGACGTCACCGCCGCCGACGGCAAGGTCAGCCTGTGGGGCGCGGTCGCCACCGCCGGCCAGCGCTCGCGCGCCGCGCAGATCGCCACCAAGGTCGACGGCGTGAAGAGCGTCGACAACCAGCTGAAGGTCGTCAAAGGCTCTTAAACCCAGCGAAGCCGATCGGGGTCAGGTCTTGAATTCACGCATCGTCATGCGTCAATTCAAGACCTGACCCCGAATTTTATGAAGATCGCCACCTGGAACGTGAACGGCATCCGCGCGAGGGCGGCGCAGGTGTGCGAGTTCCTCGAGCGCGAGCGCCCGGACGTGCTCTGCCTGCAGGAGCTGAAGGCGGACAGCGCGCAGGTTCCGGAGCAGTGCAAGGTCGCCGGCTACCACGCCTACTGGCACGGCTCCCAGACGAAGGCCTACTCGGGGGTTTCGCTGCACGTCATGGAAACCTCATTCAGGACGCCGCCCGCATTCAGCCATCCCGAGTTCGACATGGAGTCGCGCATCGTCGCCGGCCAGGTGGACCACACGGTGTTCGCCTCGGTCTACGTGCCGAACGGCGGCAAGGACTATCCCGCGAAGCTGCGCTTCCTGCAGCTCATGACGCAGTGGGTCAAGCGGGTCCACGCCGAAGGCAAGGAGCTGATCCTCTGCGGCGACATCAACATCGCGCGCACCGAGCGCGACGTCCATCCGGCCGAGCGCAAAAACGTCATCGGCCAGCTGCCCGAGGAACGCGCGCTCTTCGAGCAGCTGCTCGGCGAGCACCTGGTCGACGTGCAGCGCATGCTCGACCCGGACAACGAGCGCCTGTTCACCTGGTGGGCACCCTGGCGCAAGATGCGCGAGCGCAACATCGGCTGGCGGCTGGACTACGTGCTTGCTTCCAGATCGATCGCGGCGCGCGCCGCGAGCTGCGTCGTGCAGCGCGAGTTCGGCACCAGCGACCACGGGCCCGTGGTGATGATCTACCAATAAGATTAGTGCCCAGGTTGACGGTCAACGTGCGCTTACGCAGCATAGCGTCCTGAAGGGGTGACAGTGAACTCACCAAGACGAGCGCACCTGTTCTTTGCCGCAACCTGTCTGGCCATTGCGGCATCCGGCGGCGTCAATATTTCGCCGGCCTGTGCCGAGGAGCGCACCGAGTACGGAATTCGATTCGATGAACCCGGGGCGGGTTCGAACATCAGGCGGTGGAACGTCCACCCGATGAGCTTCCCCATCAACAAGCCTTACGGCGCATTCACACCGCAAGAGAAGGCGCGTTTCCGCGCCTACTACGTAAAACTCGACGAGGCCGACGAGCCGCCATTTCCGCATGACGGTCTTCGCTCGATCATCGAAGGACTGCGCAAAGCTCAATCCAACTACTATTACCAAGGCACCGGGGAATTGTTTCTCATCGCTGACGTGGACGCGACCGGCGACGCAATTACCGTGAAGGCCATCGGCGCTCCAAGTCCGGAAATGGCCAAGATCGGTGCAACGCTGCTAATGCTGACCAAGTACAAGCCAGCCTTGTGCAAGGGGCAGCCTTGCCGCATGGAGTTTCCGCTCTCCTTCTACTTTCGAGTGGAGTAGCGGGTACCTCGACATTCACCGAGGGGTCGCTTAGCAGCGCGAGCCGCCGCTGCAGCGGCGCACCGACCGCGCGCTTCCGCAGGATCCACGGCAACCCAGTGACGAGCGCCTAGGCGAGCATGTAAGGATTGGGCCGTGGCCATGGTCTAGTGAGGAGCCGTGCACCAGACCTTCGCCCTGCTGCAGTCGAGCCGCTTCCCTGCGATCCGGCGCCGCCGGCTCGAGACATTGCAGGTGAACCTCGGCTACCGCTGCAACCAGTCGTGCGTGCATTGCCACGTGAACGCCGGTCCGACCCGCACCGAGCAGATGGACCGCGACACCATGGATGCGGTGATCCTTTACCTCGCCGCGGGCGGCGCGAGGACGCTGGATATCACCGGCGGCGCGCCGGAACTGCATCCGGATTTCCGCTGGCTCGTCGAGCGCGCGCGGGCGCTCGGCGTGCGCGTCATGGACCGCTGCAACCTGACCATCCTGGAAGAGCCTGGCAACGAGGACCTGCCCGCCTTTCTCGCCGCCAACCAGGTGGAGGTGGTGGCCTCTCTACCCTGCTACACGCCGGAGCTCGTCGACCGCCAGCGCGGCCGCGGCGTGTACGACTCCAGCATCCGCGCGCTGAAGGGCCTCAATGCCCTCGGCTACGGCGCGCCCGAGAGCGGGCTCGTGCTCAACCTGGTGTACAACCCGCAAGGCCCTTCACTGCCTCCGCCGCAGGCCGCGCTCGAGGCCGATTACAAGCGCGTCCTGGGCGAGAGCCACGGCATCCGCTTCAACGCCCTCTACACCCTGGCCAACATGCCGATCGCGCGCTTCGGCTCGATGCTGATATCGAAGAAGCAGTTCGCGCCGTACATGGATCTTCTGCGCCAGTCCTACCGCGAAGAAAACCTGGATGCCGTGATGTGCCGCAGCCTGATCTCGGTCGACTGGCAGGGCTACGTCTACGACTGTGACTTCAACCAGATGCTCGGGCTGCCGCTGCGCGTCGACGGCAGGCCGCGCGTCAAGCTGCGCGATCTCATCGGCCACGACCTCGGCGGCAATGCCATCGCGGTGCGCGATCACTGCTTCGGCTGCACCGCCGGCCAGGGCTCGAGCTGCGGGGGCGCGCTGCGGCCCTAGAATCACGGGCTGTGGCCAGCGTCCCGCTCGCATCGCTTCCTTCGGTCGACCGGCTCCTGCGCAGCGCGGCGGCGGCGCCGCTGCTTTCCGTCCATGGCAGAAGCGCCGTGACGCTGGCGGTGCGCGAGGTGCTCGGCGAGCTGCGCGCGGCGCGCGAGGCCGGGCTGAGCGAAACCGCGCTGCTTGAGCGCATCGCCACGCGCCTCGACCAGGAAGCCCGCCCGACGCTGCGTCCCGTCTTCAACCTCACCGGCACCGTGCTGCACACCAACCTCGGCCGCGCGCTGCTGCCCGAAGCGGCGATCGAGGCCATGGTCGCCGTCGCCCGCGCGGCGAGCAACCTGGAGTACGACCTGGCCGACGGACGCCGCGGGGAGCGCGATCACCACGTCGAGAAATTGCTGTGCGCTCTCACCGGAGCCGAGGCGGCGAGCGTCGTCAACAACAATGCCGCCGCCGTGCTTCTTGTGCTCAACACCCTCGCCCAGAGGAAGGAGGTGCCAACCTCGCGCGGCGAGCTGATCGAGATCGGCGGCTCCTTCCGCCTGCCGGACATCATGGCGCGCTCGGGCTGCAGGCTGCGCGAAGTGGGCACCACGAACCGCACGCATCTCGCCGACTATGCGGAGGCGATCGGACCAAAGACCGGCGCGGTGCTGAAGATCCACGCCAGCAACTACTCGATCGAAGGTTTCACCGCCGCCGTGCCCGAAGCCGAGCTCGCGCAACTCTGCCGCAGCCGCGGCCTGCCCTTCATCGTCGACCTAGGCAGCGGCGCGCTCGTCGACCTGCGCCGCTACGGGCTGCCGCACGAGCCGACGCCGGCAGAGACGCTGGCGCAAGGAGCGGACGTTGTCACCTTCAGCGGCGACAAGCTGCTCGGCGGGCCGCAGGCCGGGATCATCGTCGGCCGCTCCGAGCTCGTCGAGCGCATGCGCAAGAACCCGCTGAAGCGCGCGCTGCGCGTCGACAAGATGACTCTCGCGGCGCTCGCGGCACTGTTGCGCATCTATACGGATCCCGATCGCGTCGCCGAGCGTATCCCGACACTTCGCCTGCTCGCGCGGCCGCTGGCGGCGATCCGCACGCAGGCGGCGCGGGTACAACCGCTGCTCCAGGCCGCGCTTAAGCAAACGGTGGAAGTGATCGACTGCCAGAGCCAGGTCGGCAGTGGCGCAGCGCCGACGCAGCGCATCGCGAGCGCGGGACTCGCAATCCGGCCGGGAAGCGATCGCCTGGCGGCGGCGTTCCGTGCGCTGCCGATTCCCGTGATCGGCCGCGTCCAGGACGGCGCCTTTATCCTCGATCTGCGCTGCCTCGAAGACGAGGCGGCCTTCGTTGCCCAGCTCGGAACACTGTGATCGTCGCCACCGCGGGCCACGTGGATCACGGCAAGACCAGCCTGGTGCGCGCGCTCACCGGCGTCGACACCGATCGCCTGCCGGAAGAGAAACGGCGCGGCATGACCATCGATCTCGGCTTCGCCTACGCGGGCGCGATCGGCTTCATCGACGTGCCCGGGCACGAGCGCTTCATCCACAACATGCTCGCCGGCGTCGCCGGCATCGATTTCGCGCTGCTCGTGGTCGCGGCCGACGATGGCGTCATGCCGCAGACGCGCGAGCACCTCGCGATCCTCGATCTCCTCGGTGTCGCCCGCGGCGCGGTGGCGCTCACCAAGATCGACCGTGTTGCATCCAAAGGCGTGGACGAAGCGGCCGCGGAGGTCGCCCATCTCCTTGCCGGCACCGGTCTGCGCGGCGCGCCGATATTTCCGCTCTCTTCGGTCACCGGCGCCGGCATCGAAGCGCTGCGCGCGCATCTCGACCAAGTATCTGGAACGATCAAACAGACCCGCGCTGGCGGCAATTTCCGGCTGAGCGTCGATCGCTGCTTCACGATCGCGGGCGCGGGCCTCGTCGTCACTGGGACGGCGATGAGCGGCGCGGTCGCGGTCGGCGACCAGGTGCGGGCCCTCCTCGCCGGCGCGAGCGCCCGCGTGCGCTCGATCCATGCGCACAACACGCCAGCGGAGCGCGGCCGCGCGGGCCAGCGTGTCGCGCTTAATCTCGCCGGCATCGACGGCAGGGCGCCGATCGCGCGCGGCGACTGGATCGTGGCGGGCAACGTGCCGCCGCCAGTGCGGAAATTCGATGCGCGGCTCAAGGCCGTGTCGGAACTAAAGCACTGGACGCCGGTGCACGTGCACCTCGGCGCGGCCGACGTGCTCGGCCGCGTCGCGTTGCTGGACGAGAACGGCCTGGTGCAGCTCGTGCTCGACCGGCCGGTCGGCGCGGCGCACGGCGATCGCTACATCGTGCGTGACCAGTCGGCGCGCCGTACGCTCGGCGGCGGCACGGTGATCGATGTATTTCCCCCGGCGCGCGGGCGCGCGAAGCCGCAGCGGCTCGCCTGGCTGAGAGCCATGGAGCTCGACGACGATGTCGCCGCACTCACCGCGCTCCTGGAAAGTACTCCGGAAGGCGTCGATCTCGCTCGCTTCAGTGCCAACCGCAACCTCCCCGCAGCGAGCGGCCGGCGCTTCGCGCCCACACACTGGAACGCACTGCGCGAGAAGGCGCTCGCCACGCTGGCGGCGTGGCATCGCGACTTTCCGGAGCGCGGCGCGATGCCCGAAGACCGCCTGCCGAAGATGGTGGCCGACGAGCTCGCGCGCGATGGTCTCATCGTGCGCGAAGGCGCCGGCCTGCGGCTCGCGGGCCACCACGCCGAGCTGAGCGCCGCCGACGCCGGCCTATGGCAGAAGGCGCGCCCGGTGCTGGAGCGCGGCGCGCTGCGTCCGCCGACCATTGCGGAGCTTGCGACCGTGCTCGGCGAAGATCCGCGCAAGCTCGAAGCGGCGCTCGCACGCCTCGCGCACCATGGACTGGTGGTGCGTGTGTCGAAGACGCGCTGCTTTCTTCCCGCGATGGTGCGCAAGCTCGAAGAGATAGCCGCCGAGGAGGCGCGCGCGAGCGGCGCGATCACCGCCGCGGCCTTCCGCGACCGCTCGCAGATCGGCCGCAACCTGGCGATCGAGGTGCTCGAGTTTTTCGATCGGATAAAATTCACGCGCCGCGCGGGCGACGCGCATGTGCTGCTGAAAAATCCCGGAAGAGATTCGCACCCCGGTGGGGCGCCTGGACTTCAAATCCAGTGAGGGGCTTTTAGAGGTCCCTGGTGGGTTCGACTCCCACTCTTTTCCGCCAGCCGCGCCTCAGGCCTCGCGCACCCGGTAGAACTCGTTGATGCCCGCTTCCTCGCGCAGCTCCGGCACGTCGCGGCCGCCGGCCGCGGTGGTGTAGGGGATGCCGGTGGCATCGGCGATGCGCACGAAGCCGTGAAATGCCGCGGTGATCGCCGCGGCATCCACCAGTCCCGCTTCGCCGAGACCCGAGCGCAGCCTGGCGCGCACGCGCGCCGTGCGCTGCGCATCGCGCGCGACGACCGCCTCGACGAACTCGACCAGCTCGGCGGCCTGCGGCACATCGACGCCGGCGCTCGAGCCACGCGTGAGCCCCGCGAGATCCACCCCCTGCCCTTCGATTTTCATGCTCTCACGGAGCATGTAGGAGTGCGCCGTCGTTCAATACACGCACTGGTGCATCGACGAGACCCGCGCAGCGAGGATCTCGGTCTGCGGCCGGCTGATCGCGCGAATCGACTTGTCGAACTGGTAGACGTACTGGCCGGGCAGGTAATGCTCGTTGGCGAGCGCCCAGTAGTCGCGCAGCGACTGCGGCACGAGCGAAAGGCCGCGGTAGATGTAGCCCACCTTCGGGCTCGGGTACATCGGGCCGTCGGCCTCGGTGGCGTCCTCGGGCTCGACCAACGGCAGCCACGCCGCCATCTTCTTCGCGCCGGCGGGACGATAGCGGCTCGGCTCGCCGGCCACCGGCGCGGGCAGCGCGCGCTCGGCGAGGCCGAGGGCGCGGTGGCAGGTGTCGAGGACCATCACCATGGCGATGAGCCCGACGATCTCGACGTACTCTCCATCGGAGAGCCCGCGCGCGAGCACCGATTGCAACCAGGATTCGGAGAGGCGCCCCGGATCGTTGACCACGCGATGCACGAGCTCGACTTCCGCCGGGGGCAGCTCACCCATGCTGTCGTGCGTTCCCGGCACTGCGTTGGGCGAAAGCGCGGCTTTAATGCGCGCGCAGAGCGCGCAGCCGGCGGCGTGGCGAATCTCCGCGGCCGCGGCGCCGCGCTGCTTCCCGGTGAGCCAGGTTCCGGGTCTGGCGATCGCCGCCCAGGCGCGCTCGTGCGCCTCCAGGAGGTCGTCGCGGATCGGGAGATCGGCGCCGGCGAACGAAACGGCTGACATGGCGTCAAGAATAATAGATGATCGGAGAAATTCCATGGCAGCGAAGCTCGACAGCGGCGACGTTTTTCCAAAGCTGACGCTCAAGCTGGTCGAAGGCGGCACGCTCGAGCTGCCCGGCGGGCTCGACGCCCGCTACAAGATCATCCTCTTCTATCGCGGACACTGGTGACCGTACTGTCGCCGGCAGTTGGCCGGCTTCGCGGGCAAGTACGGCGAGCTCCAGGGGCTCGGCGCCAAGGTGGTCGCGGCAAGCGTCGATCCGCTCGACAAGGCGAAGGAAGTGGCGGCGGAGCTGCCCTTCCCTGTCGCCTATGGCGTGACGCGCGAGCAGGCGGACGCGATCGGCGCGTGGTGGGAAGAACGTCGCGGCATCGTCCAGCCTTCGGAGTTCGTGCTCGACGCGCAAGGCAAGGTGCGCTCGTCCACCTACAGCTCCGGGCCGATCGGGCGCATCGATCCGGCCGACGTGGTGAAGCTCATCAACTTCTACGAGGCGCAGGCGCGCAAGTAGCGCTTACTTGGCGGCCGCCGCGTGCACCAGCCCGGCGAGCGCCTTTTTCAGATTGCCCGCGGCGCTGCAAGCCGGCGCCTCGTGCCGCCGCGCAATCCACTCGGGGTCGTTGTAGCCGAGCCAGGCCTGTCCCGCGGCGTCCTGCCAAGCCATGACTTTCATCGGCAGATCGATGCCCGCGGTCTGCGCGCATTCCATGAGCGGGGTGCCGCCCTGCGGGTTGCCGAAGATGAGCAGCTCCGTGGGTCGCAGCGACTTGCCGACCTTGGCAGCGCCGGCCGCGTGATCGATGCGGGCAAAGACCGTCATGCCTTTCTCCTTGGCGAGCTTCTCGAACCGGTCGATGGTCTCCTTGGGCGGATGCGCGCTCTGCACCGCGACTAGGCCATCGGCCGCCCATGCCGCGGGAACCATGCCCGCGAGCAGCCATGCGCAGATACGGATGAGTCTCATGATTCCTTCTCTCCGGTTGATCGCTTGAAACCCAGGCTACCGCGAATCGCGATAAGCTGTCCGGCATGAGCCAGCCCGTCGTCCTCGAGATCTTCAGCGACTACGTCTGACCCTGGTGCTATCTCAGTACCGTGCGTATTGAGCGGCTCAGGAGGGAGCACGGCGTCAAGGTGAAGTGGATCCATTTTCCGCTGCATCCTGAGACGCCGGCCGAGGGGCGCAGCCTCGCGGAGATGTTCGCCGGGCGCGGCTACGACATCCCGAAGATGCAGGCGCAGATGCGCGCGCGCATGGCCGCCGAGGGCCTGCCCTACGGCGAGCGCAGCATGACCTACAACAGCCGCCTCGCGCAGGAGCTCGGTGCCTGGGCCGATGAGCAGCCCGGCGGCGAAGCGATCCACGATGCGCTCTTCAAGGCCTATTTCGTCGACGGCCGCAACGTCGGCGATCCCGACGAGCTGGTGCGCATCGCCGAAAGCGTCGGCCTGCCCGGCGACAAGGCGCGCGAGGTGATCACGAGGCGCACGCATCGCGCGGCGGTCGACGCCGACTGGAAGAAAGCGGCCGAGTACGGCGTCACCGGCGTTCCGACGTTCGTCGTCGGCAAGCAAGGCGTGGTCGGTGCGCAGCCTTACGAGGTGCTCGAGCGCCTGGTGAAAGAGGCAGCGGTGTAAGTGTCCAGATCGCGCAGCAGGTAGAGCGCGGCGCAGGCCGCGAGCATCGGCCAGGCGGCGAAGAACAGCAGATTGTCGAATGGCTGCAGATATTGGCGATACGACGAGACGGTGGACGCGGCGTGCAAAACGAGCACCGCGCCGTAGCTGAAGCGCTTGGCCGTGCCGCTGACGAAGAGAACGAGCAGCAGGAGCTCCAGCGCGCCGAGTGCCTGGAAGAGCGTCGGGCCGCCCGCATCGATGCCGTAGAACTTCTTGAAGATGCCGCCGGCATGGCCGGGGCGCACCAGCTTGTCGAGCGTCCACATCAGCATCACGATGAACACGCCGATGCGCAGCAGCAGCAGCGACAGACGAATTCTCGCGTCGGCCTCCATGATCCCTCCTGAGTTATGTCGCTTGATAGGTAGCCGCGTATCGGCGCCACAAGTAATGATCCACGGCAACACTCCCCGCGCCGCGGCATAGCAGCACGAGCATCATCGCCGTCCATTGCAGGTGCGTTGGCCAGGCGTCGGGATAGACGAAGGTCTGGATCACCGCGGTCATGCCGAGCAGCACGAGCACCGCGCCCCTCGTGAATAGACCGAGCACCAGCAAAATGGGACAAGCGATCTCGATCGACAGCGCCATGCTTGCCGCGAGTCCCGGCGGCAGCAGCGGCACGCGGTACTCGTCGGTGAACAGCTCGAGCGTGCGCTGCCAGTTGATCAGCTTGACCTGCGCCGCGTTCCAGAAGATCCATGCCACGCTGAAGCGCAGCGGCAGCGCGAGCACCGAGTAAGGCACCGATTCGAGCCAGGAACGCAGGCGCAGCAGCTGCTTCATCGGGCGATCGTGAACACGCTCAGCCGGCCTTTGCCGAGCTGCTCGGCGAGCAGCACCGGCGCCTGCTCGGGCGCCGCCTCGATGACGCGGCCCAACGGCTCTCCCGCGCAGAGCAGCGAGACCAACTCATAGGCGCGCGCGCAGAGGCGCTCGGTTTCGAGGCCGTTCGCGCCGCGGTGCACGACGATGCGCACCGGCCCGCTCGTGAGATCGACCTTGCGCATTGCCGCGCCGTCGCCGGCGAGCACCGCGTCGGCGATCTCATCGGCGGGATAGGCGAGCTCGAGACAGCTCACCGACGGGTGGGGCGCGAAACGCAGTTCGGCATGGTGCTCGCCCGCGACGCCGAGCAGCGCGCCCGGGTCGAGCACCGGCCGGTCCTCGGCGTTGGCGGCGACGCTGAGCGCCCATTCGAAGCGCCCCACATCCGCCAGATAAGGGAGCTCGCCCGCGGCTTCCAGGCCGGCGAGAAAAACCGGGAACGCAGCGCCATACTCGTTGAGGTAGCCGCTGCGCGCCGGATGGCGCTCGACGAACTTGCCGGCGGCGTGCTCGAAGAACTCGCACCCGACGAGCCGCTCGACCGCCGGATAGGCCATGCGCAGCGTCTCGATGAGCGTCGCGCGGCAGGTGTTGCGATAGATACGCAGACGCTCGGCGGCGTTGAAGCCGTCCTCGGTGATATGCGCCCAGACGCCCCGCTCGTACTCTTGGACCAGCGCGCCGGCGAAGGCGCGCTGCAGCTCAAGCAGCGCAGGCATCGGCGCGCTCCCTCCTCAGAATGCGTTCGGCATGCGCGGCCTCCTCGAGCAGCACCGCGAGCGGCGGCACGTCGGTGTCCCACTCGATGAGCGTCGGCCGCGGTCCGAGGAGCGTCACCGCTTCGGCGTACAGCGCCCAGACCTCGGGCGCGACGCGCGAGCCGTGATCGTCGATGCGAATCGAGCGACCGTCCTCGAGCTTGCGCAAGCGGTGCCCTGCGAGGTGGAACTCGGCGACCGCCTGCGCCGGCAGCGCGCGCAGATAAGCGAGCGCATCGAAGCCGTGGTTGCACGCGCTCACGTAGATATTGTTGACGTCGCACAGGATGCCGCAGCCAGTGCGCGCCGCGATCGCGGCCACGAACTCCCATTCGGGAATCGTGGAATGGCGGTAGCGCA
>Ga0209647_1001108_pt1 | contig 23686 bp, 24 predicted proteins | sample GraSoi_2013_60cm_FD_185827 | JGI IMG/M metagenome (GOLD analysis project Ga0209647, IMG submission 185827) | Grasslands soil microbial communities from the Angelo Coastal Reserve, California, USA - Sample 9_17_2013_60cm (SPAdes) (version 2) | ecosystem: Environmental > Terrestrial > Soil >... | reverse complement strand
TGAGTGCGGCAGCGCCGCACTCGGGGACTCACGGAAACATCGGCCTTCAACGTGTGGAAGCAAGTGATCTTACTTTACCGACGCGCTTCTCCGTACGAGGTAAGGACGAAATTCCGATGGATAGGACGCCGGTTTGTTGAAGCGCTTCTTTGGTTGTTGCAACCTGGTCTTTTGGCCCGAGACCTTCGCGCTGTACAACACGATCCCGAGCCCTGACGGCCTCCGCGAGCAGTTCTCCGGTCTGCTGCGCGCGTGCTTTGCCACCGTGCCAAACGGCATCGAGCACAAGCTTCAACGGACGCAAAAAATTGGCAACCTTTTGCGCCTCGCCGATCCCTTTTGTCCGTCAATCTGCGCTGCGGATCTTCTTCTTCGGATTTCGATTCTCCGTGCTGAACCAAAAGACGCGCATGACTGGTGGCCTCCTTTCGCGCTGACTGCTGCTTTTTACTTTTGCTTAACCTGCGCCGGATGCAAAAGGGAGCGCGACCGAACCGAAACACCTCATGTTTCAACCGGCTTGATTTCTCGAGCGAAGTGGGTGCAAAAAGCTTCCATCAACTCGCGCACCCATCCGATGAAGTTGGGAGACTGAATGGGTTCCTGCAACGTCGCGGAAAAGTAGCCGGGCTGATAATGAAAGACGCCGTTCCAACACCGGCGGAGCGCCTTGACATTCGGCGACGCCAAGGAGTGCGTTAATCCTGGGATCAATCAGCCTCAGATTCCGGAAGCCGCGCACAACGACGTACAGGCTCGCGTACCAATAGTACATGAAGTTACCGCGTGGGCCGGAGAAAAGTTCGAAGGCGGCGAGATCCGGATCTTGTAACGCGGCAACCCCGGGTTCCTCGACAGCAACCAGATTCGACTCGAAATGATGGCGCATCCGAGCTGCCACGACGAAGTAATGATGGAGGGAGAGGGGCGGCGGAAAGCTCATGAAAACATTATACGACCAAAAGCGGGGATAAACAGCGGCGTGGCATTTAAGCGATATGTCGGGCTGACCCTTGACGGCGGTTCGACGATGAAGGCCAAAATTACCGAGGGATCGACCGTCGAAGTGGCGACTGGAGTAACGATTGTGTGTGTCCGGGAGGATCGGCCATTTTAATTTCATCAGCTGCGTGGGACATTGGGCTTAGCTTAGTCTATGGCGTTCTTGCCACATGCGCGGCGTTGGCGTGTGCTAGCGGTCTTGGTCGCCTGGTTGTTGGTTCCCCCTCGGTCTGGTGCAATGCAGATCGCGAGCGGTCACGCAGAACCGGGACGGCAGATATGCTTGGACTGGACGAGGAAAGATGGAAAAAATGCCAAGCCTGCGGACACGCGTAACAACCTGGGGCTTCCAGATCGCGACCAGAACCGGATGGAGGACGCCCGGAAGGAATATGAGCAGACACTGAAAACCTACCGTGAATTGGCGCGGAAAGACCCGGAGACCTATTTGCCTGACGTCGCGGCGACCCTCAACGACCTCGGGATTCTAGATAGCGACCAGAATCGGACGGAGGAGGCTCGGAAGGAATATGAGGAATCACTGAAGATCTACCGTAAGCTAGTGCTGAAAGATCCGGAGGCCTATCTGCCTAACGTCGCGGCGACGCTCAACAACCTGGGGATTCTGGATCGCGACAAGAATCGGATGGAGGAGGCGCTGAAGACCTACCGAGAGCTGGCGCAGAAAGATCCGGCGACCTATCTGCTGTACGTGGCGATCACGCGCAATAACCTGGGGAATCTGGACAGCGACCAGAACCGGATGGACGAAGCCCGGAAGGAATATGAGGAGACGGTCAAGATTTACCGTGAGCTGGCGCAGAAGAACCCAGAGACCTATCTGCCTGACGTAGCGACAATGCTCAACAACTTGGGGAATCTGGACAGCGCCCAGAACCGGATGAAGGAAGGCCGGAAGAAATATCAAGAGGCGCTTAAGATTTATCGTGAGCTGGCGCAGAAGAACCCGGAGATCTATCTGCCTTACGTAGCGACAATGCTCAACAACTTGGGAATTCTGGATAGCGCCGGGAACCGGATGAAAGAAGCCCGCAAGGAAAATGAGGAGGCGCTGAAAACCTTCCGAGAGCTGGCGCGGAAAAATCCGGAGACCTATCTGCCTTACGTAGCGGCGACCCTCAACAACGTGGGGATGCTTGATCGTGACCAAAACCGGATAGAGGAAGCCTTGAAGACCTACCGAGAGCTGGCGCAAAAAGACCCGCAGACGTTTCTGCCTGAAGTAGCGCTGACACTGAACAATCTGGGGATTCTGGATAGTGCTCAGAACCGGTTGAAGGAAGCCCGAAACGAATATGAGGAGGCGCTGAAGACCTACCGAGAGCTTGCGCAGAAAAACCCGGAGACCTATCTGCCTGACGTAGCGATGACACTCAATAACCTGGGGATTCTGGATAGCGACCAGAACAGGGTGGCGGAGGCGCGGAAGGAATATGAGGAAGCGCTAAAGATTTACGAAGCCTTTGCGAAACAAGATCCGGAACAGTTCACGACCGATGTCAAGCGGCTGAAGAAACTCCTGCAGGAGTTACCGAAGTAAGCTGTCGCTGAGCGCGATAAGTTGATAAAAGCGGATAGTACTGCATCACCCCCGACTTCTTAGCGGACTCCCGTTTGCCGGTTCACTTTGCTCCGGCTGAGTCACCTTGAACGCCAGTTGTTCACCAGCCGCGTGCAGCTCCAGCGTGGCGCCCGGCTTGATGTTCCTATCATTGCTTTGGCGTAACTGCTACGCTATCGTCTTAGCATTGAAGCTCAACCCGAGGTTCTGATAGGTTACGCAAGTGAAATGCCCATATTGCGGACGCGAGATCGACAATAACTTTATGCGCTCTGAGGTGGCCAAGCAACTGGGCAGCGTAAAGTCGCCACGCAAGAAGAAGGACCCACGCGAGATGGCCCGGTTAGGGAAACTGGGCGCAAAGAAGCGTTGGGCGAAGCACAAGCGCGCCGCCGGCGAAAAATAAAGACACCTCGCTCTGTTTTGGCGTTGATTAACGTTACTGTTATGTCATTGTAAAGCGTAACAGTAACGTTATGAAAAAGCCCAATCCCCCGCCACAGCCCGAATTGGCCCTTGAGGTCGAGATCGCCAGGCGTCGGGCCCTGCACCACGTGCATGATAGCAGTCGAATCCTGGTCGATGTCATGCACTATACTGATACCAACCACCGCCAGGCGTACACAGAAGTTGTCGGTGCGCTAAACACTATTGAGCAACGTCTCATTGATCTCGACCCCAAAACGGCACAAACAAAACAACCATGATGACCCTCGAATACTTTTTCCTGCCCAGGGCTAAGACGCCTCCCCTGATAGCCTTGGCTCACGAACGCGGCAAATTCGGGGCGGGCGGTGCGACGGCCGCAGCGGAGTTAGAAACCGAAGGAACCCGCGATCCCGAATGGGCAATCCCGCCGGCGAAGCGTTTTGTCGATGCCGGTGCCTACATGATTATGATCGAGTCAGAGGGCATCACTGAGAACGTGAGAGCCTGGCGCGCCGATGTTGCAGGACAAGACTAGAAAACTGAGACGTGCCGAGAAGCAACTCGGCAAAGCGATTTTCGATGAGGCAGCGCCCTGCTTCGTTCGCAAGCTCGGTCAACACTGGAACAAATGGCGAAAGATAAAGTAAAATGGGACGTTTCATCATACTCTCTGGGCCATCATGTGTAGGCAAAGGGCCGCTGCATGAGGCATTCATCAAATTCTATCCAGAACTCGCGGGAAAGCTGAAAAAGCTTGTCCTTTGCAATAGCCGCGCACCGCGTCCCGCCGAAATTGATGGGAAAGATTACCATTTCCGAAAGCGCGAAGAAATCGAGCGATGGCGTGAAAAAGAAAACTTCATCGTCCTCGAGGTCCGTGGTGATCTGCAAGCTGTTGATTTGGAGCAAGCAAGTGAGGCGCTCGAGGAAGGTGATCTATTTTACGAAGGTAATCCCTTCGTTGGTCGCAAGCTGCAGGATGCGTTCGAGTCGAAGGTCGATATCCTCAGTATCTTTCTCGCGCCGCTTGCACGGGACGAAATTCTCTATTTGCGATCGCCCGATCGGCATGTGTCGCTGATCGACTTTGTAACTGATGTGATGCGACGGAAGCTTTTACGCAGAACTCAATGGCAAAAAGGTATCCTCTCGCTGCAGGATCTCGAAAATATTGAGCGTCGGGCCAAAAGCGCCTACGACGAATTGAAAGAAGCATGGCATTTTGTTCACGTGATTCCGAATCACGATGGTGAGGATAATGAGAATTGGAACGCGTTCTACTATCCCGTCGGCGACGCTCGTCGCGCGCTCCTCGCTCTCGCTGACCTGATCAGCGGCAAAGTTCCGACGCTTGTGGAAAAGTGGGAGCAGGACCTACTGCCATAGGACAGTCCAGAGCGTTGCTAAGAAAAGGCGAATCTAGGAACCACGATGAAATGACCTGGCCGGTCCCAACAACACCTTGAACCCGAAGAATAGGCAGCACATCCGTTCGAGCTCGGTCCAGTCGCCGGCTGGGAGGTCCTTGTCAACGAGATGCCGGCGACTACCCCGATTTCACGAGGGCGGCTGGAGAAGCGATCAGGTGCGCTTCCGTCGAGTTAGTTCTGAAGGTGATACCTGTCCAAAATGGTTTCTGAAAACGAAAGATGCACGAACGAAGGTTTGACGACCATGTTTTTCTGGTCTTCGCCAACAGTGTTGACTGCGCACTTCCCGAAAGGAAAATGTCTCATCTTCGGCCTTTTCGGAGGCTTGTCGACACCATCCCTGTGAAAGCGTCCCAACTGGTCTTCTGTCGAAACGAGAGCGTAAGCGCGGGCTTGAGACGTATCGTCGATGAACTGATCAAGAGTGCCATTGCGTGTATTAAACAACCGTCCACGGACCGCGAAGAAGATTTGCACCAGGTTCGGTTGGCGATCAAAAGACTGCGGGCCATCTTGCGACTGCTGCGACCGCTCGTCAGCAAGACCTTCTTTAAACGCGAAAACGCTCGTCTTCGCTCTGCCGCTAGGCGTCTCGCCCGTCTGCGTGATCTTACGGTGGCACGACAAACGCTTGAACAGGTTACTGACAAGCTCGCGGGCCATTCACAGGACGCTGCAGTCCAGGAAGTCTTTGAATCCTTTCTCGCTCAAACCCCCGCATCGTCTCTAATGACGAGGACCGTGAATCCGCGCTCCGACTCGCTGCGAGAGCCCTCGCGCAAACACGCCGTGCCTTTCACGCGCTGTCTTTGCCCGATCGTGGTTGGAAAACAATCGAACCGGGTTTGAAGAAACTGTATCGCCAGAATCGAACGTGGATGAAGTGCGCTTCATCCAGCAATAAAGACGAGGATTTTCACGAATGGCGAAAGCGGGTAAAATACTACTTCTATCTACTGAAGATGCTTACACCGATGTGGCCCAGCCGACTTGGAAAAACGGTAAAAAATCTAGATTGCTTACAAGACAAGCTGGGTAAAGACCATGATTTGGCTGTGCTGAAAAGCTTCCTAGTGCATCTAAGTAATCCCGGATACAGGACACCGGTGGGGAAGGTCGTCCAATACCTGAAGAAACGGAGTGCGAAGTTTAGGAAGCAAAGCATGGCTCTTGGCAAGATACTTTTTGATGACAAACCTGGTCAGCGGATGAAGGCACTGCGGAAAAGGTGGGAGGATTGGCAGTCCTCCCAAGAAGTGCGCGCCTTCCAAAAGATAAACGCCATCAAACAACTGTTTCATCATCAATCAGGAGGTGGGTTGATGGCCTTGAACAGCGTATCCGCCGTCGCACCGAATATCGGTTGCAGTAATGTTTGCCGCCTCGTCGCTCGCCAGAAAAACAAACACCGCGGCCACCTCCTCGATTGAACCGACCTTTCCCCGAGGGTGGAGCCGATCAAACGCGGTTCTCGCTTTTTCTACATCCGTTGCATTTTCCGACAGGAATCGATGCAGCATCGGCGAATCGACGGTGCCAGGCGAAACGGTGTTGACCCGGATATTAGCTTTCGCGAGCTCAATCGCCTGTCCCCGGGCCAAAGCGATTAGCCCTCCTTTGGTGGCTCCATAAACCGTGATGCCTGGATGCCCGTTATGCCCGGTGACACTGGCCATATGAATGATCGACCCTCCGCCGGCGCTACGCATATGAGAAGTTACATAGCGGGTGAACAAAATTGGTGCGCGCAGATTCACCTGTAAAATCTGATCGACAGTCTCCGGCTCAATTGCTTCAACCGGTACCACTGGCATGACCGCTGCATTGTTAACCAGACAATCGATGCGGCCGAAGTGATCCTGTACACTTCGAACAAACGATTCAATTTCAGCCGGTCTACGCACATCGAGTACCTTCGCCATCACATCCGCACCGGTCGCTCGGATCATTGTTTCCGTTTCGTGAACATTCGCTTTGTTTAAATCGCAGACGGCCAGCTTGGCGCCTTCTTTGGCAAAGGCTAATGCAATCCCGCGACCAATGCCGTCGCCTGCGCCTGTCACAATTGCCACCTTGTCTTGGAGTCGATTCATAGATACTGAGGAAATCACAACGTGGTTTCTGATTGTTCCATCCACTACACCCTGCGCCGGTACCGGCCGAAGGTATCGATCAGCACGGCGAGCAACAGCGTTGCCCCGATGACAAGAGTGTTCCAGTAAACGTCCACCCCCAATATCGTCAGTGCGCCGACTAGGATACCCATCAAAAGAGAACCAAGAAACGAGCCAAGAATCGTGCCCTCGCCTCCTTTGAGACTGGCGCCTCCAATAATCACAGCCGATATCACTTTCAGTTCCAGGCCAGTGCCTGCGGTCACCGATGCGGCGCCCAGCCTAGCGGTCATCAAAATGCCGGCGAAGGCCGCCAACAGACCGGTAATCGCATAGTTGAAGATTTTGAGCCGTTCGACCCTTATTCCGGAAAGCACAGCAGCTCGCTCATTTCCGCCCAGATAATAGTTTTGACGAAAGAATCGAGATTTCCGGAGAAAGATGTCCCCGATCAAAACCATGAGCAGAGCGATCCAGATCGGGTTTTGGACGCCAAATAAGCTGCCTTGACCCAGTACGCGAAACGATTCCGGCAACCCGGAAATATTCCGACCTCGCGTTATGACGAGTAGCAACCCACGGACCATGCTCATCATCGCCAGGGTGGTAACGAACGGGTTGATGCCGATCCTGGCGATGATGAAACCATTAAGGAATCCGATGACCGCTCCTGTGCCGAGACCGAGGAGAACCGCAATGAGTGGAGGGACTCCCCAAACAATGGCCATTGCGGTGACAGCTCCGCCCAGCGCAAAGGTAGAGCCCACCGATAAGTCAAAACCGCCGCTGACGAGTAGGACTGTCATGCCGATCGCCACAATGCATTCGACCGAAACCTGCAGGAGCAGGGCGGACCAATTGCCAAATGTCATGAAAATCGGTGTGGTAAACCACATCACGACGCATCCGGTGATGACGATCGCCAAGATCATGAATTCTCGGAAACTGGTCAGTCGTCTCAAGAGGTCGAGAACCAGGGGTGCCGGCTGTTCCCGGTCCAGGTCTCTTTGATTCTTGGGTTCGACGTCGGCCTTCATTCTGTTGATCTGGAGTCGTTAATACTCCTGGCTAAACCAGTTGCCGCTAGAATAAGCTTCTCCTCGGTAGCTTCCTCTCGGCTGAATTCAGCCACAAATCGTCCGTCCCGCATGACTTTAATGCGGTCACTCATGCCGAGAATCTCTTGCAGTTCGGAGGAAATCATGATGATGCCGATATCGGAAGCGGCTAATTCGCGGAGTAATCGATAAATCTCAGACTTTGCTCCAACATCGACCCCTTTGGTCGGTTCATCGACCACCAACACTTTAGGCTGCGCATTGGTCCACATGGCCAGAAGCACCTTTTGCTGGTTGCCACCCGACAATTCTCCAACGAGTTTGCGCACGGTCGGCGTCGCAATATTGAATCGCCGCCGAGCAACCAACGCTGCGGAACTGATCTTTTCATCCGACAGAAGGCCAACCGCATTCGTGTAAGCTCGTAGGGTCGGAGCAACGCAGTTGTCCTGTACAGACATCGACAGATAAAGACCTAATTCCTTGCGATCCTCAGTGAGGTACACAACTCCCTGCTTGATCGCTTCAGCGGGATGCCGGAACGAAAAGCGCTGGCCATCCAGAAAGACTGCACTTCGGCGATTGGGTATGACACCGACCATCTCCATTGCGAGTTCGGAGCGCCCGGATCCGATCAGACCGGCGATCCCGAGAATCTCGCCACGTCGCAAGTCCAGCTGTATGGCACGAGCTGACTCCGGACCGCCCTCTGCTCTTTCGAAACGGAAATAGTGATCACCGATCGCGTTGCCGGGCTTTCCGTACATGTTTGTTAACTCGCGACCGACCATCCGTTTGACTAACGCTTCTTCGTCGACCTGCGAAATGCTGAACGTGCCGGCATTCCTCCCATCCCTGAGTACTGTCACCCGATCAGCGATCCGAAATATCTCCGGCAAATGGTGAGAAATGTAGATAAATGATACGCCCTCTGATTTCAGCCGCCGGATGTTGAAAAACAATCGGTCTATGTCCGCTGCGCCCAACGAAGAAGTCGGTTCATCAAGAATCAAGATTTTCGGTCGGAGTGAAATGGCCTTAAGCACTTCAACGATTTGGCGATACCCCATCGTTAAATCCTTCACTGACCTTGCCGGGTTCACCTTGAGCTTAAACAATGCGAGCAACTGTCGTGCTTCGCTATTTAATCGCTTGGAGGCCACGAAACCGATTGGCGTGGTCGGTTGGCGATTGAAAAAAATATTCTCCGCCACGCTCAGCATCGGTACCAGGCTCAATTCCTGAAAAACGACCCCGATACCTTTGTGACCCGCGTCCGCTGCATCAGCGAACCGGGTAGGCGTTCCTTCCAGAATGATTTCGCCGGCATCAGGCTGAAGGACGCCGCCCAGAATGTTCATCAGGGTGCTTTTGCCTGCTCCGTTCTCGCCGACAACCGCATGGACTTCTCCTTGCCTCAGCTCAAAATCGACCTGATTGACAGCTCGCACTCCGGGGAAATCTTTCGTTACCAGCCGAAGTTCCAGGATATTCTCACCAGCCTGCATTGGTCACAAATCTTTAGAGATTTGTGACCAATGCAGGCTCAGGCAGCAGAATCCTCCGGCTGCGCCGGACTATTCTGCTGATAAGTTTGTCCAAAAGCTTTGTTGGCAATCTGTTTACTCATCCTTTTTAAAATAGACTCTCGATTAGAGGCGCAAGCATCTGATCGAGAGCTTTCTGGCCCGCAATGAGAGCGTCGATTCTCATGGCGCGTGATTTGTGCGGGCGAGAGATCGGTACTTCTTATTTCCGGACGAAGTATTCGTAATTGTTTTGGTCTACGATGATGACGCCAGTATCCACGACAGCGGGAGCACCGGTAACGTGGGCCTTCGTATTATTGCTCGAGATCGGGATTGGATTGTTGTTCAGATTGTAAAGGATCTGTAACGCGTAGAACGGCATCAAGGCAGTCTGCTGAACTACCGTGGCGGAAATCACACCATCCTTAATCGCTTGCAGCACCTCATTCCCGCGATCCATGGCAACGATCTTTACAGTCCCTTTCTTGCCCGCCTCGTTTACTGCTGTTGCCGCTCCGCTTCCGCCGGCCGCTTCAACACAGCCAATCCCAGCAAGATCCGGAAACTTCTGCAGCAGAGAAGCAGCGGCCTGCGCCGCTACGCCTGGATCGGACTGAGTATCGGCGATTTGCACCATGTTAATGCCTTGGCTTTCTGAAAATGCCTTCTTATACCCGGCGATTCGTTCTTCCAGATTCGATTGGCCGGGCTTAGTCATCAGGGCGACCTTGCCTTTTCCGCCGATTAGTTGGGATAGTTTCTTCCCCCCTTCATAACCTGCCTGAAAATTGCCGGTACCGACGAAAGCGATCCGTTTAGAACCGGGTAGATCAGCGTCGACAGTAACAATGGGGATCCCAGCGTCGACGGCTTTGTCGACGATGGCGTTCAGCGACGGTTCGAACCCAACAACAATAATTCCTGCCGGCTTGCGAGCGATCGCCTGCTCGAAAGCCGTGATCATTGCCGACATATCGTACTCGGCAGGTCCGACGTATTCAGTCTTGACCCCCATCGCTTTCCCTGCCTCCTGCAGACCCATTTTGTGGTCGTAGAAGTAATCCAGACTCCCGAGAGCGGAGACTTCAACGTACAGCTGGTCGGATGGTTTGCTCTTTTCCTGGGCATGGGCGAACGGGAGAGCGAGGCCAATCAGTACCAAAGAACTGACAACGAGCCTTTCAATGAGGCGGGGGGGACGCGGTTTGTACATAGGATAACGGTGGGCTGAGGTCGGCCAAGGCTGTAGCGCCCTGGGACAACAGAAGCCCAATATAGGATGAGAGTTGTTTCGGATAAATTGGCAGATTTGCCAATCTTATTGTCTATTTTTACACGGGGGGCTTATTGCCCGATCGGCAGGGTGGATACCCGAACTCTGATCCGCGGATACCCGAACTCTGATCCGCTTCCGGTATTCGCCCGGCCAAACACCAAAGTTCTTTCGAAACAACCGGCTGAGGTGTGAAATGTCGAGATACCCAGATTTACGGGCAATTGTCCTCAAAGTATCATCACCGGCGTACAACAACTGGCAAACCCGTTTCAAACGCACCCGCGTTATTTCGTCATGAACCGTTCGACCGAGAATCCTTCTGAATTTGGCTTCCAGTTGGCTCCGCGAAACGTGCAGATGATCGAGCAGCTTTTTTACCGTCAGACCATCACAGGCCTCATCACGGATCGCTCGAAGCGCATTTGCTACTAACTTGTCCGTCGTAGCAATGATGTTGGTTGAATCACGCTCGATCACCCCGACGGGCGGAGTCCAATCAAAATAAGGATCCGGCTTCAACCGGTTCATCATATTATCCAAACACAGACATGCCTTATAACCGGTAGACAAGGTATCTGGCTGAATACTGCTTAGCTTGGGATGACAGAGTTCCGTGATGATCTCGTCGTTATCAACACCCAACGCAGAGACTTCGTCCGGAACGGAGCAACCAGCTACATGACAAGCCTGGACGACTTGCAGCGCACGCACGTCGTTACAGGCGAAAATAGCAACTGGTTTAGGCAAGCTTCTGAGCCATTTCGCAATCACGTCGATCTCCAGAAATCCATGTTCTTCGGCGCGCAGAATTTCACCGAAATGTCTTGAGCGACGTTCATAGCTGACTGCTTGAAACCCATTACGACCCACGCATTCGGTGAAACCGCGTTGCCGCCGGTCAGAAAAGGGAATCCCGGGAAAGCCGCAGAACGCGAAGTAAACAAATCCGTTGTTTATTAGATGATCACTCGCCATTGCGGCCATAGCGAAATCGTCGGTCATGTAGACCGGGCAGCCGTCCTTGTCGGGTTCACCCAAAAGATCTACGGTCGGGATTCCGAGAGAGACTATCTCCCGGGCTAAGGCCGGCTGGTCGACTCGCATCAGGATGCCGTCGACCTTGTATTTCCTTAGAAAATGAGGAATTGACTGTTTCAGGTTTCGTTCCTGATAGATGATCATCCAATGGGGATGCTGCTCGGTGAATCGGGCTACGCCCCTACAGATACCTCGTCCGTAAGCTCTCGACGTCTCGACCAAGAGCGCGACGGTTTTCTGCGAGGTCGATTCTGGACCAGATCGCTTCATTTCAGGAGCAGGTCCATTGATTCCTATCTGCAGCTTTAGTCGCTACCATTCTGCTACGCTGCCGTCTTTGTTTCGCCAGACTGGGTTCTTCCAGCTATGTCCTACCCTGCTAGCTTCACGAACTACTTTCTCGTTTAAGTTCAATCCCCAGTCCGGGTCCCTGAGGAATGCCAACGTAGCCATCGGTGTATTTGAATATCGACGGATCAACCAGGTAGTCGTTGAACTCGGCTCCAACGTTATAATGGATACCAAGACTCTGCTCTTGAATGAAAGCGTTCGGAATACAGCCATCCACCTGAAGGCTTGCGGCAAGCGCGATCGGTCCAAGAGGACAATGAAGCGCGACACCGGTATCGTATGCTTCTGCCATCGCGCAGCTCTTGTAAGTCTCGCTGATCCCTCCGGCGTGCGAGATGTCTGGTTGGATGATGTCGAGGACACCAACCTGCAAGAAGCGTTTGAAATCCCACCGGCTGTAAAGACGTTCACCTAACGCAATCGGTGTCGTGGTATGTCGAGCGACTTCGACCAACGCTTCCAGGTGTTCAGAAAGAACTGGTTCTTCGATGAACATCAGTCGGAATGAATCAAGTTCTTTCACCAATGTTTTAGCCATTCCACGGTGGACCCTGCCATGAAAACTACGGCTATCCCAAAGTCATTTCCCAACCGCCTCTCTCACCGATCCGACACGCTGGACAATCTCGTCCAATTTTGCCGGCGAATCGATATAGTGAAGTTCGGCACACGCGTTCATTTTAACCGCTTTGCATCCCTGTGCTTGCTTTTCCTTCGCTGCGGACGCCACCTCGGCCGGCTAGTCACCACCTACCCAGGAATAGACCTGCATGCGATCCCTGACTTTGCCACCTAGCATCTAGTGAATACTGAGCCGATAGCGTTTACCTTGAAGATCCCAAAGGGCCTGGTCGATACCGGCGATCGCGCTCATCAAAACCGGACCACCCCGATAAAAACCTCCACGACACAACACTTGCCAAATATCTTCGATCTGATCCGGGTCTTGCCCTCGCAGATAGCAACCGAGTTCGGTCACTGCTGCCACCACCGTATCCGCTCGACCTTCGACCGCTGGCTCACCCCACCCCTCTAAGCCATCGGCCGCCAGGCCGAGAGTTTTATCGCCCGATAAACCTCGGGCGGCAGCAGGTATTCCTCGAAATCTTTGTAACGGCGACTGCCGACAACCCAAAGATGTCCGGCCCGAAGCGTCTTGCCCAGTTCCGAGAGCACGCAGATTTCGTAAAAACGCCGATCGATTCCCTCGCTGGTGAAGACGTGCTTTTGTCAGCGTGGCCGGATAAATCCGCTAGGAGCATTGTCCGGAACACGCCGCGCGTTTTTGGAATTGAGTTCACGGAGCAGTGCGACCGCTTGGAGCATTTCTTCGGTAGCTGAAGTCGATCGAAATTCGAACGTCTCCAGTAGTTGCGGCGCGTAACGGCGCAGTTGCGGATAGCTCTGGCTAACGAGCGTCGAAACGTGCCGTCGGTTGAAGCTCCCCATCCGCGATACCTCGCTTCTATCCTACCAGGCTTGGCCGACCTTCCGGTCAGCCGCGTCGCTGAACTGACGCCCACTGCCTGGGTGGCTCGATCCTGACTAACCACGCTTGGCGACAACCCACCGTCGTTCAACCCTGTGCTTCACGAGCCGTTTACGGAGCAGCGAGGCTTCCCCGTCTCAACTGCGAGCACCGCTCAGCACCCAGCCGCGAACCTCTTCATCGTCAATAACTGGGGCTTTTGATGACGCGTGCACGAAGCAGCGTTTACCAAGGGAAACTACTCGGCGTTGTCGGCGATCGCACCGGTTTTCCTAGAAAGCTGAAGACCAGGTTGGGAGCTCATCCTCTTCTTCCATACTCGTGGATGGAATAAAGTGCTACTGCGACAAGAAGCAGCGCACCGGTCCAGATGTATTGGTAGTAAGCCGTGACGTGCAGCTGGTTAAGAGCATCTTGCAGCAGTACGAGCAGAATTGCACCAAGCAAAGTCCCCACGAGTGTCCCGCGCCCGCCGAACACGCTAGTGCCACCGACAACGACTGCGGCGATGGATGAGAGAGTAAATTGACTACCCACCTGCGGGTCTCCGCTGCCAATGCGAGCGGCTATGACTAAACCAGCAACCGCGGCCATGAAACCGGAAAATAGATAGGCCAACAAGCGCACCCGGCCCACGGGAATACCAGCCACAAAAGCAGCTTCCGGTCTCGAGCCCGTGGCATACAGCCGAATACCAATTCTACTTCTGAGCAGACAAGATTCTCCCACGGCACTGATTGCCAGGACGACCAGACCCGCGACGGGTAACCAACCGAGCCGCATGGTTATGAAATCCGAAAACGTCTCGCTGACATTTCCGCCTGGGCTTGGCCGAACAATGAGAGCAAGGCCAAGAACGAGCGAGTAAGTAGAAAGTGTGCTGATCAAATCTGGTATTTGCAGACCGAGGATAAGTAAGCCGTTCAACGCTCCGACCAACAAACCGGCTGCCAAGCACAGAGCGGCACCGGTTAATTCGCTGTGGTTATTGATTACCACGTAGGAGGCCACCGCAGTCGTTAAGCTCATCACCGGCCCGACAGATAAATCGATGCCACCCAGGAGGATCACCGCCATTTGACCGATTGCTACTAACGCGAGCGGAACGACCTGGATGACGAGGTTGCCCATGTTTCGCTCGGTAAAGAAATAACGGGACTGACTGGATGTGTAGATGCTAACTAGCAAAAGAAGACCTAACAGCAGGATCGTACCGGCGTAACGTCGCCATGCCACCTGTCCCATTCCAAGCCGTTTGCGAGGCCTGACCATCGGACCCGGCGACTCTGTTGGTTCTGTGCGGGATATTCCGCTGTTCCGCGCGCGGGTAACTGCGCTGCCAATGATCCGTTCTTCGGTTGCGTCACTGGCCGCTACCCGGTCAACAATTGAACCATGAGCCACGACGAGAATTCGGTCGCTAAGGCTGATCAGCTCTAGCAAGTCAGAGGAGAGTAGTATAACGGCAGCCCCCTGGTCAGCGAGTTGCCGGATTACACGGTAAAGCTCCAGTTTGGTAGCAACATCGACCCCTTGGGTCGGTTCATCGAAGATATAGAGTTTTGGCCGGGCTAAGACCCAACGGCCGACGACCACTTTCTGCTGATTGCCGCCGCTCAAAAATCCGACCGGCTGCTCGAGCGAAGGGGTGCGCACCTGAAACGTGGTAACGACATCAGATACAGCCTTTCGTTCGACGGAATGATCTAAAATGCCAAATCTGCTCCAGTACGGTAAATGCGGAGCAGCAATGTTTCTGCGAATTGAATGCGGAGCAAAGATACTTTCGCCGCGGCGGTCCGCAGGGACATAGACAACCCCTGCCTGGATCGCGTCACGGGGCGAACGCAACGCAACCCGCGAGCCATCAAGGTTGATCTCGCCGCCGGCCGGTAGCAGCCCATAAAGCGCACGCGCTATCTCCCTTTGCCCATTACCTTGGATACCACCCAACCCGACGATCTCACCCGCAGCGACTGTGAATGAAACTTCCTGAAAATTACCAGGGCTCGAGAGATCTTTCGCTTCCAGTCTAGTTGAGCCGGGTTTGCCTCTTTTTGGCGGAAACGCCAACGACAGTTGGCGCCCAACCATCTTGCGAACGAGAAAATCTTCCGTAATTCCCTCATTCACCACCGTACCGACGATTTCCCCGTCTTTCAGTACCGTAATCCGGTTGGCGAATTCGAGCACCTCAGGCAAACGGTGAGAAATAAAAACTATTCCGGTGCCCCCATTCCGCAGGCTCCGTAAGATTCCTTCGAGTCGCTCTACTTCACTGGGATCAAGTGATGAAGTAGGCTCATCCAGAATGAGTACTGCCGGATCGGCCGTCAGTGCTCGAGCGATCTCCACAATTTGACGCTCAGCCGTAGTTAGCTCGCGCACCGTTCTGCGCAGATCAATCTCCAGACCGAGACGTTGCAAAATCGATGTCGCCCGGGCTTCCATCGCATGGCGATCGACCAAGAAAAAAGAACCTGGCTCACGTCCCAGCCAAATGTTTTGGGCGACGTCCAAGTCGTCGACAAGCCGAGTGTCTTGGTACACCATGGCGATTCCGAGGTCATGGGCATGCCGGGGAGAACTTAGTATGACACGTTCCCCCCTAACTCGAATGACTCCCGAATCTGGTTGAACTACTCCTGCCAGCACCCGCATCAAGGTGCTTTTGCCGGCACCGTTCTCGCCAACTAGTCCATGGATTTCGCTCGGCCGGCAGTCGAACGAGACGTGCTTTAGCGCGTGCACTCCCGGGAAGGAATTATCGACGTCGTCGACAGCCAATACCGATACAGAGCTATCTGCCGGAGCAACGGACTCGGGACCGATCATGATTTGAATAACGCCTTCAACTCATCGTCAGAGAGATCCGTGTCGACAAATACGCCGTCCGCGAGATCAGGGCGCAGATAGTTCTTGTAGTTTTCGGAGGTAATCAGCTGCGGTTCGATAATCTGACGTTTGGGCACATCTTCGCCGCGCAGAAGCTTTAGCGCGATGCGCAAAGCGACGACGCTCTCCCAGCTTGGCTCAGACACCAGTCCAATGTCGAACTTCGGATAGTTTGCCTTTTGCTGATCATAGAGCTTAAGCAATCCATTGTAGTCGTCCCCAGTCACTGGTACCAACGGCCGTTTGGCACCCAGCAAAGCTTTCATGGCTCCGGCCGCGTCCTGGGATCCATCACACCAGACTCCCTCAATTTCCGGATAAGCAGCGATCAGGTCCGCCATGATCACCTTAGCCCGATCCTCCTCCCAGGAGGCATCCCGGAAAGCCAGAACTTGAATCTTACTGCCTTCCATCGCTTTTTGCGCACCAGCCCACGCCGCGGCTGTATAGGAATTCCCAGGCAGCCCACCGAGAGCGACTATCTTGCCTGAATCGCCCAGGGCACCTCGCAACCATTTCCCAAGTTCAAATCCTTTCTTTTGAGGATCGGTACCGGTGTAAGCCGTCCAGCCCTCTCCATCGACCGGGAGATTAAATGGCACCGTAACAATCCCCTGTTTTGTCGCATCGCGCAGCGCGGGCGCAACCGCGGAACCGGAATTAGGAATACAGAGAATCGCGTCGACGTTCTGCGAGACGAGGTTCTCGATGTCATTTACTTGTTTCGCTATGTCACCCTGGCCGTCGACGATGATGAAATCGGCAAGATCCTTATGTCGAGCAGCCTCCTTCTTGACGGTGTAGAGGCATTCCGTTCTCCAGGTATTACCAGAGAATCCGTTGCTGAAACCGATCCGGAATGGGCCATTTTTCTTATATTTTGCCCCACTAACCGTCTCACCGGTTGGAACAATTTTAGCCTTGCTGATGACATCGTCGGCCAACCCTGGGAAAGCCCGCACAACCGTACTGAAGCCTAGCGCGGCTGCTCCCAATTTGATCGCTTGTCTGCGCGAATAATGGGGGGATTCATTCTTTTTTTCCATGGGGTGGTTTCTGTTCTGGATTAGCTGCTTGCCCGACCGAGTCCGACAAAGCGGTACAGAAGGACGCTCAGCGCAATAACCGCGCCCTGGAGCACAAACTGGGTGCCCGTCGAGACGCGTACAATCGTGGTAAAGCTGTTCAGTTCAGTAATGAAAAGGGCTCCGCCGATGGTTCCGATCACACTTCCCATTCCACCGGTCAACGCGGTTCCGCCAACAATCGTCGCAGCAATCGAGCTCAGGAGAAATTGATCTCCGATTCCAAGGCTGGGAGAACCTATGTAAGATGTAAGCAACAAACCACCCAGCACGGCCATGACACTGCTGAGGATGTAAGCGATGATCACAATTCTCCTCACCGGGATACCCATCATTCGTGCAGCTGTGGTATTCGCACCAACGGCATAGAGTTGCCTTCCGAAGACGGTCTGTCGCGTCACCCAGGCAATAGTCAGCGCGACGGTTAACCAACAAACGGTGCTAACCGGGAACACCGTCATATGCCCCTGGCCAAAAACTGCGAATCCGGGAGAGATGCTCCCATGCGGGGCACCATGGGTATACACCAAAGCAGCGCCAAACAGGATGGAATTCACCCCGAGTGTGGCGATGAGGGGCGCGACACGGATAACCGTTATCATCAACCCGTTGATCAGACCCACCGTGGCAGCGAGCAGGATGCATGTGGCAACCGCCATAACCATGTTACCGTCTCTCCCGGCCATGATGCTGGTCGATACAATGTTGGACATCGTGACGACGCCGGCGACCGAAAGATCAATGCCACCCGTCAGCAGAGCCAATGTCTGTCCGGTCGCCACCACGCCAAGAAAGGCCGCGACCTGAAGAATGTTTAGAACCTGGCTGACTTGAAACATTCCAGGTGAAAAAAGTCCCGAAACCGCGTAGAGGAGAATAACCACGAGCCAGACGACGCCCGTCCGCTGAACGATCAACTGTGCGTGCAATAGCCAGTTAGAAAACTGTGTTTGAGTTGTCAAAGTTTACCAATCCAGAATGGCGTTGTCGGCGGCACGGATCGTAAGGGGGTGCATCACCTCCTGCTGAAACGGATGCTCTTTCGCCCGCGCCTCGTCTACCTCGATACCAAGCCCAGGAACATTGGTAGGCAGCCAATAACCGTTCTCCGTCTCTAAAGAGCTCTGTACGACATCCCAGCGCCAGGGCACATCGCTTAACATGTCCTCTTGGATCAGAAAATTAGGGGTCGACAATGCGAAGTGAAGGGCGACAGCGTTTGCCACCGGACCAAGCGGATTATGTGGTGCTACACCCATCTGGTAGGCTTCGGCCATCGCGGCGATTTTTTTTGCCTCAAAAAGGCCGCCGCAATGACAGAGGTCCGGCTGAATCACGTGACAAGCTCGTTGCTCAAAGAGTGGCCTGAACTGATGCCGGCCTACTAAACGCTCACCGGTCGCAATCGGGACCTGAACGCTCTCCCGAACCTCACGAAGTGCCTCGACGTTTTCGGGCGGTACCGGCTCTTCACAGAAGTAAGGTCGAAACTCCGCGACAGCATTAATATACTGGATCGCCATCGCTGGATAAGTCCGCCCATGGAAATCAATCATTACATCGACCTGTTCCCCCACACATTCGCGAAGTTTTCCCATGAGCTTGGCGAATTGCTTCACTTTTCCAATACCTTCCAAGGGCTCCGAGTACGGCACAAAGACAACCTTCACAGCGGTATATCCCTGGCCGACAACTTTGAGGGCGAGATCGATGAGGGGCTCGACATCAAAGGTTTCATAAACTGATTTCATGTTACCGCCGCCGAGGTGAGTGTACATGCGCACTCTGTCGCGGACCTGGCCTCCAAGCAGCTCATAGACAGGTACGCCCAGGAGTTTGCCCTTGATATCCCAAAGCGCTTGCTCAATCGCCGAGATCGCACTCATACCGATTACGCCGAGGCGCCAGAACGATTGCCGATAGAGTTTTTGGAAGATGTGCTCGATCCGGCGCGGATCTTCTCCGATGACCATCGGAGCAAAATCCTCGATCGCGCCAACCACCGAGCGAGTCTTCCATTCGAGCGATCCTTCCCCCCACCCGTATAGGCCGGGCTGATCTGTTTCGACCTTACAGAACACCCAGTTCCGCATCTCGGCATTTACGACGACGGTCTTGAGATTCTCGATCTTCATACGATCATTGTAAGCCGAGATGACCGGCAAGCGCGTACGCCAGCTCGAGATGGATCGGCTCCGGCCATTGCCCAAGCTGCGGTCCCAGCTTGAGACAGGCCTCCCGCAAATCGGTAATACCTGCGCTTTGTAACAAAAGCTCCGTCCGTTCCACAAACGCGCGTGTTTCCTGGCAGAACTCAGCGATTTCGTGAGCTTTCTTTATTGGCCAGTGGCAGCTTACGTAATAATCGAGATCGAGGTGTTCAATTAGCTGGCAGGTTTGCAAGTAGGTCTCGGGATAAAGATAGGTAGGGCAGAGCGCGGGTTTTCCTAACACATCCAAGTAGACACAGCCCTGAATTGCGTCGCCGCCAAACAGGGCGCGATGGTGACGGTCAAGCAGGCCGAGATGACCTTTGCTGTGGCCCGGAAGGGAAATTATCTCGAGATCCCAGGCAGGACCCAAGCGGATGCGTTCTCCTCCGCGAAAGGTGATGTCCACTGGCTGAACCTCTCCAAGATCGCGCCGGATATTCCTGGCTACTTCCTCGGGATAAAAAACGCCGAATGCCCGGTAAGCATCGTAACGGCTACGAAAGAGCATGTCCGGATCATCGATGGCTTCACGGTCCGCATCTCCGCAACCGAGCAATGTACGCGGTGCCCAACGCTTAACGCCAGCATTTCCACCCACGTGATCGGAATCCGGGTGGGTGTTGATTACAAATCGCAAGTCAACCGGTTCAACCCCGAGTTCAGTTAAAGCCGGCAGTATCATGCTGTCGACATGTTCGGCGCAACCCGTGTCCAGTAACAGAGCGCCGTAATCGCCGTGGAAAAGAGGTAAATACAATGGCCGAACACCGACCTGCCCTTCCAAGAGATAAACGCCATCAAATAGCTGTTTCATGGGCTGCAGTGGGGAAGATGCGGGATTCGTCTTGCGGCGAGCAGTGATATATTGTGATATTTCTCCGCTAACGCAAACTGAAACAAGGCTAACCGGCGTAGAGGTTGAGGCCGAAGCAGGACGATTCTCTGGCTCCTCACCTTCCGACAGGCCTGCTATCGGGCCGGACGATCCTAGTTGCGGTGACAGCTGACGAAACGGAATTTTCATGAAAATCACTGCCCTTGAAACCCTGCGGACCGACGAGTTCTCTAACATCCTATGGGTTCGGGTGCACACCGATGCAGGACTTATCGGTCTCGGCGAAACGTTCTACGGCGCAGGTGCAGTCGAGGCGCATATTCACGACACACTTAGTGAGCGCCTCCTGGGCCGCGATCCTTTGCGGATCGAGTTCCTCAACAAAGAGATGCTCAATCTGCCGTTGGCGCAGTCATCCACCGGCGCCGAGTACCGGGCCGCCTCGGCTATCGACATTGCGCTATGGGATCTGTTCGGTAAGTTCTGCGGGCAACCGGTTCATCAGCTGCTTGGGGGGCTTTGCGCCGAGAAAGTGCGTGTCTATAACACTTGTGCCGGATATCGTTACGTTCGCACGCGGAATATCCGCCCCGTCGAGACCTGGAACATTTCAGACCAGGAAGGGCCCTACGAGGACCTTTCTGCCTTCATGAACCAGGCGGACGTTTTGGCGAAGAGTCTGCTCGAGCAAGGCATTATGGCCATGAAAATCTGGCCGTTTGATCCCGCGGCACAAGAAACCGGTGGGCTCTACATCACTGCCGAGCAGATGAAGATGGCGATCGCGCCTTTCGAGAAGATTCGCGCGGCGGTCGGTGACCGCATGGAAATTATGGTCGAGTTCCATTGCCTGTGGAACCTGCCGACTGCCAAGAAAATCGCCAAGGCGTTGGAACCGTACACACCGACCTGGTTCGAGGACCCGATTCGAATGAACTCGCCCCAAGCACTCGCGGAATACGCGCAGTCGACGAATGTCTGGGTTTGCGCGAGCGAGACGCTTGGTTCTCGGTGGCCGTTTAAGGAGCTCCTGGAGCGCAATGCGACGCATGTCGCCATGGTAGACCTTTGCTGGGCCGGTGGGCTGACAGAAGGCCGCAAGATCGCGGCGCTAGCGGAAACGTGGCATCGGCCATTCGCGCCTCATGATTGTACCGGGCGAGTTGGCTTCGTCGCCGCGGTACACGCGTCGTTCAGCCAGCCTAACACATTGATCCAGGAGTCGGTGCGTGCTTTCTACACCAGCTGGTACCGGGAACTTGTCACGGCCATTCCGAGAATCGAGAACGGGTTTGTCTACCCGATGGAAGGGATCGGCCTGTGCGTTGAGCTTCAGCCTGCTGTGTTTGAGCGCGCGGACCTGCATGTCCGTCGGAGTCACCTTTAGGAAGAATAGAATGGCTTCAAAATTGTTTGATCTGAGTGGACGGACCAGCCTCGTCACGGGTTCCTCCCGCGGGCTCGGAAACGCGCTGGCCGAGGGTCTCGCCGCAGCAGGCGCAACCCTCGTACTTAACGGCCGCGATTTCGAACTATCTACGGCGGCTGCCACCCTTCGTGAGAAGGGTCACACCGTTTACGAAGCACTGTTCGACGTCACCGACGAGGAGGCGGTACAAAACGCTTTTGCACAGCTTGATGACGCGGGAATCGCGGTCGACATTTTGGTGAATAATGCCGGCATTCAGCTACGCAAGTCGATCGTAGATTTGCAACTGCCGGAGTGGCAGAAGGTGATCGACACTAATCTGACGGGTGCTTTTCTGGTCGGACGCGAGGCGGCGCGGCGCATGATTAAACGCGGCCGTGGAGGAAAGATCATCAACATCGGCTCGCTGACAAGCGAGGTTGCACGTGCGTCCACAGGTCCATACACGGCAGCAAAGGGCGGTATAAAGTTGCTGACGCGCGTGATGACGGCCGAATGGGCTGAGCACGGAATACAGGCGAACGCCATCGGCCCAGGGTACATGGTCACCGAAATGACGAGAGCGCTGGTCGAAGCGCCGAGCTTCGACGCCTGGGTCAAGCAGCGGACACCGGCGCGCCGCTGGGGCGTGCCAGCGGATCTCGTTGGCACAGCGGTCTACCTGGCGTCAGCTGCGTCCGACTACGTAAATGGTCAGCTCATCTTTGTTGACGGCGGCACTTTGGCCGTCCTTTGATCGGGCAAAAACCCAGGAAAACCACCATGAGAAATTCTCTATGAACCGCCGGAAACAGCCGCGGCCGAAGCTCATCGCGGCCGACCCTGCCATCCCGGCGGCGCGCCGGCACAATCGGGTGAACCTCTTCGAGTTGGCCTATGAGCGAATTGAAGATCTTATTGTCAATTGCGAACTCAAGCCAGGTCGCTTTCTGGCAATGCAGGATCTTCAGGACATGACCGGTTTTGGGCGCACACCAGTGCATCAGGCCGTCAATCGGCTTGCGGCAGATACGCTCATTATTGTTCGCCCGCGGCATGGTCTGCAAATTGCGCCGATTGATCTCGCACGCGAGCGTATCCTGCTGTGGTTGCGCCGCGACATCGAGCGTTTCGTAATTAGGCTCGCGGCTGAGCGTTCCGCACCGGCGCACCTGCGTCAGATGATTTACGTCAGTCGTGCCTTGCGCGAGCGGCGCGAAAGAATGACGGTCGACGAGTTCAACGCCTTCGATCGACGGATTGATCGGCTCATTATCGCAGCAGCCAATGAGCCGTTCCTCGAGCACACGCTTCGGCCATTACATACGATCTTTCGTCGCATCGGTTGGATTTATCACACGCAGATCGCTAGTGACGCTAGCCTCGATCCGACGGTCGACTGCCATCTTGCGGTACTAGACGCCGTGGCCAATCGCCAGGTCAATGCAGCAACGGCCGCATCTGAGGCGCTGACAGATTTCGTCGATCGCATGTTCGACACAATCGAGCGGCAAATCGATCCGGTACTGCTTGACTGCGAGCTCGAAGTCGGTTTTTGACTTTCGACCTTTTTCACGTAGTTCGCCAATTCTTCCCAATGTCCGACAAAGGAGAGGATTCCATCGCCTTTCCATCCGACCGGTATCGTTGCGTCATAAATCATGTCAGCAACAACGTGCCAGTCGTGTTCGGCGGCATACCTCGCTGCGCCATGATAGAATCCGTGGTGGGTTGAAGTTAATGCCAGCAGGATGGTCCGCTTCCGGCGTTTCGCGCGGATTTTACGATAAATCTGGCGTAAATTAGCAGTTCACGCCAGGAGTCCTTTTCTGCTAGTGTAGCAACGCAGGCGCTGCGACCGAGGACCTCCCCCATACCTCACCCGGCCGATTCAGTGCACGTTTGTATGTTCATCAATCTTAGAGAGAGAGCAATATGAAGATGAGTCCCCC
>Ga0209647_1001107_pt1 | contig 23700 bp, 14 predicted proteins | sample GraSoi_2013_60cm_FD_185827 | JGI IMG/M metagenome (GOLD analysis project Ga0209647, IMG submission 185827) | Grasslands soil microbial communities from the Angelo Coastal Reserve, California, USA - Sample 9_17_2013_60cm (SPAdes) (version 2) | ecosystem: Environmental > Terrestrial > Soil >... | reverse complement strand
CCACGAAGTTCACCCATCTCCAGGAATGACAGTCTTCCCCAAAAATAAAAGACCACCAGCGCGATCAGATAGCGCAACGAAACCGCGCGGATGAAAAAAGGCACGGTTGCGCCCATCGTCAGCGGAGCAAAAACAAGATAAAGGACAAGAAGCGCGGCGTACGCGAGGGCGAACTTGTCGGCGGCATTAAAACGCCAGCCCTTCTGGAAGGCCCGGTAGCCGAGTGCCAGAAGCGCCAGCACCATCACCACTTCCTTGCCTGCCATCAGAACTCCGACGGAAGCGGCCGAGAGCCACCCTTGCTGATACGCCAGAGGCAGCAGGAAATTCTGCAGGGCAAGCCAGGTGAAATAGGCGTAAAGGAAGGCGATGTACATCAGGCTTTGGCCTCCATCACACCTTGGCCGCAGGCGAGTTCTTCTTCAATGGCTCCGCAGACTGCGTCGCCAGCCACGGGAAAATTACTCAGGTACTCGGGCAGCAGCCCATTTTGCTTTTCGGTGAAGGCGCGCCGGCGATCGGAAATCAGCAGTGCCTGCAGGCGGTGTACCAACTCGTCACCATTGCCGGCCACACTGCCGGTTTCGACGATGCCCAGCCGGTCCTTCACCTGCGCCGGAGCGATCTGTACGACCGGCACCTCAATTGCCATGGCTTCCAGCATGGCAGTGGAGTTGCATGAAATGGCCACGTCAGCCGCAGAGAGCGTTTCCTGCAAGGAAACATCGGGAGGAGCAACGGTGATCCGGTCAAAGCCGCTCAGCCGCGAGAAACGTTTTTCCGTCTCCTGCGGATGCAAACGGACCACCACATTAAAGCGATGGTCTTCCAGCAGCGGCTTCAAGGCGGCCAGCACCAGGCGATGTTCGTCGTCGGTAAACAGCGGCGAATGAGACTGCGAGAGGAAAACTACATCGCAGCGGCCAACATGGTTCATTCCGCTCTCTTCCCTCTTGAGCCGAAGCGCGGCGCGTGATTTCCTTGCCTTTGCCAGCGCATCAAAGCGCGGGGCGCCAGCCACAATCAGGTTTGATTGCGCGCCTGGCCGCGATGCCATGTAAGAACGGAAGCGCTGCCCCCAAACCATGTAATGGTCCGCTGAGGTTGGAAAGTATTCCTGAGTAGGAAAGCCATGCTGCAACGTAAAGCTCCTGGCGCCGGCTTCTCGCGCTACGGAGCAAGCCAGATAGCTGCATGTTGTGAAGTCGTTATGCGTGATTAATGCGCCGAGGGAAGGGTTTTCGGCAAAGACCTGCTCATACACCTCGCGATATAGATACGCTCGCACCAGCAGCGCTTGCAGCACCCTGCGCGAGTCGTTGAACAGGCTCCTGTATTCGGCCGGGCAGTTCTCCAGCAAACGGTGAAAGTCTTGCTGGGCATTCCGCCATAGTTGACGAAAACGACCGCTTCCGTGGGCGAATAATTCCGCATCAAGGTTGATCAAGCCGGCGCCTAACTGTCCAAGTTCCGCAGCCTGGGTGCGCATGACTGGATCGAGCCCCGCGAAAAGCGACTCGCGCCCCAGCTTCTTCAGCACAGGGCGCAACGTCCCAAATCCTGGCTCGGCAGCGTAGTCACAAACAAACAGGTATCTGGCTCGTCCGCCGCGGTTAGGATCGAGAGTACCCTGTGCCCGCGATGCGCGCGACCATGCGATGGGCGGGTAAAAATGATTTTTTGCCGCAAATTTGAGCGGAGCCGAGTTTGCCAGCGCCAAGTGGAAGAATGCATCGGCGCGAATCGCATACAAACAGCTCCCTTCAAAGGGAGCAAAGATGTCGCACATCGTCTTCCACACAATCTGTCGCATATCTACTGGACCAGCACGCAGGCCTCGCCCTCTTCCATCTCCGCCCTTATTTCATACAAAGAGCAGATCTTTGGGATATTTACCTTCCAGGAATATTCAGAAGTCACCATCTTGCGCGCTCTTTCAGTAATAGCGGCCTTTCCCGTGCCAAGCGCGATTTGCGTTGCGGCGACAAACTCAGCCGTATTGTCGTAAGCGAATAAAAGTCCATTCTCTCCGTGCTGAACCAGGCAACAAGTTCCACCCGTCGCTGACGCCACCACCGGCGCTCCCAGCGCCATGGCCTCAAGAATGACTGTCGGCAATCCTTCGTACTTTGACGCCAGCGCCAGCGCGGAACAAGCCTGATAAGCCGCTTTCAGGTCGTAGTCGGGAACCTCTCCCAGAAAATGCACTGCCCGCTGAAGGCCAAGCTCATTTGCCAGCGCCTGCCACGCGCTTCGGCAGCCCGCGTCCGGGCCGATGAATACCATGGACAGGTCGCGCGGCAAATGTGGTAGTGCCCGAATCAGAAAATCTCCGCGCTTCACGCGGTCCAGCCGCCCAACCGATAAGAGAAACCTTCCCAGTTCATGTCTTTCGCGCCAGCCGCGGACCTCCTCAGGCTGAAGCACATGCGGCAGTGCGATCGAGTTGGGAACAATCGTTACTCGCGCAGCTTCCGCGCCGAGCGTCACAGCGTCGTCGCGATCAATTTCGGTAAGCGCAATGATGGAATCAGCGGTTTTGAGCGCCGCCCGGCCCAAAGTCTTGTCAAAGATCAGCCGCTTTACTTTGCCGAGCCAATCCTGCGCCGGGTAAAAGCAATGAGGCGTAAATACGGTGCGCACTCCCGCGCGTTTCGCCGCAAGAAGGCTTCGCGCCACAAACATAGACCGCGCGCCGTGGGCATGAAGCGCGTTCGGCCGTTCTGTATTGAGCAGACGCTCTACCGTATTCAGTGTTGCTCCGCGCACCACGCGCAGCCCATGGTTCTGGCCGTCTGAAGGCGAGCCCGACTGGATGATCGCGCAAACCTGGTGGCCTAGAGCGCAAAGGCCTTCAGCAATGCGGAAGACATGCAGCTCTACGCCTCCGCGTTGCGGATAGATGCCTTGCGAAATCAGGAAAATATTCACTGTCCGCCCCGCGCTTCTGCCAACGAAGCCAATTCGGCCTTGACGATCTCTTCCAGGCCGCGCGTAATGGAAAACTCCGGCGTCCACTCAAGTACGCGGCGGGCCTTGGTGATGTCGGCACGGAGGTATTGCCGGTCAGAGGCGCGAAGGTGGCGTTCTTCAGAAATAATTTCCAGATCGACTCCAGCGGCGTTACCAAGAATCTGCACCACGCGCTCGATGGACGCCTCGTTGCCGGAGGCAAGATTGTAGATTTCGGTGATGTGCTTGCCGGAGGTGAGTATTCCGCCAATCTTCAACAACGCCCCGACCAGATCGTCAACGTAAATAAAATCGCGGAAAGTATCAGTGCGGCCCATCCGCACCTTGCCGCCTTCGATGACCTGCTTGAGCACCGCTGGAATCACGTGCGGGTTGGTTTCATCAGGCCCGAAAACATTAAAGAAGCGCCCCAGAACGTGGGATAGACCGCTCTCCGCCGCATAGTGGCGCACCACCTGTTCGCCCAGGACCTTACTAAGACCGTAAATGTCTGACGGCGCAGTGGGGTCTGTTTCCTTGTGGAAGGCTGAGGAGGTGTCGTATACCGCGGCGCTTGAGGCGAAAAACACTCCCTTGAGGGACCCACATTTCTGGGCCGCGCGCATCACGTTGACGGTCCCTTCCACATTCACTCGAATTGTTTCCGAAGGGTGCTCATTGCAGTAGGGAATGTAATGGATCGCTGCCAGGTGAAAGAGCAACTCGGGCATGGACGCCTGAAGTGTCGCGTCCAGCCGATCGAAATCCAGAACGTCGCCCTCCACCAGCGTGACCTGATCCCGCCACGCAAGACGCTGCGGTTTGTGGCCGGCAAAAAAGTTGTCATAGGTCCATACCTGATGGCCTTCACGAAGAAGCGCGGCCACCAGATGCGCGCCGATGAATCCCGCTCCTCCGGTTACTGCAATCCTCATTGGCCCACTCCATTGCCCGAATTTGCGCTCACAACCGCTTCATAAGGTCTGCGCGGCGCGGGGTTGCTCCAGCGCGCGGAGTCATGAATGAATTGCTGCAGCCACAGCCCGAGACAGACCGGCAACCAATAGCTCTGGTCAACCTCCCTGGAATTACGCAGGGACGCGACCAGTTGCCGTACGTCCACAAAAGCTTCAAGCTCGTGGCTGTCTTCAATCAGCGCCGCGCACTGGCGAAACCAGAACTGCTCAGCCATGCCGAACCCGAACTTGGTGCGGTTCCATGCGATCTCGTCCGGCAGGTGCGTGGCCATGGCCCGGCGCAGAGCATATTTGCTGTAGCCGTTGCGCAGCTTCATGCGTTCGGGCAAAGCGGCGCAGTATTCCACGACCGCTGGATCAAGAAAAGGAACCCGCGTCTCGATGGAAAAACGCATGGCGTTGCGGTCAAGATGCCGCAAAAGTTGAGGCAGGTTGAACCGGGTCACGTCGGCATCCAGGCGGTGTTGCAGCGGTCCTCTGCGCCACTCTTCGACCCATGCGGCCTCGCGATCCTGGTGAGCGCGGAAGAATTCCGGCGCCATGAATTGCGCGACCGGGTTGAATCTCTTTTGCAGTGCCAGCCTGATGTGGGCAGGCAGGTCATTGAAGAACCCTTTGCCGCTGGCCTTTAATCCAGCTTGCGCGCCCCAGGCCGCCACTTCTCGCGCCCACGTGAACCAGTGATTCTGCCGCATCAGGTCGCGCATGAATAAAGGAAGGTAGACACGCTGGTACCCGGCAAGGAGTTCGTCGCCGGCCTCACCGGTGAGCACCACCTTGATGTTCTCTTGCTGGCGGATCAGCCGCAGCAGGTTATACGAAGCAAAAATCGAGACATTGTGAAAGGGCTGTTCCTGTGTCTCAATCAGGTCTGAGAGGCCGCTCGCGAGCGATGCCTCCGAGGCCTGGATGAACGCTGCATCAATGCTTCGCATGCGCGGGAGCGCCGCACGGACGTGCGGCGATTCGTCATAGGGGTGGCCCTTTGGATAGCAATTGGTGTAAGTGCGCAGGCTGCTGACAAAATCGGCTTCATGGGCGCGAATAATCTCGTCAGCCAGCGCAACGATGCTGGCTGAATCCAAGCCGCCGCTGAAAAAGCTGGCTACTGGAACATCACTGCGCAGCCGCAACCGCACAGATTCATGCAGCCGGTCGCGCAGGCCATCAGCGAGTTGCTCCTCCGTTGCTGCCTCCGGCAACGTTGCGGGTTTAAGGGTGTAATACCGCCGAACTTCCGGTGCATGGCCCGGTTGAAGGAACAAGCTGGTTCCGGGAAGGAGCTGACAAATGCCGGAAAAGAACGTTTCTTCCGTGTGGTCGGCAAGTCCGTACATCAGGAAGTCCCAGATTAGGGGTGCATTCACTCCATCGGCGGGACCGGCCGCTATTAATAAAGGACGGACCTCCGAGGCGAACCAGAACTCGGTGCCGTCTTGCGAGCAGCGGAAGTATAGCTGCTTTTCGCCGAAGCGGTCTCGGGAGCAGAACAGCCGTCGCTGCTGCGTATCCCAAAGCGCGAATGCCCACATGCCATTGAGTCGGTGCACGCATTCCGCTCCCCACTGCGCATAGGACTTGAGCAGCACTTCGCTGTCAGAATACGAACGAAAGGTTTGTCCGAGTGCAAGCAATTCCTGGCGCAATTCACGGTAGTTGTAAATCTCTCCGTTGAAGACCAGCCAGTTGCCCGTGTTCGGGTCCTGCATGGGCATGTGCCCGGCGGCACTCAATTCGATAATGGAGAGACGGCGGAAACCGAAGGCCGCGACCTCGTTTTGAGGAACTACTCCATCGATTGGCGGCAGAGCGCCAAGTTCGGGAATGCTGTCCGGCCCACGCAGCGCGCGGGCATGGCCATTGCTGCCAATCAGAACATAACCTTCGTCGTCGGGACCACGGTGCGCGAGCGCGGCCGTGGCTTGCTCCAAAGAGATAATGTTCTGCCGATTGATTCCCCGCTCAGAAACAACTCCGGCAAACCCGCACATGTTCAGGCCTCCTCCAGCGCGGGGAGTAAAGCCGCACTAGTCGCCGGCCCGCCAACGATCCTGTTGCCCGAACTGCTCATACACCGAACTTCCTCGAACTCTATCGGCTTCGTAATTCACGCAACAACAACTTCAAAAACACCAGGTCTTCCAGGAGGTATCGCTTCCATAAGCGCCGTGGGTCCTGAGCCAGCCGCCATGTCCATTCCAGTCCGAGCCGCTGGGCCCACCGTGGGGCGCGTTTCTTTTCGCCTGCTATCACCTCAAAGCTGCCTCCCACCGGCAAAATCACCCCTGACAGTTGACTGCGATGTTGCGCGATCCATTTCTCCTGGCGGGGCGAGCCCATGCCAACGAACAGGAAATGCGGCCGCGCTTGCCGGACCAACTCCAGTACCGGACTGCTATCATCGAAATAGCCGTGATGCGTGCCTGCGATCTGAATCGAAGGAAAGCGCTGCTGCAATGCACGGCAAGCCTTGTCTAGAGTCTCTTCCTTCGATCCCAGCAAAAAGCAACGATAGCCTCGTTTCGCAGCCAGGCTGCACAGCGCTGCCATCAGGTCCACGCCCGTCACTCTGGCGCGCACGCTGCGGCGGAGCAGCCTGGCTGCCCACATCAGCGGCATGCCATCGGCAAAGACCAGGTCGGCCACCTGGTAACAGCGACGAAAATCTGAGTCATTGCTATGACGGACCACATGATCCACATTCGCCGTGAAGAGCACTTTGCTTCCGCCCGACTGCAGCACTCCATCCAGATAGGCGACTGTTTCCTGCATGTCAAAAGTGCACAGCGTCAATTCAAACAGCCGCTCCTGCGGGACGTGAATACCACGGTCCGCGCCTACTGTTCCGGAGATGACGGAGTCTGTGGCCACCGATTATTCCTTTGCGCCCTTCCAGCGCAGATACATGCCCAGCAACTGCATCTTGCTCCGGCGCCTGGGATCGCGACGCCAACCCTGCAAGGTGACTTCAACGAAGACGATCACTACGGCAAAAAGCAAGGCCACCAGCGCTCCGCCCGCCGCGAACGCCGGGCGCACCGGTGACGATGGTTTTTCCGCTTCCACCGCGGGATCAAGCACCTGGACCACGGATGCATTCTTTGACTCGTCCATTTTCGCGGCCTCATACTGGCGCGCCAGGATCTCAAAGAGGGTCTCGCGGTATTTGAATTCGCGCAGCTTGCGGATGTATTCGAGACCCGCTGCGGGTAGTTTTCCCGCCGTGAGTTCCCCCTTTGCCTCTCTGTTTTTGAGCCCGGCCTGTTGCTGTCGCAACGCCGCCAGTTCTGCGCGGAGCCGTTGTAACTCCGGATTCTGTTCTGTCGCAAATGATGCCAGGCTTTGTAATTCCACTTCTTTTGCCGCGACCAGGGCCTGCAACCGCGCGGCTGATTCCACAGCCGCTTTGGTCTGGCCTTCCAGGCTCAATACACCTGTGCTTTCTTCCATCTGCTTCATCTCGACTTCGGCGCGGGCCAGATCATCCTTGGTCTTCTCTAGCTGCTGCTCATAGAAGACGCGCCGCTGTCCGGCTTCGGTCGTAGCCAGGCTCTGGTTGAGCTTGTAGAGTTCAGCCACGTAGGCATTCGCCATGGTCGCGGCCTTCTTGGGATCAGGGTCCTGTACCGAAATGGAGATGATCCCGTCTTTGGAGGTTGAAATCTCGCTGCGCCGGGCCAGTTTCAGACGGGTGTCCGCCTGCGTTTTCAGGTGATAAGCCTTCCTCAAATCAAACTTTTGAATGAGAGCGTCGGCAACAGTACGGCTCTGCAACATATCAACATACAAGTCGCTGGCGTTCTTCAAGCCCAGATCTTTTGCGCCGACCATCCCCAGCGGACCGAGTTGTCCCAGCAAGGCGGAAAGTGTCGTCTGGCTCTGCTGCGGCGGCATGATGCGCGCTGTGGAGGCATATTTGGTTGAGATAATGAAAGAAAGGCCAAGAGCCAGCGCGCCACCGGCTACAACGGCGGCCAGAATCAAACGCCACCGCTTCGCCAGGAGAATGATCAGGTCAAACCAATCTTCTGATTCGCGGCCGGTCGCTTGCCGCTGCTCCTCGACGTCTTCCGGGACAAGCACATATGTGCCTTCCTCAAACACGCTTCGGGGACCCGGCTGCTTTGTAACTTCGAGGGGTTCGGCCTCTTCGCTTTTAGTATGGACAGTCTTTATCACAACTATGCTCTATCTAACTTCTTACGGTTAAGGCTGAAGCACGGTAAACAGGGATCCACCAGGTTGATCCTGGTTGAGTGGACATTCTGTAACATAACTAAGCATCGCTCTTCAATGGTGGATATCGCAGCACAAACGTTACGAATCACCGCTTGAATTTAGTCCTGTAAACTTGAAGTAGTTTTAAATCGTGGCCCGCAAGTATATGCCACTTTTCCGGTACTAGCGTGGCATTTTCATGAGTTTGTAGGGCGCCAGGCTCTTAAATCGACCTAAGGCCGCGCCACCCCCCAAATGGAAATTCCTGACCATCCCAGGGCCCTGAAGACGCCAGCCACCATGATCCCCGGAATGCATTTCAGCTTGCGGACCAGAATCTCGTTTTTCAGGGGCCGCAACTGAGTACCCGCCATGGCTTCCGGCAGCGTTTCCGGCATTCGGTTGCGCCAGGCCTGCAACGTCGTTTTGATGGAAACCGAAGCGGTCTCAAGGGCTATAGGCCTGGAATAGTTCACCTGCACATGGCGATAACCGGCATTTTTCAGAGCCCGAGACAAGCTTTCCGGGTTCCAGCGGGTCAGGTGGTTCGGAGGATAGTCTGCAAGATCGCGATGGCGACCGGCTTTTGTCCAACGTTTGGGGCTAGGGACACTGAGCAGAAAGGTTGACTGCGGAAATTGTTCCCGGATCTGATCGATAAAGTTGGCTGGATCAGGAAGGTGCTCCAGAACCTCAAACAGCGTCACTACATCAGGCTGCCAGTCAGCAGGGACGGAGTCGAGCGATCCACAGGCCACCCGAAAGCCCTTTTGCTGCAGCAACTTTACCGGCGCGGAGCCAACCTCGACACCGGCGGCCTGAAAGCCAAGCTGCCTGGCCCGGGCCAGGAACCACCCTGGACCGCAGCCCACATCCAGGATGCTGGCCTTCGGCATGTTTTTCTTGAGCCATTCGAGGACTTCGAGTTGAGCCGAAAACAGCATCCACCGGGCTTCATGCAGGTCGGCGCTTGCTTCGGCCAACCATTTCAAGGCAGGCACCATAAACTCTGACGATGCCGCCATCTGATATGCCAGGTCATAGTCTTCCCGGTTGTATTCAAGCGGATCTGAGAATTCCAGCGTGCAAAGTGCGCAGCGTACCACGGCAAACCGGCCAAATGACTCCACGGGAACGTGTTCCGTGCCTCCGCAAAGCGGACAGGCGATTGCCTGATCGATCTCATTCTTGGTTTGCGTCACGCCCATAAGTTATCTCAAAAACCGGGAAGGAACCGGCAAATTATTCGACGGCTTACCGTGGCCGGTCGTAAGCAATGCCTGGTTTAGACCCGCCTTTGCTGCCCTGAACTCGACTTAGGTGTTCAACAATCTTTGCAGCAGCGAACCCATCGCCAAAAGGGTTAATTGTCTTGGACATGCCAATATAGGCGGCTCTATCATCCAGCAGACGGTTGGCTTCGTTCAGGATAGTCTGCGCATTAGTGCCTACCAGTTTCACGGTACCTGCCTCCACTGCCTCCGGACGTTCAGTGGTATCTCGCATCAGCAGTACCGGTTTGCCTAAGAACGGAGCTTCCTCCTGGATCCCTCCGGAATCAGTAATGATCAGAAAACACTTTTGCATAAGATACGCAAACGGAAGGTATTCCTGGGGTGCGATTAGATGAATATTTCTTACCTTGCCCAGAATCTGGTGTACAGGCTTCCTGACATTGGGATTCAGATGCACTGGGTAAACGATCTCCACGTCATCCCGCTCCGCCAACGTGCGCAGCGCCTGACAAATTCTTTCAAAACCCTCACCGAAGTTTTCCCGGCGATGTCCTGTGACCAGGACCAGACGCCGCTGGGAATCGAGATAAGCGAATTGTTGCTCAAGGGATGACATCAGGCGCGGATTCGTCTTGAAACGGCAGACCACATCGCGCAGCGCGTCGATGACAGTGTTTCCGGTCACCACAATTGACTGGGAATCGACCCCTTCCGCCAGCAGGTTGCGCCGCGCCCCTTCAGTGGGGGCATAGTGGAAGGTAGAGAGTATGCCGGTAAGGCTTCGGTTGACCTCCTCCGGCCAGGGCGCAGATTTGTTGCCGGTCCGCAACCCTGCCTCAATGTGGCCGACCGGAATGTTTTCATAAAATGCCGCGAGACTGGATGCAAACGTCGTGGTGGTGTCACCCTGCACCAGGACCAGGTCGGGCCGCCATTCGCGATAAAGATCGCGCATGCCGCAAAGCACCCCGGCGGTCAGCTCAGCCAACTGCTGATCCGGTCTCATCAGATCCAGGTCAAAATCAGGTTTGATATCGAAGATGGCAAGCACCTGGTCCAGCATGTGACGGTGCTGAGCGGAGACACAGACCTTGGTGGTGAAAGACCTGGCTTTGCGCAGTTCCTGGATGACCGGCGCCATCTTGATGGCTTCTGGCCGCGTCCCGAACGCCACGAGGACCCGCTTGAGGCTCAATTGTTCAGCAGTTTCACCATTTTTTGTAACTTTAGCTGACAAAGTATGACCTCAACTATCGCAAAGTTCCGGTCTTAAGCGTTTTTGATTGCATTTCAAGTTCCTTGCCTGAAGTAAACCAAAGAGCGCCCACCACGAGAAGCTGGGATTAAGGCAACAATACTTTTACTGCTGCGGCCCCCAGCACGAACTGAGTCACTACCAGGGTCCAATCCTTGAAGCCGCGCGTGACGGCGCCTTTATCGAGCTTCTCTGGAACCACCACTGTATCCCCGGGCATGAGCCGCAGACTATTAAAATTCGAGCTTACCAGCCGATGAAATGACTGGCTGCTCAGAGTTGAACCATCCGCGCGGATGACAAAGGCGCGACGATGGTCGCCGTCGCGGCTCACTCCGCCGGACAGGCGCAGGTAGTCATTCACGGTCTTGCCGGTTTTATAGATAAAAGCATTGCTGTTGTAAACGCTGCCCAAGACGTTGACAGTGGCCGGGCGGAAGGGCAGCAGCAGGCGGTCGCCATCCTCAAGTACCAGATCAGGAAAGGCGTCTAAAGTATTAGCGCTCGGCTTTAGTTCCAGCACGATCCGTCCGCTGGCCTTAAGCTCGTGCAGTTTTTCCAGCAAGCGGCGCTGGCCTTCCAGAGTCTGCCGCTCGGCAAGCGCTTCCTCACCGGAAAGGTTTCTTTGTGCTCCGGCATTGCGCTCAATTGCCTTGGCCAGATCGTCAATGTACTGGTCCATGCGCCGTTGCTGTTCTTCGCGGGTGGATTCGCGCGTAAACTCAGCGCCATAAGGGTATGCCTGGGGAGTAAATCCTCCCACGCGAACCAACAGATGCCGAAGAGTCTCTCCCGGTTCGACCTGGTAAACCCCAGCGGAACGAAATTCCCCTTCCAGGCGAACGAACTTGCTTTGCTGCCCGATTGGAACTTGCATGTCCGCTTGGGAGAAGACAGTGATTACGTCACCCGGTTGCAGCGGGAGGTTTTGAGCCTCATCCCCGGCAATGGCCTTCCCTAAGTTAAACGGCAGCAGATGGGTCGTCAGATCATCTGGGTTCATGCGTTGAATGACTGCATACTCCCAGTTGATCTCAGCCGCGGAACGCTTGACTTCGTTCTTAAGTTCCTCTTGTTTCGCTCGCTGGGTCTCAATTCGGTCTGTTCGCCTTTCCGGATTCTCGTCGCGGCGAGTTCCTGGCGCCTGGTTCGGCTGATCACGGTCCCGGTTGACCGGAGGCGGCTGATCCTGTTGGTCACGCTGATCCTCTCGATCGGTGGAGGTCGAAGAGCGTTCACGGCGGTTGGTCTGAGTTTGATCACTTCGTTCGCGATCTTCGCGAAGCTGGAAGCTCTCGCCGTCTGGATTAAGCGCAAGGCGGTTCTGGCGCTTCCAGTATTCATAAGTCACCAGAACATCGCGGCTGGGAATCAAGTCTTTCACGCGCAGGCCGTCACTCCATGGGTAGCGGCCCGGCACTGCGACGTTGCCACGAAGGGTGACGGCGTTCTCAAATCGAGGTGAGATGTGCAGGAAGCGCACTACATCGCCATCGTGCAGTTCCTTCTTGATTCCCTCTGCCGTAAGAGGAATCTCGTCGGCCCGGCGCACGTGGCGCTCGTTAATGCGTTCGACGATCGCGCGCTGACCCGCGGCCGTGGTGGTGAGACCGCCGGCGTAGCTGATGGCGTCGGCCAGCGTGTCATGCTCTTTGAGTTCGAAGATGGCAGGAACGTTGACGCTGCCGGAAAGAGCGGCCAGGCGTCCGACGGGCGCGACGTAAATCACGTCGCCGGGAAGAAGCTGGGCGTCTTTGGATTTGTCACCGCGGACGATGAGGTCATAAAGGTCGAAGCTGGTGACGTCGCGGCCCTGGCGCTTCAACTGGACGTTGCGCATGGAGCCGTGATTCGAGGGGCCGCCGGAAGCAAACAAGGCGTTGACCAGCGTGCTGAGCGAACTCACGGTGTAAACGCCGGGACGGCGGACTTGTCCGACGACAAAGATCTGAATAGAGCGGAGCTGGCCCAGAGTGACGCTCAGCTCAAAGTTCTTGAAGACGCGGCCGATGGCGCTTTTGAGAGCGTCATTGATCTGGTCATAACGCAGGCCAGCGACGCTGATGGCGCCGACTTTTGGGAGATAGATGGAGCCGGTGCGGTCGACCATGGCGCGATAGTTGATATCGATCTGCCCCCAGGAACGGACAACCAGCTCGTCGCCGGGGCCGATCAGGTAGTCGGGTGTGACAGGTACGCGATCGAGCGGAGCGAAGGTGGAAGGAACGTTGCGAAAAAGGTTTTGACCAAAGATAGGAAGCCGCCGTCCGAGAGAGCTGGCCACAAAATCCTGGAACTCGGTGTCGGGCTCAGGAGGCAGACGGAATTCAGCGCCAGGGACCAAGTCCGGCCGCGGTCGTTGCTGCAGCTCTTCTGGCGTTTCCCGGTCCCTGATTGGGTTACGCTGCTCCTGCTCCGAAGGCGTGTTGGTGATTTGAACACCCCTCGGGCGCTCAGGAGAGACGGTGGGCCGTTCAGTCTGCGCGACCGCACTAACGGCAGGAAGAAGGACAAATGAAAGAACCACTGCAGATCGTGACACGTTTCTCTTTCACGGGAGGAACCAGACAGAACACAGTAATTCGAATCGCAAAAAACTTGAGCCGGAAGCCGGGTGTGTCCTTGAGGTCCCTACCACGGGCTAAATCGCTGAGTATTGTTGCCGTTGCTGAGACCAGAATATACCGTAAGTTTCCACAGCTTGACTAGCGATGGTTGTAGTTAGTGATGGTAAATATCACAATGGAATTCTACTTTGGCGAGAAATGCCTGGCGCGGTGAAAGCGGCGGGCCGTCGGTTGGTTCACACCGATGAATGCCTGGTGGAGAAAAGGCTGTGCTTACACAGAGAGTCGCAAGGACCGATCGGATTACGTGCCTGGGAAAACCCTTCATTTGACCTGCTTCGCCGAGCATCATAAAATCAATGATGCCAGCCAGTCCGGCTGAGCATCGTGTTCAACTTGCTGCCCCCTCGTTCAACGGCAGGACAGCTGACTCTGGATCAGCATATCGGGGTTCGAATCCCTGGGGGGCAGCCAATCTTTTGAATCAGTTACAGGCATCTCATTCTTGTCATCGCTTGGCGTTGGCACCGCGTTCGCGCCTGGTTTGCGGATGTTCGCAAAGTTGTCTTGATTCCAGCCGCGTCCAGGGTGTTAATCCACTCCAATGGTTCGCGTTTTGGAGGCGGTTCTCGGCAAACCAAAACGCTAACACATCCCGCAACAGTCGCGGCCGGCTCAGAAACCTAGATGAGTTAGCTTGAATGAGTCCGGATTACCCATTTGCCGCACTTGGTGGTGAAGGCCCTGAGCGCGCCGACATGGCAATCCGCTGATCTGTTGGCCTTCAGAGGCGAGGATTCGAGCACATAAATGCCTATGTTGCCCACCTAGCGGGCCTGGGGGTGTCTGTTGCAGAACCGCGGTGGACTTGTCGGAAATCTTCCAGGACAAATCATAGGTAGACCTCATTGTCCGGCAGCCAGGAATGCAGAGATCGAGTTACCTTATTCCACTTAAAATACGAAGCAACTCCAGATTTGGACTGTCCTGGCTCAGTTCCCAGAACATCACGCCACCTAGATGATGACGCCTGATATACGCCATTTTCGCGCGCAGCGCTTCTGGACAGTCATAACTCCAAAAAGTTGAATTATTCAAAACAGTGCAAGTGACAGCCTTGGAGGAGTATTTCCGGTCGGCCTCTGGCGGTAGGTCCTTCAACTCGCGATAGCTCCCGCCAGACTCGGCGGGCGCGAGCGCTGGCTGATAAAGACCATGATTGACATCCTTAACGCCCTGCCAGCCTTTGCCGTAAAAGGGCACTCCAAAAATGATTTTTTTCGCCGGCACGCGCGCCTGCAGAAAGCCACGCAGAGCGTAGTCTCCATATCGTTTGTCCAGCGGCGCTTTGGAGGGATCAGCCGGATCATGGAATAGAGCACTGTGAAAGTTCGTCGTCCGCTCCGTGTTCCAATGCAGGTCGTAAGCCATGATCGAAATGTAATCCAGGTATTCGCTGATTTCCTTCAACTCAAAATTCTTGTAGTACTCCTCTTCTGCCGGCAGGGCGGCAGTAAGCAGATATCCGGGGTGCAACGCATCCAGTTGACGGCGGAATTCGGCCACTAAAGCGGTGAAATTTGCTTTGTCCTCGGGACGTCCCTGATGGACGCCGCCCTCGACCGGATACTCCCAATCAATATCGATGCCGTCAAAAATGCCCGCTCCATCGATACCTGGAGCGAAATGGCCGGCAATAAAGGTTTGTACGCAGGAGCGGACGAAATCGCGCACGTGATCAGGCGCGGCCGCGCTGGTGAAACCCTCCGACTGTCCCCATCCTCCGAAGGAGACGACGATCTTCAGATTGGGATAGAGATGCTTCAGCTCCTGAAGCTGATGAAAAGTGCCGCGCAGCTGGTTCGGACCGGGCGGGTCCGCGCTGCCGTCCACGCTGGAAGCAGCATCGTATTCATGGTCCAGCGCTACGTCACGATTCGCGATCTGGCACTGGTCATTGGCTACGTGGCCAAAGGCGTAGTCCAGTTGCGTAAGCAGACTCGCCGCCCCACTCGTCACAATGCTTTTTACCGGGTACTTGCCGGACGCTCCAGACTCAGTGAAGTAACCGATGATCTGGCCTTGGTGGTGTTGGTTTTTCGCAGCGACCGTGGAACAGTAGGCGATCAATGCCGCCAGAACGAATAACAAGCGTTGATACTTGTAGCCAGGGAACATTCTATTTTCACCGGAATTCATCAATTCGCGATCTCCCCGCCAATGATGGTGTGAACCACCTGTCCCTCAGGCGTGAGCACAACCAAATCAGCCCGCCTTCCCGGCGCCACCAGGCCTCGCTGGTCCGAGATTCCAAGAAGCTGTGCCGGATTCAAAGTCGCCAGCCTGACTGCCTGCTGGAGCTGCCATCCCGCGAAGGTCATCACGTTGCGGATTGCGCGATCAAGGGTCAGAACGCTACCTGCCAGTTTGCCCTGGTATTCGCAGCGACCGTTGCTTACCTGCACCTCGAAGCCTCCGAGTTTGTAGACTCCGTCCGGCATGCCCGTTGCACTGATCGCATCAGTGATGAGTATGGCCCGGTCCGCACCCTTCGCGCGTAGGAACAGGCTCAACACGCTCGGGTGAACATGAATGCCGTCCGCGATAATATCGGCGCTCAAATCGTCGTTGTCCAGAACTGCGCCCAGAATGCCCGGGTCGCGATGATCGAGCGCGCGCATGGCATTGAAGGTGTGCGTTGCATGATCGGCGCCGGCGGAAATCCCTGTTTGCGCCTGTTCGTAAGTAGCATTTGAGTGTCCCAGGCTGGAGTGCACGCCCAGCGTTCGAGCATACCTAATTGTTTCCACAGCGCCCGGAAGCTCCGGCGCGATCGTCATCATACGAATGTTCCCGGCAGAGGCCTGCCAGAAGCGGTCAAACGCCTGCGGAGAAGGCGGTAGAAGATTCTCCGGAGGATGCACGCCTCGTTTTTCGTGGCTGATGAACGGGCCTTCGAGATGAATGCCAAGCGGAGACGCGCGATCGTGATTCCTGTTTGCCGTGACGACCGCTTTGCCCAGGCCGTCTAATGCTTCGAGAATTCTTTCGTGAGGCGCCGTGACCGTGGTTGGCAGATACGCGGTAACGCCGTGTTTGACGAGTTGGAGCTCGATCTGCGCCAGGGCGGACTCATCAGCTTCCATGGCATCTCTGCCCGCGCCGCCGTGGATGTGAATATCGATGAATCCAGGAGCCAGGATCAAACCCTGAAAATCAAGTCGCCGGCCCGCGGGAATTTCCGTAGCGCTGCGAGACTGCAACGCAATGATGTGTCCATCTTCCACAGCCACCACCGGAGATTCAATCCATTCGACCGGGGTAACCAGACGCGCGGCGGTGATGGCGGTGGACATGAGAATGTGTCAGATCAATTCTGTTTACTAACCGATCAGGGCACGGCTTGCGTCGATTCACGAATCACCAGCTCAGCAGGGAGCTTGCGATGAATGGCGGAGCCGCTGCGGTTCTCGGCCGCTGAACTGATACCGTCAATAAGAATGCTGACGGCGCTAGCGCCCATGGCCTCCATGGGCTGGCGAACCGTGGTGAGCGCAGGCACAAAGAGGTGCGATGGATTTACGTCGTCAAAGCCGATGATCGAACACTCTTGCGGTACCTTGATGCCGGCTTTGGCCAGGGCCCGCAGCGCGCCAAAGGCGGTCATATCGTCATAGGCCATCAGCGCGGTAAACGAGCGCTTTTGTTTTAACAGCTCTTCGGTGATGCGGAAAGCATCATCAACGCCGGCGTTCAGGTTCACCTGGTCAGGCAAATCAACAACCAGCTTGGGGTCGAGTTCGAGCCGGGTGTCCCGGGCGAAGCGCTGCACTCCTCGCCACCGCGCCTTGCTGCTGGAGAGCGCCCGTGGACCGCGTACAAAGGCGATCTTGCGGTGACCGAGCGAATACAGGTGCGCTACGGCGGAATAGGCCCCGCCTTCATCATCAACCGTCACTGAGCTGGTTGCGTTCGACTCCAGTTCGCGGCCGATGATGACGGTGGGAATTTTGCCCCGCTCAAGGTCGGCCAGAAGATTAATATCCAGGTAGAGCCAATTGGCCAGCACCAGCAAGCCTTCCACGCGGCGCTCCAGCATCATCTCCAGATATCGTTCAAAGCGGGCACGTTCATTGTGGGCATCCGCAAGGATGGAAAGATACGATTCCTGGTACAGCGATTTTTCAATCCCGCGCAGGATCAGCGTGCAATATGGGTCCGTGATATCGAAAAGGATCACGCCGACGGTGTGATTTCTCTTGCTGCGCAGGGATTTGGCAAAAATATTGGGATGGTAGCCGAGCTTCTTGGCCGCCTTGTGAATGCGCGCCTTGGTAGCAGGCGGAATGTAGCGGGCCAGGGGCGCGTTGTTCAGAACTATGGAAACCGTGCTGGCGGCAAAGCCACTCTGCCGCGCTACATCGCGGATGGTTGCAGTTGCCTTCTTGACGCCCTGCCTTTTCATTCTTCTCCGCTTTGCCTTGTGGCGGTAAGACGTGTGAGCTGGACCGAACCTCTATTCTCGCATTGATTGGCGATTAATGTTCAATAAAATTTAGACACAAAATATCTACTTTTCCAATTGTTTTATTGAAACGATTCGTTATAATTGCGTTCCGGTTCTCTTTGTTTCGCAGGAGGCGGGCCATGGCGGCATTCTCCATTGGAGTCGACCTTGGAGGCACCAATCTGCGCGTCGCCGCCGTGGAACAGAGCGGCACGCAGCTTGAAGGCGTGAATGCGCTCACCGAAATCAACCGCGGCCGCGAAAAAGTCGTCGATGAAATCACCGAGGCCGTGCGCTTCCTGACCAACAAGTATTCCCCTTCGCACAGGTTCCTGGGGCTGGGAATCGGCATTCCCGGAATCATTGACTTGCAGAGCGGCACTCTCCATTCGGCTTCAAACCTCCCAGACTGGAGCGGATACCCGGTGCGCGACGATCTCGAATTGCGGCTGGGAACATCCGTGATCCTGGAAAATGACGCAAATTGCGCTGCCGTGGGTGAAAAATGGCTCGGCGCCGGGAAGCATGTTGAAGACCTCTGCATGATCACCTTGGGTACCGGCGTAGGCGGCGGTTTTGTTGTGAATGGCCGCCCCTGGCATGGAGTTCTGGGGATGGCAGGCGAGCTCGGCCACATGACCGTGATCCCGGAAGGCAAGGCATGCCCGTGCGGCAACCATGGCTGCCTGGAGCAATATGCCTCAGCAACCGCTATTCGTCGAGCTGCGGTTGAGGCCGCAGACGCAGGCGACTCGCCGTGCCTGGCCACAGCCAGGGAGCAGGACCCAACGTTGAGCGCGCGGACGGTACACAGGTGCGCGCAAACTGGCGATCCGGCCGCCCACCGTATCTTTGCTGCCGCCGGGACGGCCCTGGGAATCGCACTGGCCAACCTGATCAATGCTTTTAACCTTCCCGTATACGTGATCGGCGGCGGCGTATCCCGCGCCTGGGACCAGTTCTCCCCGGCCATGTTTCAGGAATTGACGGAGCGCTCCATCGTCTTTCGCGCCGGAGAGCAGCAGAAGCAGAGCCATCGCGCAACGGAGGTTAAGCCTGCCCAATTGCAGGACCGCGCCGGATTGATCGGCGCCGCGCGCCTACCCATGATCATGCAGCCCGGGCGTTGTTGCTCGCTGGCAGTCTAGGGCCCCATTCGGATGGATGGCGGCCGCACGACCCAGGCGACAGGGCCCTGCCTCACAACGCCAAAACAGGACGCATTTTGATCCAGTTGCTGAAGTCGTTAATCCCTTGAGATCATCTAAGCAAAAAAAATCTCTTCGACCCTCTTGACAGGAGCACCCGCATTTGTGACAATCTCGCCCGTGTTTATGAAATCGTTTCAATAAACAACAAAGAAGTTCAATAAAAGGATCAGGTGCTCTCAGGGTGTGGCTCCTCACACCTGCACTTCTGGAGGTCATATGCTGCGTTTGATGAATTCGCAATCGGGTCTCCACTCCAACGGCTGTCGAGCAGGTGTTGGGCGAACCAACTTCCACAGGGCGCTTACTAGAAGCGTCCTCTTATTATTTCTAGCGTCGGGCGTTCTGCTGTCATCCTTCGCACGGGCGCAGGAAGTGACCGCATCCATTGTCGGGACAGTCCTTGATCCCAATGACGCAGCCGTGCACGGAGCCACGGTAACCGCGAAAGATATCGACCGGGGAACCGTTCTCACCACCACCACCAATGACGCCGGAGCTTTCAATATTTCCGGCGTTCCCGTCGGACGGTACGAAGTAAAGGCAGAAGCCAAGGGTTTTCAGACCGCGATCAACCCGGCTTTGACGCTCACGCTGAACCAGACAGCAAGGTTGAACTTCAAACTGAGGGTGGGCCAGGCGACAGAAACCGTGGAAGTCTCTGCCGTGGCGCCGCTGCTGCAAACCGATACTTCGCTGCTCGGCAACGTGGTGGATTCGGTTACGGTCTCTTCATTGCCGCTTTCCACGCACAACACCAACCAATTGACGCTGATATCAGCGCCGGGCGTGATTACACCAAACCTTTTTGGATTCCAGGCGGCGCAGAACTCCTTCGGCACCGGCCGGCCTTACGTGAACGGAGCGCGCGAGCAGGAGAACAACTTCCTTCTGGATGGCATGGACAACAACCAGCCCGACAACAATGACGTGGGTTATGTGCCCTCTCCCGAAGCCGTTCAGGAATTCAATCTGATTACCGGCAGCGCGCCGGCGGATTTCGGCAACTACCTGGGCGGTGTGGTGAACGTGACGGTGAAATCCGGGACCAACGACTTCCATGGTTCTCTCTACGAGTACCTTCGCCGGGGCGGCTTGAATGCCAATAGCTGGCAAAACAACCATGCCTGCGCTCAGAACGCTGACGGGATAACTTTCAGTTGCGGGAGAAACCAGGCCGGCAAGCAGATCGCTCCCAGGGCGGCGCTGCACTACGATGATTTTGGATTTACCTTTGGCGGGCCCCTCATCCAAAACAAACTGTTTTTCTTCGCAGATTATGCGGAGTCACTCTTTTCCCAACCGGCGACCGTCGCGCAATTGAACCTGATTCCCGACCAGCAACGCCTCGGCAATTTTTCCGCGCTTTGCCCCGAAGGATTCACCGGAGGTGTATGTAACAACCTGGCGCACCAGCTCTTTGATCCGGGGTCCAGCGCGAACCCGGCAACGCGCACGGCATTTGGCAACAACCAGATTCCGATAGGGAGGTTCAATTCGGCGGCCCATTCCATTGTTACTTCGCCGTTCTATCCTGGCGGCGCGGTTGCCAACAACATCAATCAGTTTAAAACCAACTCCTATCAGGGCGACCTCAAGATTGATTTTGTTCCTTCCCAGAAAGATCACCTGATGGGCCGGTATTCGCAGCAGTTCATTACCGCCCCGCAGAGCAACAGTCTGCAACTTCTGGGAGATCAGGATCGTACCTTCCCTCTGAAGAACTTCGTCCTCGACGAGACGCATACTTTCTCCGCCTCGCTGCTCAATGATGCGCGCCTGGGATTCCAGTATTTTCCGGTGACAGAGGGATTCTCCAATCCCACAGGACAAAACCTGGGGGCAGCGTTCGGCATTGCCGGTGTAACTGTGAGTTTCCTACCGCAGATGACCTTTGCCGGAACGAACGTGGGGCCGATCGGCAACAGCGACCTGGTCCAATCGTTTCATGACACCACCTGGCAGTTTGAAGATACCGCTACCTGGACCCATGGCCGGCATGTGTTTCACGGCGGTTTCCAAGCCTACCACTACATCATGAATGACCTTTATCCGGGCAATGCCGGTCTGGCCGGGCAGTTTATCTTCAATGGTCAATTCACCGGCAACAATGGCGTTTCCGCCGGCAATGCTGTCGCCGATTTTCTGCTCGGTCTCCCTCAAGATGTTCAGCAGGGGAGCGGTGGCGGCGGGAACAAGTATCTGCGCAACAGTCTCTTTGGGATCTTCGCGCAGGACAACTGGCGCATCAAAAACAATCTGACGCTAAACCTTGGCCTTCGCTATGAGCTGACAACGGCGCGCCAGACGAATAACGGCCAGGATGTGAATTTCAACCTGGTCACGGGAGCACCGACCATAGGGTCGGGATACAACACGTACACCGGAATTGGAAACTTCCAGCCGCGTCTTGGCTTGGCCTGGCAGCCACATTGGGACTCCATTTGGACTAGAAACACCGTAATTCGCGCTGCCTATGGTATTTCCAGCTTCATGGAGGCCAACGGCGTTAACAACCTGCCCTACCAGAATCCTCCATTCGTGGGAGCTCACGAGCTCATCAATCCGTCCAGTCAGGCTTTGCCTACCAGCACGTTGAGCCAGGGATTCAGCGGATTTCCGGCTTCTGCCTGCACGGTAGCGGCGTTACAAACGCTTTCGCCGGCCTGTCTCAGTGGCGCTACGCTCCACCTGACCAACCCGAACCTGCAGCCTGCGGTGGACCAGCAGTGGAATCTGACCATCCAGCGCCAACTGGGAAGCAGGACGTCAGTTTCAGTCGGATATGTGGGCAACAAGATCGATCACATGTCCGATATCTTTATCTTTAACCAGAAGGTGCTGAATCCTAACGGAACTGTTTCGCCTGGGCCGTTTGCACAGGCACTTATCAACTGTTGCGGCGCGGGCAACTCGCCGACAATACGCTTTAATGATTCCAGCGGTATTCAGCGCTACAACGCACTGCAAGTCAGCTTGGAACAGCGCGCATGGCAAGGTTTGCAATTTCGCACGAACTATACCTGGTCCAAGTGCATGAGCAACAGCCTGGGTTACTTCGGCCCGTTCGGCGACGAGGAAGCGCTTCCCGGAACCACGAGCCAGACCGGCTTCGGGTTCTTCTTCCAGAACGCCTACAACGCCAAGGGCGACTATGGACGTTGCATCTCCGATGCTGCCGGTCTCTTCAATGGGTACATGATGTATGACATGCCCTTTGGAAAAGGCCGCCGGTTTGGTGGAGGCGCGGATCCGGTGGTCAATGCTGTGATTGGCGGGTGGAGTATTGCCTCGAACTTTACGCTGCATACCGGCTTTGCGCTTTATCCTCACGGTGCAGACAAGTCAGGAACCGGCAGCGCTTCGCCCCGTCCTAATTGCGTCGCCGGAGTTTCTCAATCAGGGAGCGGCCAATTCACCAATCCTAATGATCCAACCACTCCCGGGGTATTCGGCCCCCATTTCCTCAATCCTGCATCGGTAACAGATGCGAACCCTGGAACGTTTGGCACCTGCGCTGCGGGCGCGTTCCGCGGACCAGGATTGGCCACTTCTGATCTGAGTATCGTCAAGGCATTCCAGATTTCGGAGAGGACGAACTTCCAGTTTTTGACTCAGTTCATCAATCTCACGAATACACCGATCCTTGGCGCTCCCAGCACGAGTACCGGCCCTACCTTCGGGGTAATCACATCGTCTAACCCTGGCCGCCAGGTGCAGTTTGGCATGAAGCTAATATTCTGACCTCGTTCAAGGTGGTAACTCGCTCAACCCCGGCATTCTGTCTCATTGCAGAATGCCGGGCTAAATAACGCCACTCAGCGCGGGCGGATGTGCGAGCACTGACCCGGTGTGCTGGTCACCGGCGCCTCGCACGCATCCCGTTGACCCAAGGACGCGTTGATGGGGCGAGGAGTGGAACGTGAATCAAGCACCGGCCAAAGCGAAACCCAAGTTCCCGCACCACATGATCCGGGAAATTTATGAGCAGCCCGACGCTGTTCGCCGGGTGCTCAAAGACCATATTGATGACCACGGCAGGATCCGCCTGCCGCAGCTACCCTTTACCTCAGATCAGATTCGGTCCTTCTCAAAAATCACAATCGCCGCCAGCGGTTCCAGCCGTCATGCCGGAATGGTGGGCGAATTCATGTTCGAGCGTATGGCTGGCATCGACGTGGAAGTGGATTTCGCCAGCCAATATTGCTATCGCGACCCGGTGGTTGCGCCGGAGGAGCTCACCGTTTTTCTGTCTCAGTCCGGAACCACCATCGACACGATAACCGCGTTGCAAGTCGCCCGGCGCAAGCATGCCAGGTCGCTGGCGATCTGCAACGTCCCGGAAACTCCTTTGACGCAGCTTGCGGATGCGACTTTTCTGACCCATGCCGGCGAAGAGGTGGCCATTGCCGCGACGAAGAGTTTCACCACACAATTGACGGCCCTGTTCCTGCTGGCCGCATATTTTGCGCAAGAGCGTGGAACGCTGAACGCTACCACGCGCCTGGCGCTGGATGAGCTACAGAATCTTCCCGATCGGATGGAAGAGGCTTTACAGACCGACGAACGCAGCCGCGAGTACGCTAAACAGCTCTACCGATTCAAGGACTTCATCTTCATCGGGCGGGACATCGACTATCCCATCGCACTGGAAGGCGCGTTGAAGCTCAAGGAAGTTTCCTACATCCACGCTGAAGGTTATCCCACCGGCGAACTCAAGCATGGTCCAACGGCACTGGTCAATGAACAGCTCCCGATTGTCGTTCTGGCTGCCCACGATT
>Ga0209647_1001106_pt1 | contig 23703 bp, 19 predicted proteins | sample GraSoi_2013_60cm_FD_185827 | JGI IMG/M metagenome (GOLD analysis project Ga0209647, IMG submission 185827) | Grasslands soil microbial communities from the Angelo Coastal Reserve, California, USA - Sample 9_17_2013_60cm (SPAdes) (version 2) | ecosystem: Environmental > Terrestrial > Soil >... | reverse complement strand
TCTTCCGACGGCTCGGGAGCAAGCCGCTTGAGCTCCTCGACCGCGTGGCGGAGAAAATCCGCCTCGCGCTGCGCCCGCTCGACCTCGGCCCGATGGGCCGCCACCGCGCCCGCCCGCGCACGCCGCTCGTTCCAAAGCCGCTCGACCTCCGCGGCCTCGCCGTCGAGGGCTCCAAACGCGTCGAGCAGGCGGCGGTGCGCCGCGGTATCCACCAGCGCGCGCTCGTCATGCTGGCCGTGGATCTCGACCAGCGCCATGCCCAGCGCTTTCAGGGCCTGCGCGCTCAGCGGCTGGTCATTGACGAAGGCACGGGTGCGGCCGTCGGCAAATTGCACACGACGCAGAATCAGCTCGTCTTCGGCCGGGATGTCGTTTTCGGCCATGAGCGCGCGCACCGGGTGGCCGGAGGGCAGCTCGAAGGCCGCGGTCACCTGGCCCTGCTCCGCACCCTGGCGCACCAAGGTGACGTCGCCGCGGGCGCCGAGCGCAAGGGCGAAGGCATCGAGCAGAATGGACTTGCCGGCGCCGGTCTCCCCCGTGAGCACGGACAGGCCGGAGGTGAACTCGATATCGAGCCGATCGATGAGGACAATGTCACGAATCGAGAGCCGGGCCAGCATGACAACTGTCCTCGCCTTTCGCTGGGCAGCGGACGCGGAAGCTTACGGGCTACCCGTCGCCGCCCGCCCGCAAAGCAAGGACGGAACGTGCGTTCGGGCGTTGTATCGTTACCGCAGCGGAACTCGGGCTCGCCCCGAGATGCGCGCTACAAGCGCCGCAAGTTGGGTGGAGCCGACTTGCAGTGTCAAGCCCGGACACGGCGATAGGGGGAAAGCGACTTCGACGCGATGATCTAGAATTTCAATTGCGCGAATGCCTGGCTGATCCAGGAGCCTTTGCTCTCGTTGGGCTCAACGCCCCTCGACTGCATCAGCGCATAAGCGTCCTTGTACCAGCGGCTTTCGGGGAAGTTGTGGCCGAGCACGGCGGCCGAAGTCTGCGCCTCCTCGATGATACCGAGCGCCATATAGACCTCGGTGAGCCGCAAGAGGGCTTCCTCGACGTGACGCGTCCTCTGGTAGCGCGTCACCACCACCTTGAAGCGATTGATGGCGCCTACGTAATTGTTCGACTTTTGCAATTGACGCCCAATATCCATTTCCTTGCCGGCCAACTGGTCGCGCGCAATTTCAATCTTGCGCTTGGCGGCGACGGCATATTCGGACTCGGGATATTTGCGGATCACCTCTTCGAGGGCTTGGACCGCCTTGTCGGTGCGCTCCTGGTCGCGCGAGATTTCGGGCATCTGATCGAAATAGGACGACCCGATCAGGAATTGCGCGTAGGCCGCATCCGGGCTTCCCGGATGCAGCGTGACGTAGCGGCGGGAGGTATTGATGCAGTCGTCATAGGCGCCGGCCTGGTAATAGGCGAAGGCCTGCATGATCAGCGACTTGCGCGCCCAGTCCGAATAGGGGTGTTGGCGGTCGACCTCTTCGAACTTCTTGGCCGCGGCCTTGGCGTCTTTCTTGGTGTTCAGAAGGTAGAGGCCCTCGTTGTAGAGCTTGTCGGCGGGCTCGTCCGAAACGACCGGGGCGTCCTTGTCGAACAGGCTGCAGGCGCCGAGCGCGACCGCCACCAGCGCAAGGGCAGCAAACCGCCCGGCCGCGCGCGCGCAGCTTTCAACGCTGATGATGACTGAAGCCCCAGCCATGGATCGGATGAATCCCGTCCCCGACGCGAAGTTCAACCGGTTCCCCTCATCTCCCCGGCGCCGCCAATAAATCCCTGTCCGCCTGAGGAAATAGGCCGCCATTCCGCCCGGAATGTGGCAGACGGAACGGCTTCAAAGGGCTTGATAGGGCTTGCGCTTAGGACATTTCCGGCCCGAAGGCCGGCGCCAGGCGGGAGGCCATCTCGGCGTGGCCGGGTACGGGCCGCGGCATCTCCCCCTCGACCCAGGTCCAGGCGCTCGCATCCGACATCAGCGCACAGACCAGCGCATGGTTGAGCTTGTGGCCGCCACGCACCGAACGGTAAGTGCCGAGCAAGGGCCCCCCCGCCAGCGCCAGATCGCCGACCGCGTCCAGCACTTTGTGGCGAACGAACTCGTCGGGAAAACGCGTGCCCTCGGGGTTGAGGATTCGGTTGTCGCTCACGACCAGCGTGTTCTCGAGCGAGGCGCCGAGCGCATATCCTGCGTTCCACAACGACGCCACATCGCGCATGAAGCCGAAGGTGCGGGCGCGTGCGATGTCGCGGCGGAACGTTTCAGGCTTCACGTCGATCGCCAACGCCTGACGCCCGATCAGCGGGTGCTCGAATTCGATCGTCGCCTCGACGCGGAAGCCGCGCGGGTTGGGCCGTATCTCTCCGAACGCGTCTCCCCTTACCACCCGCACGGGCTTGAGGACCCTGATGTGGCGCCGCGGTTGATCAAGCGTCTCAAGACCGACCGCGTCGATCGCCGCGACAAACGGGGCCGCGCTGCCGTCCATGATCGGCGCCTCGGGACCATCGATTTCAATGACGGCGTTGTCGACGCCGAGTCCCGAGAGCGCGGCCAATACGTGCTCGGCGGTGGATACCAGCGGCCCGGAAGCGTCGCCCAGCACGGTGGCGAATTCGGTGGCGGTGACCGCGCTCATGTCGGCCGGGATCTCACGATCCTGCCAGCCGTCGACATGGGTGCGGATGAAGCGCAACCCGGTGTCGGCATCGGCCGGATGCAACGTCAGCGTGACCGGCAAACCGGAATGGATGCCGACACCGCACAACGCCGTGTGATCGCGAAGCGTCGTCTGCTTAGCGACTTTCATAGTCCCGTCCCAGCCACTCCCGCCGCCGTGCGCGTCAATGGGACGCGGCAGCCTCAATTAGACGGGCGACGTCGGTCGCATTCCTGCCATCGGTAAGGCTGTACGTGACCCGCGGGCAAGGATTCCGACCGCGTTTGTCCCCCGACGAAAACCCCTTTGACGGTGGAAGCTTAGCGATGGTCGGGCGGAAGGCCAACTCACGCTTTTTTACCGACTGTTACCACCGGGCCGCCGCAATCGAGCTGCCGCGTGCCGGCGGGTCGCGCAGGCGCGGTGTAATGGCGCTTCCTTGGGCAACCTGAAGCCATCGGCGGCACCCGCAATTATCGCCGCCTTGCCGAGGAATGGAGAATTATTCTTTGTATTCAAATATGTGGACCGGGCGTACCAGCGCCCGGCAGTCCCGGCGATTCGCGCCGGAACTGCCGGGGGAGCGGCACCATCAGTTGGCCTGCCGGCGCAAGAACGCGGGGATATCGAGCTGATCTTCCTCCACAGCCTTTGGCATGGGGGGCATGGGTGCCTGCCGAAGCAGGGGATCAGGGCCGGGCGGCGGCGGGCGCTTGGCGTATTCCGAGACCGGCGGCTCGGGGGCGCGCGGCATGGGAGGCGCCGGCATGGCCGGCCGCGGCGCCGGGGGAGCGCGATCCATCGGCCGGTCGAGCGGCCGATCGAGGGGCCGCGGAACCGCGGGACGAGCCGGCCGGACGGGCGCCGGCATTTTCTGTGCCTCCTCTTGCTCATCGCGGCGGCCAAGGCCCACGGCAGCAAGTCGCCGCAGCAGGCTCACCTTGCGCTTCTCCGGATGATCGAGCTCGCCCTCACCGAGCTTGGCCCGCAGCTCGGCCTGCGCCGGGCGCGGCAACTCATCGATGCCGGGCATGCGGCGCGGCCGATTGACCGTCCGCTCCGGCGCCGGCGGGATGAAGGCTCGCGGCGTCGGTGGCGGTTCGACCGGCGGCGCCATCTGTTCCGGAAACAGCGACGGTTTGGGCGGGATCGGCCGGATAGTCACGTCCTCGATCATGGGCAGGACCGCGGCTGCGACCGCCGCCTTGGCGGCGGCTTCGATCGCCTCGGGGGTCGGCGGCAAGGGCGCGCTCGGCCCCGTCGGCGTTGCCAGTGGGTGGGCGCGCGTCTCGATGCGCTCGGCGGGGCGTTGCGGCGGGTCGGCACGCAACTGATCGGCACGCAGCTTCTGGGTGAGCTCCGCAATCCGCGCTTCCGGCTCCATCGCGGACCGCTGCAAACCGGCATGATCGATGCCGGTGGCCACGACCGACACGCGGATGATGCCTTCCAGACTCTCGTCGAAGGTCGCTCCCACGATGATGTTGGCGTCTTGATCCACTTCCTCGCGGATGCGGGTCGCCGCCTCGTCGACCTCGTAAAGCGTGAGGTCCTTGCCGCCGGTGATCGAGATCAGCAGGCCCCGCGCCCCCTTCATCGAGGCGTCGTCGATCAGCGGATTGGAGATCGCGGCCTCGGCGGCGGAGAGCGCGCGCTTCTCGCCCGACGCCTCGCCGGTGCCCATCATCGCCTTGCCCATTTCGCGCATGACGGCGCGGACGTCGGCAAAGTCGAGATTGATCAGGCCCTCTTTCACCATCAGATCGGTGATGCAAGCGACCCCCGAGTAGAGCACCTGGTCGGCCATGGCGAAGGCGTCGGCAAAGGTCGTCTTCTCGTTCGCCACCCGGAACAGGTTCTGGTTGGGGATGATGAGCAGCGTGTCGACGACCTTGTGCAGTTCGGCGATGCCTTGTTCGGCCACGCGCATCCTGCGTATGCCTTCGAAGTGGAACGGCTTCGTGATCACGCCGACGGTGAGGATGCCGGCTTCTTTCGCGCAACGAGCCACCACCGGCGCCGCGCCGGTGCCGGTGCCGCCGCCCATGCCGGCGGTCACGAACACCATGTGCGCGCCCTGGAGATGATCGCGGATTTCGTCGATCGCTTCCTCGGCCGCGGCCCGTCCGACTTCCGGCTGGGAGCCGGCGCCGAGCCCCTCGGTGACGGCCACGCCCATCTGGATGATGCGCTCGGCCTTCGACATCGTGAGCGCCTGGGCGTCAGTGTTGGCGACCACGAAGTCGACCCCCTGCAGCCCGCTCGCGATCATGTTGTTGACGGCGTTGCCACCGGCACCGCCGGTCCCGAACACGGTGATCCGCGGCTTGAGCTCACGGACGTCGGGAATCTTCAGATTGATGCTCATGTTTGCCTCTTCATAGCGGACGTCACCGCCGCCGGGTCGGGCCGGTCCGCCGCCGGCCGATGGGAATGTGCGATCGAGTCATCAGAAGCTCTCGCGAAGCCATCGTCCGACCCGTGCGATATAGCCGCCCCCTGTCGCCGAGTGCCGCGTTCGCCGCGGTTCGAAATGCTCAAGATGCGCCGCCTGCGGGTAGACCAGCAGCCCCGTCGCGACGGTGAATGCAGGCCCCTTCGCTTCCTCCGGCAATCCGGCAATGCCGAGCGGTCGCCCGAGCCGCACCGGGCGGCGCAGAACTTGCGCGGCAAGCTCGGCCACGCCGGTGAGCTGGCTCGCCCCGCCGGTAAGCACCACGCGCCCGCGCGGCTCGGCTGCGAACGGCGAAGCCGCCAGGCGATCGCGGACCATTTCCAATATTTCTTCGATGCGTGGCTTGATGATGCGGGCGAGGCTTGCACGCGAAACGAAATGCGGCGCCTCGCGTTCGTCGTTGTCGACCGGAGGCACCGCGATCATGTCGCGTTCGTCCGAAGCGCCCGTGAGCACGCTGCCGTAGAGCGTTTTAATGCGCTCGGCGTCGACGACACGAGCATTGAGGCCGCGGGCGAGATCCATGGTCACGTGCCAGCCGCCGAGCGCGAAGCCGTCGGCATGCACGAAGCGGCTGCCGGTGAAGACCGCGATCGTCGTCGTGCCGGCACCCATCTCGATCACGGCGGCGCCGAGTTCGGCTTCGTCATCGGCGAGCGCGGAGAGGCCGGCCACATACGGACTCGTCACCATCGCCTCGACCGCGAGGTGGCAGCGCTCGACCGCGAGCATGAGATTGCGCGCAGCCGAACCGTCCGCGGTCACGACGTGCATGTCGATGCCGAATTCGCGCGCGAGCATGCCGCGCGGGTCGCGAACGCCGCGGGCGTGGTCGAGCACGTAGCCGATCGGAAGCGAATGCAGCACGGCGCGTCCAGCGCGCGCCGAATGGCGGCTTCCGGCGGTGAGCACGCGGGAAATGTCGCGCTCGCCGATGGCCGAACCCGCGACCTCGATGGACGCGGAGATGAGCTCGCTCGTCGGACGACCGGCGGAGACCGAGACGATGACCGAGTCGAGCTGCATTTTCGCCGTGCGCTCGGCGAGGTCGGCGCATTGCCGCACCGCGGCTTCCGCCTCGGCGAGATCGATCACCGTGCCGGCCTTCATGCCGCGGGCGAGCGTGTGACCGAACCCCACGACCTCGACGGAGTGGCTGCGCAGCCCCGGCGAGTCCTCGGGCGGGCTCGGCCTCAGCCGTCCAATCAGGCACGCGATCTTGCTGGTGCCGACGTCGAGCGCGGCCACCAGCACCGAGCGGTTGGGCGGCAGCGGCTTCATCTTCGGGGTGAGGCCGAACTGGAGGGCGCTCATGCGTTGCCGCCCTTCTTCTTCAGCTTGTCCTTGAGCGCCTCGATGCGCGCCTGCGCGGCCGCCTCCGAGAGGCGCACCGTCACCCGGTCCGGGAGCCTGAGATCGATCGCGACGATGTCGCGGGTGATCAGGTTCTTTTCATTGTCGAGCGCGACCAGCCGCTCGAGCGCGGGCGCCACGTCGGTCTCGGGCAGCCGCACGTCGATGCCGTTCTTGAGCCGCAGATTCCAGCGCCGTTCGCCGACCAGCACCGAGGCGCGGACGAAATCGCGCATGGTGGGATAGCGATCGAGCAGAGCGAGGAACTCCTTTGCTTTCGTTTGCGCCCCCTCGCCCACGACGAGGGGCAGTTGGATGAGACGCGGCGCGACATAAGGTTCGAGCACGGTGCCGTCGTCGGCGATGACCGACACGTGCCCGTCCTTTTGCCACAGCGCGAAGGCCTCGCGTTCCTTGACGCCGATCTGCAGCTCGCCGGGATAGAGCTTGAGCACCGTGGCGTCCGCGATCCACGGATTGGTCTTGAGGCGCTCGCGCGTCTGATCGACGTCGAGAAAGAGCAGCGAAGTGGTGGCTGTGACGCCGGCCGCGGCGAGCACCTCCTCGCGGCTGACGTGATGATTGCCGGCGAGCGCGATCGAGACGACGCGGAAGCCGGTTGCACCGGCGATGCCGTCGCGCGCACCTTTGATCCCGGCGATCATGCTCGGAACGTGATCGCCCCTGACGACGCCGTAGGCGAGGCTCGCGACAATGATGACGGCGGTAGCGGCGACGCCTACGCCGCGCGGCCACTTGCTGTCGAGGAGCGACGACCAGCGCTCGATGATGCGTGCGAGGCGGGCCCGCGGTCTTGTCGCCTTGCCGTCGCCGGGAGGCGCCGCACGCACAGCTGCATGATCAGCGAGGCGCAAGCGCCATCGCGCCGTCCCCTTCAGCGGTTGAGCGAGGCGTCCTCCATCATCCATTGCACGAGCTCATCGAACGTGATGCCCGCGTGCGCCGCGAGTTCGGGCACGAGCGACGTCTCGGTCATGCCGGGCTGCGTGTTGACTTCGAGACAAACGAGTCCCCCCGTACCCTCGACGCGATCGTCGTAGCGGAAATCCGCACGGCTCACGCCTCGGCAGCCCAGCGCGTGATGCGCCGCCAGTGCTAGTCTTCGGACTTGTTGGTAAACAATCGATGAAACCGGCGCAGGAAGCAGATGTTTGGATCCGCCGGGAACATATTTGGCCTCATAGTCGTAAAATCTTACCGTCGGCACGATTTCAATCACCCCGAGCGCCGCATCCCCCATGACCGCGCACGTCAACTCCTTGCCAGCAATGTATTTTTCGACGATGAGGCGCTCGCCATAGGGCCAGTCCTCGCGGGTGAGTTCCTGCGGCGGGTGGGCATGATCCTCGCGCACGATGAAAACCCCAACGCTCGAGCCCTCCGCGATCGGCTTGATGACGTAGGGCGGCGGCAGCACGTGGCCTTTGGCCACATCGAACCGCGACGCTACCAGCCCCTCGGGCACCGGAACGTCGGCGGCGCGGAACAGGTCCTTGGCGACGTCCTTCTGCATGGCGAGCGCCGACGCCATCACGCCGGAATGGCTGTAGGGGATGGCGAGAATTTCGAGCACGCCCTGCAGCGTGCCGTCCTCGCCCGGTCGCCCGTGCAGCATGTTGAGGGCAACATCCGGCTTGACCGTGGTGAGCACCGCGGCGATGTCGCGGCCGACGTCGATGCGGGTCACCCGATGGCCACGCCGCGCGAGCGCCTCGGCGCAGGCCTTGCCGGAGCGCAACGATATCTCGCGCTCGGCGGACCAGCCTCCCATCAGAACGGCGACATGCTTGCTCATTCTTCGGCCTCGCCGCGACGCTGATTCGCTTGTACCACCCAATAGAATTGAGATCGGCGCCTGCGTCGAGCGTTGCGATCCGGCACTCGCCGACCGCACTCGGCGGTCAACGTCGTTGCCGGAGCAAAGCAGCCGTTACGCCACTCCGATCCGCTTGATCTCCCACTCGAGCTCCACGCCGGAGTTTTCTTTGACGCGTCGGCGCACCGTCTCGCCCAGCGTCTCGATGTCGGCGGCGGTGGCGCTGCCGAGATTGATCAGGAAATTGCAGTGCATCTCCGACACCTGCGCGTCGCCGACTTTGAGCCCGCGGCAGCCGGCGGCATCGATGAGCTGCCACGCTTTATGACCGGGCGGGTTCTTGAAGGTCGAGCCGCCGGTGCGGCTCTTGATCGGCTGGGTTGCCTCGCGCGATTCGGTGATCTTCTCCATCTCTGCGGCGATCGCGGCCGGATCGCCGGGCGCGCCCTGGAACAGCGCTTGCGTGAAGACGATGTCGTCGGGCGCGCCGCAATGACGATAGCTGTAGTGCATGTCGCCGTTGTTGAAGACGCGCAGCCGGCCCCCTCGGTCGACCCCTCGCGCCTCGATCAGCGCGTCCTTGGTCTCGCGGCCGTAGGCGCCGCCGTTCATGCGCAGCGCCCCGCCCACCGCGCCGGGAATGCCGCGGAAGAAAGCGAGTCCCGCGATCGCCGCCTCTTGCGCAGCGCGGCTGACTTTCACATCCGGCGCAGCCGTGCCGGCGCGGATACGCCAACCATCTTCGACTTTGACCTCGCCGAAGCCGCGACCGAGACGAACGACGACGCCCGGCACGCCGCCGTCGCGCACGATCAGGTTCGAGCCGAGCCCAATGACGACGACGGGAATCGCCGTCGGCAGATGGGCAAGAAAATCGGCGAGGTCCGCCTCGTCCTCGGGCATGAACAGAACCTGTGCCGGCCCGCCGACGCGAAACCAGGTCAGCTCCGCAAGCGACTGGTTCGCCATCAACCGTCCACGCAGCGTCGGCATGCGCGCTTTGAGATCCGCAACGAGGTCCGGGAAGATCATGGCGATGCTGGCGCGGCGCGGATCGTGGCCCGGGTCATCACGCCACCGCCCCCAGCGCGGCGAGCTCGCCCGGCAGCGCATAGGCCCATTGGGTGATGTTGCCGGCGCCGAGACACACGACGATGTCGCCGGGTTGTGCCAACCGTTTGACCATGCGCGCAAGGTCCTGCGCGCCGTCGAGAGGAATGACCTGTCGGTGCCCGTGCGCGCGCAGACCCTGCACCAGGGAATCGCGGTCGGCACCCGCGATCGGCGCCTCGCCGGCCGCATAGACGTGCGCGACGATCACGGTGTCGGCGTCGTTGAAGCAGGTCGAGAACTGCTCGAACAGCGATGCCAAGCGGGTATAGCGGTGCGGCTGCACCACGGCGATCACCTGGCCCCTGCTCGACTCGCGCGCCGCGCGCAGCACGGCGGCGATCTCCACTGGATGGTGGCCGTAGTCGTCGATGATCGGCACGCCATTCCACTCGCCGGTGCGGGTGAAGCGGCGTCGCACGCCGCCAAAATTCCCAAGCGCCGTGCGGATCACGTCGTCGGACACACCGAGCTCGCGCACAACCGCGATTGCGGCGGTGGCATTGAGCGCGTTGTGGCGGCCGGGCATCGGCAGCGTCAGGCCGTTGATTTCGTGCATCGTCTCGCCGGCGCGGTCGCGGAACACGATCGAGAAGCGCGAGCGGCCCTCGGCATGGTCGAGATCTACGAGCCGCACGTCGGCCTGCGGATTCTCGCCGTAGGTGATCACGCGGCGGTCGGTGATTTGCCCGACCAGCACTTGCACCACCGGATGATCCGTGCACATCACGGCGAAGCCGTAGAACGGCACGTTTTCGACGAAGGCACGAAACGCCTCCTGCACCGCCTCGAAGGTCTTGAAATGATCGAGATGCTCGGGGTCCACATTGGTGACGATGGCGACGTCAGCCGGAAGCTTGAGGAAGGTGCCGTCGGACTCATCGGCCTCGACCACCATCCAGTCGCCGGCGCCGAGCCGCGCGTTGGTGCCGTAGGCGTTGATGATGCCGCCATTGATCACGGTCGGATCGAAGCCGCCGGCGTCGACCAGCGCGGCGACGAGCGAGGTCGTCGTAGTCTTGCCGTGAGTGCCCGCGATCGCGACGCAGCGCTTGAGCCGCATCAGCTCGGCCAGCATCTCGGCGCGGCGCACGACCGGCAGGCGGCGCGCGCGCGCGGCGGTGAGCTCGGGATTGTCGCGCTTGATCGCCGTCGATACCACCACGACCTCGGCATCGCCGAGCGCGCCGGCGGAATGGCCGATGGCAATCTTGGCGCCCTTGTCGCGCAGGCGTTTGACGTTGGCGCTGTCGGAAGCGTCCGAACCTTGCACGGTATAGCCGAGATTGATGAGCACCTCGGCGATACCGCTCATGCCGATGCCGCCGATGCCGACGAAATGGATCGGACCGATATCGCTCGGCAGTTTCATGCTCTCGTTTCCCGTCTATCTCCCGCGCATCACTCCGACGCGCCGGGCTGCGAATTCATGGCGTTGCTGCCACGCGCAACACCAGATCCGCCAGCCGCTCGGCGGCGTCGATGGCGCCCTGGGAGCGGGCGGCGGCGGCCATTGCTACGAGCTTTTGCGGCGTGCTGGCAAGCGTGCTGAGTTCGGCCGCCAGCCGATCGGGCGTGAAATCATCCTGCCGTAAGCGCATCGCCCCGCCCGCCTGCTCCAGCACGCCGGCATTGGCGGATTGATCCTGGTCGAGCGCGTGGGGCAACGGCACCAGGATGGCCGGCCGCCCGATGGCGGCGAGTTCCGCCACGGTCGAAGCGCCGGAGCGCGCGACCACGATGTGGCTCGAAGCGATCCGCGCCGGCAGATCGGCGAAGAACGGCGCGACTTCGGCTGCGACCTTGGCCCGGACATAGATGTCGGTGACACGGGCGAGGTCCTCCTCGCGCGCCTGCTGCACCACCGCGAGGCGCGCTTGCATATCACGCCCGAGTCTCTCGACTGCGAGCGGCACGATGTCGGCCATGATCCGCGCGCCCTGGCTGCCGCCGAAGACCAGCAGGCGTAGCGGCCCCGTCGCTTGCGGAACGGCATAGGGCGCGGCGGCCGCCGCGATCACCGCCGGCCGCACCGGGTTGCCGGTGCGCGTCGCCTTGGCGTCAAGCTCCCCCTCGCGATCGAGCACCCCGGCAAAGCTGGTCGCGATGGCGTTGACGCGCGACGCGAGAAAGCGGTTGGCGCGGCCCATCACTGCGTTCTGCTCGTGGATCACCGTGGGAATTTTGCGCAGCGTCGCGGCCAGCACCGGCGGGATGGTCGGATAGCCGCCGAAGCCGACGACCGCCGCCGGCCGTATGCGCGCGAGCAGGCGCAAGCCCTGCATGGTGCCGATGCCGAGCATGGCCGCCGTGCGCGCCAACGACAGCGGGTTGCGGCCGCGCACGGTCGCACTGGTGATGATGTGAATGTCCCGCGCCGGAAATGTCTTGCCGTAGCGCTCGGCGCGATGATCGGTCGCGAGCGCGACGGCGATGCCGCGCCGGCTGAGCGCCTCCGCGAGCGCTTCGGCGGGAAACAGGTGTCCGCCGGTCCCGCCGGCGGCCAACAGAACAAGCGGCACGCGGTGTGTCCCCTTCGGGAGATGAAAAATAGATCAGGCCGGGCTTTCGGCGGCCGCCAATGCTCCCTCCCTTGCGAGCAACTCAGCGCGTGGACGCTCACGCGTCAAGGCGAGCAGCATTCCCATGCCGTAGGCGAGCGAGATCATCGATGAGCCGCCGTAAGAAATGAACGGGAGCGTCATGCCCTTGGCCGGCATCAGGTGCAAGTTCACCGCCATGTTGATGGCCGATTGCAGCCCGAGCAGGACGGCAAGGCCGGCTGCGGCGAAGCGCGCGAAGGGGTCCTCGTTGTGGCTGGCGTGGCGCAGGGCGCGCACCACGATGAAGATGAATAGAGCGACCAGCAGCAGGCACAGCACGATGCCGAATTCCTCGGCGGCGACCGCGAACACGAAGTCAGTGTGGCTCTCGGGCAGGATGCGCTTGACGGTGCCCTCGCCCGGACCGCGTCCGAACCAGCCGCCGCGCTGGAACGACTCGAGCGCCTGGTCGATGTTGAAGGTGTCGCCGGAGGAGGGATCGCGGAATCGCTCGATGCGCCGCGCCACGTGCGGAATGAGCATGTACGCGGTGGCAAGCCCGAGCGCGGCGGCGCCGCCGAGCCCCACCACCCAGACGAGGCGCATGCCGGCGATAAAGAACAGCGCGCTCCAGACCAGCGCGACCAGCATGGTTTGACCGAAATCGGGCTGCAGCACGAGCCCGGCGACGGCCACCAGCAGCAGCGCGAGGGCGAAGGTGTTGGCCGGCATTTCCGGCCGCCGCGCGGATTCTCCGAACAGCCAAGCGATGAGGATCACGAAGGCGGGCTTGAGGAATTCCGAGGGCTGGATGTTGATCCCGAGCAGGACGATCCACCGCCGCGCGCCCTTGACCTCGGCGCCGTAGTGCAGCGTGGCGGCGACCAGCAGCAGGCTCACGATGAACACGATAACCGCGAGCCGGCGAATGTGGCGCGGCGGCAGGAACGAGGTTGCGAGCATCACGGCGAGCGCGGGAATCAAATAGAGCACGTGCCGGTTGACGAAGTAGAACGGGTCGAGACCGAGCCGGGAAGCAACCGGCGGCGACGCCGCCAGCGAAAGAATGATTCCCGCGAGCATCAGGGCGAGCAGCGCCGCCAGCAGCAAGCGGTCGACCGTCCACCACCAAGCGGCAAAGCGCGTGCGCTCAAGACGCGAGACCATCGAGACCCCCTCGCAGACTGATCAGTGGTGCCTGCCGTTGGTTGACAGAGGATTAACGGCTGCGACCCGACGCGTCTGTTTTAAGCCGAAGGCACCAGGCCCGGCAGCGCGCGGACCAGTTCGCGGAACTTATCGCCGCGCACCTCGAAATTGCGATACTGGTCGAAAGAGGCGCAGGCCGGCGACAGCAGTACGACCGGCTCGGCGACGTCGGCTGCCTCGGCGCCGGCGGCAGCCAGTTCGACCGCCCGCTCGAGCGTGCCCGCAATCACATGGGGCACGCGTCCCTTAAGCTCGGCGGCGAAGTCGGTCGCGGCCTCACCGATCAGGTAGGCCTTGCGCATGCGCGGGAAAAAGCGCGCGAGCGACGCTATGCCTCCGGTCTTGGCCTTGCCGCCGGCGATCCAGAAAATGTCGGAGAAGCAGGCGAGCGCCTGGGCGGCGGAATCCGCGTTGGTTGCCTTGGAATCGTTGACGAATAGCACGCGGGCCTTGCGGCCGACCTGTTCCATGCGGTGGGCGAGGCCCGGAAACGAACGCAGACCCTGCTGGATCGCCTCAGCCGAAAGCCCGAGCGCGAGCGCCGCGCCGGCGGCGCAGGCGGCATTTTGCGCGTTGTGCACGCCACGCAGCGAGCCGATGCCGCCGATGCGGGCGATGGCGCGGATGGCACCGTCCGCGGCCTGCATGATCGTCTCGGCCTGCACGTAAAGCCCCGCCTGCAGCGGCCGGCGCACCGAGACGCGAGCGAGCTTTTTGCCCGCCCGCTCGACGCGGTCGGCCGCCGCCGCGCACCACTCATCGTCGACGCCGATAATCGCGATGCCGTCCGCCTGCACGCCGGCGACCAGCCGCTCCTTCACCGCGGCGTAGTGCGCGAGCGTTCCATGGCGGTCGAGATGGTCCTCGCTGACGTTGAGAAGAACACCGACCGACGGATCGAGCGTGGGCGCGAGGTCGATCTGGTAGGACGAGCACTCGACCACGTGCGCCCGCGCCTCCTCCGGCGGCGCCAGCGAGAGGATCGCGGTGCCGATATTGCCGCCGATCTGCGCGTCGCGACCGGCCGAGCGCAAGAGATGCGCAACCAGCGCCGTGGTGGTCGATTTGCCGTTGGTGCCAGTGATGGCGACGAACGGCGCGTTCGGTGCGCGCGCCCGCCGTTCGCGGCAGAACAGCTCGATGTCGCCGATCACCTCGACGGCGGCGGCGCGGGCGAGCGCCACGGTCCAATGGGGGGTGGGATGCGTGAGCGGCACGCCAGGCGCGAGCACGAGGGCGGAAATTCTCGACCAGTCCACCTGCCGCAGGTCGGCAGTCGGGATGCCGGCGCTCGTCGCCTTGAGCACGGCGTCTGCGTCATCGTCCCAGCCGATGACGTCGGCGCCGCCTGCGAGCAACGCGCTCGCACTCGTCAGTCCCGACCCGCCCAGGCCGAAGACGGCGACCTTCTTTCCGGCAAAGACGGTGACGGCGATCATCACCGCAGCTTAAGCGTGGACAGCCCCACCAGCGCAAGCACGACCGAGACGATCCAAAAGCGGATCACGATCTGCGGCTCGGTCCAGCCGAGCTGCTCGAAATGGTGGTGGATCGGCGCCATGCGGAACACGCGCTTGCCGGTGAGCTTGAACGATATGACCTGCACGATCACCGATACCGCCTCGAGCACGAACAGCCCGCCGACGATGCCAAGGACGATCTCCTGCTTGGTCGCCACCGCGATCGCCCCCAGCATGCCGCCGAGCGCGAGCGAGCCGGTGTCGCCCATGAAGACCGAGGCCGGCGGCGCGTTGAACCAGAGAAAGCCCAGTCCCGCCCCGATCACCGCGCCGCACACCACCGCCAGCTCGCCGGTGCCGGCCACGAAGTGGAGTTGCAGGTACTCTGAAAGGACTCCATTGCCGACGACCCAGGCAAAGATGCCGAAGCAGCCGGTGGCGATCATCACCGGAACGATCGCCAGCCCATCGAGGCCGTCGGTGAGGTTTACCGCGTTGCCGGCGCCGACGATGATGAACGCGCCGAATATGATGAAGAACCAGCCGAGCGGAAGCACCAGCTCCTTGAAGAAGGGAAAGGTGAGCGAGGACGCGAACGGCTGGCGGCCGAGCGACACGATGAAGTAGCACGCCGCCAGCGCGATCAGCGCCTCGACGACCATGCGAAGCTTACCGGAAACGCCGGCATGGGTCTGCTTGGTGACCTTGAGGTAATCGTCGTAGAAGCCGATCGCGCCGAAGATGAGCGTCACGCCGAGCACGATCCAGACGTAGCGATTGGTCAAGTTGGCCCACAGCACGGTCGACACCACGAGGCCGAACAGCATCATCAGCCCGCCCATGGTGGGCGTGCCCTTCTTGGTGACGAGGTGGGACTGCGGCCCGTCGCTGCGGATCGGCTGGCCCTTGCCCTGCTTGAGCCGCAGCTGATCGATGATCGAGTGACCGAACAGAAAGACGAACACGAGGGCGGTGGACAGCGCCCCCCCGGTGCGGACTGTGATGTAGCGGAAAACGTTCAGGGGGCCGATCGTGTCCGAGAATGCGGAGAGCCAGTAGAGCATGGGTCAGCCGTTGGTCGAAGCTGGGGCGGGCACGAGATCGGGCGCCTCGCGGCGATAGCGGCCTTGCAGCGCCTTGACGATAGGGGCCATCCGCGAGCCGAGCGATCCCTTGACCATGACGGCATCGCCCGGCTGCACGGCGGCAAGCACGTGCGATTCGAGCGCGGCCGAGGTCTCGGCATAGCCGCCCTTGCGCCGGGAGGGAAGCGCCTCCCACAACGCGCGCATCAGCGGACCACAGCAGAACACGAGATCGATGTCGTGCGCGAGCACCGCCATGGCCAGCTCGCGATGCAACTCGGCGCCGCGCGGGCCGAGTTCCAGCATGTCGCCGAGCACCGCGATGCGCCGGCCGAGCGGGCCTGCGTTCGCGTGGGCGAGCAAGGCGAGCGCCGCGCGCATCGACGCCGGGTTGGCGTTGTAGCTTTCATCGATCAGCAGCGCCTTGCCGCCCGGCATCTCGAGGGTCAGGCGGGAGCCGCGCCCGCTCGCCGGCCGCAACTCGACGAGCGCCAGCGCCGCAAGCGCAAGGTCGGCGCCGACCAGCACGGCCGTCGCCAGCACGGCAAGCGAATTGAGCACCAGATGCCGGCCCGGCGCGCCCAGCTTGTAGGTGACGTCGGTTCCAAAAATTCGCGCCTGCACGGTGGAGGTGTCGGATTGCAGCGAGCATTTGATCAGCCGGGCGTCCGCGCGCGCGTGCTCGCCGAAGGAGACGGTGCGCTCGACATCGGCGTTTTGCGCGCTGCGCTCGAGGCGGGCGAACTGCGGGTTGTCGCGGTTGATCACCGCCGCGCCGCCGCGTTCGAGGCCCAGGAAGATTTCCGCCTTGGCGTCGGCGATCGCCTCGAGCGAGCCGAAGAATTCCAGATGCACCGGCTCGACGGTCGTGATGATCGCGACCTGCGGCCGCACCAGCCGCGTGAGCGGCTCGATCTCGCCGGCATGGTTCATGCCCAACTCGAACACCGCGTAGCGTGCGCTCTCGGGACAGCGCGCGAGCGAAAGCGGCACGCCCCAATGGTTGTTGTAGGACGCGAGCGAGGCATGGGTCTCGCCGTTGCAGGCAAGCGTCAGACGCAGCGCTTCCTTGGTGCCGGTCTTGCCGACGGAGCCGGTGACGGCGACGACTTTCGCCCGCGAGCGCGCGCGCGCCGCGCGCGCCAGGTCGCGCAAGCCCTCGAGCACGTCGGCAACGATGAGCAGCGGCGCATCCTGGGGAAAGCTATCGCGCCTGTCGGCGGAGACAACCGCAAGCCCGGCCCCCGCCGCGAGCGCGGCCGCAACGAAGTCGTGCCCGTCGCGGTTGTCGCCCTTGATGGCGAAGAACGCTTCGCCGGGCGCAATCGTGCGCGTGTCGATCGAAATGCCCGGCACCGAAGGCGGCAATGGGCCGTTGCGCGCGGCGCGCATCGCAGCAACCATTGCCTCGACGGCCCAGAGCGGCCGATCGGTCATGCCACCCTCCCGGCAAGCGCGGCGGCGACCGCCTCATGGTCGCTGAATGGCAGCACCTGTTTGCCGATGATTTGGCCGGTTTCATGGCCCTTTCCGGCGATCAGCAGCACGTCGCCGCGCCACAACTCGGCGATCGAGGCACGGATCGCCTCGCGGCGGTCGCCGATTTCGAGCGCGCCGGGCGACGCCTGCAGGATCGCCGCGCGGATCGCCGCGGGACTTTCGCTGCGAGGATTATCGTCGGTGACGATGACCCGGTCGGCCAGCCGCGCGGCGATCGCTCCCATCATCGGACGCTTGCCGGGGTCGCGATCGCCGCCGCAACCGAACACCACGACGAGGCGGCCGCTCACGTAGGGCCGCAGCGCCTCGAGCGCCTTGGCGAGCGCGTCGGGCTTGTGGGCATAGTCGACGAAGATCGGCGCGCCATTGCGCTCGCCGAGGAACTCGAGCCGGCCCTTGGCGCCTTTAAGATGCGCGAGCGCGGCGAAGGTCTCGGCGGGTTCGCCTCCGGTGGCGATGACGAGTCCGGCCGCGACCAGCGCGTTCTCGATCTGAAACGCGCCAGGCAGCGGCAGCCGGACAAGGTAATCGCGACCGGCACGGCGGAGCTCGAGCACCTGCGTGAAGCCCTCGATCCTGCTTCCGATCAGACGAATACCCTCGCCGCGCTCGCCGACGGTGATGAGTCGCAGCCGGCGCCGCGTCGCTGCCGCCGTCACGGCATCGGCGTGCTCGTGATCGGCCGCGATCACGGCTGCGCCACCGGGCTCGATCAGATCCGTGAACAGGCGCAGCTTGGCGGCGAGATAAGCCTCAAGCGTCGGGTGATAATCGAGATGGTCGCGGCTGAGATTGGTGAAGCCGCCGGCCGCCACGCGCACGCCGTCGAGGCGGCGCTGATCTAGACCGTGCGAGGAGGCTTCGATGGCAAGATGCGTCACGCCTTCGCGCACAAGCTGATCGAGCGAGCGGTGGAGCGCGACCGGATCCGGCGTGGTGAGCGAGCCGTAGACTTCGCGCTTGGGCGAGACAAGTCCGACCGTGCCGATGCTGGCGGCCGCATGGCCGAGCGCCGTCCAGATCTGGCGCGTGAACGCGGCGACCGACGTCTTGCCGCTCGTGCCGGTGACCGCCGCGATCACCTCCGGTTGGCGTGAAAAGAACTTCGCCGCCGCGAGCGCCAGCGCCCGGCGAGCGTCGGCAACCTTGACGAAGGCGACGGCTTCGGGAAGCGGCGTCGCCGGCGGCCGTTCGGCCATGATGGCCGCGGCCCCGGATGCGAGCGCCTGCGAAACGAAGTTGAGCCCATCATCGTTGCTGCCCGCCACCGCCACGAACAGATCGCCCGGCTTCACGGTGCGGCTGTCGGCGCTGACGCCGGTGAGGTCGAGCGCGGCGAAGCGCGCATCAGCGACGGCATCCACGCTGAGGAGGTCGGCAAGCTTCATGGCAACGCGTCTCGACCGTTCAGCCGCTTCGTGGCTTTCGCATAGTGCCGACAGATACGCGCTGCCTTCCGAAAACGGAAGAGCGGCAACGGCCTACCGCCCGCCCGCGCTTGCCAGAATCAACTTGTCGGCCGGCGGCAGGTCAAAGCGCGGCTCGAGCCCGAGCAAGGGGGCGATGCGGCCGATGACGGCGCCGCCGACCGGCACTGCATTCCATCCCGAGGTGGTGAAGCCGTGCGTGTCCGGCGTCGCCTGCGGCTCGTCGAGCATGATGAGAAGAAGGTAGCGCGGCTGATCGGCGGGCAGGACCGCGGTGAAGGAGGTCAGCACCTTGGTCTTCGAATAGCGGCCGCCGACCACCTTATCCGAGGTGCCGGTCTTGCCGCCGACGTAATAGCCCTTCACGTCGGCCCGAGTGGCGGTGCCCTTCTCGACGTTGAGACGCATGAGATAGCGCATCTTGTCGCTCGTCTCGGGCTTGACGACCTGGGTTGCGAGCGCGCGCGCCTCGGCCTCGCTGCGCTTGAGGAAGGTCGGCGGAATGAGGCGTCCGCCGTTCATCAGCGCGCCGATCGCCATCACCGCCTGCAGCGGCGCCACCGAAAGCCCGTGACCGAATGCGATCGTGACAGTGTTCAACTCGGCCCAGCGCTTGGGTACCAGCGGTTCGGCGCTCTCGGGCAATTCGGTACGCAACCGATCGAGCTGGCCCATCTTCCTGAGGAACCATTTGTGGTGCTCGATCCCGAGGCTCACCGCCATGCGCGCGGTGCCGATGTTGGACGAATAGGTGAAGATCTCGGGGACCGTGAGCACGCGGTTCTGGGCGTGGAAATCGTGGATCGCGAACTTGCCGTATTGCAGCGGATGGCTGGCGTCGAACGCGGATTTGAGCGTGATCTTGCCGGAATCGAGCGCCATCGCGAGGGTCAGCGCCTTGAAGGTCGAACCCATCTCGAACACGCCGGTCGTGAGGCGATTGATGCGGCTCGGGTCGAGCGCCTCGCGCGGATTGTTGGGGTCGTAGTCGGGCACCGAGACCATCGAGATGATCTCACCGGTGCGCACGTCGGTCAGCAGCCCCGCCGCCGCCACCGCCTTGAACGTGGCGCGGGCGGCGAGCAGCTCGTCGCGCAGCGCGTGCTGGACGCGCAGATCGACCGCCAGCTCGACCGGCTTTTGCAGCCGGTCGGTGGCGAGCCCCGCCAGGTGCAGGTCGGCGAGCCCGCGCGCGTCGAGCCATTTTTCGATGCCGGCAGTGCCCTGATTGTCGATATTGACGTGACCGATGACGTGGGAAACCTCGGCGCCGTTCGGATAGACGCGCTTGTTCTCCGGCAAGAAACCGACGCCCGGAATGCCGAGCCGGTAAATCTGCCCCCGCTGCTCCGGCGTGATCTCGCGCTTGAGCCAGACGAAGCGACGCTTGGAGGCAAGCCGCCCGCGCAACTCGGCAGCGTCGATGTCCGGCATCACCGCGGTGAGCAATTCGGACGCTTCATCGACGTCGATGATCCGGTGCGGCTCGGCGAACAGCGAGGGCGTGCGCACGTCGGTCGCCAGGATTTCACCGTTGCGGTCGAGGACGTCGGGCCGCGCGGTCGCCACCGCATCTTGCGCGATGGCGCGCCGCGATCCGTGACCTTCGGGCGCGGCCGCGAACATCACTAGCCGGGCCGCGATGATCGCATAACCCAGCACGAAGATGAGCACGGCGAGCCCGAGCCGCGCCCGCGTTTTGGCGGTGCGATCGACGTTGCGGCCGTAGAGCAGCGAAGCCACGAACCGCCGCCGCGGCTCGCGCGCAGTTACCGGCTGATCTGCCCCGGCTGCCTTCATCTCCATTTCACCTTGTCGCCGCCGGCACGCTGCCGGTTGCCGAGCGATCGAGCACTTCGGGATTGGCGATCACCGTCCCGATCGGATCGGCCTCGTTCACGGGCACGAGATCAGCCGGCCGCTCCGGTAGATTGTCGAGCGGATCGATTTGCCGGCTATCGACCGGCTTCAAGGCGAGGTGTCGCCGCGCCAGGTCCTGAATGCGCGCGGGATTGTCGAGCTTGGCCCATTCCGCGCGCAATGCCGCGACCACGTCGCGCTCGCGGCGAATCTCGAGCCGTAGCTTGGCGACGCGCTGCGCCTGCCGCGTGGATTCGAACTTGATCTTGTAGACGTCGGCCGCCGCCAGCACGAGCGCGCCGATCACGCAGATGTTGAGAATGCGCATCATCGCGGCCGCCCCGATCCTTGGCGAGCGATGACCTCGCCGACCGACGGCAACGGCGGGAGCAAGCGGGTGGCATGGCGGTTGGCGATCGCGGCGTCGGTGCGCTCGGCCGCCCGTAGCTTGGCTGAGCGCGCGCGGGGATTGGCGCCGATCTCGGCCTCGTCAGGCACGACCGGCCGGTTGGTCAGGATACGAAAGGTCGCGGCTGTTTGTGCCGGCGCCGGACGATGGCGCGAGGGAGCGCTCGGCCGGCTGCGTTCGATCAGGAAGGATTTTGCGATCCGGTCCTCGAGCGAATGGAATGCTACGACCACCAACCGGCCGCCCGGTTTGAGCGCCCGCTCGGCGGCGGCCAAGCCGGCGGCGAGTTCGGCCAGCTCCCCGTTGACGAAGATGCGCAGCGCTTGGAACGTCCGGGTCGCCGGATGGATCGCGCCCGGGCGCGCATGCACGATGCCGGTGATGATGTCGGCGAGAGCGCGCGTGGTGTGGATCGGTACTTGCCCGCGCGCGGCGACGATAGCGCGAGCAATGCTGCGCGCACGGCGCTCTTCGCCCAGCGTCGCGAAAATGGCCGCAAGCTCGCGCTCGGATGCCGCCGCCACGACGTCGGCCGCGGTCGGCCCGTCGCGGCCCATGCGCATGTCGAGCGGACCATCATGGCGGAAGGAAAATCCACGCGCCGCCTCGTCGAGCTGCATCGAGGAGACACCGAGGTCGAAGACGACGCCGTCGATCGCGTCATAGCCGCAGCTGCGCGCGACCGCTTCCAGATTGGAGAATTTGTCCTCCACCAGGACGAGCCGGCCGCCGGCCTCGCGCACGAGGTCGGCGCCGCGCGCGATCGCGCTTTGGTCACGGTCGATGCCGATGACGTTGCAGTTCGCCGCCGCGAGGATATCGCGGGTGTGGCCGCCGGCACCGAAGGTCGCATCGACGTAGACGCCGCCGGCGCGGACCGCGAGGAATTCGACCGTGGAGCGGCCGAGCACGGGAATGTGACGAGCCAGTCCGCCAGCGACAGCGCGTCCGCTGTCGCGGCTCGCCATCATTCCCGTGCTCCGTGCGGGCCTTCCGCCGCTACCCGGGAGCCCAGCTGCTTCGTGAGCGCGCGAACCTTCTCGGTGGCCTCCGCGAGTTCCGCGCGGAAGCGTCCGGGCTCCCAGATCTGAAACTTGTGGCCGAGACCGGCGAAGGCGACCTCGTCCTTGATGCTGGCGTGACTCTTGAGCGGTTCGGTGAGGATCGCCCTGCCCTCGCCGTCGATCTTCAACACCTCGCTCGTGCCGTAGAGCGCTGCCGAAAACTGCTCGCGCTCCTCCGAATAAGGCGGAAAGCGTGCGATCAGCGTCTCGATTTCCTTGAGCAACGCATTGCCGCCGGCGTCGAGCGCGGGCCGGTCGAGCGTCGGATAGCAATAGAGGCCCTCGAAGCCGTCGCGCGCGAGCACCGCGCGGAACGGCGCCGGGATCGACACCCGGCCCTTCGTATCGAGGCGCAAGGTGTAATGGGAGACGAAGCGGTCCATGACGTCCCTGGTTCACCCCCGCGGGTCGCTTCCGCGCTCCTGGGGCGCGAGCCCAAGCCACCCGCGCCGCCCCTGCGGAGGCGGTCTTGGACGCCGCATCACCGCATGGGACACTATGGGTTATCATGGGATCACTTGGGCGTCAATCAACCGCCCGGGCGCGTCCGCGCCCCGGCTCAAGCGGAATCTCCATGGCCCATTAATGGGATGCCCGCTTAAGGAATGGTTGAGGGGCAATTCCCGGTGTGTCCCCCTGAGACTGCGCCGCAGGGCTTCCAGGGGCGCGACACGAAATCAATCCGTGGTTAACGGCGCGGCGCCTTCTCACGCGCCTCCGAGGTTCCAAACACGGGGAACGCGGGGCTGTGCTCGCGAGTTGTTCCGGGCCAAGGAAGGCTTTCCTTTTTTTTCCTTGACGGAACAAACCTGATTGGAGGCCACAAGATGATCAAAGCACTCATGATTTCGGCGGCGGTGAGCGCGCTGATGGTTTCAGGCGCCCTGGCGCAGGCCGACATGTCAAAGCAACCGGCGGCGAAAACCGATGCCGCCCCGGCCGTCCCGCATGACACCGCGAAATTCATCGCGGCGCAGAGCACGGACCAGTGGGTTTTCTCCAAGTTTAAAGGTACCGATGTCCTCGGCCCGGACAACGCGCACATCGGCAATGTGAGTGACATGCTGTTCGACAAGAACGGCAAGATCTTCGGGCTGATCGTGGGTGTGGGCGGATTCCTCGGTATCGGCGAAAAGAGCGTCGCCATCGACATGAGCGCGTTCCAGCCGGTTCCCGCCGATACCGGCAGCAGCACTGGCGCTGGTGGCAACACCGCCATGGCCAGCCGCAATGACGACCCCACCATGGTCAAGCTCAAGGTGAGCTGGACCAAGGACCAGCTCAAGAACGCGCCGGACTTCCAGTACTACAAGCCCCCTGCACGCACGACGAGCGGCGCGGGCGGGTCGCCGACCACCGGAATGGCGCCGCGGCCGACCGCTCCGCCGGCGGAACGCTAACAAGGAGGTTCGGGGAACATTATGTCGGGGCCGATGAGCGAGTAGCGTATTGTCGCGAGCGTCGAGCGTTGCGTGAGTAGCGTAGGCGGGACGAAGGCGTCCCGGAGTTCGACGGTCGGGTCGGCGACAAGCTGGCCCGGCCGTCGCTTTTTTGAGGCGCGTCTCGCCTGCAACGAACGGGATTCGCCAAAGTCAGCGCGCGGGCGCGCGTCCGCGCTTGTCTCGTCGCGTTGTTTCTGCACAATCGCCGCTCCTGCCGAAGAGCCTTTCGTCTTGCGCAAGTGGAAACGGCTCCTGCAAACATCCCTGGCGGTGCGCGTAT
>Ga0209647_1001105_pt1 | contig 23704 bp, 21 predicted proteins | sample GraSoi_2013_60cm_FD_185827 | JGI IMG/M metagenome (GOLD analysis project Ga0209647, IMG submission 185827) | Grasslands soil microbial communities from the Angelo Coastal Reserve, California, USA - Sample 9_17_2013_60cm (SPAdes) (version 2) | ecosystem: Environmental > Terrestrial > Soil >... | reverse complement strand
GGTTACGAGGTGGGTAATCCATACACTCATAACGCTTTCATGACACTTCCTGCTTATACTTGCACCAAAGAGGACGATATAAGGCACATCTAACATGAACGGGAAAGCTGAGCCAGAGTGCCTAGAGGTTGAAAAAGAGGGAAAATAGGTAAGCTGTGTTTATCTGGAGTGGCTACCTCGGCGGTTAGATCATGCATCCCGGAATTCGTCAACAATCGTTTCTCGCAGCTCCCATTATAGCATCTCACATTCGCGGCATCATACTGAGCAGGTAACCGTTTAGGTGGGCTTTAAGGAGAGTGACAAAGCTATCTACTTCTCGTCGGGAACAACATACCATGGCAGCCGTCTACCAACTTTTGCGCGCAGTTTCCAGGCAAGGGATTTAGGTGCCTCCTCCATAGCCTGGCGCAGCAAGTTAACCCCTGCCTCGACAAGATCTATCTCTGACTGGGAAAGGAGTGGCTGGGCTAAATCTACCAGTTTCTGTAAGTTATCGGATACAGTTGTGTACCAACCCCAGTCCTGACTTGTGATGCTCCTGATGACGTTAAGATCAATGATATCATGCCCCTCGCCAGTTCCCAGAGGATATTGTAATAAGAGACCTAGCACATCGGTAAGATCTTTATGATTGATATACACAACTTGCAGTTTTGTGAGAAGAAGATCTGCCAATGACAGGGTGAGAGGATCATGTGTAATTCGCTCTTCCAGGTCCAGGTTGTGGCACTGTTCAAATAGATGGATAAAAATGTCAACCTCTACATTATCTTTCTGAAAGACCATCCGTTTGTGCCCATGAAGTGCATTGAAATGGCGATCTCCCACGAAGCCCTGGGATGTCATTATCTCGGTTAAAGCCTTTTTAGCGCGCCGCGACACCGCCACGTCTATATCATGGTAAGTGCGAGCCAGTGGATCTATACGTACGCGAGGACTACGTAGGTAGATGGCAATGCCTCCTAGAAGACGGGCATCCACCTTCTTTTGCTCTACCTCTTCCATTAATTTGCGTGCCAACAGGACGGGCGGTTGTTCCTGCCCATCTAGCACTGTCTGTTCAGGTGTTTCTACGTCCATATTTTTAATTCCTGCTATCAGTTGATACGTCTCTACACCCTTTTCTCCCAATTCCAGGTGTAGTTACTTTAAGATTGTATCATAATAAGTTAGCGATGTATCATATTTGTAGGGGTGATGCGCATCCTCATGCTCTTACTTAAGAACTCAAGCCATGGCATAATCTCATTATGATATACAATGAGCACTGTTACTACGTGATACGGAAAAGGGGTATAAAATCATGAATGTCGAAGAAGTAATGACAAGGAATGTTATTACGGTCGGAGTTGACCAGACCAAGCAAGAGGCCGCGCGCCTTTTGTCTCAACATCGCATCAGCGGTTTACCTGTCATCGACAATAACAACGTTCTCCTTGGTATTGTGACCGAGTACGATATCATCAGCAAAGAGGGACAAACAGTTGGTGACATCATGACTCATGGTATCATTAGCGTCACTGCCAATACGGACTTAGAGGAGGTACGCCATATCCTTGTTCACGAGCGCATCAAACGCTTACCTGTTATCGATCAAGGTCATTTGATAGGTATCGTGAGTCGAGGTGACCTGGTAAGAGAGGTAGCGACACGCTGGATCTGTCAGGTTTGTGGTGAAGTGTCGCATAGCGATGAGCAACCTACCAACTGCCCCCGTTGTGGCGCAAAAGGACTCGCTGAATCCCCTGAACCAGTACCTCCAGGTTCATAATACGCCATATGTATTGATGTCCCATAACGAAGTTAATGTGTGACGAAAAGAAAGGATCAGGAAGCATCTTGGACACGAGAAAGAAAAGGCAACAGACCGAGCGAACTGCTGTGTCCAATCACGACCAAAATCAGAAACCAATACCCCCGGGCGAAGACCAGAATACACTGCTTCAGTACTACTACCAGATGTTGCTTATTCGCCACTTTGAGGAAAAAGCGGGGGAGATGTATACCAAAGCCAAGATCGGTGGCTACTGTCATCTCAATCTAGGTGAAGAGGCGACAGTGGTCGGGTTCTGTACAGGTTTGGATGCGCAGGATTATGTGTACACGAACTATCGTGAACATGGCTATGCCATCGGGCGTGGTATCTCTGCTAACGCGGTCATGGCGGAGTTGTTCGGTAAGGAAACGGGCTGTTCACATGGTCGTGGTGGTTCCATGCATCTTTTTGACCTTGAGCGTCGCTTTATGGGAGGCTATGCTATTGTGGGGGGACAGTTGCCACTAGCTACAGGTGCAGCCTTTGCTGTAACCTATCGTGGTTCGCAAGAGGTCGTTGCCTGTCAGATGGGTGACGGTACGACTAACACAGGCGCATTTCATGAGTCACTTAACCTGGCCAAGATCTATCGCTTACCCATTATTTACTTCGTCGTCAATAACCAGTATGGAATGGGTTTGCGAGTGGAGCAAGGCTCTGCGGTAAGTGAACTATATCGCAAAGCCTGTGCCTACGATATGCGCAGTGAGCGCGTAGATGGCAATGATGTGCTAGCTGTACGTGACGCGGTGCGTAATGCAGCGCAGATCGCGCGTACACAACACGAACCTAGCTTGATTGAAGCTATCAGCTATCGTTTTCGTGGTCATTCTGTGGTTGATCCTGATCGCTATCGTGATCCGGCGGAAGTGCAAGAGGGACGTGGAAATGATCCTATTGCAGCCTTTGCTGCTCGTCTTATGGCCGCTGGTTTGCTAAATGAGGATAAAGCCCGTGAGATCGATGAACAGGCCCGCAAGGACGTCGATGCCGCGGTGCAGTTCGCCGATGAAAGTAATAATCCTTCGGTAGATGGACTGTTCGATTTCATCTATGCATCTGATGACGCTGGAGGGAAAGAGCAATAACTATGGCCGAGATAACATACCGTCAAGCACTACACGACACGCTGCGCGAAGAGCTCTTGCGCGATGAAAATGTCTTCCTAATCGGTGAGGAAATAGGTATTTTCGAGGGATCATATAAAATCACTGCTGGCCTCTTGAAGGAATTTGGCTCCAAACGGGTTGTGGATACACCCATTTGTGAGAACGGTTTTGTGGGTATGGCCACTGGTGCAGCTATGCTAGGTCTACGTCCCGTGGTGGAGATTATGACCATCAACTTCATTGTTCTCGCCATGGACGAAATCGTTAATCATGCCGCCAAGATTCACTACATGTTTGGTGGGCAGTGCCCTGTTCCTATGGTAATTCGTACACCAGGTGGAGGTGGTCAGCAGCTATCAGCTACTCATTCGCAGAGTCTTGAGGTTTGGTTCGCGCACGTACCAGGCTTGAAAGTTGTTGCTCCATCCAATCCGGCTGATGCCAAGGGGTTGTTGCGAGCCGCTATACGTGATAATAACCCGGTAATCTTTCTTGAGAATCTAGCTCTCTATAATACGAAAGGTGAGGTACCTGCTGGAGAGTACGTAGAACCTATCGGTAAGGCAAAGGTAGCCAAAGAAGGTACTGATTTAACTGTGGTTAGCTACTCACGTATGGCAGCTATTGCTCTGGATGTAGCACGTCGCCTGGAACAAGAAAAGAAGCTGAACGTCGAAGTTGTAGATCTGTGTTCGCTGCGGCCCCTGGATCATACAACCATCATTAATTCAGTCAAAAAAACAAATCGTGCAATTATCTTTGAAGAGGATTGGCGTTCTTTTGGTGTAGGGGCCGAGGTTGCGGCAACCCTACAAGAAGAAGCCTTTGACTACCTGGATGCGCCCATCAAGCGTGTTGCGAGCCTTGAGGTACCACTACCATACTCTAAACCTCTAGAGATTGCGGCATTGACCGGCGCTAAGCAGTTAATAGAGGCAATCGACCAACTCACTCCGCGCAGGAGAAGGTAAGTTGTCCATTGTGAAGTGTTTCTGTTAAAATGATGCCATGATACAAAAGCAAAAAGATAATGAGGAAGACAAAATACGTTTAGATGGCCGTTCAGTACGTGAGAATGTGCTGGCAGCTGCTGTCCAACTGTTTGCTGAATTCGGATATCATGCAGCGCCACTGCGCGATATCGCACGTATAGCAGGTATTCAAGCAGCAAGCATTTACTATCACTATGCCAATAAAGAGGCTTTGTTGGTCGAAATCATGGAAACCCATATGCATCAATTGAATGCTAATCTGGAACGTATTCTACGCGAACAAAAAGATCCACATACACGTCTCTACGAGGCCATTGCCAATCATATCCACTTGCATACTCGCTACAAATCTGAGTTTTTTATTATTGACACCGAGATTCGGGCCCTCGATGGGAATAATCGCACCTATATTCTTTCCCTACGTGACCGCTATGAATCCCTTCTGCAAGAACTGCTACACGATGGTATGGAGCAAGGCGTCTTTCGTTCGAGTGATGTGAAGGTCTTATCCTATGCGATCATTGCCATGTGCACAGAGGTATCTACCTGGTTTCGTCCGAATGGTCGTCTGAGCGTCCAACAAGTCATCGATCTCTACAGTCAGATGATTGCCCAGGGAGTGCTGGTACAGTCAGCTTTTACTCTAACGCGGGAGGAAGCATAGTACCTCAGCGCCTTTCTTGTACAGAATAGCCCTCCATTGGGTATAATTGGCATGTTGTCCGCACGTTTGGAAAAGAGTATAATAGCCGGACTATTTTGCAACCAGCGTATTGCAGTGCTACTATCCTCTCTTAAAAGCATGCCAGTTTCTAATGAAGCTAATCCATGAGCGATAATGAGGAGAACCTTGTAATGGCAACATCGAACCGTATTTGCTTGCAATGCGGTACATCACTTGCTCCCAACGAGACAACTTGTAGCAAGTGCGGCGCACGTTACCCGAAGCCTTCTAACATAGATATCATGCAGCCTATGACAATACCAGGCCAGAGTACATTTTACCCTGGAACATCCCAGGTCGGATCAAGCCCATCAGCATTTAGTAATGCTCTTTACAATAATTCGCCATTCGGTATGGGAGAACAATCTTTGCCTCCCCTTACGCTGCCTAATGCTGAAGGTAGACCATCCTCACCAGACCCGGGTACGGTCATGACCATAGGTGACGCGGTACAGCAACCACTACCAACAGCAAATCCAAAACGCAAAGTGCCCAAAATCTGGCTTTTCCTGGTTGTGTTGCTGCTCATTTTAGGAGTAGTTGGGAGTAGTTTGTATTTCGTATTGAATAGAGGCAAGAGTAGCCCCACAACAAGTACAACTACCGGTCGTATAACCGCAACAAGTAGCGCTGGACCATCCCTATTCTCGGATAACTTTGCGGATAACAGTAAAGGTTGGAGTACTGGGAGTGGTAAAGGTTTTAGTAGTACTATTGGGAATAATACGATGGCGCTATCAGAAGCCAATCATAAAATCATAGATGAACCTATACCAGGAAGCGCTAATGCACCGGCTACTTTTACTGATTTCTCAGTGACAACAACGTTTACGGTCCTAAAGGCTGATCAAAATGATAGTGTAGGGCTCTACCTGCGTGGCGATGGAAACCTGAACCAGGGATATTTTATTGATATCTTTGGTGATAATTCCTATGATATCGTTAAGGTGTTTCCAGACGCCAGTCGGGATAGCTTTCTGGTCAGTCCCACCTCTTCACCAGATATCAACTCAGTAGGGCAACAAAATAAGCTCACTGTAATGATGAAAGGATCGAAGATGGTGTTGTTAATGAATGACAAGGTTATTAACTCAGTTAGCGATAGTGGCTATGTCAGTGGTCAGATAGCTCTTTTTGCGGAGAATGGCAATACGTCAAATGGTATCAATGTGACGTTCACCAGTGTGGTAGTTTACCCCGCTCCCAATCAATTACCAGGCTAAATTTATCTCTGTTATCGCTTTCCTGTCCACATAGAACCATAGCTAGCAGGGACTCTTGCTGGCATTAGCATGTGTATTGGGAGAATGAAAGTTCAAAGCTGGATCTCGCTATGGCAAATGCAAACAATGGGAAAAGGACAAAGATACGCTTTATCGTTGCCTGTCTATTATTCCTGGTACTCGTGATCAGCGGTGGAAGTTTTATGTACATTCAGGCAAAGGACAACGGTGCAAGCAACACCAGAAATACTACTGGAACTCCTCTGACAAAAAGCCCTACTCTAACCCCAACTTTGACAAATCAGCCACCCTTTTTTGATAATTTTTCGGACTCAAGTAAGGGCTGGTACGTGGGAAGCGTCCCTGGCTATTCGCGTGTGATCGCAAATAATACATTGACATTGGCTGATACCAATCACAAAATACTACCCGAGAGCTTGCCAACGACCACATTATTCAGTGATTTCACAGCTACTATATCCTTTACGATTATCCAGACGAGCGCGGATGATAGCGTGGGGCTCTACTTGCGCGGCGATAGCTATCTCGACCATGATTATCGTGTTGATATTTATGGCAATAATACATATACGATTGGCAAAGAATTTTTAGATACCAGCAAGCACTCCCAGGTGCAATACCTGGTTGGGCCAACCAAGACAAGCTCGCTTAAACCAATTGGACAGCTAAATACCATCAACGTCATGATGAAAAGTTCCAGACTAGTCTTACAAGTGAATGGAACAGCAGTGAATGCTGTGACCGATACTGATTATGCCAGTGGACAGATCGCACTTTTTGTGCAAAATAGTGATACATCGAACGGGATAGCAGTTGCCTTTAGTAGCGTGGCAGTTTATCCTGCATTGTAACCATTATCTAGAGGTTTGTGTGATCGTACTAGACGTATACTCAGAAGGACGTTGAAGCGAATATGAGGTGTTTGAAATAGTGAGTAAGCTAATAACATAATAACATCATAATCTCGTCATCTATAGTGTTTCATGCTATACTAGACAGGCTGGAATAAGCTCAGGATCAACTTATATATAGAGGTATAGAAAAAGAGAATGTCAATGAGTCGCAACAACAATAGCAACGGCAAATCGAATGGTTCAAATAACCGCGAGAAAAAGGCGGCTGACCGCTATCGTTCATTACGTAGCAAAGGCGGTGCGATAACAGAAGATGAGCGATTGCTCACTCGTCCCGCGCAGCCGTTAATTAGTCCAACAGAACCTGTACCTAATGAGCGCGTCAGGGAAGAGGAACATGCATTTGAGCGCGCCCTAAATCTTGATTTTACCCTGACCGATCCCTGGCGCGTGTTGCGGATCATGAGTGAATTTGTTAATGGCTTTGATGCTCTTGCCCATATACCGCCGTCAGTGACCATATTCGGCTCTGCACGTACACGACCCGATGATCCTACCTATGCCGCAGCAGTTGAAACGGCACGCCTATTGGCAAGAGCAGGCTTCGGTATCATTACCGGTGGTGGACCTGGCATTATGGAGGCTGCGAATAAAGGGGCGCAAGAAGGAGGTAACCTCTCGATTGGGTGTAATATCGAGTTACCTTTTGAACAAGGTGCGAATCCATACCTGGACATTTCTCTGGACTTCCGCTACTTTTTTGTGCGCAAGACGATGTTCATTAAGTATTCAAACGCCTTTATCATTTTTCCAGGCGGATTTGGTACCATGGATGAACTTTTCGAGGCCTTGACGCTTATCCAGACAAAGAAGGTAAGCCATTTTCCGGTCATCCTGTATGATTCAAAATACTGGAGTGGATTATTAAACTGGATCCGTGAGACTATGCTCACCGAAGACAAAATCTCTGCTCATGATCTGGACTTGCTGCGTATCTCTGACGATGCAAAAGAAATTTGTCAGATTGTGCGTGAGTCGTATCACGAAAGCTACCTGTTAGAGAAAAAGAATCCTCACCGCGAGAAATCTATTCGATAACATGCTAGAGTTGGGTAGTGTTCCCTTTCTTAACGCTTAGATTGATCTTACTCAATTTCACTCTTGCTGCCTATTATAGCTCGTCCTCAGCCGTTGTTTCTTCTTCCTCCAGTACAGTCGGCCGCCGTTTTAAGATAATCGTACTCAGAGGGGGAAGGGTTAAGAGGATTGAGTGAGGGCACGATTGCCAGAATACCGGTCCACTTGGCATGGATTGCAGGTTCTCCAGACCACTACCACCATAGCGATCAGCATCGCTGTTAATAAGTTCATAGTACTCACCTGGATCAGGCACGCCAACACGATAGCCGTGTCTCGGTACTGGTGTAAAGTTACAGATAAACAGGAGGGTGTCTGCTGGATCTTTGCTACGTCGCATAAAAGAGATAACGCTATTGTCAGAATCGTGGGGGTCAATCCACGAAAAACCTTCAGGAGCATAATCTAGGATGCTGAGCGCAGGCTCGCGTCGATAAAGCGTGTTTAAATCACGGAGAAAGTCGCGTAGCTGTGCGTGATGGGGATCACTGGGCGGCTCGAGTAAGTGCCAATCCAGGCTCTCTGCAAAGTTCCACTCGCGCCATTGACCAAACTCGCCCCCCATAAATAGCAGATTTTTGCCAGGGTGTCCCCACATATAGCCATACAAGGTGCGTAAGTTGGCAAAGCGCTGCCAGAGGTCGCCGGGCATTTTGTTAATCAGCGAGCCCTTCATATGGACTACCTCGTCATGTGAGAGCGGCAAGATAAAATTCTCAGAATAGGCGTACATCAAAGAGAAGGTGATATTATTGTGATGATAGCGCCGGTGGATAGGGTCCATGTGCATGTACTCTAGCATGTCATGCATCCAGCCCATATTCCACTTCAAGCTAAAACCCAGCCCTCCCACATATGTAGGGCGTGAGACTAAAGGCCACGCTGATGATTCTTCGGCGATAGTCAGCGTACCAGCTTCTTCTGCATAGACTGCCTCATTAAGCTGGCGCAAGAAATCTACCGCTTCAAGATGTTCACGTCCACCATACTGATTAGGTACCCATTCGCCAGGTTCCCGTAAGTAGTCCAGGTAGATCATCGAAGCAACGGCATCTACGCGCAGGCCATCGATATGATACTCCCTTAACCAGAACAGGGCGTTGGCGAGCAGAAAGTTTTTTACTTCGCTCCGACCATAGTTGAAGACCAGGGTGCCCCATTGTTTATGTTCTCCCTTACGGGTATCGGCATACTCGTAGAGATAAGTACCATCGAAATAACTGAGAGCTGTTCCATCTTTGGGGAAATGAGCAGGCACCCAATCCAATAAGACCCCGATACCATGCTGATGCATATAATCGACAAAATATTGAAAGTCTGTGGGAGTACCAAAGCGGCTGGTTGGAGCATAGTAGCCGGTAACCTGGTATCCCCACGAGCCATCATAGGGAAATTCGGTAATGGGCAGAATCTCAATATGTGTAAAGCCCAGCTCTTTGACGTAGGGAGCGAGGGCATGGGCTAATTCACGATATGTCAGGAAGCGGTCCTCTTCGGGATTGCCTGCTACATGTCGTTCAGGCGCGTGTCTCCATGAGCTAAGGTGAACTTCATAGATCGACATAGGCTCGGTCAATTGTTGATGTTGTGGGCGCTGCTCCATCCAGCTTGTATCGTTCCACGCATGTTGATGTATGTTAGCAACGATACTGGCAGTCAAGGGGCGTAGTTCGCAAGCAAAACCATAAGGGTCGGTCTTTTCTACCGCATAATTATTATAGCGCGAGTAGATCGCATATTTATAAAGGGCTCCCACTTGTAGTCTGGGCACAAAGCATTCCCAAACTCCCAGCTCTTGGTGGCTTAACGTCATTAGGGTGGCACCTCGTTGCCAGCCGTTAAAATCTCCTATAACAGAGACTGATAGAGCGTTAGGTGCCCATACAGCAAAATGCACGCCAGCTACACCGTTGAAGGTACGTAGGTGTGCTCCCATTTTCTCATAGATACGATAATTCTTGCCCTGACCAAACAGGTAGAGATCGAAATCACTGAAAAGTGATAATGCTTCTGGTTCTGTTGATGTTTGATTTATGGAAGGCGTGTCATTGCCCAGGTTATCATGCTGCGATATAGTCATAGCTATGTCCTCACACAAGTCTATTAAAAATCATTCCTTCATTAGGATAGCACATCTAGGAAGATAGCGGATAAAAGCGCCAGAAATGAGCTTACATGTATCTTCTAGGGGTTGAGGCAGGAGTGCTTTACCTTTATGATGGCATATGATACGCTTGAACAACAAAACAACTGGGAGAGCTTATCTTATGTCATCTTCATCAGAACAAGATTTTGCGCGGTACCTTGGTACCCATCGTGTGATTGAACCACGCGGAACTTTACCTCAACCGGCCTGGAAGCTGGATAACACACCGAGCGCTTATCCCACCGAGACCTTAATTTATGTACAGAAGTTGCACATTGACTCTGCCAGTTTCACCCAGATAGCCAGGATGTGTGAACTTGACACCGAACGTATGGGTCAACATATTATGGATATTGTGACACAACGGGGGAAAATGCACAATCCCGTGACCGGTTCGGGGGGCGTATTGCTCGGAACGGTAGAGCAACTTGATGCAGACTTTGGTCGGGAGCATCATTTGACTATAGGAGATACTATTGTTAGTCTGACATCCTTAAGCTGGCTGCCTCTTTCTTTGCAGCGCATTCATAAGATTCACCTGGAGCGTGCGGAGGTTGAGGTAGAAGGCAAGGCTATCTTTTTTCGCAGCAATCCCCTGGCTAAGCTGCCGGGAGATTTACCGCAAGCCCTGGTTGTTGCTGCCCTGGATGTGGCTGGTGCCCCGGCGCGGGTGGCAGCACTAGCGCAGGCAGGACAAAAGGTGACCGTACTGGGTGCTGGAGGAACAGCGGGACTTCTGACATTATGTGCTTTGCGCCAGAAATTGGGCTCAAATGGTGTAATTATTGCGATTGAGTACAGTGAGAGGGCGTTGCAAGATATTGTTGATCTTCATGTTGCCGATGTAATTGTGCAAGCAGATGCAACACACCCATTGGATACAATTGAACAAGTACGTCATGCCTGCTTCAATGATGGTTACCAGGCTGATCTAACAATTAATGTTGTGAATGTGCCCGACACGGAGTTTGCGACGATTCTTCTAACGAAGCCTGATGGACGTATTCTCTTCTTTAGCATGGCAACAAGCTTTACGACTGCCGCCCTGGGTGCGGAGGGGATGGCGCGCCAGGTTGAAATGCACATTGGTAATGGCTATATGCCTGATTGTGGGGCAGTCGCCTTACAATTGCTACGTGACTATCCTACGCTGCGTACCATCTTCACAAAACGCTTTGGAGCCTCGATATGACAACACCCCTGGCGCAAATTGTTGCCCGTGCCAGGATTTCACGTCTAGCACTGATTGGACTGGCGAAAAATGTTGGCAAGACGACAACGACGAACCATTTATTAGCAGCACTCTTGAACGAAGGATTTTATAGTGCCGGAGAACTGGCTTTGACCTCGCTAGGACTTGATGGAGAAGCAACGGATGCCATGACGGGCTTGCCTAAGCCACGTTATGTACCGCAAGCTGGTTTACTGGTAGCAACTACTATTGACCTACTACGCCAGGCGGAAAGCGATGGGGTTGAGGTTGAGTACCTGGAGCAACTCAAGGGAAGAACGGCGCTAGGTCCTGTTATGCTTGCGCGAGTGGTAGAGTCTGGACATATTATCATCGCTGGACCAACGCTCCTACGCGATATACGCAGTGCTCTTGATCGGCTACAAGAGTATGGCGTCCACCTGGGTATCGTTGATGGAGCTATTAATCGCCTGGGAGCGGCATCTCCGGGTGTTACCGATGCTTGCATTGTTTGTACAGGTGCAAGCGTAGGTAGTACACCAGAACTGGTGGCGCGCCGGACAACTGATGTGTTAACCCGCCTGCTGGTACCTCAAACACAATGGATGGATGCCTATAAGAAGCTTTTGCCCCAGGCAGGCCTGCTGGCATTCTCACCTGGAACTACTGAAGAGCAGGTGCTTTGCTTTAGTGGTCTTTCCGAACCCATAACTGAAGCTAAGTGGATTGTAGAACAAATGCAGACGGCTTCACAAACAGTCTTTTTGCTACGTGGAGCTTTTAATGAAGAACTCTCCCGTGAACTCCTTACACAGTTATCCCACCGAGGCACTGACGCCCATGCTGAGATCGTCGTTGATGATGCGACCAGGATTTTTTGTCATGCAGTTGTATTGCAGCGACTGGCTGCGAGGGGTTTGCAGGTAGGTGTCGCGCATCCTATACGTATCCTGGCCCTGACGATTAACCCCTATACTCCTGAATACAGCTGTACCCCCCAGCGTTTCATCGATGCTTTGCTCAAGGAGCTACCAATGAAACATCCTCCCATCATCGACGTTGTATCGGGCTTAATAGCGTAAGCTGTAACCGGAAAACTGATACGGCTACCCCGGTCTGCTCAATAGGATGATCTGAAATACAGGATATTCTGTACAACAAAAGAGACAAACTGGCAGTCCGGTTAACAATGAGGTAGAATCATAAAGATGAGGCCGCGTAGCTTGAGGTTACGTATGCTTTTTAACAGTGGAAAATCGCGACTTCCATACAGACCAATGGTATACAAGACGTGAGCATCACGATTATGAGGATTGGTGTGATGCGGTTTATAGAATAGAATGGGAGATGTAAGAGACGATGAGTATTAATTTGAAGGATGCAAGACAGCGGCTTGAGGCAAAACGGAAAGAGCTCCAGGAGAGTATTGCAGGTTTGACCGAAGCCCATCCAACACCTGTAGGGGCTATTGAGGCCGGCGAGGGTCCACAAGATTTTGAAGAGATAGCAGTGGACTTTCTGGAGACGCAGCAGGAACAATCCCTGTTGGTCAACGAGCAAGCACTTCTGGCCGAAGTAGAGAGTGCTCTAAAGCGTATCGACCAGGGAACGTATGGGAAATGTACCAATTGCGGACAGCCTATTCCAGAGAAACGCCTGGAGGCTTTGCCGTGGGCTTCCCGAGATATTAAATGCGAGGAGCAGTTGGAGCAGAGAAATCTTAGCATAACTGAGACATACGACGCGGACCTCAATTGAGGGTTTTAGTGCCTCCATTCAAACACTACCAGATCGAAGAACGGCAAAGAATCAAGCCCTGTGAAGGTACTTTATTCCTTCCACAGGGCTTGAGTTTGTTAAGCGAGACCATATTTCTATGAGGGATCGGACAGTTTTTGTATGCGCGGCTCTAAGGACTGGGGTTGGCTGCAAGCATAATAGCATCACTTCCAGCTGCTGTATGAAGAGTGATAGTCCTACCTTGCATATTATAGGCCTCAAAATTCAATGGTCCCATAGTAATGGTATGTGGGGCCACAGTCAGAAATTGCGCAGTGACCTCAAAGGATGGGACAGTTCGACTTGATTTTGGCAAACGGAAGGCAGTCACTAGCTGGTCCCCGGCATGTATGGAGGTAAGCAAGCAGTCACTACGTATAGCAAGCGTATCAGGTACATTGGGCTTCGCACGCAAGATATAGGTGTAGGAGATGAAGGAGCCTGGTTGCTCATTGTTAAGCATGGTCCAACTCATTAATAGGAACGAGGAGTTATCAATAGTTACCTGTTGTGCTTGCATCGCAGGTCGTAGATGGCCGATAAATCCGCTGTTGGTAGAAGATGGTTGCAACCTGGGGGTCACAATATAGAGTTGGAAGGGGGAAGTGCCTAGTAGAGGAGGTCGATCGATGAGCGTAGTTGTGGCGAAACGGCTAAGGAGAGTTAAGGCCATGTTATTGGATGACTTGACAAGCAGGACGGCTGGTCCTTCACCTGGAGTTGGGAGGATAAGGCAGCTAGCTGCATCAAAAAGCGTGCTGGGAGTATGCATTTGTTGGGCTAAAAAAGGTAACGACGTCGAGGTACTGTCATAGCCGGACGTAGAGACGGTGATATAGACTCTACTGAGATGGTGTTGCTGTGCCACCTGATCAGCCTCGTGAAGCGCGGATTGGAGAGAGCCGAGATCATTGTAACCAAATATATGGTTATCTATACCATGCATGATATCGATTAACGAGGCCGTACTTCCTACTAACTGAAGAATAAGCACAAATGACGTTAAAGTGTACATTCCGTAGCGCAGGCCTTGCACTATGCGAGTAGGTTTCCATTGCAGCAACCATAATAGCAGTCGGCTAATAAAAAATCCAATGAGAATAAACGGTCCTGGTAGAAGCATCAGCAGATAGTGTAGGTGCATTGTTGCTGTGTGGCGTGAGAGTACCACCAGGGGTACGACTTGCCAGGCCAGAAGAATGATGAGGCCGCATCTGAAAGGATCGGCGCGTAGGCCGTTCCACCAATTAGAAAGGTGAGTGAAGAGACGAGAGCCTGGTTTTTTAGTTGTTCCGTTCTCCGTTGTATTCTGTCCGCCACTATGCTGAGGTTGGACTACCAATATACCCATCGTGGCCAGACTTGCCAATAGGAGCAGAAGGAGAACAAGACGCGTTAAGACCAGGATAGGTAGGATTTTGAAGACCAGGGATGCTGTACTGCCGACAGGATCGTAGAAAGAGGAACCGACAAAGCGGTCGTCATAATAATAAGCATTAAGGAAGCGCTGATAATAGGCGAGGGCTTTCGTATCAATTTGTGCATGTGCATGGGTCAGGCTAAGAACTGTGTGAATATCGGCAAATTTTGAGGAGAACTCCCATGCGAGGTAAGGGGCGAAGATAAGTATCAGGGAAATGCCACCCCATATAATATCGCGCAGACGTACGGTTTGGGGTGCCAGGAGCAGTGCCAGAAGAAGCGGAACGGCTAAAATAATGGTAATTTCATGTAGCTGGTAGCATATACCAAGCAGGAGAAGGGCAGGAAACAGCCAGCCTTTGCGCCGGTCCACTACGCCCCAAAAGAGCGCAAAGAAAAAGAGCATGACAAATGGGGCTAACAACGTTGGCTGCCAGATGAAACGACTGAAGACAATAGCTGTTGCGGCGGTCGCGAAAAGGAGAGATGCGATGGTTGCGGCGAGGCGTCCAAAGTAGCGGCGAGTAAAGATGTATGCAATCAGAACAGCGATAATATTAAACAGTGCTGTCATGACAGCGGCCCAAAGGGGATTAGGACTAAAGAGCATGGGTAGCATGAGGAGGTAGATTGCTGCAGGTGGTTGCAAAATAAAGATAGAGGCGCTGTTGCTGCTAACCGGAATAAGGGAGTGATGTACAGCGTTATATGCCAGAAGCAGAAGGGCACTCTGATCAGCAGCAATGGACGTGGTATTGAGTCCGTAGAGACGGAGGAAACCAGCAATAAGGATGATGGGATAGACTTCCCATGTTAACAACCATGAACGCAGCTTATCGCGTGTAGTATCTTTTGGACTGCTTGTTTCTTCCGTTGCCGTGAGGGTGAAGCCCATTGATTTACAATCACTCCATTTTTTCTTCACGCTACTTTATCTCACCAAGCATTTTTCGTCAATAAAAGTGCTACTTACATGGGACTTTCTTATGCTGTGAAGAAAAGTACCAGGGCAAGACGCGCAGCTTGAGGTATGATACAATACGCTGTAGTCACTGCCATCGAAAGGAAGAAATCAGTATCTTGTTAGTTAAACGCGCACGCATCTACGATGCATTGGCATTACTTACCGTTGGAGTTGTAATTGGCCTGGACCAGTGGACAAAAGCTCTTGTAGTGGAACATTTAAGCCCACCTTTTACAGGGCCAGTGGTCTCACTGATTGGCAATTACCTGACGCTTTTCTACATTCAAAATAGGGGAGCTGCCTTCGGCCTCTTTGCGAACAATATTGCTCTGGCGATACTCATCGCGGTTGCTGTGTGCGTGATCTCTTACCTCTATGTACGCATGTTTAATTCAGGTCCACTAGCATATAAGCTGATTTTTGGTATGATTATTGGAGGTGCGGCGGGTAATCTGATCGACCGGGCGGTACGAGGCGGTTACGTGGTTGACTTCATCTTTTTTCGCATTCCTGAAATCGGCTATCGTTTTGCTATCTTTAATCTTGCCGATGCCTCCATTTCTGTGGGGGTCTTTCTATTGATTGTGCTTATCCTGCTTGGTAGTTTGCGTAGACCAAAAGAGGCCAAAGATCAGAGTATAGTGGAGCAAGATAACTCAAAGAATACACATTCTCCCTCTCAGCATAGCGGTCCACTCCGCTCAACGGAGCAAGATGCAAAACCCTGATACAATACGTAATAACAACCTATGGAAGATAGACGAAGAACAGGCAGGTCAAAGGCTTGATCGCTACCTGGTGACAATTCAGGAGAATATCTCACGGACAACAGCCCAGCAGATGGTCGCAGAAGGAGCCGTGCTGGTCAACGGCCGCCTGAGTAAACCAGGTTATGCGCTTAGAATTGGCGATGAAGTGCAAGTTTTGCAGATAGTAGCACGGCCATACACAGGTACAGCGAAACCACAACCATTGGCACTGGATGTTACCTATGAAGATAGTGACCTGCTAGTGGTGAATAAAGCCGCAGGTATGGTTGTTCATCCTGCTCCCGGGCACAGCGATGATACCCTGGTGAATGCATTACTGGCGTATTACCCTGATTTACAGGGGTGCGAGGGATTACGGCCAGGGATCGTACATCGCCTGGACAAGGATACGTCAGGGGTACTTGTTATCGCTAAAAATGCACAGACTCAGGCCGCGCTTATTAAGCAGATGAAGGAGCATAAAGTTATCAAGCGCTACCTGGCGTTAGTGGATGGTGTTGTGTCGCTAGATCAGGGGAGTATTGATGCACCGATTGGTCGAGATCCGCGGCATCGCCAACAAATGGCCATTACGGCGGTAGCTAGCAGAGAAGCGCGTACCCACTTCCGTGTGCTGGAGCGCTTTCAACGACATACGCTCCTCCTGCTGCAACTGGAGACTGGAAGAACACACCAGATTCGTGTGCATTTACAGGCTATAGGCCACCCCGTAGTAGGTGATCCGGTCTATGGAGCGAGTAAAGCGCACGGAAAGATTACACTGAACCGCCAGTTCTTACATGCTTGCCAACTCACCTTTACCCATCCCAGGACAGGAAAAGTGATAGATGTAGAGGCACCTCTTCCCGTTGATTTGGAGGCAGTGCTGCAACAGAAATCTTCCTTATAGTACCTTGTAAATCCCCTGCCTTATGCTTTATAATACTCATAACGCACAGATAAATCCGGTGACAATCAACAGCGTTCCTCGTAATCGTCTATGAACTTAGCAAGTCAGAAATATAACTTATCTATCCCTCGGGCTTTTCAATGCTACCAATGTAAGCTCTTTTCAAGAGAATAGACTGTTTTTTCCACCATTTGAAAGGTATTTTACGTTGTATGAGTATGTTGCGTTTAAATTGGAACTTTTGTTCTAATCGCGACGTTTTAGATATATGGATGCGGTTTGAATGTGAAGAAGAAGTAGTTCCTCCGGCCGAGAGCCGGTATTTCCCAGGTGAGGAAACAAAGGCTTTTATCCGTAGGAAAGGAGACACGCAATTATGCCAGTTTTAGAGTCAACTGATAACATCACACCGCGAAGTGCCTTACGCCACCGTCCTATTGGGGAGGATGGGACACATGCAGGAATACGAGCAACAGGGAAGACGGCTATTACTCCTATAGCTCAGCGGGCATCGCGACCCAAGCCGCGTTCAGCAGATGGCCAGGTTGAGATTGATGAATGGCAACGAATGACCGATGGATCTGATACAGCGTCGAAAACTCAGGCGATGCCCGGATTGAGGCATACCAACACAACATCCGCCTCCAAGGTTCTACCAAAAACACCGTTACCGAAAACAGGGGCAGTGAAAACGCGAGGGAAACGGCAGGCTCATCCCCTCCTCTATCTAGGTTTTGGTATGCTGGGTATGCTTGTGTTGTGGACCGTCCTGACGGGAGTGATTTCCTGGGTCGGCACCACAATGGATGACCTGCATTATGGACGTCCACGCACGTTTCAGACCGACCAGGTTGTGGGTCATAACGATTCAACCGACAATCCTAGCCATTTTATAGCGCTGAACTTACATGGTCATATTGAAGTAATAGAGATGCCGGGTGGCGATGCAGCACATGCACGTATCTTTCTGGGTCCACAGTTGCTAACTGCGAACAGTGATCTTGTCGTAGTGACGCTCACTTTCGTTGATGTGAACGGTGACCATAGGCCAGATATGCTGATCAACGTGCAGGCATCACAGTTTGTGTTTATCAATGATCATGGGACATTTCGTCAGATGCGTCCAGAAGAACGCCACCAGGTTGAACAATTTTTACAGCATTCTGTACAGTAGTACTCGTGAAATATTCTATGGATAATGTGCGAGTTGTGTGGGTCCTTCTTCAGCGCATGTCAACCACTGTTTGCGTCCAATCACGAATTACCTCCTAACATACTATGGTACGTATAGGGCAACCATAGTATGTTAGGAGGTAATCCTTCAAGAAACCATGTTACTACTTGGTGGGATTCTTGGTAGCTTTGCTTGACGAGGTTTTACCCGACTTTATAGTCCTGGACGTGGAAGATCCACCCTCAGCAGCATGAGCAGCCTGTGAAAGGACAGCCCCTACCGAGAAACCCACGCGCTTACGGGCAGGAATTGTAATCTGCCTGCCACCACGAATCGACTTGACATTGCGTGCTGCGACGTCGCGAAGATTCCAGGTACCAAAGCCCATCAAGCGTACTTCATGTCCCTGGGCTACATCTTCACATACAACCTCTGTGAAGGCGTCGATAACTTTGCTGGTCTCTTTGAGGTTTAACCCTGCTTTAGCAGCAACCTGATGAATCAATTCATCTTTACCGACAACGTTGGGATTTTTTTCTGCTGTTGTCATAAGAATATGTCACTCCTTACAGATTAAATACCATTCGGAGGGCCACATAGCCTTCCGTTGATTCTGCAACGCGCACCTTTTGATCAGATGAGGGTCGTCTTATATATGCAGACAGACCTTATACTTGCATCGCGCGTTAGAATGGTGTTACCATTCACTTCCACTATACAGCGTCCCACCAAACACCACTTTATACTAATTATTTTCGTATTGGCGAACGTTGCTGTGAGGTGTAATTGTGAGGTGTAATTTCCCATCGGAGTGCTTTTGTTTTTCCATCGGAGTCGTTGCTGGCTTTCCATCGGAGTGTGCTGACTTTCCATTGGAGTGCGAGGATTTCCATCGGAGTGACTGGTGAAATGATGAGTTTATCATACCACTCCGAAATAAGTCCGCAGCTCATCAATAACACATCTTTCACGCGATCTTTGTGGTTCTCGTCACAACAAAGTCATCCTTAAAATAGCTTCTCTCTACGATGATAAACGCCTGAAAGCGATCGCTTCCTTTGTAGCTCAATACGAACGATCCAAGAATGCGAGATCTCCTCCAGGCAGCAAACACTCAAGTGCGATAGCCTTCCTTTACTTGGAAACTGGGTTGTGAACGACGCTCTTGCGCAGACACTGGCAGAGGATTCCACCCTCAAGGATGCACCTAAGCGCTCTCCTCTCCTTTTTTTCTCTGCCGAGCAGCATGACGTTGCTCCGATTCTTTATCGTATTCCGTTGGTGGCTTTGTCTCCTTTGGCGGTGCTTTTGCTTTCACAGAAGGACCCTTCCTTGCTGGCAGCCGAAGCAAGGGATAAATCTGGGTGTCGAGATACGCCGGGGTGATCCGAGAGAGGCTTTCATCCATCGAGGCAATGGAACTGGCGAACTGCAAAATGGTGCGCAAGTTCCGAAATGACCGTTTGGCACGATCCCACATCTCCTGTCCCATAGCCTGATCACTCGCTTGAGCAGGATCAAATACCCAGCCAGGAAAATGTAACTGGGGAAGCACCACCTGAAGCAGTTCCTCATCCGAGGGCGGGAGAAATTCCTGATACAGGCTGGTCCGGCTGGAAAATTTCGGCTGCCGCGCCAGCATGGGAAGGATACGCCCATCTCCGGCCAGAATGAGCGGGCAACCTGTTTTGCCAAAAAGATAGCGCAAAAACTCGAAGCCTCCCTCATTCAGTTGCTCAGCTTCGTCCACAAAAATCAAGCGGATATCATGACTCACAATGAGTTCAGCCGCTCTATCAGCGAGCCGATAGCGATTGGATTCCAGACGAGGTGCCCGTTGTGCCTCCAATCGAAGCAGGAGGTCTTCCACAAATGCCTTCGGGGTCGAGTCCGGTTTCACGCGGATGTCAATGCAGGCCGGGCTCCCAGTGTGAGACCGCTTCGCCAGATTGAGCAAGAAAGCCTGAATGGCGATGCTCTTGCCCACGCCAGGAAATCCGGTCACGACCCCCATCGTACTATAGCCAGTTCGCTCGCGTACGGCCATGATCTGACGCGCCAGGGAGGCCATCTGCTTGACGCTCCCGGTCTCGATGGGATCCTGACCAAGAGGTAAATGATCTTCTTCAAAGGGCAAAGAGAGAGACTCAAACATCGCGCTTTTCCTTTCTGCTCCAGAAGAGCCACAAGCGTCGGAGGAGGGCAAGCGGTGCAAAAGCCGAGACGTGGACGTGCATCTGCAGGAGGTGCTCATCTCCGATCAACACGACTGGGCGACCTGTCTGGGCCACAAGATCGTGCAAAACTGCAAAGCCGTTCTCGTTCAGTTGCTCAGCGTCGTCCACCACAATCAAGCGGATATCACAACTCACAATGAGTTCAGCCACTTTGTCAGCGAAGCGATGATACGGGTGTGTGAATGGCATGGTTTTCCTCTTATCTTCTCTCTGCTACGGCCTGTTGTTCCTCCAGGCGCATCAGGCGCTCCCAGGCAGATGCGGCCGTTGGCTGCTTGATGGATGACGACCTTGCTGGGTGGGAGTGGCCTGGGTGCTGCTTGTTTTTTGTCGAAGACCCGGAACGAGCTCTTTGACGAGGAGGCGCTTGCGGCTCTGGTGAATCACATCCTGTTTCTTCCTTTGCTGTTTCTGTCGCTGGCCTTTCGTTCTCTTCCGCTGCTTCTTCCTTGCCTTCAACTGGTTGGGATCTCGACTGAGGCTGCTCGTCTCTTCGTCGCTTGATTTCCTGGTCAGCTTCCTTCAGGCGAGCTTTCTCATCGAGAATTACCAAGCGATCGCGGGCGCGCTGACGCCGTTGTGCCTCAGCAACCTCCTGACCAGTGACCTCTCGCCCAAGCTCAGAAGCGCAATCAACAGCGGTGCCCAGCCATTGCCCGTGGAGATCATAGACCTCGATACTCTCTGGTTGCGTGTAAGCTGGGGCAGCGTGGATCACGACTATGTCACCGGTATGGACCTGATCTGCCAGATCCGCGCTCCAATAGAAGCGGTCCGCATACTCAATTTGCTGTTTGCCGACGGTGCGTTGACGGGTGATTTCAAGGAGCGCATCCAGTTTATGCGGGTCTTTGACTGGGGTCGTCAAGCAGCACTCCGCCCAGGTTTCCACGCGTGATTTTCCTGTTTCTTTGAGGATTTCCTGGTTGTACTGCTCAACAAACGCCCAAAACTGCTCGATGAGCTCGGGCAACGTCCATGCCGCCTTGGACTTGGGATTGCGTTGCTGGATATTTGAACTGACATATCCATCCAAGCGTGCCCACAGGCGCGTATTTAAGGTGCCAAATTTTCGCTCGACTTTCCCTTTGTGCTCGGGAATGTAGCAGGGGTTCAAAACAATTCCATAGTCAGCAGCAATTTGCTGGATATGCCGCGAGATCATAGCCTTGCCATGGTCCACGCGGATCTCGTCGGGAATACCACCGATCACGCGCCCTTCTTGAAGTAACGCATCGCGAATCACGCCCGCGACGGTAAATTGATTGGGTGGATCATACCCAAATCGTGCAGAAACAAGAGCACTGGTAAAACTTTCGACGCAGATCGTTAACCAGGGGCGAACCTCACCGCTCTTTTTCCGGTAGCCTGTGCGTGTGTCTTGTACAAGGACATCAATTTGCGTCGCATCGATCTGATACACCACGTTATTGCCATCGAACCACTGTTGGTGGGTGAGGCGATAGCTGTTGCGGAACTCGCGTTCTCGCCCATCTGCCAGCGCCAGAATCTCCGGCGGGATACGGTGACAGATGGTGCGAACGTGCCAATAACTTGGTTCAGGTTCACCAAACATACACGCACGTTTCCCAGCTTCTTCAAGAACCTCGCTGAGCGTTATATCGCGTTTCGAAAGGCGGAGACCGCGAATAATATGCTCCATGCGCTCACTCAGATTATGATAACGGCCACGATCTGAACGTTCTTTCGGTGCCAGGCCCTTACTTTTATTGAGGCGTACATCGTGAATATAGTCCCAGAGACGGCTTCTACTATTCCCATTCCACCTGGCTGTATCTTCTCCTACCTCGGTACATTGCTTGATCGTTGCTTTGATCTCCGCCGCCCGTGCGATGACCTCTTCGTCTGAAATCGTTTCGTGAGCCACGGCTTTCTGGAAGAGTTTGTCTCCAAGCACTTGGCGGCGACGGTCAATTTCGTCGAAGATAGCCTCGTCGGTCTGTGCCGTCAGTTCGGGAGGCGTTGGTGTGTCGCGTCGTTTTTTCTCCGGGTTATATTCGGAGGCAAGACCCCAGAGGCCACTGACGCGATAGCGGCGGACCAGGCGTTCTGTTTTTCTCGATATGCGTCCTGTTTCCGCTAATGAGGGCGAGATTTTTTGTTCTATGCGTTGCAGATCTTTCTCGGTAATGATCAGGGTGTGCGTTATCTCCTCGACAAGCGCGAGGCGTTCAGCCACTTTTTGTTGTGATTTTTCGCTTAACGGGAGCCAATCGCGAGGAAGAAGTCCATCCAGGCCTGCCTGGGTATATGCATGTTTCCAGGCGATCAAGACGGGTCGAGGGATATCCCGTTGGCGGGCAAGGGCCAGGAGTTCCTGAGCGGTATAATCGCGTTTTGCATAATCGCCGAGCATTTCAAAGCGGCGCTCCGCCTCTTTTCGCTCCTCTTGCTCACGGTTAAAAAGATCCATGCTTGCGTTCCTCCCTAAGAGCATTGTTCGCCTTTTCTGGGTGTTTCCTTGGTACTTCCCGATGGAACACGTCTCTTTCCATGTTCTCATCTTTTCTGACTATTTCTGCTGAAACATGTTTTTGCGAGGGAAAATCGAAGTTGGTGTCTGACATGGATACCTCACTTTCAACCTCTTCTGTCCCAGAGGGAAGAGAGATGGGTTACATTTGGGATGTCACGACCTTCTTTCATTTGCATGATAAAGCGCACTACGAGGCTGAAGATTCACCAGGGAGTATATCAAGCTCACGCTGGTCAACGGGGCGTGCCTGCCAGCAGGTTTGGCAAGATTCGAGGAAGTGCTGTCCCTGCTGATCCTGATCAGTATGAGGATAGGATTCCATAGAGATGATACCATCACTCCTCCATTTCTGCTTGGGCAAGCTCACTCATCGCTTTTATTGGACCGATCATCCCTCTTGGTGCTCTCCTGACATTGGGTCTTTTGCTCTCGGCTTTCTTCGGTGTTCTCACAGGGTCACAGGTGACCCTGCATGCTTCTCCGGTGAGGCAGAGGAGAACAAGTAGAACCTCCTTTCATGAGAGACGTGCTGGACTGCAGCAGCGAACGGCGAAGCAGTCGTTTCCCTTCTCACTCGGTCGGCTTGTGATCACCGGTGACCAGACATCCACATCAAACGGCAATGGCGATTGTTGAGAGATAATAACCTTGTCCGCCGAATTGACTCACCATAGATCTTACTCTTGACAGGTACTTGCCTCACCAGTAATGTAACCCGAAACTGAACAAGAGTGGAGGGTAAAGTGAGGTCACAT
>Ga0209647_1001103_pt1 | contig 23712 bp, 32 predicted proteins | sample GraSoi_2013_60cm_FD_185827 | JGI IMG/M metagenome (GOLD analysis project Ga0209647, IMG submission 185827) | Grasslands soil microbial communities from the Angelo Coastal Reserve, California, USA - Sample 9_17_2013_60cm (SPAdes) (version 2) | ecosystem: Environmental > Terrestrial > Soil >... | reverse complement strand
AAGTCATGGGGAAATCGTGTCTCTCAGTCGCCGACGCTTGGAACGGCGATGTCGACAATGTTCGAAAGCGTATAGCAAACCTACTTAGACGGATACCAAGAAGCGGCGGCAAGAGCTTTACCGCCCGACGCCCGAGCGGACGCCGCCCACGGGCCGGTACGATCCGCCGAACTCGTGCAGGTGCTACGCGAATGCTTGGCATGACATTCCGCGGCGCCCGGCTCTGCCGCGAGCGGAGGCAGCGGCTCGCGCAGATTCGCCGGGTACAGCACCGAGCCCCGCCCTTGCGGCGGGGCTCCTTATTCGGCTCCCGTCCGCGGGCGCTCCGTCCGCCGCTGCGACAGTGCGTGGATTGTGGTGGCGTGGCGCTCGCCGGTTTGTGACAACGCGCCGGTTTGTGACAAAAGGGTCACCCAGTGATGATTTTTTTCGTTGTCATACCGTTCTTGCGCGCGGCACCTTAAATTGAAAAAGCAACCAACATTGGTACAGAACAAGCGCGGCAGACGCCTGCGCTCTTCGACGAGATCGGCCTCGCGCGCGCGACCCGTGCGATGGCGCCACGGCGCCGGAGCCGGCAGCGATCACGGGCTGGCAGCGGCGACCAGCCAGATGGCGGCGCCGAGAGGCACCGCCGAGCCACGCTGATGCTCGGCGAGGGCTCGGCGAACCGACACAGCTACGGCGTCGCGGACCGCTGTCGGCTGGCCCTCGATCGCCCGGCTGGTGGCGCCGATCTCAAGCGCGGACGCCACCGCTTCGTCGAGACCGCGACCGCCGGCGATGTCGAGCTCGAGGTCGAGCCGCTCGAGGGCAATCGACGAGAAGCCGCCATCGCCCAGGATGCGCCGGACCCGCTCCTCGCTGGCAAAGGAGAAGGGGCCGGGATCCTCGGGCCCTAGCTTGGGCAGCGGCGGTACATGCGCGTAGGCGGCCTTTAGCGGCGTCATCATCCACGGGTTCTCCTGGGGCGTGCGAAAGCAGACGAAGACGAGGCGGCCGCCTGGCCGCAGCGCGGCGCGCAGATTGGCGAAGGCGCGCGCCGGTTCGGCAAAGAACATGACGCCGAAGCGCGAGAATAGGAGATCGAAGCCGCCGCTGGCAAGTGCGTGCGTCGTCGCGTCGGCTTGAACCAACTCGACCGGCGAATCCGGCGGCAGCCGCGCGGCAGCGCGGGCCAGCATCGGCGCGGAGATGTCGAGCCCGAGAACCCGGCCCCGCGGTCCGACCAGCTTGCCGAGTTCGATCGTCGTCGCACCGCAGCCGCAGCCGACATCGACGACGCGCTCTCCCGGCTGGACGCGGGCGTGCGCGAGGGCGACGCTGGTCACCGGCGCGAGCACGCCGTCCCAGGCTTCCTGGCGATGCACCCAGTGCCGGCCGCCCGGCCCGTTCCAGAACGCGATCTCCGCGGCGTTGCGCTGGTCGGCAATCATACTGCTCATGGCCCGCTCCCGGCCTAGGCTAGGTTGTTTCTCACCGGTGTCCGCTCAGGATAACGATGCCGGCCTTCTGTCGCACCGCCAAAGCGTGGTCCGCACTGCCGACAAAAAGCGGCCGCGTGGCCGGGTGGGGCGTTCACAGTCATCGCCCAAGTGCAACAACCTTGGAGTTGGCTCATGACCGTCAACATCGTGCTGCTGCAGCCGCTCGTCGCGCTGATCGCCGGGATTCTCATCCTGCTCGTCCCGCGCCTCCTCAATTATATCGTCTCCTCAATTATATCGTCGCCATCTACCTGATCATCATCGGCCTCGCCGGCTTGCTGCCGCACATCCTGCGGTGACAGCCGGCCCGGTGGGCGCTGTCGTCGGCAAAGCCCTTCACCACATGGCCCAGTGCCTTCCTGTTTGTCCCCAGCGCCTGGCCGACAACCGGTCGTGCGCCTGGGCCGATAGAGGCGACCTATCGGCCCGTCGCCGGCCTAGAGCCGGGTCGAGAGCCAGATCGCGAGGCGTGAGCCGGCCTTGATGGCGGCGCTCAGCGCCGCATAAGCGGGCGCCTGCTCGGCGCCGTGCGCGAGCCCGGTGTCGCGATGCTCGATCTCCTGCGCGCGGAACTCGGTGATCGCGGCCGTCAATTCCGGCTCGATCTCGCCGAGCCGCTCGACCTGGTCGCGGTAATGCTCGTCGATGACTTCCTCAACCGCGACCGTGCAGGCCATGGCGGCGCGCTCGCCCAGGAGCGCCGTCCCCGCGCCGAGGGCGAAGCCGGCGACATGCCACAGCGGCGAGAGCAGCGTCGGCCGCACGCGGCGCTCGACAACGAGTCGGTCGAAAGCGGCAAGGTGGCGTTTCTCCTGCTCGGCCATGCGGCGGATCACCGGCGCGGCGGCGGAGCGGCCGAGCACCGCGAGCTGTCCCTCATAGATGCGGGCGGCGCCGTACTCGCCGGCGTGGTCGACGCGGATCATGCGCGCGACCGCCTCCTCGCGCGAGGGATCGCCGGGCAGGCGGTGCTCTCCCTGGCTCATGCTGGCCGCCGCCGCAGCGCCCGCGAGCGCAGCGCGAAGAGGCAGAAAATGACGAGTGCCACCGAGGCGAGCAGGTTCCACCCGGCCAGTGACACGCCGAACAGCGCCCATTGCGGCTCGTCGCAGCGGACGGGCTGCTGCGCCATGAGGCGAGCGCGGAAATCCTCGATGCTGCCGGCGGCAGCGGATACGCCCGTGCAGGCTCCCGGCCCGGCGAACCAATGCTGCTCGACGCCGACGTGATAGACGGCGAGGCCCGCGCCGACGAGGAAGGCGAGCGCGGCAATGGCGGTCACGACGGCGGTGATGCGGCGGCGCCCGGCGGCCAGCGCGAGCGCGCTCAGGACGATGACGATGTAATGGGGCCAGCGCTGATAGAGGCACAGCTCGCAGGGCTGCAGCCCGCCGACATATTGGAACAGCAGCGCACCGCCGACCAGCGCGGTGCTGGCGATGAGGATCAAGAGCGGGACGGTCCGGCTGGCATGCATGGCGACGCGCTCAGTCCTTCGGCGCCGAGAGGCGGTGCTGCCAGTGGCGCCACACATACCAGGCGAAGCCCAGCACGATCGCGCCGACGATCAGGACGTCGAACCGGTGCAGGAAATCGCGCAAGGCAGGATCGCTCTCCCAACGCTCGCCGAGCTTCATGCCGATATAGGCGAGGGCGAAGCACCACGGCCAGGAGCCGAGGAAGGTGTAGATCTGGAACTTGGCCTGCGGCATGCGGGCGATGCCCGCGGGCAAGGCGATGAAGGTGCGGATCACCGGCAGCAGCCGGCTGACGAACACGGTGGCGCTGCCGAAGCGCTGGAAGAAGCGGTCGACCAGCTCGAGGTCGCGCCGACTCATCAGCACATAGGCGCCCCATTTCTCGACCAGCGGCCGGCCGCCGTAATAGCCCACCGCATAGGCAACGGTCGATCCGAGGTTGCAACCCAAGGCGCCCGCCGTCGCCACCCAGACCAGCTCGAACCGGCCGGTGGACACCAGGTACCCGGAGAACGGCATGATGATCTCGGACGGGAGCGGGATGCAGGCCGACTCGATCGCCATGAGGACGACGATGCCGGCATACCCCAGCGACGAGATCGTCGCGACGATGAAGGCGGCGAGCGGCGCGATGATCCGGTCGAGCACGCGGGTTCAGGCTCCTTCCCTGCCGGCACAGCGCCGGCGGCCGGCCCCGTCCGGGCGGGCCGGCGCCGTTCTAGCCGCGTTGCCGCAGGCGGCGCAAGCGCAGTGGCCCGCGGTCAGCGCGGGCGCCGGCCGAAGAATCCCACGCCGCACATGGTCATGACGACGTCGCCATCCTGGTTCAGGAGTTCTCCCAGGGTCTTGAGCGTGCCGCGGTCGGCGCGGCTCTTCGACGGGATGGCGTCGACGATGGTGACACGCCCGGTGAGGGTGTCGCCCGGGCGCACCGGCTCCAGCCACTCGATCTTGTCGACGCCGGGCGAGCCCATGCTGTGGGCCATGCCGCGGACGAAGCCGTCGACCAGCAGACGCATGTAGAGGGCCGCGCTGTGCCAGCCGCTGGCGACGAGGCCGCCGAAGGCGGAATCGCGCGCGCGGTCGGGGTCGGTGTGGAAGGGCTGCGGATCGAACTCGCGGGCGAAGCGGATGATCTCGTCCTGGCTTACCGTGCGGCGCCCCAGCTCGATCACCTCGCCGACGCGGAAATCCTCGAAATAGGGCCCTGCCATTCTCGCTCCTCGCGCGCGATGCCAAGCGCGCCCTCTAACCCGGCCAGCGGCATCGGCGCAAGCGCCCGCGCCGTTGACCACCCCTGCCTCGCCACTATAGTGGGCCGCGCTCGGGCCCCTGTGGCGGAACGGTAGACGCGGCAGACTCAAAATCTGTTTCTCGCAAGGGAGTGGGGGTTCAAGTCCCTCCAGGGGCACCAATAAAATCAAATGTTTGTCGGCGGTTTCATCGCGGGCGCGATGCGGAACACGGCATGGTCTGGTGCTCCTGGTCGTACTGCGGCGCGCGCCCCTCCAGCGTCATTCGATTTGCGATTGTAATGCGCGGTATACTCGAAGAGCACGTCATCGAGCTCAGGCATCATCTTCGTCGTTTTCGGTGATCGGCAGTAACCGAAGAGCAATTTCAAGACGCACATGCGTTTTGGCGCTGCCGGCAAAGTCTTTCAGCGTCACGGTTCGACCCGCGCGGAGCAGGTCGAGCACGCTCGCAAACTGATCTATGGGTTTTTCTATCAAAGCGGAATGTCTCACGGGCGCCGAAACCGCCTCCGGCCCGGTCGAGCGAACGGCACCGGTGAAGCGATAGCCGCGGCCGAATTCGGTGCGAATAAGGTCCCGCTCCGGGGCGAGCGCCTTGCGCAACGAAGACATCTGCACGTGTAGGTTGTTCTCCTCGACTATGGTGTTCGGCCAGGCACGGCTCATGAGTTCGTCCTTGGTGACGAGAGATTCTGCGGCTTCTAGCAGGATCATGAGCAGATCAAATCCGCGTGTGCTGAGCTCGACCGGAACACCGTCGGCCAGCAACTGCCGTCGCCGCGTCAGCTCGACAATGACCTGCGCATAGTAGGTGCCGACCGCAATGCCCGCGCCGAGCTGAGGCTCGACAGCGAGCACCTTCGACATGGGATCGGGTTCTTCACGGTCTTTGCGCGGAACCCGTCGCTTTCGCTTTTGCGACGTTCCGGAGGCGGCGACATCACGGCCGAACTGGCGCGTGCGGGTGGCGTCGACGTTTGGCATGCATTAATCACACCTCCGGAGACCGCTTCGGGAACGTGGCGCAGCCCGACCAGCGCACGGCTGCATGTACGACCTCGTATAGGCCTGTTGAGTGAGGTTCCGACGTCGGATGCGATGGCGGTCTATACCCGCGGCGGTCTTGCGCCCAGTGCATTGCGGCGGGTGCGCGACTACATCGATACTCATCTCGACCAAAATATCCGCCTCCAGATGCTGGCTAAAGCGGCAGGCTTGTCAGTCTATCATTTCGCGCGCGTATTCAAGGATGAGGTCGGTGTGCCGCCGCATGGCTATTTGCTGCAGCAGCGCGTCGAACGCGCCCGCGAAATGCTCGCCAATACCGAACTGCCGTTGTCCAAAGGCGCCCTTGCCGCGGGATTTGCCGATCAGAGCCATTTGGCCAGGCACTTCCGCCGCTTCCTGGGCGTGTCGCCGAGTCTCGTACGAAGGAGCCGGAGTTAAGGGCGTGGGGCTCCTCCGGCGCCACCTCGTCGGCCTATGCTGCGAACCCGTCAAATGTCGCATCGGACGCGTCGAAGACAGGCGGCGCACTCGATCTCGATGGCAAGGGCGACCCACAAGACCAGCTCGACCGCGAGATTACCATCCCGGCACCGGCACCGATTGGTAGGAGCGCTTCCGCGCGACCACGCCAACTATCGCCGCGCACCTCCCCGCGGCTCCTGGGCCTCGCCCTCACCGGCGGGTGCCTTTCTTTCAGACAGGATCGACTCCGACTATCACAGTCGGTTTGTTCCGGCCCATCGCAAGAGTTCTATCGGCGATGAACCCGCGTGACGCTCTTCAGTATGAGCGCAACCAACTAGCCTGAGTATGAGCGCAACCAACTAGCCTGCCGATTTGTCCCCGTTTTACTCATCGCGCTTTTGAGCTGCGTGCGCGCCGTGTTCAAGCTGTCGAAAGGCTCACACGGCCGCTGCTGCGACGGCGGCCTCCTCGTCGCTGCAGACCGCAGACGCCCGCTTCCTCAGGCGCGCCGGCCGATGAACGTCCGCCAAGAGGTTGGAACTGGACGCACTGTCACCGAACTCACTTGTCGCAGAGGTGCCACGAGCGGACAGGACGTAATGTCCACGGCGTTATTAGAGGAGCGCCGCTGCTTTACTTCAAAATATTGAAGAACGGAAACAAGCTCTCGCGCGGGACTTCGCGAGAGCGGCGTCATCGGTGCGCATCATGCGATGCGCGAGGGGCGGCCAGGAGCCTAGCGACAGCCTGAATGAACACGCGTGTCGAGAATGGCTTCTTGAGCGCGTGGTCGGCGCCGAATGCGCCTGCTGCCCGCAGGTAGCCGCCCGGCATCCAGCCGGCTTCGCCGGAGATCGCGAGGATCTTGGTCGTCTGGTCGGTGCGGCGGATCTCCGTGATCAGTTCCAGGCCGTCGACATTGGGCATGACGATATCGGCGACCACGAGGTCGACCTTGGACGTCTGCATGATCCCTAGCGCGTCGCGTCCGTCGCCTGCGGTAAGAACTGAATGACCAGCCCTTTCCAAGGCCTTGCGTAGCGTCGCGGCCATGCGGTCCTCATCTTCGACCAGCAGGATCTGAGCCACGGGCCCGCTCCGGTTTTACGGCGAAACCGCCGGGGAGAAGACAGCACCTCGGTAACGATTCAGTCAAGTCTGCCGTGCATGCGTCATGCCCGGCGAAAAGCTGGTGCCGGCGCAGAGAGCCGGTGCGGCTCTAACCGGCGTCAGGCATATAGATCAAAGCACACGACAGCATGGTGACCCGCGTTCCGTCCGACGAGAACGGCAGCCATAGCGCCTCGTAACGTTGCGGCCGCCCGCCGAGCACGCGGTCATGCTGCACGACCAGAGGCGCTCCTGTCTTGACCAAGCCTTTGCAGCGTTCAATGACGTATCTTCGGTACTCCGGGATGGGCAGGTCATCCAAGGACTTGCCGGTAAGATCATAGCCGGCCCGCATGACCATGTTGGAGCCGTGCAGGCGCACGCGAAAGCGTAGCGGATCGCCGACGACGTCCACGAGCATGACGTTGCCGAGCAGGTAATGAAAATCGAGCGGGTCCACGTCACCGCGGGACGGAAACCGGCGAGCGTCTTTACGCTCCACCCAATACAGATAAAACCGCAAGAGCCGCTCGTCGCGGATCGCCGCAGCGATGTTTGCAGACCGGCATTTGAAGGACATATCCATCATGGATCGAGCATACATGTCGCCGGTTAAGGGGCCCTCTGAAAGAGCATCTCGAGGGCAACCGTCTCGGTGATTTGCCGAAAATTGCCGGCGAATCGCCCGCCTCGGAACTGCCCCGAGCTGAGGCAGCCGTTTGCAGGGCTTGGACCACGAGGCGGAGATCTCAGGGGCAGCGCCCACCCACCGCAATCATGGCGACGCTGCACGCGAGTTTCGCCCGCGCCGAAACTCGTCAAGGTCCCACGCACCGCCCCCGGCGACCGCGAGATAGAGGAACACGAAGCAGTAAAGGATGGCGGCATCGCCGCCGTTGAGGGCAGGAAAGAGGCTCCTCGGTGCATGGGCCATGAAATAGGCCACCGCCATGTCACCGGCGAGGATGAACGCCACCGGGCGGGTGAAGAGGCCAAGGACGATCAACAAGCCGCCGATGAGCTCAAGCACCCATTGCAGGCCCAGGAGGGAGAGCAGCGGCGGCCCGGGATTTGCCGGAGCGGGAAAGCCGAGCAGCTTCTGAGTGCCGTGCTCCAGGAAGAGCAAACCCGTCATGATCCGCAGCACGGCCAGCATGCGCCGCGACCACTGTGCGTAGAGATCGCTTGCAGCCATGTGATGTGATCTCCTCTACCAGAGCCGGCGCCAGCAACAGGCTCGGGACAGCCCACCCACTGGCCCTGAAGAAGGCTAGGCCGATCGCGGCTGCACTGTCCAATCACGGCGGCGGCAGGAATTGCGAGAAGGGGCCTCTCAGCGGTCCTATCATGTCGCGCTCATTTCATGGTTTGAAGAGTCGCGGGTCGAGCGTGAACGGCACGACGTCGACGATCCTGATACGAGCGGCGTCAGCATGCCGGTGATTGATCAGCACATTCCGATCGGGTGCGCTCGCGATTGGGACGATTACGGAAGGGGCGATCAGGAGCACCGCCGCGACACCATCGAGCCAGATGTCGCTGCTGCTGCGTGTCTATCTCTCGGGTGATCCAATCCGACGGCAAATCGCCGATTTCGATGCGGCGCAACGGAAGATCATCGGGTGCATCGTATTGCACCATCAGCTGCGGCGGAAGAAGGCTGGGATCCGTCACGTGCACCCGCTTCTCCAGCGCGCAGAGAGAGGGGACGGTCGAGCAATAGGTTACCGGTCGACCTCTGGTATTCCAACGGCCGTTGTTCGCAAGGCCATATCCGCCATCGAATGTGCGAGCCTGTCTTATGCTCGACAGCCGCCAGAGCTGCATCTAAGCGGCGGCGCCCCAGTCGATCTTGGCGAGGATCTGCTCTATGACGCGCGCGCCGGGTTCCGTCTGCGCGACCTCGAGGGGCGTCTTCCCGTCGAGGATCCCAAGTCCCTCTCGGAGCCACCGGTTGGCCTTTTCCGGGTCCCCGAATACATCTTCGGCCAGTGCTTGGACTCGCGTCAGCCGAACCAGCCGATCCGATTCCTCGACATTGAGAGGCTCCCTTCGCCTCTGACGGTGCCGGCGCGTCCGCGCGGGGATGATGAAGTAACCGATTTCCGCTTCGGAAAACCCGCTATTGCGAAACCCGACAAGGGCCCTGAGCGGGATGCGCTGCGAAACAACCCGGGCGAGATCGGCCTCGGAGGTCACGTCCGCCCTAAGGACGCGGCGTCCCCCGAGCTTTTCATAAATTGCTTCGATAATCGGCATGCTGGAGTCCCGGCAACTTGCCCTTCATTTGGAGGGCATATTGCCAAAGTTCAAGCTCGGAGTCACGCGTAGGCGCCCGCCGACCATGCCGTTGCTCGGCTTCGCCGCCGCCGCTAGACTCCGGCATCATGACGGCGACGACGTTACTGCGGCGCGACGCGATCGCGGTGGTCGACTACCGGTGCGACGCCGCACCGGGCGACGCGCCGTTCGTCGAGCTGCATCCCGCCTTCTCCGTCTCCTATGTGCGCAAAGGCAGCTTCGGCTGCCGCAGCCGCGGCCGATCGTTCGAGCTGGTGGCCGGGTCGATCCTGGTCGGCCATCCCGGCGACGAGTACATGTGCACGCATGACCATGTCTGCGGCGACGAGTGCTTGTCCTTCCAGCTCGCGCCGGCGCTGGTCGAAGCGATGGGCGACCGGGCGGACAGCTGGCGCGCCGGCGCCGTGCCGCCGCTGCCGGAGCTGATGGTGCTCGGCGAACTCGCGCAAGCGGCCGCGGAGCGCCGGAGCGATCTCGGCCTCGACGAGGTCGGGCTTCTGCTCGCCGCCCGCTTCCTCGAACTCGTGTCGGGGCATAAGCGACCAGCGCCTGCGGCCCACGGGCGCGACCGCCGCCGCGCGGTCGATGCGGCGCTGTGGATCGACGCACGCGCACACGAGCCGATCGACCTCGAGAGCGCCGCCGGCGAAGCCGGGCTCAGCCCGTTTCACTTCCTGCGGCTCTTCACCCGCGTGCTCGGCGTCACCCCGCACCAGTACCTCGTGCGCTCCCGGCTCCGGCGCGCGGCGCGGCTGCTGGCCGACGACGACCGGTCGATCACCGACGTCGCCTACGATGTCGGCTTCGGCGACCTCTCCAACTTCGTGCGCACCTTTCACCGCGCCGCGCGCGTCTCGCCGCGAGAGTTTCGCCGCTGGGCCAAAGGAAAGCGCAAGATTTTCCAAGATCGAGGCGCCGCGCTCTCCCTAGGATGACCTCCGTTCATCAGGAGGTCACCATGTACGACCATATCGGCTTGAAGGTGAAGGATCTCGACGCGAGCGTGCGCTTCTACACGGGCGCGCTCGCGGCGCTCGGTTACGTGCTGTGCTCGCGCGATGCTGCGGGCGCGGGGCTCGGTCCGGCAGGCGAGCCGGCGCTATGGCTCTACGCCGCGGGCAAGGGCGCGGCGGGCCCCGGCGCGCATGTCGCGTTCCGCGCGCCCGATCGCGCCGCGGTCGACCGCTTCCATCGCGCCGGCCTCGAGGCCGGCGGGCGCGAGCACGGCCGTCCCGGGCTGCGCGCCGATTACAGCCCGACCTACTACGCCGCCTTCCTGCTCGACCCCGACGGCAACAACGTCGAGGCCGTCTGCCTGCGCTAGAGGGCGCGGCAAGGCTTTTCATGCACAGAGGAGACATACGAATGGCTACCATCCGCAAGGAGATATCGATCGCCGCGCGCGCCGAGGATGTCTGGGCGGCGCTGCGCGATTTCGGCGCGGTGCATCAGCGCCTGACGCCCGGCTTCGTCCTCGACACCCGCCTCGACGGCGAGGCCCGCATCGTGACCTTCGCCAACGGCATGGTCGCGCGCGAGCTGCTGGTCGCCATCGACGACGCGACGCGACGCGTCGCCTACGCGGCGGTCGGCGGGCGCAGCACGCACCACAACGCCTCGATGCAGGTCTTCGCCGAGGGCGAGGCGCGCTGCCGCCTGGTCTGGATCACTGACCTGCTCCCGCACGACCTCGCCGGGCCGATCGGCGCCATGGTCGAGCAAGGGGCGGCCGTTATGAAGCAGACCCTGGAGCACCGGCGATGAGCGCGCCTTTTCTCGATGCGCTCGACGCCGACGGCCCGGCGCCCGATCGGTCCGGGAACATGGACCTCTACGGCTGGCTCGTCGGCTCGTGGGATCTCGACGTCACCGGGTACCGCGACGACGGCTCGACGCGGCGCCGCCCGGGCGAGTGGCATTTCGGCTGGGTGCTGGAAGGACGGGCCATCCAGGATGTGTGGATCGTCCCGCCGCGCGGCGCGCGACCGGGCGATGCCGCCGCCAATGCCAACTTCTACGGCACGACGTTGCGGATCTATGACCCGCGCATCGACGCTTGGCACATCCAATGGACCGACCCGGTGTCGCAGACCTATCTGACGATGATCGGCCGCAAGCAGGGCGCGGATATCGTGCAGCTCGGCAAAGGCGCCGGCGACACGCTGATCCGCTGGAGCTTCTCCGAGATCACGCCGGATTCTTTCCGCTGGCGCGGCGAAGTGTCGGCCGATGACGGCGCCTCGTGGCGGCGCAACGTCGAATTCCTCGCGCGCCGCGCCGCGTCGCGCTGAACCTTGCCTCACCGGCGCTTGCGTCGTCGCAGCATCAGCGCAGGCCCGGGCGCATCGCGTCCAGGGAGCGCATCATCTCCACCGCTCCCCGGGTTGCCGCCGCCTCGCGCCCGGCCCTCGCCCCTTGGCAGCGCTGGAATTCCGGCGTGCCGGGCGAGAGGCCGAATTCCTGGCACGATTGTGCCAGTGTCCCGCATGCAGCGGTCGCCGCAGCAAGGGACAACAGAATGCCCACCGGTAAAAAGCGCATCATTCACTCCCCACCGGCGCACCGCGGTCGCCCTCGCGGCGGCAGAGGGGCGATCCAACGCCCCGAGACCCTCCGCCGCCGCTGCAACCAGCGGACGAAACAAGCGTTTACGTCCGTCCCGATCATGAAAGGACGGCCGCGCATGCGCATCGCTTTTCTTCTGGTGCCGGCACTGGCGCCGTTGCTCGCCGCCGCCTGCACGTCGGACCAGGCGGGGAAAGGATCGTCCGTCCCGCCTGCCGTGGCACAGGCATGCGACGGGCTGGGCCTGACGCCGGGAACAACCGAGTTCGCGCGCTGCGAGGCAGGCGAGCGCAAACGCCAGAACGCGGCGGAGCGCGGCGTCATGGATACGCTGTTCCGCGACGTCACGGTGACGCCACCGCGTTGAGGCGGAGCGGGCAGCACCGGGACGCTCCGCCCGGGTCGGCGCTCATCTCTGCTGATCGGCGAAGCGCGCCCAGAGCTCGAGCTCCTGGCGAAGGCCCGCCACGGCATCCGTGCTGCGCAGGGCGACCTTGTTGCCGTCTGCGCGCCACATGACGTTGGCGACCGAGACAAGGTCTTTGTCGAGGCGGTAGACGGCAAAACCTTCGGCGCTCCGCTTGCCGAGGAGGAAGCCCGAGCCATCCTGGAGACGGTCGAAGATGTGACGCGCTTTCTTGTCCTTGTCGATCAGCGCCACCTGCTGCGCAACGACGCGCTCACCCCCCTTGCCGAGGCCGAGGAGCTTGGCCACTTGCGGATCGATGACAGCGTCCCGGTGCTTCTCGTCGATGAAACGCTGGATCTTCGCGAGTTGGCTGGCGGTGAGCGGGGCGTCGGCCGGTGCCTGCTTATCGGCGACCGCCCGCAAATCGCCGGCGGCCGGCGCGGATTGCGGCGACAGCGAAGCAGCCCTAGCCCAGCCTGGGCCGAGGGCGCAGACGATCAGCGCCGCCAACATGATGGCCAAGAGTAACGTCTGCCGACGACGGCGCCTGTCCATGTGCGTGCCTCCGTTGCTCTCGGCGAGCTTAGGCAGGTGATGTCGCCCAAGTCGAGCGCGGCGGTGCCGTGCGGCGCTTTTTCTCAGCGCCCGCGCCATCGTGTCCTTTGCTCGATGGCGACGATCAGGCGCAGCCATGCATCCGCGCCGACGACATCGCCGTTCCGCTTCAGCGCAGCCGCCATGTTCCGTGCCTCGGCTACCGCAGCCGCGCCGTGACGCTCCAGCCAAAGATGGGCGGTGCGATCGATCTCGGCATCCGAGACCGAGCCAGGGCCCGGCGGGTCGCTCGTCGTCATTGCGCCGCGTGCCTCACCCGTCGCCGCAGCCATCGCCCGGCGCCTCAGCGGCGAACCGAGAAACGCATCGAGTTGGTGAAGCTGTGCAGCGCCGTGCTGTTGCGAACCAGCGGGCTGCCGATGCCGCTGATCTGGATGTTGAGCGTATTCAACGCGTGGATCACGACATTGGATTGCGTGTTCTGGATCAGCGTCATCACGCCGTTGCCGTTCGGCAGCAGGCCGGTCGAGGCCAGCACGGCGCCGTTCGGCACCGACGAGGGCAGCGTAGGGATTAGGGTCGTCGTGATGACCACCGGCGAGGAGCTGCCCTGCTGCGTCGTGTTGGACGTGCCGGGACTGTTGAACTGCATGGTCACGGAGGTCGGCAGCGTCGCCACCGCGACGGAAGAGGTGGCGTTCTGCTGGGTCGTGACGCTCGACGGCGTATTGGCGGCGGGTATCGTCGTCTTGATCTGCACGCTGCCGTCGGCCTGGAGGACGAAGGTGCGGCCGAGATTCTGTGCGCTGGCCTGGATCCTGCCCTGCGCGTCGTTGCTGATCGACACCGAGGCGATCGGGTGGCCGTTGACCGTCGTCTCGAGGTTGACGCCGAACCGCAGCATGCTGCCGTCGTTCCCGGTAAAGCCGCCGCGCATGGTGTCGAGGGCGCCGTCGGCGACGCGGACGGCATCGCCGAACGGCGACTCGCTCTCGGCGATCGCGCTGCCGATGCTGACGGTGGAGAACAAGGTCGCCGTGAACGCGACAATCCCCGAGCGGAACCGGCGTGAGAGCGTCCTCGACTGCATTAGGGTCGCCCTCCCTCAGAAATGGTTTCGGCCGGGCATGAGCAAGGTCAGCGTCGCCAGCGTGTCGCGGGACAACGCCCCGCCGAGCGGCGCCGCCACTTGCCCTTCCCAGTCCTTGTCCAGATTGAACTCTTGCTTGGCCTCGCGGACGCCGGTGAGGATCACGAGGAAGACGCCGTTCCAGATCTCCTGAAACTTCTCGCGCGTCATGAATTTCGCGCCGAGGGCGCTATCGCCGACCAGCACCTGGTCGCCGCGCACGCCCTTGAGCACGACGAAATGCAGATAGCCCTTGGTCTTGATCAGCACGATGCCGGGAATCCCGACTTGCGCGATCTTGTCCAGGCCGACGTTGTAGCCCTCGGTTCGATAGCCCAGCGATTCGAGATACTTCTTCATGTCCAGCATGGAGAAGCCCTCGCTGCGGATCTTCTCCTTGTCACCGACCGCAAACATCGCCTGCAGCACCGTGTCTTCCGGGGTCGGACGGTTGTAGTGATAGGTGAGGAGCGTGGCGATCGCCGCCGAGCCGCAGCTGAAATCGTATTCCTGCTTGACCACGCGGCGGAAGCGCAGCTCCTTCAGCGTGGTCACCGGCGCGTTGAAGGTGTAGCCGGCGGAGTCGAGCGCAATCTCGCCGGCTGCGGCCGGCACAACGAGGCCCGCCATCGCCGAGAGCGCCAAGACCGGAAGGAGTGTGCGGCGACAGGCGACCATGTGCGGCCCCGCCCCGATGCTTACAAGAACCGCCTACTTGCTGATGCTCACATTCACCACGGTGACGGTATTGAGAAAGACCTGGTTCCCCGTGTTCTGCACCACCGTGAAGACGCCGACCGCGTTCTGGAAGGCGTGCCCGGAGATGTTGGAGGTGCCGTCGGCCGAGCATTGGAGGCAGGAGATGGCGGCGCCGTCGTCGCCTTTGGCCCTCTTTGTTGCGAGCTCCTGGTCGGAAACCGCCGCCGCGGCGGCGAAGCTGTCCTCGCCCGTTCCCGGAAGCTCGGCCGCCCGCACCGAAACAGCCGTGAGCGACGCCATGGCTGCCAGCAATGCCAGGGTTGCGTATTTCATCTTCTTGCCCTCCCGCTCTTGCACAAACTTAACGAAGAGCCGGCGGGACGGTTGGGCCGTCCCGCCGGGCGAGCGGTGTCAGTGCCTACCCACCGTGCTGACCGCGACAATCGACATGTTCTGGCTGACGGCGCTGTTGGTGCTGTTGTTCTGCTGCACCTGGAAGGCGCCCGCCGCATGCGAGAAGGCGTGACCGTCGATCTGGTTGAAGCCGGCCACGGTGACGTTGGTCGCGGTGTTGCCGGTTACGACGGTGCTGAGATTGGCCAACTCGTCGGAGCCGAACGCGACGACCGAGGCATCCGGCAGTTTGAGCGCCTCGACAGCCATATTCTGCTGAGTCGAGCTGTTGATGCTGTCGCTCTGCTGCACCTGGAAGGCGCCTTTGGCGTGCTTGAAGGCGCTGTCGAGGATGTTGTTGTCTCCGTTCACGCTGCTGTTGGCCACGCTGTTCGCCGCGCCGTCGGCACCGCCCACCGTGCTGCTGAGATTCGCCGTGCTGTTGAAACTCGAGAACGCGAACGGGCTGGCGTTGCCGATGCGCGCATCGGGATCCATGACGGCGATGATCCTCATGTTCTGGCCGGTCGAGCTGTTGACGCCGGCGTTCTGCTGCACCTGGAAGGCGCCGCGGGCGTTCTTGAACGCGAAGTCGTCGATCTCGTTGCTGCTGTCGACATGCACGGTCGAGGCCTGGTTGCCGGTGACGGAGTTGTTGCTGATCGCGTTCGCCAGCACGTTGAGGTCCGTCGGCACGCCGCTTTCCCTGACCGCAGTGATCGCCATGTTCTGGCTCACTGAACCATTCACGCTGGCGTTCTGCTGCACCTGGAAGGCGCCGCGGGCGTTCTTGAAGGCGAAGTCGTCGATTGCGTTGTCAGTATCGATGTTGACATTGAAGCCGGTGATGGTGGAGAAGATGCCCGCCAAGTTGTTGGACACGGTGGTGGTTGTGGTGGCACCACCAGGCGCTCCCGCGCCGCCGGTGGGCGTGTCGGCCGCAGGGGCGTCTACGGCCACAATCGCCATGTTCTGGCCGACCGCGCTGTTGCCGCTGCTGCTCTGCTGCACCTGGAAGGCGCCACTGGCGTCCTTGAAGGCGCGACCGTCGATCAGGTTGCTGCCCGAAACCCCAGAGAGCGCTTCTCCTCCGGACACACGGTGCGTCAGATCGGCCTCGCTGCTGGCGACGAGTGACCTGACCGAGCCGCCCTTTGCCTTGAGCGCGACGACGGCCATGTTCTGCTGCGTCGAGCTGTTCACGCTGTTGTTCTGCTGCACCTCGAAGGCGCCGGCGGCACGCTTGAAGGCCCCGTCAGTGATGCTGTTGTTCCCCGACACAGCGTGGCCCGGATCGTTCGTGATGAAATTAATACCGCCGTCCACGGTGCTGGTGAGCGCGGCCGTGCCGCTCACGCTGGAAGCGACAGTCCCGCCGGGATCCGCGACCGCGGTGACTTTCATGTTCTGGCCGGTCGAGCTGTCGATGCTGCGGTTCTGCTGGACCTGGAAGGCACCCTCGGCGTGCCCGAAGGCGCCGCCATCTATATCGTTGTCGGTGCCGAGGCTATTAACGGTCGAGAACGGATTGGCGACGTTTTCGCTGACCGTGTTGGTGCTGGTCGCTCCGGCGTTGATGGTTGCGTCCGTCTTGGCGCCCGTCTCCTTCACTGCGGAGATCGCCACGTTCTGGCCGACGGCGCTATTCATGCTGCCGTTCTGCTGAACCTGGAAGGCGCCACCGGCGTGCTTGAAGGCGCCGCCGCCGATCTCGTTCTCGGTGTCGACGACATCTCCCGTTTTTGAAGTGAAGTTGGTGTTGGCCGCGTTGCCGGTGACGGTGCTGTTCGCAACGGCGTTATCTCCGCCCCCCTCGCTGCCGTCGCCGAAGCCGTGGCGCGCGTCGAAAGCACCCACCGCCATATTCTGACCTGCCGCGCTGTTGGCGCTGTTGCTCTGCTGCACTTGGAAAGCGCCGCCGGCGTGCTTGAAGGCGCCGCCGTCGATGGTATTGGAGCCGTCCACGGTAACGCTGCTGCTCGTGAAAGGCGTTTGATTGTTTTCGACGTTCTGCGTGAGATCCGCCTCAGCGGTTGGGACCGGACCAGGCGAGCCGCGGCGGTGATCGACATATTCTGCTGGGTCGAGCTGTTGATGCTGCTGTTCTGCTGCACCTCGAAGGCGCCCTTCGCGTGCTTGAAGGCGCCATCGGTGATCGAATTGCCGCCGGACACGCTGCTGCCCGCCGCGCTGTTGCCGTTCACGTTGCTGGTGAGGCTCGCCGTTGCGCTGACTTGGCCGGCGCCCCCACCGGGATTGGAGATGGGGTCAATGTCCATGTTCTGGCCGGTCGAGCTGTTGATGCTACGGTTCTGCTGCACCTGGACCGCGCCCTTGGCGTGCTTGAACGCCTGATCCTCGATCGAGTTGTCGGTCCCCTCGGAATCCACGGAAGGGATGCTCGCGTTCGTGGCGGTATTGCCGCTGACCGTGTTGGTGCTGGTCGCGGCGGCGAAGAAGCCGACGCCGATCCCGCGCAGCTTGAAGGCGTCGATCGCCATGTTCTGGCTGACCGAGCTGTTGACGCTGCCGTTCTGCTGAACCTGGAGGGCGCCCGTGAAGTGCTTGAAGGCGAAGGCCTCGATCTCGTTCGAGGTATCGACCGTCACGCCGCTCGCCACGTTGCCGGTGGTGGTCGTCGTCGAGTTCGATTGCGCCTGCACCGCGCCGTGCGCGGCCAGCAACAGCGCCATGGCAGATACGGTGCCCAACAGAATCTGCTTGTTCATCTGAGTTCCCTCCTGGATTCGAACGTGACACCGTCGCATGGGTCGACGGAGCGCCGCGCACGCCCCTGCATCGGCAATCGAGAGAGGTAGCAACGATCATGCCAAGCGCCGGCTGCCGCCCGCGACGGCGCGAAACCCCGCAAAACCGTGGCAATGGCACGCACATCCGCCGCGACCGGCCCTTTCGGAACGTCTCACCCGGGTGTATCAGTGTCACACCCGCCTGTGACGCTGATACACTTCGCTGGCGTTGCGGCGTCGCGAGGCGCGGTCCCTTATGGTTAGTGAGCGCCGCTGGTTTGCGCCCTTTCGAGGCGTGTTGCACACCATAATGTGCTCTGGCACGTTGATTGCACTCGATCCCGAAGACGTCCGCCGAGCGAAGAGCACCATGAGCACCGTCTGCGTAGCATTCGCATTGCCCGACCCTTCGGTCCCGAGCCGCCGGCGCGGTCGCACAGCGGCGCTCAGCATTGTCGCGACGCTTGCCGCGATGGTCGCATACATGGGTACGACGTGGGCCGCCGAGTTTAAATCATCTTCTTCCGTTGGCTTCTACGCGCCTATCCGGGCCGCGGAGCTCGACCGCTACCGCGCCCAGGGCGTGACCGCGCCCGGAAGCGGCGACATGACGGTCGGCGTCATCCTTTGGGACGAGTATCGACGCGCGCGGCAACCCCGCGACACGAACGGCGCGGGCGCCGCGCGCGTCGCCACGATCTCGCTGGCGGCCTCGGTCCACACGCGCTGATTCGAATCGCCGGTCGATTATTTCACTATCGCGACAGCATCACGCTTTTCAGAGAAGCTCACCTTTGCGGCACAACAGCAAAGTGCGAACGACGGTGGGCTTGTGATCATCGCGCAACCGTGATGCAAGGAATCGCGAGCAACCATGGGCTGAATTGCCGATGCACCTTGACACACCGGCGCGCGCATGAGACGACAGAGAAAGTGACCTTTGATACAAAAAACTCACAGGGCGGTTAATGCCGACGATCGCTGGGCCCCCGGCGACTTCCGTAGCGAAAGCGATCGGAAGAGCCGAGTTTGTCCCCGTCGTTCCGGACTCCCCTTCACCGGTCGGGCGCGGTTCACCGCATGCCTGCGCCAGCCGCGACACTGCTGACCTGCGTCACCGGCTGGCCGCCTTGAGCGCTGGCCGGCTTGCCGATATCATCCTCGATCTCGTCGACCGCACGGGCGAGCCGCTGATGCCCGTGGTCGTCGCGGCGTTGCGCCGAATTGACGAGATGCCGGCGGCGACGCCTGTCGAGGATGCCGAGCCCTTCATGGTCGGCAACAGCCCGGCCATGCAGCGGGTCTATGATCAGATCCGCAAGTTCGGCGCGACCGACGCGCCGGTGCTGGCCACCGGCGAGAGCGGCACCGGCAAGGAGCTGGTTGCTCGCGCGATCCATGAGCGCTCGGCCTATGGCAAAGGGCCCTTCGTCGCCATCAACTGCGCGGCGCTGCCGCCCACCCTCATCGCCGCCGAGCTCTTCGGCCATGAGAAAGGCGCCTTCACCGGCGCCAGCCAGCGCCGCATCGGGCGGCTCGAAACCGCGCATGGCGGCACGATCTTCCTCGACGAGATCGGCGATCTGCCGCTCGAGCAGCAGGCGCATTTGCTGCGCTTCCTGCAGGAGGGCACGATCGACCGCGTCGGCGGCCGCCACCCGATCGAGGTGAATGCGCGCGTGATCTGCGCCACCAACGTCGACCTCGGCCGAGCGATCAGCGAGGGGCGGTTCCGCGAGGATCTTTACTATCGCCTGCATGTGCTGAGCCTGCACCTGCCGAACCTGCGCGCGCGCGGCGACGACATCGAGCTGCTCGCCACCTTTTTCCTACGCAAGTTCGCCGCCGACCACGGCCGTCCGATTGCGGGGTTCAGCGACGACGCTTGGCGCTGCATACGCGAGCATACCTGGCCGGGCAACGTGCGCGAACTCATCAGCTCCGTGCGCCGCGCCATCGTCATGGCGGACACGCCCTGGATCACCGCGCGCGACCTCGGCCTCGACGAGCCGCGACTGCCGCAACGGCAGCCCAGCGCCGCCTCACCGGTGGCGTCGCGCCCGGCGGTCGACGAGCACGGCCTGCGCATGGTCTTGGCTCGAAACAGCGGCAATGTCACGGCCGCAGCGCGCGAGCTCAGCCTGTCGCGCATGACCGTTTACCGCCTGATGCACCGCTACTGCCTGGGATGAGGGTGGCGACTGCATTGCGGCGTTCGCGAGCCCGCTGACGCCGCATCTTACGTTGGAGTAGCCAGCCTGGTACGAGGATGAGCAAGAACCTTCGGACGCGGGAGCCTCGTTTCCTCTTTTTCGGCTCGGTCGCCTTGGCGGCTGCAGCGCTGCTGAGCGGCGCTGTACCCGCAGGCGCGGCGTCACCCGATCAGGACGATCTCAATCAGCTCTTGACGACGCTCGACGCGCAGCAATCGAAGCTCGCCGAGCAGGAGCGCCAGCTGCGCCAGCAAATGCAGCAGCTCGATGAGCAGAAGGAAGCGCTGCGCAAGCAGCAGCAGCAGCTCGACGCGCTGCGCAGCCGTGTCGACCACGCCCAGACGGCGGCGCCCGCGGCCGTCGCCGGCCCGGTTGGCCCGACCAAGCTCGACACGCTGCGCGGCGCCGGCGAGCCGCAGGGCGCGCAGACGGCGCAGGCGCAGCAGCCGGTAGGCCAGCCGCCGGCGCCGGTGGAGCGGCCGCCCGAGGTCAATGTGCTCTCCGAGCGGGGCGGCGTGCTGACGCCCAAGGGCGCACTCGTCTTCGAGCCTGCCCTCGACTTCTCCCATACCACCGACAGCCGCGCCATCATCTCCGGCTTCACGGTGCTGCCGGCCATCCTCGTCGGCAACCTCGACATCAGCCGCGTCAATCACGACGTTTTGCAGGCCGTGAGCACCTTCCGCTACGGGCTGACCAACCGTGCCGAGATAGAAGTGCGCGTCCCCTATGTCTATGGGCGCCAGGAGACGACCTCGCGTCCCCAGAACCTCGGGACGAGCGCCGACACCACCAATACCATCACCGGCCATGGGCTCGGCGACGTCGAGCTGGCCGGGCACTACCAGTTCAACAGCGGCCAGGGCGGCTCGCCCTTCTTCATCGGCAATCTGCGCTTCAAGTCGCGCACCGGCGAGGATCCCTTCCAGATCGGCGTCGATCCCGACACCGGGCTTCCGACACGGGATGCGACGGGCTCGGGCTTCTACAATCTCGAGCCGAGCCTCACGGCGATCTATCCGAGCGATCCCGCCGTGTTCTTCGCCAATGTCGGCTATCTCTACGGCTTCGAGCGGCACGTCAACTCGCCGCTGGTCGGCGGCGCCGCCAACATCAAGCCCGGCGACGCCATGCGCTTCTCCTTCGGCCTGGGCTTCGGCATCAACGAGGCGTCCTCCTTCAGCCTCGGCTACGATTACAGCGCCTTCTTCCAGACCAAGATCAACCACACCTCCCAGCCCGGCACCGACCTGCAGATCGGCTCGGTGCTGATCGGCTATTCGTATCGCTTCAGCGACCGCTTCTCGGCCAACGTGACCACCGAGATCGGCGTCACCAGCGACGCGCCCAACACGCGCGTCATCCTGCGCTTCCCGATCAAGTTCCAGGTCTTCGACTAGAGTTTTTTCCGGCGTGTCGCGCGCGCCGCCGTCACCGGGGATGGCGCAGTCGTGGTTCGCTGTGCCTCACCTGGTGGTGCAAAGTTTGGTCTTGCGTGGTCCACATCGCCGGCCGTCATGGTCCACTCGGGCGCGGAGTTGTAGGTTTCACGTGGAGCAGGCGGCCGTCGCGACGACGCGCAAAACCGCAGTTTTCCGCGGCTTGCGCCGCCCTCGGCGCGGCGCCAGCCCCGCCCGCCCCGCCGTCGCCGACCGCCGCACGCTGTAGCAGTTGTAGCTCTTCCCGTCTTGCCGCCGCGCTCACTGCAGCGGCGAGAAGGCGGCGGGAACGGCGAGCACATTCTCCTGCTTCAACAGCAGGTCGCCGACCGCCTCACGCTGTAGCAGTTGTAGCTCTTCCCGTCTTGCCGCCGCGCTCACTGCAGCGGCGAGAAGGCGGCGGGAACGGCGAGCACATTCTCCTGCTTCAACAGCAGGTCGCCGCCGCCGGGCGGCGGCCAGATGCCGCGCTTGACGGCCTCGGCGCGGACGCGCTCGCGCTCGCCGGCATCCTTGTAGGCCCAGATGTGGACCCATTGGTTGAGCGTGCCGAGCTCGGTGTGCCAGGCTCCCACCAAGGGCGAGAGCTTGACGCGCTCGGCGATGGCGCCGCTCCAGCGGTCGATCACCTTGGGGATCGAGCCGGGCTTGTAGACATATGTGCGGATCTCATAGATGCCGCCCAGCTTGCGCGGCTCGAGCGGCGGCGAGAACGGCGCCGGGATCAGGATCTTCGACTCCATGCTGTCGATGAACTCGCCGATCGGCGGCGGCCAGACGCCCGCCTTCACCGCCTCGGCGCGGATGCGCTGGCGCTCGTTCAGGTCGGCATAGGGCCACATGTGGATGATCTGGTTGAGCGCGCCGACCTCCGTGTGCCAGAAGCCCGCCAGCGGCGAGAGCTTCGTCCGCGCCGGCAGCGCCTCGCCGAAGCGCTTTTCCGCCTCGGGCACGCTGCGCGGCTTGAGCTGATAGCTGCGCATTTCCACGATCATGCCATCCTCCCTTGGTTGCTTTCCGGCGACTGTAGCCCATCTTTGCTCGGCATGGGATAGCGACAAACCATCGCCGGCGGCGCGCCGTTTGCGCTGATCATCGAGGCCGCGCTACCCGCAGCGCTGATTCCTAGGCTCGACAAAGGTCCACCATCATGAAATATCGCTTACTCGGCCGCACCGGCCTCTTCGTCTCCGAGATCTGCCTGGGCACCATGACCTTCGGCGGCCGCGGCGTCTATCAGCAGATCGGCCAGCTCGGCCCGCGCGAGGCGACCGGGATCGTCCGCGGTGCGCTCGAGGGCGGCGTCAATTTCTTCGACACCGCCGACGTCTATTCCGAGGGCGAGGCGGAACGCCTGCTGGGCCAAGCCTTCAAGGAGCTCGGCACGCCCCGCGCCGAGGTGGTGATCGCGACCAAGGTCAGAGGGCGCACCGGCCCTGGGCCCAATGATGTCGGACTGTCGCGCGGCCACATCATGAGCGCGGTCAAAGCGAGCCTGGCGCGCCTCGGCACCGACTACATCGATCTCTATCAGATCCACGGCGCGGACCTTCTGACCCCGCTCGACGAGACGCTGCGCGCGCTCGACGATCTCGTGCGCGCCGGATTGGTCCGCTACATCGGCTGCTCGAACCTCATGGCCTGGCAGATCGCGAAGGCCCTCGGCATCTCGGCCACGGAGGGTCTGGCGCGGTTCGAGACCGTGCAGGCCTATTACTCGATCGCCAGCCGCGATATCGAGCGCGAGATCGTGCCGCTCATGGCCGCCGAGCAGCAGGGCCTCATGGTGTGGAGCCCATTGGCCGGCGGCCTGTTGAGCGGCAAGTTCCGGCGCGACGCCGACGGCCCCAAAGATGCGCGGCGCACCAGCTTCGACTTCCCGCCGGTCGATCGCGAGCGCGCCTTCGCCATCGTCGACGCCATGCGCCCTATCGCCGAGCGCCGCGGCGTCTCGGTGGCGCGGGTGGCGCTCGCCTGGCTGCTGCACCAGAAGGCCACCATGAGCGTCATCATCGGCGCCAAGACCACCGAGCAGCTGCGCGACAACATCGCGGCCTCGGACCTGCACTTGAGCGACGAGGAACTGGCGGCGCTCGACAAGGCGAGCGCCCTCAAGCCCGAATATCCCGCCTGGATGGTCGAATGGCAAAACAGCGATCGGCTCCCCGGGGCGCGCCGCGGCTAGGCCGGGGCCCGGCGGGAAGTGCTACAGGTTTCTACAGCTGGCGCGGCGCGCGCGGCCCGGCGCAGGCGCGGCGGCGCGCGAATCCGGCGGAAATCCAGGGAAACCGCGGGGCGTGGCGGCGCGATTGTGCCACGTGAAACCTACAGAAGCGCTACCCGGCGAACCATTCCGGCAGCAGATTCGCTACAGCAGTGGACGTCGGAGCGGACCATTGCCGGACCAGGAACGCACCATCCGCGCACCACGAGCGCGACGGCTTGACGGGCGCGG
>Ga0209647_1001101_pt1 | contig 23737 bp, 24 predicted proteins | sample GraSoi_2013_60cm_FD_185827 | JGI IMG/M metagenome (GOLD analysis project Ga0209647, IMG submission 185827) | Grasslands soil microbial communities from the Angelo Coastal Reserve, California, USA - Sample 9_17_2013_60cm (SPAdes) (version 2) | ecosystem: Environmental > Terrestrial > Soil >... | reverse complement strand
GCCCACACGCCCACACGCCCACACGCCCACACGCCCACACGCCCACACGCCCACACGCCCTTACCTCTCCGGCTTCAAATCTCCAAATGGGCCCACGTAAGATGCGGCCGTTGGTTTCGGCAAATGGTCGACCGGAAGTAGCGGAAAGAGGAGCTCGGCCACTCGGTATGCTTCCTCCAGATGGGGGTATCCCGAAAGGATGAAAGTATCGATGCCAAGAGCGGCGTACTCTTTCAGTCTCGCTGCGACTGTTTCCGGATCTCCAACCAGCGCGGTGCCCGCTCCGCCGCGAACCAAACCGACCCCGGCCCAGAGATTTGGACTAATCTCGAGCCGATCACGCTGACCGCCGTGGAGTTGGACCATTCGTTTCTGGCCTTCAGAATCGAAACGAGCGAATGTTTTCTGCGCCGCCGCGATACTTTCGTCAGAAACGTGGCGCAAAAGATTGCCGGCATCTTCCCACGCCTGTTTATCAGTGTCGCGCACAATGATATGTACCCTTAGACCGAAGCGGAGTGATCGTCCGAAGGATGAAGCCGCTCTTCTAACTGAATCGATTTTCGCCGCGACATCGGCCGGCGGTTCTCCCCAAGTGAGATAAACGTCAACATGTTGTGCAGCGATCTGCTGGCCGATCGGAGATGAGCCTCCAAACCAGAGCTCCGGATAAGGTTTCTGAATGCCGAGCCGGAAAAGCTTGGCGTCCTGGACCTGCAGGTAGTCGCCGGTGAAGTCGACTGATTCTCCGTTAAGCACACGTCGAAAAATATGAAGAAACTCGCCGGTTAACTCATACCGTTGATCGTGTTTGAGATGCAAACCATCGCCGGCTAGTTCCACCGGATCACCGCCCGCAACCACATTGATCAGCAACCGGCCATTCGAGATTTGGTCAAATGTTGCTACCATCCGCGCGGTGATTGTTGGCGTCATGAGCCCCGGCCTGACCGCAACCAGAAATCGCATTCTCTGCGTCGCCGGAATCAATGCGGCCGCCACGATCCAAGAGTCATCGCAGGTGCGTCCCGTCGGAAGCAACGCCCCATAATATCCGAGCGAATCAACGGCCTCAGCGATCTGGCGGAGATAAGCATAGTTGGTTTCCCGCGCGCCACGGACCGAGCCAAGGTATCGACCGTCGCCAAAAGTAGGAATAAACCAGAGCAGATTCATTGAGCGCGCTCGGTTGCAGCCATCTTAGGAAGACGAAGGACAGCGTCAGCAACGTGGACCTGTTTAGGAATCAATTTAAGCGAAAAAAAGGTGTCGGCGATCGCTTGCTGGTCGGAAGCAACTTGATCGTTGATCGGCTGGAATCCCCACGATTGGCGCCTGATCACTGGATTGAGCACTTCTTCACTCATGCCTAGTTGCGGCGCGAGATAGCGGGCGATTTCATCTGGTTTGGCTTTCGTCCACGTTGCGCATCGATCAATCGCTTCGCCCAGCGATAGCAAAACGTCTTGATGTGCCTGCGCAAAATTTCGATCTGCCAGAAAGAATTCGCGATTAGCGATGACATTCTCACCATCTTGCAGGACTTTGGCCCCCGTTTTCGCGATCGCAGCGGTCAGGAACGGATCCCAGATCGCCCATGCATCGACGCTGCCAGCTTCAAAAGCGGCCCAGGCGTCGGAAGGCGGCAAGTAAGCGGGTGTGACATCGTCGAGTTTCAATCCATTTTTCTCTAAGACTTTCACTAAGAAGAAGTGGACGTTGGATCCCTTGTTGAGGGCGATACGTTTGCCGCGAAGGTCTTGAATGCTCTTGATCGGAGAATCCTTTCTTACTAGCACGGCTTCACCTTTAGGGTAGGGAGGTTGATTGCCGAAATAGACAAAATTTACGCCGGCGGCCTGCGCGAAAACCGGCGGCGCCTCACCAGCGTTTCCGAAATCGATGCTGCCGGCATTCAGTGCTTCCATCAATTGCGGGCCGGCCGTGAAGAGAATCCAAGTAACCTTCACTCCTTTGTCAGTCAACGACTTCTCAAAACCGCCCTCTGCTTTGACTACATTGAGCGTGCCGTATTTCTGGTAGCCGATACGGACGGCCGAAGGTCGGTTGCTCTCGCCGTAGGCGATGGTACCAACGAACATCATGACGGCACCAAACCAAAGACTGGCAGGGCGAAACCCGCCGTTGAGCCATAGCGAGATGAGGCGTGATGGTAGGGCAAAACACGTCTGTGAGCGACAGCGAGATAAGACGTGTGAGCCAAACCGCGCATGAGGCTCACACCCTGCGCGAAGCCCGGCGAAAGGTGCAAATCGGAACAGGGTGTATCGCCCTACCTGCTTTGGGTCTTTCGTCGTCGGCCTTGATTTGTGATTATTGCTCATGGGGCCACGGCTCGCTCGAGCGCTTACTTTCGGGATAATCCCGTCACATACCCGAGTTCGGGAAAATCTCTACTGTTTCAGTAGGCAATTCAAGTCGAAAAAGGCTACTTTCCTTATAGGTTTAGAGGCTTTGCGTTTCGGGGGTGCGCCCCCGGGGCAAGTCGATGTTAGGCTTGATGCAGCACTTCCTGAATTTCGGCGATTGGCTATTGGCTATCGGCTATTTGCGATTCCCGATTCCCTTCCTCTTCCATGCTGCCAACCGGTTTTCCAAGTAGCTGTTCAACACAAATTCCATTTCCTCCATGACCGCTTTGGTATCCCGACGGGACACATGCTTGTTCAGAGCGTTTGCTGCCTTTACCAGTTGCACGGTCACATCAGCAATCTGCCGTAGCCGCCCAACCGGTATGTCTGGCGCGAAGACTTGCAAAAAGCGTTGAACGTTGCGAGTGAAAATAGCTCTTGCCTGCGAACGAAGACCGGGCCGTGACAACAGTGAAGTAGCGTCAATCAATTCGGTAAACGCCGGGCGCTCCCGAATGAATTCGATTTGATGTCGGATGAGTTCATGGGAGAACTCTTTAAGATTCATCCTCGGCAGTCGTTCATCGAGTTCATTCCACCGTGCGGACATTTCGCTGAGATAACGAGAAAGTAAACCGTCTGCGATCGCTTCCTTACTCGGAAAGAATTGATAAAGCGAGCCGATCGGGGCACCCGCTTTCTCGGCAATGGCACTCATGGTCGCCGCGCGATATCCGGTCTCGGCAAACACTTCGGCGGCTGCGGCTAACAATGCAGCTACTCGACGTTCGCCCCTTTTCTGCCGGGGTTGCTTGGGTTGAGCGTTTGACAAATATGACGGTACCGTCATATTAATTCAGAATGTGAGGAGGTCATCATGTTTTAGGATGAGGCGGTTTGCCTCCCGGTCGGTGAACTCTCAATCTCACGCCAAAGGACACAAAACAACCGCATATGGAGAGTATCATGCCACCACTCACGCTTTTTCCCAAATCGACCGCGCTCGTGTTGATCGATTTACAAAAGGGGATCACCAGTTTCCCGGTTGAGCCACATCCGACCGAGGTCGTGGTGGAAAACGCATCCCTGCTCGCCAACCAGTTCCGCCACCTCAACGCTCCCGTTTTTCTGGTCCGAGCCGCTTTTCCGTCCGGACCACTTGCGCTGAATCTCGTCACCGACGCGAAAGCGCCTCTGCCTGCCAACGAACCGGAGGGTTGGTCCGAGCCGGCCGTGAAACCGCAAGAGAATGACGTCCTTATTTTAAAACGGCAGTGGGGAGCCTTTTACGGTACCGAGTTGGATCTGCAACTCAGACGCCGGCATGTTGATACGATCGTTATCGGCGGAATAGCGACGAATTTCGGCGTGGAGTCGACCGCTCGCAGCGCTTATGAGCTTGGGTATCAACTACTGTTAGTGGAAGATGCGATGACGAGTTTCAGCAAGACGCACCATGACTTCGCGACCCAAAATATCTTTCCGCGTCTCGGACGAGTGCGGACCACCGTTGAGATTGTAAGGGCACTGAGGGAAAGCGATTGAAATTGGTTTTATTGGCTCTTTCGGTTCTAGCCGGGTTCGCGATCGGGGCGCTCGGCTTGCCCGCTGCGTTTTTAACCGGTCCGCTGCTGGTTGCAGCCACATTTTCAATTACCAACCGGCCGGTGATCCGATTTCCTCCCTTTTTCTATCGTCTGGCTCAGTCCGTGATTGGCGTGATGCTCAGCTTCTCCATCACCGCAAAATCACTGCAGACGATAGCTGCTAACTGGGCGCCGGTGATCGCATTAGTGCTCGCAATGTTGGTGCTCACCACCGTCATCGGAATTGTCTTGCGGCGGTTAACTGACCTTCAACCAGGCACCGCGCTTCTCGGCACGTTGCCAGGCGGGGCGGGTGAAATGATTGCGATGAGCGATTCGCTCGGGGCCGATGTTCGCCTGGTAACCGTGATGCAGTACAGCCGCTTGTTGGCCATTCTTGCGACGATCTCATTGGTGGGCCACTTCGCCGGCGCTTCGGCCGGTGGAGGTCATCCGATAATACGGCCTCCGGCGGTTCATCTGGCCGAACCTCTTCATTATTTGATCTCCGCAATCATTGCTCTGATCGGAGCAGCGCTCGGTACTCGTTTTCGGATTCCAGCCGGTACCATGATCATTCCTGCGGTCCTGGCCGCCTTGGCCGGAATCATTGGGGTACCGGCTGCTCCCTGGCCGCCGGCCATTCTTGGGACTGCTTATTTAGTTCTCGGTCTGCAGATCGGTTCGAACTTTGACGCTGCCGTCGTCGACCAACTCAGGCGGCTCGGCTTATTCGTCCTGCTTAGCAACATCTTCCTTTTGGGGATCTCGGCGCTCTTGGCGGTCTGTTTGATGCCATTGCTTAAAATTGATCTGTTGAGCGCCTATCTGGCTGCAACTCCTGGCGGATTGGACTCCGTGGCAGCAATGGCTGCCGACCTGAAAGCGGACGCAGCTCTAATACTGGCCGTTCATTCCCTTCGATTGATTAGCGTCCTGGTGATTGGACCGTTTCTGGTGCAGGTCGTCGGACGTCGGTTAGCCGGATCGGAGAATTGTATTCAGAAGCCCGAATTCTAAGGCCAGAATTTCAAAGGTTTTGCGGAAACCGCTTTCGCGACTTTCTTGACACAAATAACGGTGACTACCGGTAATAACGCCGATTGTTCCTGTGTTTTTTCGGGCTAACCGGGTCAGAAACCATGCGGCGGTACGGCCTGCGCTTCGCTTATCGATTCCGACGTAATCGTACTTCTCTTCGGAAGATAGGTCAGAAACCAGAGCTACGGTTCGTACGCCGCGTTCTGCCGCTTCTCCTATCGCTTGGGATATGTGCGGGTGATCAAGTGCTACCACTGCCAGCGCGTCGACCTGTGGGCTCACATTCCGAATCCGGTCCGCCACCGCCGTCGAATTTACCGCGTCGACAAACTCGATAATCAAATCCGCGCCAATTTCAGGTCGCGCATGAGCTTTTTGCCGCAAAGCTGATGCCAGTGTCTGGTAAAATGCCGTCGTCCGGCGTTGCAGTAGAATCGCACAACGAACTGGTATCCGCAGAGTTTGGATGTACGATCTCAGTAAAGGTGAGGCATAATATTGCAACTCTTGAGCAGCTTTGAGAATACGTTGAGCGGTGGCCTGTCTGACCGGTGCTCGCCGATTGAGAACACGATCGACAGTGGCGACGCTCGCCGCGATGCTTTTTTGGAGCCCTTCCAGGAACAATCGCAGCCGCTCGTAGAGATCGCACGTTGATTTGGCACCCGCGATCAGGCGGTAGGCGAAAGCAAAAGAAGATTCCGTGAAAGAATCTTATCGCGAAACTGGAATCGGGTTGTGATGGAAATGACAGAAAACACTTCAACATGGCTTGCGGATTCGGGTGTACGGTGAGCGGGGGAGTTTAGCCTAGCGCCATGAGGATCCACACCACCTGCGCTACTGCCCGGTTGACGGTCCGCCTCAGATCCTGGCGCAAGGGGCCGGTTGGCTCTCGCCGGACGCGAACCGGTGGACACGTGTCGGGTTGGGCCATCCGGAAGGTTTTTTTGAGGCGTTTGCGAATCTGTACACTGAGGTCGCAGACGCGGTGCTGGCGAAAGCAGCAGGACAGTCATACTCTAAGCCGGAGCTAGGTTTCCCGGATGCGTCGGACGGGTTTCGCGGCGTAGCCTTCGTCGAGGGTGACATGCGATCGTACGCGTCCGGAGGAGTCTGGACTACGATCGAGGCAAGCTGAAAGATCAAAACCAAGAGGATAGAACGAATGTTGAAAGTAGCAGTGGTAGGAACAGGTTTCATCGGTTCGGTTCATGCGAGAAACATTGCCCTCCATCCGGGAGCGGAGCTGGTGGCGGTGAGCGACGCAAACTTGGAGTCCGCCAAACGGGTCGCGGCGCCGGTAGGCGCCGAGGTCGTAGCCGACGTCCGAGAAATTTTTGATCGCAAGGAGATCGAAGCCGTGCTGATCGCCTCGCCGACGAATACTCATGTCGATTACCTTCAGCAGGCCGCGCAGGTGGGGAAAGCTGTCTACTGCGAAAAGCCAATCGGTCTCGATTATCAGGAAGCGGAGCAAGCGGTGAAAAAAGTTCGGGCGGCCGGAGTTCCCGTGATGCTCGGTTTCAACCGCCGATTCGATGCCAATCATGCGGCGGTGAAACAGGCGATCGACCGAGGCGAAGTCGGCAAGATTGAGATCGTTCAGCTCACGAGCCGAGGTCCGCAGCCTCCTCCAATCGACTATGTCAAGGTTTCCGGCGGGCAAATGCGCGATCAAACTATCCATTTTTTCGATTTGCTCTGTTGGTTGACTGGCGATGAAGCGGTCGAAGTTTATGCGATTGGCGACGCGCTGATGAGCGCCGCAATCGGCGAAGCGGGCGACGTCGATACGTCAGTTGTCTCCTTGCGAATGGCTTCCGGTGCGCTTGCGCAAATCGATTGTTCACGGCGTGCGGCCTACGGCTATGACGAGAGAATCGAAGTTTTTGGATCGGACGGGCTAGCGGTGTCGCGGCGCCAAAATTTCCGGAGCATGTCCCTTTACAAAGGGCGAAAGGTGATTGCCGATGGACTCCATCCCGGCTGGTTCGAGCGAATCGAGGAAAGTTATTACCAAGCCCTGGACGCCTTTGTCAGAGCAGTGACTCAGGGGATTGCGCCTAGCCCATCCCTTCAGGATGGGCTGAGGGCGCAGTTGCTGGCTGACAAAGCCACCGAGTCGCTGAAGACCGGATTACCGATAAAAGTTCGACCCTAATTATCGATTCCGATGAACGCTCGTCGACTTGAGAGATGTGGAGGGAAGCACCTTTCCTCCCTTGCACAATTTGGGGACAGTCAGAGATGACACTACAGGTTTCGAAACCTCAATTCCGGTTAGGAGTTAGTCCGCTCAGCTGGACAAACGATGTCCTGCCGGAGTTAGGAGGAGACGTTCCGCTCGAAGTATTCTTAAGAGAAGCTGCGGAGATTGGATATGAAGGTGTGGAGTTAGGTCGAAAGTTTCCGAGAAAGTCGGAGGAACTTCTCCCGAAGCTTTCTGAATACGGCCTGCAATTGGTCTCTGGTTGGTACTCGGGATTTCTCACGGAAAGGCCGCTCGAGGAAGAATGGAAGGCGGCAGCGGATCATGTTCGCCTCTTAGAAGAGTGCCGCTGCAATGTCTTCATCTATGGCGAATGTGGGTCAATGCCTTCGGATTCCCCTTGGGACACGCGTCTCGGTCTTTCCACTAAATTGGAATCAATTGATTTAGAAAGTTATGTCTCAAAAATGGACGAATTCGCCAAGCGAGTTCGCAGCAGAGGCATGAAACTGGCCTACCACTATCATTTGAAAATGTTAGTTGAGAATGCGGATGAGATCGCTGCATTCTTTACCGCCACTAGCGACGAGGTCGGTGTTCTTTTGGATACGGGCCACGCCCGCGCCGCGGGCGCCGATTACGGTGAGGTGATCCGGCGCTTCGGGAATCGGATCGTGCATATTCATTTGAAGGATGTGCGCAACAGTGTCTTGAGTTGGGCGCGCAAAAACGATGTCAGCTTCAATACGGCCGTAAGGGAAGGCGTCTTCACTGTTCCAGGCCAAGGCGATGTTGATTTCTCTCCGGTTGCCGAATTTGTTCGGAACTCCGGTTACAACGGCTGGTTAATCGTCGAGGCAGAACAAGATCCGGTTAAGGCTCCTCCAAAGCTAAACGCGGAGAAAGCATTCCAATATGTCGTCGATCTAACTCGCGTAAATCATGCTTTTTGAAAGAAGTACACGTTCAATACGGGTTAGGAGGCTATTAAAGAGGCGCTTACGCGTCCCTTTAATAAGCAAATTCGGAAATTGGATTTGGCTATGTCGAAGTCGTTAAATATTGGGCTGGTTGGTTCTGGGTTTATGGGACAAGCGCACGCTGATGCTTACCGCCGCGCCCGAATCCTGTATCGAGACCTTGCTGCCAAACCTGAATTGTACGCTATCGCTGATCAGAATGCTGCACTAGCAGAGGAGGCCCGAGCTCGTCTAGGCTTCGAGAACGCTTACGGCGATTGGCGAAAGCTGGTGGAAGATCCAAAGATCGATCTGGTCGATATTACCACTCCAAATTTTCTCCATGTGGAAGTGGCGCTAGCGGCCCTCGAAGCAGGAAAACATGTCTATTGCGAAAAACCGATGGCAGTAACGGTAGAGGGGGCCCGACGGATGGCTGCCGCGGCGAAGAAGTCCGGCGTAAAAACGATGGTAGCGTTCAACAACATCAAGACTCCGGCCGCTTTGCTGGCTAAACAAATCATCGAACGGGGAGAGATAGGCCAACCGGTGCGTTTTCGGGGCACTTTTGATCAGGGATTTTTCAATGATCCATCTTTGCCTTGGTCCTGGCGCTGTTCGCGAGAATTGGCCGGCTCGGGGGCGCTGGGGGACCTCGGAGCGCATACTATTTCCGTTGCTCAGTTCCTGGTCGGTGATATCACAGCGGTCTCTGCGCAAAGTCAGACCTTCTTCAAGGAGCGTGCGGTTCCCGAATTTGATGCTGGTTATAGCAGCAAGATCGCGGAATCCGCAAAGAAGCGAATGGTGGAGAACGATGACCAAGTCCAGTCTCTAGTGAAGTTCGCATCAGGAGCTGCCGGCGTAATCGAGGCTTCCCGTATCTGTGCTGGACGCGTCTTTGGAATCACGTGGGAAGTTTCGGGGACGGAAGGTACGATCGTTAACGACGGAGAAAGGTTCAACGAACTTCAGGTTTTCCGCATGAGCAAGGAAAAACGTGATCGAGGTTTTACCACTTATCATTGCGGGTCACAAGTTCCACAATATTCGGGATTCTTTGGCTTTGATTTCGCCGGTGGCGGCCTCGGGTATTTCGACATCAAAGTCATCGAGATCCACGATCTGGTGGAAGGTATCTGCAGCGACCAAGCCTGCTCACCGGATTTTGATTTCGGAACCAGGAATCAAGAGATCCTCGAGGCAATAGAGCAGTCGAGCGTTTCCGGTGCTTGGGTATCGACCACTGGATTGTCTACTCTGGGAGTCGGGTGAAGCGCACTTTCCCTGAATACCGTTTGCTTCCAATCTTATTAGAACGTTTTGATTGATTAACTATTTAACCTTAGACTACTAATTGGTACCCCCCGTGAGAAAGTTGTTCTCAGAACCGGGTTTAGTTTCGCGGGCACCACTTGCCCGCTTAATACTGAGGCCCGGAAATCCCCCCTTGGCTCGCCGCTTAACCTGGGGAGCTAAGCTGCGACGCCTATTTAGAAAGACTTACAAAATGAAGCGATTCTTGGGCGCTCTGTCGCTCTTGCTGTCCCTCTCGTTCGCCGAAGCAGTATTCGCTCAAGGCGATCACTATCGGTTCGTCATGGTATCCCACATCGGCTCCAACGACCCGAATATGAATTGGTTAACCACTTCGATGAAAACCTTCGAGGAGAAGTACCCTGGCGTAAAAACTGAGTACTTGTCGACCAATGAATACAGTCTGCAAAATTTCATCGCGATCCTGAACCAGGCAATCGCCACTCATCCCGACGGCATTGCTGTCCCGATCTTGAACAGTGAAGCTCTTCAACCGATATTGGACAAGGCGGTCAGCAGCGGCATTCCAGTAGTCGCTTTCAACATTGCCGATACCCGCTCTGCCGACCAGCGGATCAAATATCTCACTTACGTGGGCGGAGATGAATATCTCACGGGCACAAAGCTCGGGGAGTATGTCATCGAGCAAGTAAATGCAGGCAAGATTCCCAAGCCGACCAAAATGATGTGTGCCAACCACGACGCCACTCATCAAGGCCTGAAAGCGCGCTGTCGAGGGATGACGGATGCGATGAAAAAAATTGGCGTGAGCGTTGATGAACTGATCATCGGCGCCGACCCGGCCCGGGCCCGCAGCATCATGCAGTCTTATTTGAGTACGCACAAGGATGTGAATTACATCTTTTCACTGGGCACTTTGTCCTGCCCTTGGGCCTACAGCGTTGCCGACCAGATGGGGTTAAAGCCGAAACTCTCCGACAAAGGGTTGACGGTCGTCACGGTGGATGACAGCCCAAACTCTCTTGAAGGCATCAAGGACGGAAAAATCCTTGCGTCGCACAGTCAAGGTTTCTGGCTCCAAGGTTATCTCCCCATGGAGATTCTTTACTTCTATAAGAAAATGGGAATGTACCCCCTCACCGACGTCATTACCGGACCGGTAGTTATCAATCAGAGTAATGTTGATCAGTGGATAAAATTCGTGAAAGCCGTCATCGGGGAGGACGCCTACAAGAAGCAGATCACCTGGTAAACGATCAAGGGGTGTGAGCGTAACGGTAAGATATCTCCTACCACGCGATTCAGGGAACGAGTACCGATCGGCGGAGGCCAAATGCGGAAATTACTTAGACGCCCGGATATCGGGATAATCATCGGCTGCATTTTCGTATTCGCTCTGTTCAGCCTCTGGAATCCGCAACAATGGTTCGATTGGGGCACCATTAGCAACATTGGCCAGTACACAGCGATTCTTGGCCTCCTGGCGATCGGACAAACGTTTGTCATTCTCATTCGCGAAATTGATCTCTCCGTCGGGTCCGTTTACGGGATCGTTGGGATTACGTTCGCTAGTTTGGAGAATAGTAATATTAGCGTCCTGCTCTCATTCATTTTGGCAATACTTTTAGCGTTATTAATCGGCCTGGTGAACGCCGTCCTTGTAATCCGCGGAAAGCTCTCCTCGATGATAGTGACGCTCGGTGGTCTGTTTTTTTATCGCGGTCTGGTTTTCGTGACAACCCACGGAGGGGTCACCGGAGTACCGCAAGCCGCTCGGGAAAACTGGCTCGCGCAACTCTTCGGTGGTCACTGGCTTCGGATCGAGAATGGGTTTTTGCTGCTCCTGCTTCTCGGGTTTCTTTGCGCTGTTACCCTTTACGAAACGCGATTTGGAAACCATTTGCTGGCCTTGGGCGGAAATCCGGCCAGCGCAGAGTCTCAGGGCGTTCCAGTAAACCGAGTTAGAACCTTGGCGTTTTGTCTGTGCTCGGGTTTCGCAGGCTTGTCTGCCATTGTGACCCTCACTAATCAACCCCAGACCAGCGTTTCCCTGGGCACCGGGATGGAGCTGGAATCGATTGCCGCTGTAGTCGTGGGCGGAACTCTGCTTACCGGCGGGAGAGGAACCATTCTCGGTACCATCTTGGGCGCGTTCTTCTTCACGGCAGTTCGCGCCCAAATGATCGCTTTGGGCGCCCCGCCTTCGTGGTATATCTCCTTCGTCGGGATCGCTCTTCTCGTCGTCGTGACCATTAATACCCTCTTATCGAAGAGGCTGAGATCCGCCTGATAATATTCTTTGGAGGACCCAACCAATGAGGACCGAAATTGATAGCAAAACAGACCAGGCCGTTGACTCAAAAAAGGCGCTCATCAGCATCAGGAATGTTTCCCTTGCCTATGGAAACTTTCAGGCGCTTACCGATGTCAGTGTCGATTTTTATCAAGGAGAGCTAATAGGTCTGGTGGGCGATAATGGAGCAGGCAAGACGACTCTGATTCGAATTATTTCAGGAATTATTCCCCCCACCGCTGGTGAAGTCTATTTTGACGGGGAAAAAATAACAAAGTTCCATCCTAAGAAAGCGATCGATCTTGGCCTGGAATGCATCCAACAAACGATTGGAATATGCGACAACCTATCGGTTGGACGCAATTATTTCTTGGGGCGAGAACCGATCAAGCGCATCTTTGGACTGCCATTTCTTGATAAGAAGAAGATCCGTGAGGCTAGCACGAAGGTCGTTCATGACTTTGGATTGCGGGACACAGTTGATGTAGATGATGAGATCGCCCTGCTCTCTGGCGGCGAAAAGCAAACGTTCAAAATTGCGCGGGCGGTTACTTTCCGCAATCGCGTTATTATCATGGATGAGCCTACTAACCACCTTTCGGTACGCGAACGGGCTCATGTCAATGATTTGGCGGTACAGTTGAAGCAACAAGGGCTGCTGGTGATTTATATCACCCACGATATTTTCCAGATTCATCGAATTGCCGACCGGATCGTTATTTTGGAGAACGGACGCAAGGTTACCGATGTTCCGCGGGATGCGATGAGCGCTGAGGCACTAGAGGGAATCATCCGGGATGGTGGCCGGGCGCCGGCGAAAGGGGTGAAATCTGCATGAGGCAGTTCATTGGGAGCATTGTACGCAGGCATCCGGAAGGGATCACAATCAGTTTGGTAGTCCTGATTTCGTTGGGATTCGCGGTTACAACCCAGGGCAGCTGGCTCTCAGTTGGCAATCTGCAATCGGTATCACAGCTCACCGCGGTATTAGCGGTTATGGCCTTCGGAGAAGCGATCGTCATCGCGACGGGCGAAATCGACATATCGGTTGGTTCAGTTTCTGGAATCGGTGCCCTGACATTTCTTGGCCTGGCTCCGATCACCGGTAGCGGCGTTGCGCTCCTCGCCGCTCTAGTGTGCGGAATCCTTATCGGCGCGATGAATGGTGTTTTTGTCGCGTTGGTCGGTATACCATCCTTGCTGGTAACCCTGGGTTCGCTCTTTCTTTTTCAGGGTATTGGTTACGCCATCACTACCGGCTTTTCTTTTGCCGCGACTAACGCCGTTCGGCAGCAGTTCGTCTATAACGCTGTCGGCGGGGGCGGTGTCACCGAAGTTAACACCGGAGTAATTTGGGCATTAGTTATTCTGGTCGTGCTTCAACTGGTGGTTTTTGAAACCCCGGTTGGGAATCGCATCCTGGCAGTAGGTGGTGATGCTGCCTCCAGCTTTTCCCGAGGGGTAAATGTTAGTAGAATAAAGTTCGGAGTTTTCGTTTTTAGCGGACTACTGGCGGCGTTCGCTGGCGTGTTAGACGCCGCTTTCATTGGTTACGCCGACGGCAGTTTCGGCGTAACGATGGAACTTTCTGCGATCGCTGCCGCGGTTCTGGGCGGATGCCATTTAGCGGGAGGCCGAATTTCGCTCATCGGTACGCTCTTCGGAGCTTTTATCCTCCGTGGTATCCAAAGTTTTCTCATTATCCTTGGCGTTCAGCCCCAATGGTACATTCTCGTTGTCGGGCTTATTGTCGTGTTGGCCAGCTTAGCGGATCGGACTCTGACGAGATTAGCGCTCAAGCAGTGACGTGCCAGACTAACGCCGACATCAGCGCAAAGGTCTATTCAGACAACTGACTTTTATCCCCGAAAATCGTGAAACGAAAATGAAACTTTGCGCTGTATCTGAAAGTTTGGGGCATCTTTCATTCATCGAAGCTGCGAAAGCCTCCGCCGATCTCGGTCTTGCGGGACTGGAAATCGGAATGGGTAACTGGAATGCCGCTCCCGGTTTGCCGGCCGGCGGACCGAACGACTTGAAGCCAAACTGGGTCACATGCGCCTGGCCGCTGGAGAACGGGGAAATTCTCGACTGGCAATGGAACGAAAAGCTATTGCCTTACTGGGAAAAGCTCGCCTCGTTCGCCAAAGAGTGTGGTGTAACAAAACTTTGCATCGAACTGCACGGCCACCAACTCGTTTATAATGTTCCAGCGCTACTGAAGTTGAGAAGGGAGATTGGAAGAAGCGTCGGCGCAAATCTCGACCCGAGTCATCTCTTCTGGATGGGCGCCGACCCATTGGTGGCAGTCGATGCCCTTGGTGATGCTATTCATCATGTGCATGCCAAGGATACCTATCTGAATGATGCAGCGCTGAGTTTAACCGGCCGGTTGGAGACTATGGGACACGAGAATGTGAAGGATAGGGCCTGGAGCTATATCACGTTAGGGTATGGCCACGGTGAGCAATGGTGGCGCGAGTTTTGTTATCGCCTCCGTCTCAACGGTTATGACGGCTGGCTATCTATCGAGCACGAGGACATTATTCTATCTAGAATGGAAGGCATGCGGCGATCGATCGATCTGCTGAAGCGAACGTTGATCGAGGAGCCAAGCGATTATTCGCTGCCAACGACCTGAATTACATCGAGGGGAAACTGTTGAGCTCAAGACCGATCGCGAAGTGAACTGGTATGGCTAACTTTTTTTTGAGAAATCGATCGACTATTGCGGTAATTACTGGCGGAACTCAAGGCCTTGGGCTGGCAATAGCCAAAAGGCTAGCGCAGGAGGGAGCTCATGGGATCGTCATTAGTGGTCGAAACGCTGGAAAGGGCAAGGAAGCTGCCGAGACTGTCCGTTCTCTCGGCGCGGATTGTTTATTTGTGGAGGCAGACATCTCGACAGCCGGTGACTGCCGCAGGCTCGTCGAAACGGCTCTGAAGCATTTTGGCAGCATTAATGGCCTCGTGAACTCGGCGGCCACTTCAGACCGTGGCACCCTTTTAGACAGCAGTCTCGAGCTTTGGGACCGACACTTCAATACCAACGTGCGCGGTCCGTTCCTGACAATGCAGGGCGTTGTCAAACACTTAGTGGAAACCGGCAAACCGGGCAGCATTGTCAATATCCTTTCAATGGCCGCTCACTGCGGCCAATCTTATCTGACGGCGTACTCGGCGTCGAAAGGGGCGCTGGCAACGCTTAAAAAAAACGTCGCCAACGCGTTTGCGGCCAAGCGCATACGGTGCAACGGCATCCTGATCGGGTGGATGGATACTCCCGGCGAGAGTGTGACTCAACAGAAATTCCACGGTGTAAGCGAAGATTGGCTAACGCAAGCCGAAGCGGCTCAGCCCATGGGACAACTGGTCAAGCCGGACCAGGTAGCGGAACTGGCCGCCTACATGCTCAGCCCGGAGTCCGGTGTAATGACTGGAGCCTTGGTGGATTATGATCAGAACGTTGCAGGTGCCTATCCTGAGTAGCTGAGCGCGTCGATGCTTAGCGAATTGGTGCCATGAATGTCACCGACGATGGCAATAGACTCTTTGTCTAGATCAGTCATCTGTGACAATAGCGGATAGCAAATAGCTGATACCACAAATGAGAAATAGGAGCGTACGTTACTCCAACCCTTCACTACTCCCTTGTTCCACTGCCCCGGTGGTGGGCCCTGACTTCCGGCGGATGATGGGTCTGATGGACGGAAAGGGACCTGACGGCTCGAGCTCGGGAGTGTGGATTTTTGGGCAACCAATTCGCGTAATCGAGGCACGGACTCTAGAGCAGTTGGAAGTAGCCTGCGAAGCGATTGACGAAGCGAGCCGCTCTTGTCACGCGATCGTTTTAGCGGACTATGAGGTCGGCTCCTGCTTCGAGCCTAAACTAAAGATCGTCGCTGAGGAGCATCCTTGGGCGCCATTCCAGGCATGGTTATTCGATGAAACCACATGGCTGCAAGATCAAGCGTTTGCTAAATGGCTGAGCCAATGCATAGAAGAGACCGGTGCAGCTCAACGACCCTCCGGGATCGTGGAAATCCGTGCCGAGGTAGGCCGGTCCGACTACTCCGCTGCCGTAGAATCGGCTCTTCGCCATATCGCCTGCGGAGACGTCTACCAGGTTAATCTTACTTGGAGAATTGATTTTACATTTTTCGGTTCATCCTTGGCGCTTTATCGCAAGTTACGCCGATCTCAGCCGGTCAACTATGGCGCGTACCTGTCACTTCCGGACCGGGTCATACTGTCGCTCTCTCCGGAACTTTTCCTGGAGCGATGCGGCGATGAACTTGTGTCAAAGCCGATGAAAGGAACCAGGGCCAGAGCGGGCGAGAATGGAACCGATCAGATGATATCAAGAGATCTATACCTATCGGAGAAAGATCGGGCAGAAAACCTCATGATTGTCGATCTGATCCGGAACGACTTGGGTAAAATCGCGCAAACCGGATCAGTGCGAGTGGATCGGCTCTTTGCTATCGAACAATATCCCACTGTTTACCAGATGGTTTCTCAGGTCAGCGGGCGGGTTCCTGATCGGTCGTTGTTTCATACGCTCAAAGCGCTTTTCCCATCCGGTTCGGTCACCGGTGCACCAAAGATGCGTGCGATGGAAATTATTAACGGGCTTGAGCGATCTTCTCGTGGAATCTATACCGGCACTATTGGTCACATCAAGCCGGGCGGCGACTTCGTCTTCAACGTTGCCATTCGTACTATTGAGCTAACGCCGGGCAACCGAGGACGCCTGCACGTCGGAAGTGGTATCGTCGCTGATTCATCTGCCAATTCTGAATATGCGGAATGTTGGTCGAAAGCTCGTTTTCTTACCGAATTGCCATGCGACTTGGCCATTTTGGAAACCTTGCTGCTTCAGAGAGGCGAGCTGCAACTGCTGGATGCTCACTTAAACCGACTCAAAGCGTCCGCTCGATTTTTTGATTTCGAGTATTCCGAATCACACATTCGAGCGACTCTTCACGACACCCAAAAGAAGAGATCCGAAGGTCCGCATCGAGTCAGGTTGACCTTAGAAAAGGACGGGCGGATCGATGTACAGGTGCAAGCTCTCATTGATCTTCCCGAGCAGCTATCATTTGTGATAGCTCCCGAACGCATGGATTCCAGCGATCCTCTGCTGCGTCACAAAACCACTGCCCGCAGCCAGTACGATAGCATTTTGCGCGGCCTGAAAACGGAATGCTTTGATGCGTTGTTCTTTAACGAGCGCGCGGAATTGACCGAAGGAGCGCGCAGCAACGTTTTTCTCGTGAAAAATGGAGAGTGGTTCACGCCCCCGGTCGAGAGCGGATTACTTGACGGTATTATGCGTCAAGAGATTCTGCGCACCAGACCCGTGCGCGTTCAGAAGCTCTATCGCGATGATTTGCTAAACGCCGACGCAGTTTATCTCTCCAATGCCCTACGTGGTTTGCTGCGAGTAAAATTAACCGCGAAAGACCGCGAAAGACTTTAACCACGAATGGACACTAACTGACACGAATATTGCGGTTCTTTTGTTACTCGCATTTGATTTCGGTGCTATGCCGCACTGTGTACTCTCTGAGGTATCTTATTCGCGTGCATTCGCGTCCATTGGTGGTTAAGCAATTCGATCTGTTCCTAACCAATCGCTGTCTTTCTTTGAGCTCTCCGTTACCTCCTGTTCAAAATTCAGTCTTCGCGGCCTGCTGTTAACCGCGAAAGACTTTAACCACGAATGGACACTAATGGACACGAATATTGCGGTTCTTTTGTTACTCGCATTTGATTTCGGTGCTATGCCGCACTGCGTACTCTCTGAGGTATCTTATTCGCGTGCATTCGTGTCCATTGGTGGTTAAGCAATTCGATCTGTTCCTAACCAATCGCTGTTTTCTTTGAGCTCTCCGTTACCTCCTGTTCAAAATTCAGTCTTCGCGGCCTGCTGTTAACCGCGAAAGACCGCGAAAGACTTTAACCACGAATGGACACGAATATTGCGGTTCTTTTGTTACTCGCATTTGATTTCGGTGCTATGCCGCACTGTGTACTCTCTGAGGTATCTTATTCGCGTGCATTCGCGTCTATTCGTGGTTCAGAAATTCGATCTGTTCCTAATCAATCGCTGTCTTTCTTTGAGCTCTCCGTGACCTCCTGTTCAAAATTCTGTCTTCGCGGCCTGCTGTTAACCGCGAAAGACCGCGAAAGACTTTAACCACGAATGGACACTAATGGACACGAATTTTGCAGTTCTTTTGTTACTCGCATTTGATTTCGGTGCTATGCCGCACTGCGTACGCTCTGAGGTGTCTTATTCGCGTGCATTCGCGTCCATTCGTGGCTAAGAAATTCGATCTGTTCCTAACCAATCGCTGTCTTTTCTTTGAGCTCTCCGTGATCTCCTGTTCAAAATTCTGTCTTCGCGGGCCTGCTGTTAACCGCGAAAGACCGCGAAAGACCGCGAAAGACCGCGAAAGACTTTAACCACGAATGGACACGAATATTGCGGTTCTTTTGTTACTCGCATTTGATTTCGGTGCTATGCCGCACTGTGTACTCTCTGAGGTATCTTATTCGCATGCATTCGCGTCCATTGGTGGTTAAGAAATTCGATCTGTTCCTAACCAATCGCTGTCTTTCTTTGAGTTCTCCGTGATCTCCTGTTCAAAATTCTGTCTTCGCGGCCTGCTGTTAACCGCGAAAGACTTTAACCACGAATGGACACGAATGGACACGAATATTGCGGTTCTTTTGTTACTCGCATTTGATTTCGGTGCTATGCCGCACTGTGTAGTCTCTGAGGTATCTTATTCGCGTGCATTCGCGTCCATTCGTGGTTAAGCAATTCGATCTGTTCCTAACCAATCGCTGTCTTTTCTTTGAGCTCTCCGTGATCTCCTGTTCAAAATTCTGTCTTCGCGGGCCTGCTGTTAACCGCGAAAGACCGCGAAAGACCGCGAAAGACTTTAACCACGAATGGACACTAATGGACACGAATATTGCGGTTCTTTTGTTACTCGCATTTGATTTCGGTGCTATGCCGCACTGTGTACTCTCTGAGGTATCTTATTCGCATGCATTCGCGTCTATTGGTGGTTAAGAAATTCGATCTGTTCCTAACCAATCGCTGTCTTTCTTTGAGTTCTCCGTGATCTCCTGTTCAAAATTCTGTCTTCGCGGCCTGCTGTTAACCGCGAAAGACTTTAACCACGAATGGACACGAATGGACACGAATATTGCGGTTCTTTTGTTACTCGCATTTGATTTCGGTGCTATGCCGCACTGTGTAGTCTCTGAGGTATCTTATTCGCGTGCATTCGCGTCCATTCGTGGTTAAGCAATTCGATCTGTTCCTAACCAATCGCTGTCTTTCTTTGAGCTCTCCGTGACCTCCTGTTCAAAATTCAGTCTTCGCGGCCTCCTGTTTTAGACGAGATTTTGATCAGTTAGCTCGCGTTTCAAGTAAGCGTAATAGATTGGAGCCAACACCAGACCGCCTAGCCCGAACGCAACCTCCATAACCAACATCGCGACCAAGAGTTCCCAGGCCCGCGCTTGAATACTGGATCCGACAATTCGGGCATTGAAGAAATATTCGAGTTTGTGGATGACGACTAAAAAGATGAGGGCGAGCGCACCCGCATAAACCGAAACGGAAAGACCGGCTATAAAGATTGCAGTATTGGAAATTAGGTTACCGATGACCGGGAGCAGTCCGGCAAAAAAGGTTACCGCGATGAGAGTCTTGCCCAGCGGTAGGTGTACACCGACCGCGGGAAGGATCCCGAAAAGGAAGATCACGGTCAGGACCGTATTCAAGGCCGAAATCCGGACTTGAGCGAAGACGATCTGGCGGAATGCAAAGGCGAACCGCGAGATCCTTTCGATCAACGCTCCCGCCAAAGGTTGATGTTGCCGATGAGGAGCCACCTCAAGTAGCGAAACCAACGCGCCTATGATCATGCCAACAAGACCACGAATGAAAAAGTGAAGAACGTCTTTGCCGATTTGCTGAACTTCTTTCGAGTGTTCGTCCAGCCAGCCGGAAGCCAATGCCTTAAGATCACCGACGTTCCCGGGGAAACTCTCTACCATGAACGGTGGTAGTTTATCGCGGGCTTCAGTAATCACCTGGTTCAGTTTCTCCGATAAGATCTGGGGACTACCTGCATCACTTTTCAAGAAGGCAGCGACCCCGAACCAAGCGAGGATCAAAACGACAATCGTCAATATCGCGAGACTGGCTACGGCCAGCCAGCGAGACCAGCGATGAATGAGATGTCGTTCAATGAAAGGTGCCAGGAGACTGACTAACTCGTAAACGAGCAGTCCGGCAACTAATGCCGAGACTAAATGAAGAAGAACAACGGCTAGGAGACCAATTCCCATGAGGATCCAGGAGGCAATGACCGGTCCAGTGACCGGCTCTGGTCTAGAGGGTTTAACGACCTTGTCCTGGGGTGAAGCGACGCTATCCATCGCATTGAAACTGAGTTACTTGCCCGAAGATTGCAACCTCAGGGCCTGTACGGAGTCGGATCTACGGAAGTTGCTGAAGGGCTTGCTTATCTGCTATTGGCGATTCCCTCGGCGCGGACGCCATCTCTATCCAGAATCGGCTTCCCACATCAACTTTTGAATCAACACCGCATCTTCCGCCCATTCGCTCCATGGCCTTTTTGACAATGGCCAGACCAATGCCGGTACCGGAAAACGATTCTTGGCCATGGAGGCGCTCGAAAACCTCAAATATCCGATCGAAATGACGCTCTTCAATGCCGATGCCCCGGTCTTGCACGTATAGCCGCGTCCTATCCCCGATGTTTTCGGCGAATACTTGGATTCGGGGGGCGCGCCCACTCTTGGTAAACTTCATGGCATTGCTCAACAGGTTTTGGATTGATTGAACTAGCGCAGAAGGTTGAGCGACAACTGCCGGCATCTTCCCCCGGACAGATATTTTCGCGCTCGTCGTTTTGATTTCGCCTTCCAGCAGCTTTAACGCTTCTTGCAACGCGGACCCCATATCGACCGTCGTCAGCCTGAATTCGACCCTGCTTAATTGACTGTGCTCAAGCAGATTTTCGATCAGCGTTTGCATCCGGAGAATACCATTCCCAATCCTTTGCAAGTAATCGCGTCCTCGCTCGTCGAGATTGTCCTTGTAGTCTTCCAGTAAGGCTTGCGAGAATCCTTGGATCCCCCGCAGCGGAGCTTTCAGGTCATGAGAAACCGTATAGGCAAAGGCTTCCAGTTGGGCGTTACTATCAGTCAGCTGCGCTGTCCTTTCATGGACCCGCTTTTCCAGCAAAGCAACGAATTCGCTCTTTTGCCGGTTTGCCTCTTGGAGCGCTTCCATCTTTCTCCGATCGCTCAGGTCACGGGTAATTTCTAAAAACCCTTCCACTTTACCATCCGGATTCCGAAGTGCCGTGATTGTCACGCTGGCCCAGAACCGAGAACCACCTTTTCGGATTCTCCAAGCCTCCTCGGCAAATCTTCCGTCCTTGGCAGCCAATTCGAGGGCGCGTCCCGGTCGATGTTTTCCGATACCGGTCGCAGGGTAAAAAGCAGAAAAATGCTTTCCGATAATCTCATCGGCCTTATACCCCTTGATTCGCTCCGCTCCATTATTCCAGCTCGCCACGTGACCTTCGGCATCCAAAAGAAAAATGGCGTAATCCGCCACGTCCGCCACCAAGTGACTGAACGATTCGTAACTTAGATTGCTCCTGAACTTTTCGAGTTCGCTCGGGAATGCTGATGCGGCCCGTTCAGTCACGGAGTTTGCCCTCTTGTGATTTTCGATTGCCAAGCGTGCTCCCCCTCTCCGTTAGCTCGCTGAATTGACTCGGTTCGGGCAATCCTATGTCAGAAACGAAAACTCTTAAAGCGACAATTCAGGTCGCTCGTTCAGCGTTAGCCAATATTTCTCGAGTTGCGAGACCATCTGGCCCAGCAATTCCGCATTCGAGGGCTTCACCAAATAAGAGTTGGTTCCCTCGTCATACGCCGCGACAACGTCCCTCTGTTCACTGGACGAAGTAAGCACAATGACCGGGAGCCTTCTCAGGCCAGGCCGGCTGCGCAGCCATTTGAGTACTTCATGTCCGGATCGTCGGGGCAGCTTCAGATCCAGGAGCATCAGATTGGGCATTGGATATTTGATACGATCTCTGTATTTGCCGATGCCTTGCAGAAAATCGACCGCTTGGTCCCCGTCGCTAACGATGATAAGCGGGTAAAGAAGTCCTGCCTTACGGAAGGCACGCTCTAACAGAAGAGCGTCGTTCGGGTCGTCCTCGACCAACAGAATGTTCGTCGGTGAGGCACTCATATCGAGTCAGCCCGCTTCCGAGGCGCACCTGGCAGATTGAAAATTCGGCTCTCTCTGCCGGAAAAGGGACCGACAGCTCGAAGAATTTCCTCCTGCTCTCTCTCCAATAAACCGATTCCGAGTTCCATCAAATTCGACTCATTTCCTTCGCGTGGAATGCCTCCAAGCTGGAATCGTCCCTGGCGATGCGAGAGCTCAGAGCATTCTCAAGGGCGGCGAGTCAGGCATACAAAATACCGCCTCCTGCCGCAAAGCCACGTATCCAGCACTTCTTACCTTATTTCGGCAGTAGAGATATGCGCTTTAGAGAGGTTTTTCAAAAAATTAAGAAATTTTTCGAAATAAATCATGAATGGCGCAAGAAGAAGAACATCAAACCACGAATGGACCCGCTGTCGCGCAGGGCTAGGGGGGCTATTCGTGGTTTTTTGTGGTCTTTCGTTGCGAAGAAGCAGCGCGCACAAGCTGCGGCTCAAAAAGAAGTCCCTTCCAACGTCACCGTCGAGGTGCTCGGATACGGGAGTAAATGAAGAAATGCGGATTTCGGATTTTGGAATGCGGAATGTAAATCTCGTAAATTGATGTACGGCGGCGTCCCGGACCGCCGGTGAGCGATCACCTCGATAGGCCTCCTGGTAATACGATTCGTAAGTCTTCGATAGTGGTTTTCAGCTAACAAGGTTCGCTCGATTCCGCTTTCCAAATCATGCGACTGAGCGACAGCAGCGCTCTCGGGCTTCGACGGATAGGTCGGCGGTCGCTGAGCGACGCGCCCCACCTGATTGATTCCGCAATCCGCATTTCAATTCAGATCGTTTCCAGAACGAAGTTGAAAGTCGCGATTCGGCCTGCGCTCGTTTCTCGTATCTTGAGCAGCAGCTCCCGCTTGTACAAAGAATCGGTCGAATTGCGGGCCTCGCCCGGAAAGTAGAGCTGAGTCGAAAGGATCGGACCATGCGCCGCTTGGAGCCGAACATGATAATGCCGTGTTCGCCCCGGATATAAACCGGGCATGATGGTTTCTAACGCATACTTGCCATCGGGACTGGAAAACTGGTGGCCTCGGCATCGAAATCCATTGAAGTCGTACTCGCCGTTGGCATCTGCATGCCAGAAATCGAGTAAGGCGTTTGGTATCGGTCTCCCTTTTCGGTCGAGAACGAAGCCGGTCAGTTTTACCGGGGTTCCAGTTACTCCCGAGTCACGGAAGTCGTTCTTAAGAGGCGAGTTCGGCTTGAAAAATGGTCCGGCCGTTTCTTCCGGAGTCAGCACCAGCTTTTCGCCGGCGGCCGGAGTCGGATCCAATTCCACGGTACCCTGGCCCTGACCCGAGCTGGTTTTGACCCGTGCAAGAAATGCGATCGGCGCGGCTGCAACCGCGACCGCGTACAAAAATCGACGCCTAGAAACGGCCGACGAAACTGATTCAGCCATATTCAAACGTTCTCCTGCGATGGCCCTTTTGCAACTGGAACACGTCTAGGCCGCTAGGTCAGCTGAACAAATCGTTCGTCGGTAGCTAGAGAAAATCAGTCCCCGAGGGACCCAATGAGAGCGATTGCTCATGTAGGCTGACGGCGAAGGAATGGAGTATTGGAGCAATGGAGTCATAGAGCGATTGCCCTCCGGGAACGCCGGGAACGTCAAACGGAGCGTCTCGAGACTCTTTACT
>Ga0209647_1001100_pt1 | contig 23775 bp, 25 predicted proteins | sample GraSoi_2013_60cm_FD_185827 | JGI IMG/M metagenome (GOLD analysis project Ga0209647, IMG submission 185827) | Grasslands soil microbial communities from the Angelo Coastal Reserve, California, USA - Sample 9_17_2013_60cm (SPAdes) (version 2) | ecosystem: Environmental > Terrestrial > Soil >... | reverse complement strand
CAGAACGCATTACCCGCCTGCAATGGCAGGGACTGGTACAAGCATCCGCAGGGAGCGAGGACGACGAAAACGATCTATTGCCTATCTCGCAGCCCAGCCAGGACTTCATCGACGCGGTCAAGGCGCCAAAGCTACTCTCCTCAGCTCTTGAGACCTACCAGCGCTGTCCTCGCCAGTACCTGTACAGCTATATCTATGGCTTTCGCAGCAAAGAGGGAGGCTTCCGCTTGTTCTGGCAAGCCACACAAAAAACACTGGAAGCCTTGCAACAGAAACGCGCGGCTGGAGCGCAACAAGAGGCGCAGCTGCCGACACTGGAGGAAGCTCAACAGATCTACCGAGAGCATTGGCAAGCCCTGGGAGGAGAGGACTTACCGTTTGCCTCCATCTATGAACAGCATGGTCACGAAGTCACCGACTTGCTACGTCGTGCGCTGCTGGAAAGCGGCGATACGCAGTGGGAACTGCGACCTACCCTGCTAGTTGAGATGGCGGGTAAAACGATCCAGGTGTCTGTAGACCGCGTCGAAGCGCCAGCACAGGCAGGTAAACCCGTTAAATTTGTACGCACACGTTTTGGGAAGAGTAAGGATAAGCCGACGCCAGGCATGCGTGAATTGCTCTACGCGAACGCCTACCGCCAGCATCACTCAGCCCAGAGTGTCGAACTACATATGCATAATTTGAGTACGGGTGAGACCGTCCCCATCACGCTGAACTCAAAGAAAGAGCAGAGCCTGTACAATGAGCTAGAACAGTGCATTCAGGGCCTGGAGCGCAACGAGTTTCCAGCCTACCCTGATGCGCGTAGCTGCCCCGATTGCGCCTTCTTTTTGATCTGCCCCGCATAAAAATATGCTCCTGACAATCAGAAGCAATGAATAGGAGATTCTGTGCCCTCATAGATTATATTAAATAGATCTCGGATTATATTAAATAGATCTCGCTCAGAAATAATTTCTTGACGCTTTATGAGACTTCATATAAAATACTAGCGCGTCATCAGAAATGCTTATAACGCGTCATCAGAAATGCTTATAACGCGTCATCAGAAATACTTATAAAATGAGGAGGCGCCTGAGCAGGTGTAAACATAGTGAAGTTTTTTAAAATTGGTATTTATGAGACATACGCAGCTGGCATCATAGCGTTTGCGGCGGGGCTGCGTATCTTGCTGATTGCCATAGGCTGGCCTCCAACCAACAGTGATGAAGGCGCAATGGGCATCATGGCCTTGAACATTGGCTATCGTGGGGAACACCCAATCTTTTATTACGGTCAGAACTACATGGGGACAGCAGAGGCATACCTGGGGGCATTCTATTTTCACCTGCTGGGAGGCCCCTCGCTATTTGCCCTACGCCTCGCAGTGATCACGTTTGTTACGCTCTTCTTTATAACCATCTATCTACTGACAAGCCTGCTCTTCTCAAAAAAACAGGCCCTTGTCACCCTGGCACTGCTCAGCATTAGTTCGATACAAGTACTGACCCGCGAGACCATTGCGACGGGCGGATCTACACAAACGCTATTTTTAGGTGCACTGGCCTTCTTGTTAACCACATGGCTTGCGCTAACATATAGTCGGGATACATCATTGCGGAAAAAGCTAATACGCCTCGCTGTCTATGGTTGCCTGGGGCTTACCTTCGGTCTTGGCGTATGGAGTGATATGGTTGTCCTACCAATATTTGCCATGGCTACGCTGCTCCTGCTGCTCTTCTGCTGGCGTGAACTCTTGTGGTCATGGATAGGCCTGCTGGCGGGGTCCGTCATTGGTATCGTGCCCATCATCAAGTACGATCTCGGGCAGAAACAAAACGCATTGGATATTCTACTAGGACTCATGCATGGCACCAATGCGCAGGCTCCCAGAACATTGCCAGCAATTATCCATGCTGTAAAGGCAACGGTTCTGGTAACCATTCCCATGGCTACAGGCAGCCCTTTCTGTCCCGTCTCAGAAATCCTATCTCTACAAAGCGATAATTCTCCCCATACCCTCACCTGCACTATCGCCCATGCAAGCTGGGGGCTGGGCTACCTTCTGCTACTAGGAATTGCACTCATTTTCGTGATACAAGGCCTGCGCCATGTCCTGCGGAACCAGGATATGGGTGCAACCGAGAAACATCTAGCAATAGTGCGCCGTATCTCGCAATTGATGTTGCTTGGTGGAGGAGCGCTGGCAATCACGGTCTTCTCTCTGAGTTCAGGCCCAGTGAGTTGGCCTGGCTACCACAATCGCTACCTGGTTACCCTGCTGATTATCACACCTGCCCTCATCGCACCGCTGTGGAGCGCGGCCAGCAAGCTCAAAGATCAGGTAACCACGCGCTTCGAGCGAGGGATAGTCCCGGTCAGTCGCGGCGTACTTGTGCTCGTTGGCTTTATCTTCCTTCTCGGCACCGTCATTGCCTTCATTGAAGTTCCCGCTACCCAGGCAGCCAACCAACAAAGAGCTGACCTGATTGGCAATCTCTCGCGTATAGGAGCCACACATATCTATACTGATTACTGGACCTGCAATGCGCTGGCTTTTACCAGTAACGAACGCATCATCTGCGGTGTGCTCGACGAGAATCTCCAGCCAACGCATAATCGTGCCCCGCGCTACTATGCAATTGTGAGCGCTGATCCACACACGGCCTACGTGTTTCGCATGGATAATCAGCTACCCTCTCTTGAACATAAACTTCAAGCGAAAGACCTCACATACCGGCGCTACGTATTTGATGGCTATGTCGTATTTCAGCCTGTATAGCTACCGCCTGCAAGCCTCAAGAAGATGAGCAAAATGAGAATAACCTATAACCTTTTTGCATTCGATGGCTATATCATTTACCAACCCAATTAAAAAAGGGGAACGGAGGAGTTATGAGCTTTAGATCGTAAGGAATTCCACTGATCCTTCATGCATTATGAGTGTCCACTTGCGACTTCATTAGCTTTTACAGCTTCAGGCTCGGCTAGCACAGCACGCACTTCCCCTGCCTCTCTTTGTCCCCTACCGCTACTGCGCAGACGTTCACCTAGCTGCATCCACGGCCTCTCCACCTGCACGAAGAGGAGGAACGCACAAGGAACAATGAAGAGAAAGACCCAGCCCCAATACATAGTATACATTACGCTATGTTTCCAACCATGCACATATGGCAGCATCACATAGTGAGTAAAGAACTGAAGCAGAAGCAGATGCCACATATAGAGCCCATAGGAGATGAGGCCGATCCACCGAAGAGGAGTCCACTCGAAGAAGCGTTTTATGCTCGTTGTGCCAAAGAGAATAGCCGCTACACAGAGACCATATCCTACGGCAAAACAAAACTCACCCAGGTAGTCATAGTAGTTGAGCAGAGGATCATAGATCGTCCAGGTATGGAGGTGGCTCTGATTATACTTCCAGGCAGCCATCGACACTAACCATAGCACCCCACAGAGTAACAAAACGGGACTGATACGGCGTATAAACAGATGAAAGCGACTCTCAGGCGAAAGCGAACGCATCAGGATATAACAGGTACTTAGCAACATACCAATAGCGAAATCTTCGAGGAATTTTCCGTGCTGCCCATTTATTTGTGGACCGTAGGTAAAGAAAAGAACAACATTGAATACCGAGCGAGGAAGATGAAGCGTGACAGAGGGATGCTGTGTCAGGTACAGTCCTTCATAGCGAGAGAAAATCCCCCACGCCGCGACGACACCCAGGCAGCACACCAACGTTATCATCCGCCGCGTGACCGAACCACGCCGAACAAACAGACCGATGCCAAGCGCGAGCAGAGGCAAAAGGAGGTAGAACTGCCATTCGACCGCTAATGACCAGAAGGGACCATTGATCTGCTTGTAGGTTAATGAAGTAGAATCCATGAAGAGCGTGAGGAAAAAGCCTAACGCTGGCAGGTGATTGAAGTGCAGATATTCTGGATGATACAGCAGGATGATTAAAAAAAGCGTCACATAATAAGCAGGAAGGATACGCAACACGCGACGGAGATAGAAAAGACGCATAGAAGGCCAGGACGCATTTTCAAATAAAAGAGCCTTCGCATAGGGCAGAAAGAGTAAAAAGCCTGAAAGGAGAAAGAAAAGTGTGACACCTGTATCTCCCGTAAACGCAACCGCACTGAGCAACTGAGGCATTTTCGCAGTATTCCATAGGGGAAGATCTCTTGTCGTGATCAGGCTAAGATGGAATGTGATCACGCTGAGACACGCAATAGCACGCACTCCATCAAGAGAGGCAATAGTGCTCTTTTGCTTCTTTCCCTCGAACTGCACATGTAGCCACTGTTTTACGCGCAGAAACAGAGTTATCACCCAATGATAGCCATGGCGAACAGATTGCTGCAAAATTAGCAAAATTATCCCTCCCACCCCTACACAGCCAAATACGTATTTTTCGCCTTAGAAACTGAAGATGTTATCGTCTTATTGTGTAGGACGAACAACAGCAGCGTATAATTACTTTTTTGTGAATTGCAGAGAATAGTACCATCTAGCATTGATGGTTATATGCAAGAGAATCGCTGATTCATGACAATGATACAATATCAGGAACAGAACAGGCAAGACCATTTTCGCAATCAGGATGCTCGTCCTGATAAGACTTTTTTGGTGAGAGATAAGAGAGTATTTCATAACTCATCTACCTTCACAGATGAGCTAAAACTCTCTTGGGAGAGCGGATGAGATCGGGGCGTTGGGCATTCCAAGCTGCAAGAGCGACAATAATGGTAGCAGTATAGGTCAAAGCAACTTGTGAGACAATGGCTGTCCAACCAGTTATTCGCAGTTTTTTATAGCTGGAGCCATGGCAGCTGCCAACTGCCATGGCTCCAGCTATAAAAGAATTACTCGCCTGTTTGTCTTGCGGCGCCAGCACTTTGCGCTTCGATGTATACACCACGATAGGCGGGTGGCAGCATTTCGGCGATTTTGCGCATAACTTTATCGGTGGCTTCGTCGATATCTTCGCGTGTAATCTTATTGCCTTTCGGTTTTAAGATCATCGGCTCACCATAGGAGATGGTCACCGGTGCACCCAGTTTCTTCAGGGCATGTTCGCTGCCCCAGATGGCCACGGGAACCACGGGAGCGCCTGAACGCAGTGCAATCATGCCCATACCAGCATGAGCTTTGGCCAGGGTCCGTGTTCGACTGCGTGTACCCTCAGGAAAGATGACTAAAATATTGCCCTTCTTAAGCTGCTCTTCCCCGGCGCGCAAGGCCTGGCGATCACCTTCACCACGTTTCACAGGAAAAGCTCCCAGTAAGCGTACTAACCAGGCAATCTTACTGTTAAAATACTCTTCCTTGGCCATATAGACGACTTTACGCCGGAAGTGGAGAGGTACCAAAGGGATATCGGTCCACGAAAGATGATTCGACGCCAGGATGACGCCGCCCTCAGACGGCACATTATAGCGCCCAATCAGGCGTATACGTGTAATCAGGTGGAAAACGAAAATCGCGAACCAACGTATGGCATGGTAGAGGATAGGCGGCGTAATATAGGGTTCGTAGAGATTCTTGCTGGCCGTGGCCGTTTTCGTAGCTTTTACCGACTGCGCCTGCTTATCCGACGATGTGCTAGTTTCCTGTTCCTGTTTCATGTTCCATACTCTCCAGATGGTGATAAATAATTTCCAGTACTTGTTGGACACTCAGTGAATCGGTGTTAATAACCACAGCGTCTTCTACCTGGCGCAGATTATTGCGATCAATATAGTCACGTCGTTGGATATCTTGCAAGACATTTTCCATGGAAGGGAGGTCGGGACTTTCCGGACCCAGGCGCTCCATCAGCTCCGCAAAGCGACGACGCGCACGTTCTTCAAGGCTGGCAGTAAGATAAATTTTGAGCTCGGCATCGGGTAGCACAACCGAACCTATATCACGTCCGACCATTACAATGCCATCGCGTTGAGCCATGGCACGTTGTTGGGCAATGATGATCGCGCGTACCTCCTTATGCGCGGAGGAGGTCGAAACGGCCTGAGTGACGGCTGCGCTACGAATAGCCCAGGTAACATCGCGGTCATGCACCTTGACGGTATACTGACGACCATCGTCGACGAGCGGACGACCGATAACTATCTCCGCGCGCTGGGCCAGTTGCGCCAGGGCAGGACCATCGTTAATATCTATGCCGCTTTCAAGGGCCAGCCAGGCCAATGCGCGGTACATGGCGCCAGTGTCTATATAGAGATATCCTAAGTGCCTGGCTAATTGCTCGCCTATGGTACTTTTGCCTGATCCCGCGGGTCCATCAATAGCGATACGCCGTGGCCGTTGCATGCATCCTCCGTGTTTGAATGGGATTCGATACTTTCAAGGATTATACCACAACAGTGTTTTGACCTCTTCGTCCGTGAGATATCTCCACTTACCTACCGGCACGTCCCCCAACGTCATGGGGCCGATACCCACGCGCACCAGTTGCAGGACTTGATAACCGACAGCGGCCAGCATCCGCCGCACCTGGCGTTTGCGTCCCTCGTGAATGGTCAGGGCCAGCCAACAATTTGTCCCGGCATGTCTCAGAATGCTCACCTGCGCGGGTGCCGAAGTATGCTTGCGCCCATCATCTTCGTTAAATATCACACCCTCGCGTAGGGCGATCAAAGCGACCTCGTCCGGACATCCCCGTACTAATACCTGGTAGTGCTTTTCGGTCAAGTAACGGGGATGCGAGAGGTGGAGCGCGAAGTCGCCATCATTGGTCAGCAAGAGCAGGCCACTGGTATCGATATCCAGGCGGCCGACAGGATAGACACGCAGACGGCGTAACTCAGATGGCAAGAGATCAAGCACGGTAGAGCGGCCCTGCGGATCATACGCGGTGCTAACATAGCCGATAGGCTTGTGCAGCAGAAGGTAAACCTGCCTGCTGCTGGCAGCCACAGGCTTGCCATCGACGCTCACGCTGTCATGTTGGGGATCGATACGCGTACCCTGGCTGGTTACTACCACGCCATTCACCCGCACACGCCCGGCGGCAATCAACTCTTCGGCATGGCGACGTGAAGCGATACCAGCATGCGCCAGGAAACGGGCCAGGCGTTCACCTTCCGGTTGTTGAGTCATAACAGCCTTTTTCCTACTATACACATATCACATCGCTTCTCCTGGCATGTCTGCTGGTAAATATAGTGCAGACCCTGCTGCTGGCAAGCACCCCTGGGCGCAGCCGCCAGTCGCAGTTGCTGGCACATGGCACGAGTGATGCGGTTTGAACTGAGGCCTGGATGCCGGGTATAGAGCAGTTGAGCCTGCGCGGCCAGGCGGCTATCGTCCTCTATCAAGGCAACGGCCAGGGCAAAAGGTAAGACAATGTTACAAATAAGGATATCGGCCCGTGCGGTACCGAGCCCAGAGAAAATGGCGCGCAAGGCTTGAATTGGTCCATCAGGGACAGGGGTGCTAGAGGTTTGAAACATGGCTTCACGTAGGGTTTCCCAGGCGCTGGCCTGGCGCCATTGTTCGATCAGCCGGTGCAAGATAGACAGGCGGTTGGCATCAAGAGGAGAGGGATCGGCACCGCGTCCAAGGGGTTCAGGGACGCCGGTGGTAAGACCAAGCTGGTACTGACCGGTGGCGCGGAAGAAGGCGCGATCTCGTCCGTAGCCCAGACCTTCAGCGAGAGCGATGAGCAGACAGACATCGTAACTACTGAAGTTGGAGTGGGTTGTGCTTTGATGCAGGCTCTCGACAAAATTATGGGCTTTTTGTTCAAAACGCAGCAGACCGGCTTGCCCCAACAGGTGGGCCTGCTCTTCGTCGCCCAGATAGGGTATAACCGTATGGCAGGGCCACGCTGAAACCACACGGCGTAAACTTGATGCAGGAGGCAAATCATAAAGCGAGCACATGGGGATCTGCATACCATCCTGGCGCGTAATGGGGGAAGTATTATCACACGTGAGCACTACGTGCAACATCACGTTATTGTAGCGTGCATCCCTATGATGCTGGTGAGCACACCAGTCGCTGGCGCGTATGTGCAGCTCGACATCGCCGAGAGACTGCGTTTCCTGCCGGGAGAAAAGCACAATGGCATCATGTATATCCGGCCCGGCAGAGCTGCCTGGTCGGCCGGTAAAAAGCAGTTGACAGGTCTCACCATCGCTCAAAGGCAAGTGCACGCCAACCGGTAGAGCATACCAACGGCGTGCAAGCTCATGCTCGTAGATATGTGCAGATAGCGGACTCTCGCGCACACAAGTTGTTCTCACTCCAGCTCCTGGGGATGGATAACGGGTATCTTCTGAGTAATATCTGACTCACCATTGGCCATGCCTGGTTCAGACCCGTTATCCAGTGGCCTGGTTGTGGACTTGCACTCCTCAACCGGTGTTTCAGCGAGATCTTCCGCGGCAAAGGCCATGCCTTCAGCAACCTCGGCCTCGGCCTCGGCATTCATAGCGGCGTTGCGTGCCTGTTCCTCAGTAGCCTCGGCATCCGCGAGAATGGCATGAGCACGCGTGGCATTGCGCTCGACTTCTTGAAGATAGATCTCCGCGTCTTCACCTACGATGGCACCACTCGCGATAGCAGCTCGCACCTCTTCCAAAACCTGGTCAGCCTGCATGGCTTGATAGCGTGCTTCCTGGGTACGAGCACTACTCGCCTCAGCAAGCGCTTCGGCTTCGGCAGCAGCAGCGGCGGCCACGTCAGCAATCATCATAGCTGCAACCGCTGAAACTACCTCTTCCTCCTCCTGAATCTCATCTATACTCTCCTCGTGTACTGCTGCAGCCGCTAATTGTTGCTCATCTTGTTCTTGTAGAGCAGGTGAGGTTGGCTCGGCAGTGGATGGCGACGCGACTTCAGTATCTACTCGCGTAGGGATATCAGCCTGCGTAAGCGCGGAAGCAGGCTGTTCCGTTTCTGTTTCCCGGAATGATGGGGGCTCAGTTGGAGGTAACTCACCACCCTGGGTATACAGCGAATTCTCTTGCTGTTCCGTCAGCATGGCTGGAGAGAGATCAATGTCGAAGGAGATTTGTTCCTTTTGCTGGGCCTCCTGAGCACGCCGCTCGGCTTCTTGCGCAGCTCGCTCAGCCTCCTGAGCCTGGGCTTTGGCTTTCTCTGCTTCAGACTCGGTCTCAATGAGTTCCCGCATTAAGTGGCGCCCCGAACTCATTTGCTCCAGGCGATTGGCAACCTCTAAAGCTCGCTCCATGGCTGCACGTGCCGCCCGCTCAGTAGTTTCAGCAACCGCACGAGCTATCCTGGCGAGTCCACTTACATCGGTAGAAGCAGACAATGCCTGGGCAGCCTCATCTGTGGTCGTCTCTTCATTGGTAGCAGGCTCTTCAGCAGATGTTTCTGGCGTTATAGTAGTTTGCTCTGCTTCTGGAGTTGTGGTAGCATGCTCTGCTTCTGGCGCAACTTGCCATGACTGGTTAAGCAGCTTCGCCAACTGCTCATGGACGAGTATCAGCCGCCCTTCCAAACGCTGGACGCGTGCCTGGCGCTTCTTTACACGATTTTCGGCGCGCTTGAGACGCTCCTGCGCTTTAGCATAAGCAGCCTGAGCCTCTTGTAAACGCTCCTGGATACGCCGTTCACGCTTGTGCAGTTTTTTCTCAAGTTCCATAGCTTGCTGCTGAGGACTTGGCATGTGTTCAGCCATAGATGATATCCTCCACCATAAAGATTAAGGTATTACTTTTTACCTTTTGCCTTTTTGACTTTCGTACGTCCTTGGTTAGCGTTGGTAACCGCCGTAGTTAACACCGGTAAAGTTGGTGTGGCACCATCGGACAATAGATCTCCTCTCTGCCGGTTGCGCAATATTTCGCCAAAGTGCGAGCGATGGTATAGCATCTCGGTGCGCCGTGAGAAGAGCGAACGCTTGACAATGCGCAGATCTCGCTCAATCTCCACCTCCAGGAAGCCATTATCTTTTTTACCAGAGGTATCAAGTAATGATCCCGCGTTACAGCACAGCAGGCGATGTCCACCGTCGGACAAATCCCAGACATGGCTGCGGTGAATATGGCCACAACAGAGTAAATCAACGTTCAGTTCGATCAATGTTTGTAGAATATCTGCCGCACGAGGAACAACATCACCGGGCCTGAGCCTCTTCGTGGGCACAGGTAAAAAACTATGGTGAGCGCAGAAGATACGAAACTCCCCTTGTGGACCTTTGTTAAAATGCTGGACCATCATATCAAGCTGGCGTGGTGTAATATCCGGTTCGCTGTTGAGACCAACCGCGGCGACACCATGCTCACGATAGAAAAACTCCGTGGTCTCAAAATGATCAAAGAATTTACCCTGTCGCCCTCGATTGACACCTTCGAGACTATCAATTTCATCGAGCAAAGTTATCGGCTCTGGATGAGTCAGCAGGAAATATTCCAAATCGCTACGTTCGGCTGGTGCTGGCACGATTGTTCGGGCCTGATCGCGGTTGCCGGGGATGACCAGCACCGGACAAAAATCCAGGGAATCAATAAAACGTTTAACACGCTGAAACTGTTCATCAAGGCCATCGTTGGTGAGATCACCGGTAATCAAGATAAGATCAGGCCGCAGCGTCTCAAACTGCCGTCCTGCTTCTTTCAGCAGTGTCCAGGTTTCAGGTGATTCTTTATAATGAAGGTCGGAAACATGTAAAATTTTCACCAGGGCAGTCCCTCCGAGTCAATCGTGTGCCAATAAGCCTGAAACGACTATTATGACATTCTTCTATCATATTCTTCTCACCAGGCATTATTGCGGTTCACATTAATTGCTTTTTACCATACAGTCTTTTTAGATGTTCAACAAGAGGCGCATTACAGCACGGCGCAACATAGCCTGGACCTGGTCAATAGGTTGACTACCTTCAATAACCGTAAAACCAAAAGTTTTTTGCATTTGTTGGTATTCAGCATACACCTTCATCTCGAAATCGTAGAAACTTTCCAATGCCTCACCTGCTAAAGCAGGTATCGGCGAAACAAGGGTCACTGCGGCCCTCTCTGGCTTGCGGCTTTTTTTAGCATCTTTCGTTTCCTTCCTGGCCTTGCCCTGTTTGCCAGCGGGCATATCTTTATGCAATGTTTGTAGGCGCTGCTGCTGGAGAGCTACCCGGCGTATTACGGCCTCTGCCGGACTAATATGCAGGTAGAAAACGATATCAGGCTGGACAGAGTAACGATACACATTTTGCACCCAGGCAGGATCCAGACCACGCGCGGAGTCACGCGCAAAGGCTGTATAGGTATAGCGGTCAGCGAGAACGATTTCGCCACGGTCCAGGGCTGGTTTGATGACACGCTGGGTACGATCAAAATGATCGGCGGAATAGAGCAGGCTGTAGGTCAGAGGCCGTAGCATTGGACCATTACGCGCACGTACCAGGATATCAGAGATAAGCGGCGAGGTACGCCACGCAGTTGTCGTGACGCGATAGCGTTGGGCAAGCAGCCAATCACGAAGGAGTTGTACCTGCGTTGTACGCCCTGAAAGATCAATGCCCTCCAACACAATTAAACGCGGTTGCTTAGAAGCGATCTTTGGTGACAACCCTGCTTCACTCTGCCCTGTCTGATACTGCTTCTCCGCCATGATTACCCCCAGTAGTAATTATTATTCATTGGGTAGCACTTTTTCAACTGCTTCGCGCAGCAAACGCTGCTGCTGTTTGACTGACAGCATTGCATCAAGTCGCAACAGTTCATATGGCGCGGTGTCAATCATATGCTCGTAAGCATGCAAGATACGCTGCTGAAAAGCGCGAAAGCTATCGATTGGATTGTGGCTCAAGCCCAAATCCATACCAGCCTGGTAATATTTCAAACGCGTATGATGGCTCAGGGTGCGTTCTAGCGATTGATCCGCGTCGATTTGAAAATAGATACCCAGGTCTGGACGAGCAGCAAAACGATACACGTCCTCGATCCAGGCGCGATCAACGCCACGAGCAAGGTCCCGCGCTACAGCCGTATAGACATAGCGATCCGCGAGCACAACCGCTCCCCGCTGGAGAGCTGGCAAAATATCGCGTTCATAGATTTCGGCGAAGTCGGCAGCATGCAAGATGCTCAAAAGCATAGGGTCCATCGACCCTTGTTTTTTACCCGCTTTCAATGCTCGTTTGATGAGTTTGGAGGCTGTCAATTCGGTACTTAAGACCTCATAGCCTTCCGCTTGCAGCCAGAACTGGAGTAGATGCAGTTGTGTGCTCTTTCCAGAACCATCCAGGCCCTCGGCCGCAATCAAGCGGCCTGGGTAAGTATGTGGGATCAAAAATGAGGAGCCATACGCTTGTGTATTCATCTCAGCCGACATAGATTTAACTCCTCTCACTATAGAGGATACCTCATTTAAATGGAGAATTGCAACCATGTTGAAGATTTTAGGATGAGGGTCATATTTTTGGGTGAGGATGGTCGACCATAGCTCGACCATCCTCACCCAAAAATATGACCCTCATTTAACCTTATGACCTGCGTCTGATGCTGTTATTGAGGGCGTAGGGCCAGCGCCAGACCAGCAAGATGCCTGTGTTAAAGACCAGGGTTATGATAGCGAAGGTGAGAGGTGGAATGCCGTGATCGACGAAAATCCCACGCAGGGCCATAGCAACAGGCCAGGAAAGCAGCCAGGCAAGAGCGGTGCGCTTCGCCATTTTGCGCGGATCGGCAGCGAGGTCGCGGCGGAACGCACCCACGAAAGGGGCGATAATAAACCAGGCAGCCGCAAAGGGCAAAGCAGTCAAAGTTATCTGGGGGATGGCGGCCAGGCCGGATGCTTCACCGTGGCTGCCTCGTCCAATCGCAGCAAAGACGAGAAAAGCGATAGCGTCTCCCAATACGAGTACCGCGATGCGCTGCTTATCTGGCATCTCTGCCGGTGTTTTAGGTGCGCCTGATCTTGTGACAGGCGTATTTTTCGTTTTTTCAGTGGTAGCCATGGGCATGTTCCCTTCACTAGTACTTCGGCGTTGGATTGTCGTTAATCGTCGTAGCGTTGTTGTGCTGCTCACGCACAAGTTCTTCAACCGCGGCCAGTTCCGTGCGAACACCGCGAATACGCAACATGACTATCGCCATGTAGATTAACAAGCCAAGCCAGACGATGGCATAGGCGGCGATAAGATAATTTATTCCTTGCATAGCTATAGTATCCTCTTCTATTCCAGGCTGGCACGCAAGCGTTGGGCCAGCATTTGCGTTTTTTCTAATTGATACAGTTGCACCATCAGAAAGCAGTAAAGCAACGTGAAGGTTACCAATGAGACCATTAATATCCCCACGACCTCGGGCGGCAAAGCACCCGGCGTGCCAACTTCAGGCTGGGGATGCAGGGTACGCCACCAGTTTACGGACTCATAAATGATGGGCACGTCGATAAAGCCAATAATACCGAGAACGGCAGCAGAGCGGGCGCTCGCGTGGGTACGACCCATATAGCTGCGCAGCATCATGTAACCGATGTAGATAAACCAGAGAATCAAGGTAGTCGTCAGACGCGCATCCCAGGTCCACCATGTCCCCCAGGTTGTGCGACCCCAGATAGAACCGGTGACCAGAGCCAGGGTAATAAAAACGGTTCCGATCTCAGCGGAGGCACGCGCTAGCCAGTCCCAGCGCTCATCTTTCTTCCACAGGTAGGCAATGCTGGCCGCTGCAAGCACCCCAAAGGCAAGCATTCCGATCCACGAGACCGGCACATGGAAATAGAAAATACGTTGCGGCAAACCTTCGACGGCATCAGTTGGCGCAACCAGAAAGATCAGTCCAATCGAGACCATCATGCCGATAGATGTCAGCGCAAGCAAGATAATAGAAACTATGGGTAAGCGCACAGTTGCTGCAGGCCCACCTTGCTGGGCAGCTTGTTCCTCTATATGTGTTTGATTATTGGCTAATGCCATATGATTGCTCCTGTTGGGTGGCAAAAGGTAGCCTGTGTCACCCTTTGGACACGATACACCCTGTCCCTACAAATTATTCTTCAACAACATATACAAACGTGAGCATAGAAACGCTCAGAAAAATTACATCAAAGGCGGCGATTAAGCCAAGCCAGGGCGGTTCGTTTGCTGTCGCTACCAGCAATGTACCGGTAGCACGCACGGAACCTATAACAACTGGTACAATCAACGGAAACACGAGAATAGGTAACAATAATTCACGTGCCTGCGTCGCGGCTGCCATGGCCGAAAAGAGCGTACCAACTGCTGCGATGCCCAGCGTTCCAAGCAAAACTATGGCCAGCAGCGGACCTACGAACAAGGGCACATCGAATAGGGCCGCAAAGATAGGCAGGGCAACAACTTCTACTACTCCGATAAATAGCATATTTCCCAGCAGTTTTGCAAGGTAGATAGCCTTGCGATCGACAGGACAGAGCAAGAGGCGATCCATTGAGCCTTTTTCGCGTTCGGCGGCAATCGTGCGCCCCAGTCCGAGGATACTCGCAAAAACAAAGGCCACCCACAGCGCGCCAGGTGCAACGGCGGCTTTATTGTCTACGCGCAAGTCAAAAGCAAAGTTAAAGATGACCAGCACCAGAAGAGCGAATAAGCCCATACCGGTCCACATCTGTTTGCTGCGTAGCTCATAGCGCACATCTTTCCAGAGGATGGCGATTACTTGTTCAAGAAAAATCATACTCTTCCCTATGGAGCCGTGGCTTCTTGATAGGTTCGTTGAATGGCCTCCCGTTCCAACGTTCCAGTTTTCTGCTGAAAGGTGATGCGACCACCTTTTAATAGTATAATACTACTACTCAACTCAAGGGCGCGTTCGAGTTGATGAGTGGTGAAAAGGACGGTTCCCCCCTGAGCCATATGCTCAGTTAAAAGGGCCGTTACCAGTCCTTGCCCCTCCTGATCAAGGCCGGTATCCGGCTCATCAAGCAAAAGGAGTTGAGGCGCGTGCAGCAAGGCCCGCGCCCAGGATAGGCGCTGTACCTGGCCGCGTGAGAGGACGCTTACCCGTTCTCCAGCCTTTTTCTCCAGGCCCACTTTGCGCAAAAGGCTATTGGCACGCTCCTCTATCCGCTTCACAGCATACATCTTGCCAAAGAAGCGCAGGTTTTCCAGGGCAGTTAGTTCATCATAGAGATACGGTTGGTGAGCAACAAAGCCGACGCTTGAACGTATCTGTTGAGCATCGCGTACGATATCCAGGCCACCGATAGATACGCTGCCCGCGCTGGGTTTAGTCAGGCCAACCAGGATGCGCAAGAGCGTTGTTTTCCCTGCACCATTCGCTCCCATCAAAGCCAGGCACTCGCCTCTCTCCAGGGTGAGATCAATGCCTCGCAGGATAGGTTTGAGACCAAAACTTTTTTTGAGTCCACGGACAGCCAGGAAAGTCACGATGTCACCTTTTCGCTCAACAGGGCGCGGAAACGGGCCTTGGTTTTCGCACGACGTTCCTGGTACACAGATTTACTCATTTTGCCAGCCTCAAAGGCTTTATCAAGATCCAGCAATTCCTGTAAAAGCGCCTGTTCTTTGTCCGCATCCGGCTTTGTTGCCGCACCGGCAACTTTAGATGATCGCTGTGAAGAAGCCGGTGCCTGTACTGGCTGCTTCTGAGCTGAGCGTTTCTTTTTAGCGGGCACAGAACGACGCAAGGAGCGATAAATCAATCCTGTCACCAGTAGAATAATAGCCATGGCCAGTAAAATACCAATCACCAGCCAGGGGTTGCCGGCATCAGGCGTTGATGTCGCGGGACTGGAAACAGGATTGATGACGGGCAAGCCATCAAGCTGCACATGTGTCTCCTGGTCAGCCTGCAAGGCAGAAGCCTGGAAGAGGTTAAAGGTCGACTGCTGACTGGTCACCGGACCCTTAGCTACCAGTATACTCGAACTACCATGAATTTCTGGCGGCAGCAGCAGTGTCAGTTCCACCGTCGGATAGACGACCTTGTAATCAAAATCATAGGAAGAGTTCGTATAATAGGGCATATCAAAAGTGAAAGCAAACTGCGAATCACCGGGAGGGATGGCAGCATCGGAGGCAACACCGCTGTTTACTTCAATAGCCTTATAGCCATCGAAGCCAGTGCCCAATGAGACATTGGTCGCAGTATGGGGCAATGAGAAGCGCAGAGCATTGGGTTTACCATGACTGGCATCCAGGGAACCAACATAGGTGTGCGTGTCCAGATTTCTAAAGATATACAGCTCAGAGACGGCGATGCTGCCCTTCTGGGCATCCGGTTTATGCAGGAGAATGGTAGCACGCACAACCGCGATATTGGCGGTGCTTTTCGTTGCATCGTAGACCGTCAGATTGAGCTGCTGCACTGGTTTGGTATCAAGAGTGACGATAGCAGAACTATATTGCACACCCTGATAGCGGATATAGAGAGCGTAGCTGATAGGTTTATCCGTGGCCAGGTTGGGAAACACATACGAACCATGAGCATCGGTTGTCACACTCAGCAGGTCTTTAGCAGTATTACCCTGGGCCATTTGTAAAGTCACACTCTGCCCGGCAATGGGCGCGTTCTTGTGAGTGCCGTTTAATAGTTGACCAAAGATACGACCTGTACTGGCTGCGTGGGCGGATGATACGGGAAAGCCAAAGCACACGAGGGCAAGCATAACCATGGCTAGAACCCCGATTATGCTTGCCCTCGTGTACCTGGTTTTACTGCTATGCTTAGTTCGAATTGTCATGCGCCTCTCTCATCTGCCGCAGCTGCGCTTCAATCGCTTCGTCAAGTTCTTGCTCATGCTCATAGCGTGACTTCAATGCCACGAGAGCGCGTCGCACATATCTTTCTCTGAGTGTGCGATAGTCAGCCTCGGAAATATTACCAAGTTGATAATCAAGCTCAATTTCGCGCAAGGCGCTGCGTGCAGCCTGTTCACGATCTGTTTGGGCGCGCACGGTAGTATCCATTTCTTGCGACTCGTCCTCAGTAGAGTTTACATGTGCGGGACTTTTTGCGCGCGTGAGTGAGACATCTTGCGCACGTACCGCATCGCCCGCCTGCGCAGATCCCGCAGGTGTACGGCGATAAAACGGATAGAGAACAAAGCCAAGAGCCAGCACGCCCAGGATGATGGTTATAAGGATAGGCAGAAATTGCATCAACGTGCCTCCATTCTGCTCTGCCGTGCAAAGATAGGATCATCAGCTGCGAGTTCTCGCTCAAGTTGGGCGCGATAGGGTGCCAGGTCAGCTTCGTCTACATTCGCCAGTTCGACATCATCAGGAGTAGCGCCGGTAGGTGTCACCATACGCCATTCACGTAAGACGAAACCGAGCAGGAATACACCACCGAGCACCAGAGCAATAGGCACAAGCCAGGCTAAGAGCGAAAAACCTTGCCAGGGTGGAGACCACACAATCTGATCACCGTAGCTGGCCCGAAAATATTGAATGACCTCTTGTTCCGACTTCCCTGCCTGTAGCTGCTGGCGAATGACGCCGCGCATCTGCTGGGCCAACTGCGATTGGGAGTCAGCAACCGACTCACCCTGGCAGACGGGGCACTTCAACTGGGCACCGACAGCCTGAACACGTTGATCCAGCGTCTGCTGCGGTGGATGTTGCAGCAGAACATATGACCATACAGCAGCAAGCATCGCCACCACAGCCAGGGCGATAAAGAGTGAACGCCTGCGCCTCATACGACAACCTCCTCGTCATCATGACCATTCGAAACTCGACCAGCGGAAGACGGTCGACTGGAACCAGGACTGGGACTGGATGCAGGAGATGCGGCCGTAACTGCCTTGCGCCGTTTGGCAGGGACACCCGTCTTACCATTGGATTGATCCTGCACCTTGCTTACAGTCTGACCACGTTTCGCGGCCGGGGTAGCCAGCGCTGCGACTGGAGAGACACTATCCACCACACTTTGCTTACGGCGAGCAGGCCACCAGCAAATGACGCCGCCAATGAGCATCAATACGCCGCCATACCAGACAAGCGAGGTCAACGGATTGATAAAGACGCGTATAGTTGCTTGAGAACTGCCATTCCAGTCGGCCAGAAAGACATAGACATCGGTCAAGCCAAAGGTCGAGATGGAGATCAGGCTGGCTGGCTGATTCCCAAAGTTCTGGTAGAAGGTGCGCCCGGGATAGATATAGCCCTTTAACTGACCATCCTGATAGATTTGCATGATAGACTTAACCGTGTCGGTACCAGGGTATGTTTCTTCGTAATTGCCAAAGTAGAGCAGCCTGTAGCCAGCAATATTCATTGCCTGTCCGGATTTGAGCGTAGCATCCTGCTGTACCTGGAAGAAATGCGATCCAATCACACCCACGGCTAACAGCACCAGACCAAGGTGCACGAGATAACCACCATAGCGCTGGCGATAGCGGTTGATGAGCATATACAGAGCTACGGGATAGGACTCACCATGACTGTGGCGCACGCGCATACCACGCCAGAGCTCGTAGAGAATAGCGCCCGCAGTAAATGAGCAGACGGCAAAGCCGACGTTGGCCCAGATATCGCGGATACCCGCCAGGGGCAGGATGGCAGCACAGGCAGCGGCAGCGATAGCCGGAACGCCCAGGTTACGCCACAATGCCCGCGTAGAAGTGCGCCGCCAGGCTAATAAAGGCCCGAGGCCCATGGCAAGGATAAGTAAAACGAAGAGTGGACCGTTGACCGCATTGTAAAATGGCGGTCCAACCGTCATTGTCTGCTTACCTACAGCTTCCGAAATGAGTGGGAAAATCGTTCCCCACAGCGTAGCGAAGGCGATACCGACCAGCAAGAGGTTATTGAGCAAGAAGATGCCTTCGCGCGAAATTACCGAGTCAAATTCCTGTTCGGGCCGCAGTTTGGGCAAGCGGAAAATGAAGAGTGCCGTGCTAAAGACAATGATCAGGACGAGAAAGGCCAGGAAATAGGAACCAATGTCTGAATAGGCAAAGGAGTGGACCGAGCTAATGATACCGCTGCGCACCTCAAAGGTGCCAAAGATTGAAAGGACGAACGAGGTCACGACAAGGACCAGGTTCCACACCTTGAGCATACCGCGCCGTTCCTGAACCATGGTTGAATGGAGAAAAGCGGTCGCGGTCAACCAGGGTAAGAGAGCTGCATTCTCTACGGGGTCCCAGCCCCAGTAGCCACCCCAGCCCAGGACGTGATAGGCCCACCACATACCTAAAATCAAGCCAAGTGTCTGGATGGTCCAGGAAGCCAGGGTCCAGCGGCGAATTGAGCGCAACCAGTCGCTATCCAATTTGCCTGTAATCATCGCGGCAACAGCGAAGGCAAAGGGCAACGAGAAGCTCATGTAGCCCATTAGAAGCATGGGAGGATGGACCAGCATACCCGGGTCCATCAGGAGCGGGTTCAAGCCATTACCATCCGCCGGAGCCACGGGCAAACGCACAAAAGGATTAGAGACGGTCGAGAGTACGATTAGTAAGAAGGTCTGAATGCCCATCAGGGTCGCATAGATATAAGGTACAAGCGCAGCAGGGGCACGCCTGGCTGTCAAGGCAAAGATGGCGGAGAAGACCGAGAGCATCAAGGCCCAGTAAAGCAGCGAGCCCTCCTGCCCACCATAAAAGGCAGCGGTGGTGAAATACCAGGGCATAGCCAGGTTGGAATGTTGCGCTACATAGCTAACGCCAAAGTCGTGGGTAAGGAACGAGGCCACCAGGGATAGTGAAGCCAGGATCAAGAAAAAGGCAACAACCAGTACTCCTCTTTGCGCACTGCTAACGAGCAAGGGTTTACTACGTACGGCGCCTATGACGGCTACAACACCTGTGAAGATGGCAAAGCCCAGGCCAAGCATGAGGGCAATGATGCCTAAATCAGAAAAATGCACGACAGTTCCTTTTCACGGCGTAGGGGTAGCGGATTGAAATTTGGATGGGCACTTGGCAAGCAGCGTTTGAGCCTGGAAAGGTCCATGACCACTATAGTGACCCTCTACGACGACTTGAATACCTGGACGAAAGATGTCCGGAACGACACCGGTATAGGTGACAGGAAGCGCTTGCCCTCCTCCATCGGCAATAGCAAAGGTGATAAGCTGCTTCTGGTCGTCACGAACAACCGAGCCAGCCTGTACCGTCCCCGCCACACGGACCGATTGAGCGGTACAGGTAGTACAACTCCTCAATTCGTTCACAGTCATATAGTAGACGGCGTTCGCCTGTGTATTCGCAGAAATAAGATAGATCACGGCCGCTAAAATAGCGATACCGCCCAGAATGAAACTGAGAGGGAAGCGTTTGCGACGGCGCACCAGCTTGTTCTCGTCAGTATTCTCTGTAATTGGCACTGTCAAAGCAGGCTGCACAATACAATCTCCGAATTCATTAGTGGGGTGCTATTGCTGCCTCAAATAAGCCATTGAGGAGCGCCCCCAGGATAAATACGATAATACCCAGGGCTAGCATTAGTTGCGGCGCCGCCTTAGAGAGGCGCGTCGAACGCTTTGCCAGCCGCCGTACATTACTCTGCCCGATATACATGGCTAAGACAAACATACTGATGGCGATAGCAATTTTTAGCCCCAACACAACCAGGTAGGGCCAGCCAAGCATGGTCTGTGTCAGCCGGTCAAACATAAGATATGCTCCGCTCAGGAGCAGGACCCCAATACAGATATTTACCATGCGCCTGAACAGGGCAGCGATCTGCGCTGCCGCGGCGGGTGCAAGGCCACCACTGCGCAGCGCCGGTACGATAGCCACCATATATAGGATACTGCCACCTACCCAGGCCGCAGCGGCAATGATGTGAGCCGCGCGAACAATCAGGCGAATTTCTAACATATTATTTCAATGTGCGCTTCTTATTAATGTAAGCCTCTTACAGTATAGTTTGCAAATATTTTTGCAGTTCTTGCGCAGTTATCTCACGAGGTATGCTATGGACGACTACCCCTTGACGATTGATGAAAAAAGTTGTCGGTGTGTAGGTAACGCCGAAGTGAATAGCAGTCGCACCACCTGAGTCGAGTACATTCGGATAGGTAACGCCATATTTCTGCATAAAATTCAGGCCATCACTCTGAACGTCCTGAAAATCGACGCCAAGGAAAACGACGCCTTTAGATTGCGCATGCTGCCATGCAGCCTGCAACATTGGTGTCTCTTCCTGGCAAGGTACACAAGTTGATGCCCAGAAATTGAGAACTACCGGCTTACCTCTAAAACTCGCCAGTTCAATAGGCGGCCGTTGAGTGCTGCTGAGCGCTGCCAGGGTGAAATCTGGAGCAGGATGTCCCTGCAAAGGACCAGGAGCAGTACCATTGCTCGAACTTGCCAGGTTTGGAGCAGGTGTTAGCAACTGCGTCCAGAGTAAGACCAGCAAACCAACATTCAGCAAGCTGACTCCAGCAAATATAATGATGCTGCGCTTACGAGAGCGTTTGCGTCCGGGTGCAGGAAGTATCTTTTCAGCAGGTAAATTGTCGTCAAGGATTGTGTCTTTATTTTCCATAAATTACCGCCATTATACAACATGATAGATAATGCCAGACTGATTATGGGACTTCAGCCTGATAGGAGGCTTGCAGTTAAAAAGGCCAACCTTACAAGGGCCTAAATGTTCAAGAGAAATATGTCTCGAACGTGTCTCAAAATGAGACATGTTGTTTTGGCATCATAGTTTTTGGGAAGGAAGGACAATTTGTGAAATTCATGTTTGATTGTGATGAAGGCCCTCGCAGAGGGCCTTCATCACAATCAAACATCTTTATAGGCGAACAAAAACGCTTATTGACGTAGAGTGACTTTGCTGCCTGAGAAGAGTTCGATCATGCCTTTGTTAAAGGCGGGCAGATCTTGCGGGCTGCGGCTGCTGACCCAGGTGCCATCACGCACCAATTCCTGGTCAACCCATTTGCCACCGGCATTGCGGATATCATCCTGAACGGTGTAGTAGCTCGTCAAGGTTTTGCCTTTGATCAGTCCAGCAGAGACCAGCAGCCACGGGCCATGGCAGATGACCGCAATGGGCTTACCTTTACTATCAATCTGGCGCACAAATTCCTGGGCTTTTGGTTCCATGCGCAGGGCATCAGCATTAATGACACCACCAGGCAACAGAACAGCATCAAAATCATTGGGATTGGCCTGATCCAGTGTCATATCTACCGGAAAGGTGTCAGCCTTTACATCGTGATTCACCCCCTGAACCTGTCCAGGCTTAGGAGAGATGATTTTCGTGGATGCACCTGCCTGATCGAGAGCTTTTTTGGGCTCAGTTAATTCTACCTGCTCGAAGTCATCAGTGACGAGTATAGCCACACGTATACCGCTTAAATTATTTGCTTGCATTATGTAATCTCCTTGTTTCACGAAGTAACACAAAATTAGGAATAGTTCTACCGTCAAAACATAGGTTGAGCCTATTCCTTTGTCACACATAGGGTATACGTTTTTGCTTGCAGTAATGGTGACAGTGTTTAATTGATTGCAGTTTAAGGAACTGTTTTCGGCGACATCCCCTGGTAATCTATCACTCTCATCCCTGAATCTGTACAATTATATGGGTGCTTTTGGCTTTTGTTCCCTTCTCTCACATTCCTCTTGAAGCGCTCGACATCCGCCAAGGATATTGCCTCAAGAATTCCTCTGCTTGCTGTTCAGCATGTTCACGTTCACAGGCATAAAACGTGAACAAGGTATCGGCCTCTTGGCCCCCTGACGATGTGGGTAATCCATACACATAACGATGCTCATGACGTTTTCATGGCGCTTCCTCCTTATACTAGGACTAGAGAGGACAATGGGCAGCTGGAGCAATGAGACAGCTCTGGCTCTTTCCTCATTTGTCGCTTGCTCGCATACCATCGAGTACAAGCCTCCCGACTTAGAAGGGATCCTGATATATGTGCGGTATCGCGGGATGGGTCGATTGGGAAGAAGATCTCACCCATCATTATTCAACAATAGAACGTATGGCTGATACGCTCTGTCGCCGAGGGCCTGATGCGCAAGGATGCTGGATATCCCCTCGTTCTGCGTTGGTGCATCGCCGCCTTATTGTGATTGACCCAGAGGGCGGAAAGCAGCCAATGATCTACCAGGAAAACGGTTATACCTATGCTCTCACCTATAATGGGGAAATTTATAACTTCCGAGAATTGCGCCGCGAACTTGAACGTCAAGGACATGCATTTCGTACACAATCCGATACTGAAGTACTCTTGCATGCATATATTGAATGGGGGGAGGATTGCATACACCATTTGAACGGCATCTTCGCCTTTGGTCTATGGGATGAGCAAAAGCAACAATTGATGCTGGCACGTGACCATCTAGGTGTCAAGCCACTGTTTTACGCGCAACGCGGGAGCGCGATCCTCTTCGGTTCAGAGTTAAAAGCTCTGCTGGCTCATCCAGCCGTCAAAACGGAAATTGATGCGATAGGCCTGGCTGAAGTCTTCGGCTTCAGGCGTGCGCCCGGCTCGGGCGTATTCCGTGATGTACATGAACTCCGTCCTGGTCATCTCGCTACGTTTACACGGGAACGAACACGAGTCACTCGTTACTGGATGCTGCGCAGCGCACCACATACCGACGACGTAGAAACCACTGCTGAAAAGATCCGAGTATTGTTAGAGGACACAGTGCACAGGCAATTGATTGCCGACATGCCTATCGTCAGCATGTTATCCGGCGGCCTGGATTCCAGTGCATTGGCATCGCTCACCGCTAGAGAGTTCAAGCGCGAGGGCAAGATACTTGATACCTACTCGGTTGATTTTGTGGACAGCGCGCAAAATTTTCACGGCAATGCACTCCGACCAAGCCTCGATACTCCCTATATAAAGCAAGTCGCAGCGTATATTGGCAGCAATC
>Ga0209647_1001097_pt1 | contig 23796 bp, 20 predicted proteins | sample GraSoi_2013_60cm_FD_185827 | JGI IMG/M metagenome (GOLD analysis project Ga0209647, IMG submission 185827) | Grasslands soil microbial communities from the Angelo Coastal Reserve, California, USA - Sample 9_17_2013_60cm (SPAdes) (version 2) | ecosystem: Environmental > Terrestrial > Soil >... | reverse complement strand
AGGGCCGGGCGCGCCTCGCCCTGGTCGCAGCTTTATCAGATATTCCTGGCTGGTCAGACCCCGCTTCGCCTGAGCCAGCCAGCACGGATTTCAAGACCCAGGAACAGAATCAGATCCCCTGGCTAAGCCATGACTTTGCCTACGCTTTCTTAGCTCGTGCGGAACTGGAAGCGCGTGCCGGTGGCAACCCCTCCTGGAATGTGGGGGTTGACTATACCAGGCAACTGGCACATTCATCCGATCGCGATGAAGTCATCGCCCTCTACCAGCAAGCCGGTCTGAATCTGACTCAGGATCTGCAGGCCCTACAGAGCGCTTCGCGCATCGTAGCTGATCCACCAGCGGTAGCGTACCTGAACAGCTACATCACCCTCAACGGGAACCTGAATATTCCTGTTCTGACGATGCACACGACTGGCGATGGACTGGAGCCCCCCGAGGAAGAGCGGGCCTATGCGAGCGTGGTTCAGTCAAGCGGCGACACCAGCTTGCTGCGCCAGGTGTTCGTCCACCGCGCCGGTCATTGTACCTTCACTCCTGCGGAGACGCTGACGGCCTTCCAAACGCTGATTCAGCGCCTGGATACGGGCAGGTGGGAAGATGCGACCAATCCCGATGTGATGAACCAGGAAGCGGCGGCACTTGGTCCCAACCTCAATGTGCTCCCAGAACCCTTCCCGACCGGGACACTCACCTCAACACCGCCAGCTTTCCTCAATTTCCAGCCGACCCTCTTCCTACGCCCATTCCCATCCAATGGCTCACAGTGAGCAATAAGGGAGGGCAGAGGGGACAACTTCCCCTCTGCCAGGCTCGGGGTTGTCGCCAGCTGAGGGAAAGCGTATGAGACCGCTGGTGAGCGCCAGGCGCTGCTTCACACTTCAGCTCCTTGATGAGGAGTGTTCCCCCCTTCATCAAGGAGTATACAAGGAACAAAAAGCCGCGTATAATGAAAGGCGAGGATCAATGGACCGCAAGTCTGAGCAGAAGACTGGCAGTGGGAGTATGCATATGCGGCTGCTTCCTACACCCGCACGGATAGGTATGCATGCAGAGCAGCTGGGCGTTGGCGGCACGCGCCTGCACGGGCGCTGGCTCCTCCTTGCCAGGATGCTCTGGCTCGCTATTTTCGCCCTCATGCTGGTGGTCTTCTGCGCAAACCTCGAGGTCGGCAACTACGGCCTGGCCATCACCATTCTGCTCATTGCCACCACCAGCATGTGGTTCGCAGTTAGCCTCGTGCTGTTCTGGCGCAAGTCCAGCGACTGGTTCATCCTGTTGTTTTCCCTGGTCCTCGTCCTCACGGGTGGACTCTTCTTTCCACCTCTTCCAATCGCGTTAGGGAACGACGGAGCCTGGTGGGCTCTCATCGATATCCTGGTGGTCCTGGCCACGGTGACGCTTAGCTTTGTGTATGCGTTTCCCGATGGGCGCTTTGTTCCCGGCTTCACGCGCTGGCTGGCCCTGGGGTGGATCGCCGTCTCACTCGTGCCCGTTCCCATCCTTGCTGCGGTTTATCACGGGAACTGGTGGTTGTCCCCGCCCTATACGCTGGTGCGCGTTGCTTTTTATTGCAGCCTGGCGCTGGCCATATTGTACCGCTACCGACGGAGGTCCACGCCAGTCCAACGCCAGCAGATCAAGTGGGTGGTCTTCGCCGCGACCATCGTCGTCGGATCGGTGAGCGTAGAAAACCTGGGGATGGGCGTGCTCCCCTCCTACTTCCCGGCGCTTGCCGTCTCACCCCAGCTCCATCACCTCGTCGCAGCACTGGCCATTAACCTCTTGTCCGTCCTCATCCCGCTCTCCATCGGGATCGCCCTGTTGCGCTACCGGCTGTGGGACATCGACATTATCATCAACCGCACGCTGGTCTATGGCGTGCTCACGCTCAGCACCATTGCCCTCTACATCCTGGTCGTGGTGGGCCTGGGCACTCTCTTGCAGGCGCGAGGCAACCTCGGCCTGGCCCTGCTGGCGACCGGCCTCGTCGCTGTGGTGTTTCAACCCCTTCGCACTCGACTGCAACGAGCCGTGAACCACCTGATGTATGGGGAGCGTGACGATCCCTACCGCGTGATCTCGCGGCTGGGACAACGCCTGGAAGCCACGCTTGCGCCCGATGCCTTGCTGCCCACCATTGTCGAGACCGTCGCCCAGGCCCTGAGGCTCCCCTATGCGGCGATTACTTTACAGCAGGGGGAGGAGGTCCTTACTGCTGCCTCCTATGGATCGGCACGAGGGGAGCTGGTTCGCTTGCCGCTGGTCTATCAACATGAAGCGATGGGGGAACTGGCGCTGGCTCCACGCGCTCCCGGCGAGCGCTTTTCGCCCGCCGACCGCACCTTGCTCGAGGATGTGGCGCGGCAGGCGGGGATTGCGGCCCATGCCGTGCGCCTGACGGCGGATCTGAAGCGCTTAACGGTCGAGCTGCAGCACGAGCGCGAGCGCCTGGTCACGGCTCGCGAGGAGGAGCGGCGCCGCCTGCGCCGCGACTTGCATGATGGCCTCGGCCCTCAGCTCGCCAGCCTCACGCTTAAACTGGAGACGGCACGCAATCGCCTGGCACACGACCCGCTGGCCCAGACGCTGCTCTCCGACCTGACCGGGCGCACACAGTCCGCCGTCGCTGACATTCGCCGCCTGGTCTACGCGCTGCGCCCGCCTGCCCTGGACGAACTAGGCCTCGTCTCTGCCCTGCATGAGTTAACCCTGCAGTCCAGTGATCAGGTCTCAATGCATCTCGACGCTCCGGAATGCCTGCCGGAGCTGCCTGCTGCGGTCGAGGTGGCCATCTACCGCATCGCCCAGGAAGCCTTGACTAACGTGGTGCGCCACGCGGCAGCCCGGCGCTGTGCTCTCCAGCTCACGCTGGAGGAGCCGACTGGCTGGCTCTCCCTCTCCATTCAGGACGATGGCTGTGGACTGCCACAGGCGAGGAACGTGGGCGTCGGCCTGATCTCGATGCGCGAGCGGGCCGAGGAACTGGGCGGGACATGCAGCGTCGAGCAGGTGCCCACCGGAGGGACATATGTCCTCGCCCGGCTGCCCTCTGCGCGATCGGAGAGCGCAGACGCGGCGTTCGTCACCCCGAACATGGTTCCCCAGAAGGAGGAGTAAGCATGGACCGCATTCGTGTGCTGATTGCCGACGACCACCCGCTTTTTCGCGAGGGTTTGCATGGCCTGTTGGATTCGTTAGCGGATACCGAGGTGGTGGGGGAAGCCACCACAGGAGCCGAGGCCATCCGTGATGCCAAGACTTTGCAGCCGGATGTGATCTTGATGGATATCAAGATGCCTGGCATCAATGGCATTGAGGCCACACGCCAGATCGTGGCGGCCAGCCCGCACATCAGCATCCTGATGGTCACGATGCTTGAAGACGACGAGTCGGTCTTTGCCGCGATGCGTGCCGGGGCGCGCGGCTACGTCCTGAAAGGGGCGAACCAGGCCGAGATGCTGCGGGCGATCCGCGCTGTCGCCAGCGGGGAGGCCATCTTCGGTCCCGGCATCGCCAGGCGTGTGCTGGGCTTCTTCGCGGCAGCCAGGCCGAGTGTGCCATCGCGGGTCTTTCCAGAACTGAGCGAGCGGGAGACCGAACTGCTGGCGCTGATTGCGCAGGGGAGAACCAATCAGGAGATCGCCGAGCATTTGGGACTCACCCTCAAAACGGTGCGTAACCATGTCTCCAACATCTTCAGCAAGCTGCAAGTGGTGGATCGGGCGCAGGCGGTCCTGCGGGCACGGGAAGCGGGATTGGGGTACGGCAAGACCGAGGGCAGACCCGGCGATTGACATGAGCCTGAGGAGTACCGGTGTTCTGCCGCTTGCCTGTCAGCCGAAAAAGCTTAGCGTACAGAAAGCAGGTTTAGATATGCTGACTCCAGAAAAGCACAAGGTGACGGAAGTGGGTTGGATGTGACAGACACGACGCCAGCAGCGACGAGACAAAAAGTAGAATGGATACGCCAGCCGGATCAGATAAGCGAAGATTTGCAGATACGTCGTGAGCAGTATGGTATCTCATATATTGCAGTGTTTGATGAGCATAGCAAGGCATTCGCGCCAGTTGTAGCTCGTCTTGCTGGAACGTAATGCTTGATGACGACAGGCCAATGCCTCACTACCATGCTGCCCGCAACACCTCCTCAATCTGTGCCGCGCCGGTGATAGGCCTGGGATTGCTCTGCACGGCACGGCTCTGGAGAGCTATTCGTGCTAATCCGGGCAGATCAGCTTCCTGTACACCAACATCCCGCAAACGCTGTGGGAGATTCATCTGACCAATAAGCTCGTATACTTTGTTTATGGCCTCTTCGGCCGCGCTCTCGGCGCTCTGGCCTGCGCGTGCAATCCCCATCGCTTCGGCGGCCTGAGCCAGCTCAGGCGCGGCCGCATGCAAGTTGAAACGCATTGCATGCGGCAAGATTATACTGTTGGCAAAGCCATGCGGTACACCCGCAGTCCCACCCAGTACGTGACAGAGCCCATGGTGCAATGCCATAGAAACATGCGCCAGCGCTGTTCCGGCCAGAAACGCTCCTGTGAGCATCTCGCTACGGGCCTCCAGGTTATCACCATATACATAGCAGCGCGGCAGTGCAGAGTAGATAGTCTGCACGCCGCGCAGAGCGGCAGCCGTGGAGAGCGGGTTGCGCGTGATCGAATACAGCGCTTCGATGCAGTGCGCCAGGGCGTTGATGCCCGTCGATGCCGTCATCTCAGGAGGGAGGTCGAGTGTGAGTTGCGGGTCGTAGATCGTGAGTTTTGGGGTGACCTTGGCATCGGTGACGGTAATTTTGCGCGCAGAGCCGTTCTCGTGGTGCGTAATACCATAGGTTGGCGTCATTTCCGAACCTGCATAGGTAGTTGGAATGGCGATAACAGCAACCAGGGGTTGCTCGGTCGGAAACGCCGCTCGTGCTGGCCGCCCGCTGCGCTTCTCTTCCACCGCCATGCTGACTGCTTTCACCATGCCGATGGGACTCCCCCCACCCAATCCAATGAGCGCGTCAATCTTGCTCTCGTACGCAATTGCCGAGACTTCAGCCACCTGGTCATCGGGTACGTGAGGCGCAACTGATTCGTATCTAGCCACCAGCCGCTCTGCCAACACATTCTCAATCGCCGCAATGTGTCCATTCCTTCGCTGCGAGCCGGTTGAGCAAAGCATCAGGCGCTGCCAGGAGAAGCGCTCAACAGCCTCACCCAGCCGCGCGACCGAGCCTGACCCAAAAATGATCTCCTGGGCATAACTGGTGTAATGAAACTCATTCATCAATGCACCTCACTTGGGTAAACAGGTATTTCAGTAAAATGTAGTGGCGAGGCTTGCCCTCGCCAGGCCTCCCGACGATCATTCCTGGGTATACATCCTACGCTATTGCCGCCATCATGCCACTCACAAAATCGATCTCATCCTGGTTCACCGTATGTCCCATGTTCGGGTACAGCCGCATCGTCACATCCGCGTCAAGCCGTCGCAACACCTCGGCAGAAAGCTGCACCCGCTTTTTCGGAATGTGAAGGTCCCGGTCGCTGCACCCCAGAAAGACAGGCGTACCTGCAAACGAGCCTGGATAGTCGCGCGGCGTGTCATCGGGTCCAATCAGCCCTCCGCTCAAGGCCACTACGCCGCCATAACGTCGCGCGTGCCGGGCTGTATACTCAAGCGCGAGACAGGCACCTTGTGAGAAGCCGAGCAGCATCGTACGCTCGGGAGGAATACCCACCTCCTCTATCCGCTGGACCACCGTGCCAAGCAAGGTCAGTGCCGACGACAGCCACGGCTCATTGCTGGATATGGGAGCGAGAAAGCTCTGCGGGTACCAGGTATTCTGCGCCGCCTGGGGAGCGAGGTAGACAAAACCTGGCTGCTTCAGTTCAAATGCCAGCTCGAGGATACTCTCCGCTGTGGCTCCTCGTCCATGTACCATCACCAGTGCTGCTCGTGCCCGCTCTAACGGCTCACCCGCGAGCAGCACTGGCTGCCCTCCGTGCGGCTCCTGCCCCAAACCATGAGAAGTCAATTGGTTCATTTGCCCTCCTCCGCAGGACGCCATTCTGGCACGGCTACCGGGCGCAGTACACGCTCAATTTTGGCACGGCTGCTCTCTAGCCACGGTGGCAATTGCAAGTGTTGACCAAGCTCGCTTATGGGTTCGTCAACCGCAAAGCCCGGACCGGCTGTCGCCAGTTCGACGATGTGTCCATCCGGGTCATTAGTGTAGATGCTCTTGAAGTAGACACGATCCAGCACCGGCGTAACTCGCAGACCAGCCCGCACGAGCTTCTCACGCCACTCCAGTTGCGACTCTTCATTTGCTACAGCAAATGCATAATGATGCGTCTGTCCGGCCCCCATACGCATACGGCCGTCCCTGGAAGGTTTGCGCTCAAAGTACGTGATCAGAGTACCCGGTCGTCCGTCACCAACTCCCCAGTACCAGTGAGCCGAGGTCGGGTCGTCAAAATTCGAGGTCATCTTCACGCGCCGCAGCCCCAAAAGGTCGCCAAAAAAGGCCTGCGTGCGTTCGATATCCGAGGAAATCGCCGTGATGTGATGCATCCCCTGCTCCAATGCCATTTCGCCAGTAATCTCCGGCACCGGCTCCGGCCACGTCTCGGCCTGAATGCGTGCCGTGTCGCGGTTGTTGATGAGCATCTCTGCCGGTGGTTCACGATATGAGGTCCCGAGCGCATCAGCAGCCTCATCGATTGTCCATCCCGGTCCCAGCGTCGCAATCTCGAGAATGGTACCGTCGGGATCATTGAAGTAGATAGACTTGAAGTAATGCCGGTCTAGCGGACCATCCACCTGCAGACCAAAATCATTCAAGCGCCGTTTCCATTTAAGCAAAGCAGCGTAATCATTCACAATCAGCGCGAAATGATGGGTGCCGCCGATGCCAGGGTATCCCTTTGGCGCACCGCGCCACTCGAAAAAGGTCACGACGGATCCAGGGCGAGCTTCCTCATTGCCGAAGTACAGGTGATAGCTTTCGGGATCATCGAAATTTACGGTCTTCTTGATAAAGCGCAAGCCCAGGACTTGCGTGTAGAAATTGATCGTTCGCTGGGCATCTGCACACACAATCGTGATGTGGTGTAGCCCGATAATGGGTCTGAGTGATGACATGGTGTCTTCTCCATAGGCAAAGTGTAACATACAACTACCAGTTCCAGTAAAGCAGGAAGTCAGCGTATTGACCGGTCAAGCTTGCGCAGCAGGTGCAGCAGTTGATTTACTTCCTGGGAAGTGAGAGCAGAGAAATGTTGCGCAACCATTTCTTCTTGCGCCGGCACCACTTGCGCATAGAGCTGCTGTCCCTCCTCCGTCAGAGAAAGAGTGTTGGTCCGCCCCTCCTGGCAGCGCTTCAGCAGCCCACGCCGTTCCAAACGATCCAGGAGCTGCGAGATGTTCCCCTTGGTCACCAGCAACCTATCTGCCAGTTCCTGCTGTGTAATCCCTTCTGCAGCTCCTACACGTGCCAGTACATCAAATTGAGCCACATTTAAATTCCAGGGCCGTAGGCGCAACTCCGAGGCACGATCGATCTTCTGAAACACACGAGCGAGCCGCATCCAGGCCATAACAGAAGGCCTACTCATTCGTTCACTACTCCTTTCTCATCTTCCTGCTCATAGTTTAGCACTAAACTTTCCAAAAAGCAAGGGGGGTGGTTTCTTAAAGTTCTCCAATATGGTATAGTGGTGCAGTAGCGTGCGCAATCTTCAAACGTGTAGATCAATGCAACATTGTCGCAATCACTTCCGATCTGAGAGGGGGCAACACATGGAAAACACTGATCAACCAAACGCAGTCGGCGTCTTTAGAGATCGTGCTAAGGCTGATCATGCCATAGACGAACTCAAGCAGGCAGGATTTAGAGAAGACCAGCTAAAGTTAGCCTTATACAGCCCGCAAAGAGCGGAAGATACCCGTTTTATCGTGACGGTCCAGGCCGGTGACAGACAGCAGGATGCTGTTGGCATCCTCTTCAGCAATGGAGCAAATAACGCCGATCTTCCTGCTGGCACGATACTTGAGCACGGCTCCATCATCGGCTCTCAGGGGGAAACCACCGATCTCATTCCCGAACAAACGGCCGGCTCCGATTTCACCGTACACAGCTTCTTTGCAGAAGAACATGTACCAGGCCATCCGGACGAGATTGAAATTATGGATAACCCAAACGCCCCTCATGGGTAAATCAAACTGCTTTCAACACGGGTATCTCGCGCCTGACATCAAACTTCAGTAACTTGTGCGCCTTGCGAATGGCCTCCTCCACCTCGGCAGGTGTATTCCCGCGTGCAAAGATAAACCCCAGGTAACTTGCGCCTTCGGGGAGTGGCACAAGTGCATAATTCAGCTTGGCGGTAATCTCGATACCGGTGATGAGAGGCACTTGCAAAGTCTCCTCCACACCATGCACACCCTTGAGAATGCCCGCTGCAGGGATAGGGATCATCATCACGCCAGCCGCATGCCCATCCCGCTCGATCGCCGTAATCTCCTCGCCGATGGCATGCCGCAAAATCAGCTCTTCCAGGCACATGCCGGAGCCAAATTCCAGGATGGTCGAGCAGAGTCCACCAATGGAACGACCGGCCATTTCAAGCATCCAGGGGCCTTGCTCGTTGACACGCAATTCCGCGTGTACAGGACCTTCTTGCAGACCAAGCGCAGCAGCGGCTGTCGCCACGCACCTGGCAATATCGTCCTGAACGCTGGCAGGCAAACGCGAGGGCGTAGTATAGATCGTCTCTTCAAAGAACGGTCCATCCAGCGGATCAGGCTTATCGAAGAGAGCCAGCACCTTTAATGTGCCATGTGTAAGCATACCTTCCAGGGCAACCTCGAAGCCCGGAATAAAGTCTTCAACAAGGATCGAGGTCTCATACTCCGAATTGCCCTCGGAAATGAGCAAGCGCTTCAGACGATTGAAAGCAGCAACGAATCCGGCAGGATCATCAGCACGGATAACCCCACGACTACCTGAAAGCCGCAGCGGCTTCAGTACGCAGGGATAGGTAACCTGCCCAGCAATCCAGACTGGATCGTCGCTCAACCCAAATGGGCGAAAGACAGGACATGGTGCGCCCCCTGCCAACATCAGTGTACGCATCAGCAGCTTATCGCGTGCCGCCTCGGCAGCTTGCGGCGAGTTGTGCGCCAGGCCCAGCGCCGCACTGGCACGAGCCGCCAGTTCCGTAGCTGAATCATCGACAGAGATGATCGCGTGGATGGGATGCTCCTGGGCAAATTCGACGATCGTTCGTAGCGAGGCTGCATGATCCATAAAGTCCAGCCCCAGCGGCACATGCCAGTACTCGCTAAGCGTTTCAGGCAGATCGATTCCCACCACGATTTCAAGATTCAGGCTTTTGGCCGCATTCAAAAAGGCCCCTGCACGGTAGGTGGCAGGAGACATAAGCAACAATAGTCGTTTCTGTTCGTTCTTAGTATCCATATTCATGGTTCTTCATCTTGTTTGACATCAACGCGGTAGCCCTTGGATTTCAACGCAGCCGCAAGTCCAAATAGCCGCTGGTCGCCCTGTACCGTCCAGACAATTTCGGGGCCATCCCAGTGGCATTGATAGGTGCCATTCCAGTTACGATGCTGAACACGGCCTTGATAGTGCCAGGGAGAAGCCATTGGACGCCTATTGTTGAAGCCCAGCCCGGCTCCGTCTATACTGGCAAAATCTTTACTACGAAAGATGACTCTCATGCTTCTATGTGCAACTACTAGATTCCAGTTTTTCGATATGTTGATTATAGCAGAAAAGTGTTACTTTGCCGCATCTCCCTCTAACTCGGTAGTATGCATGTACTTTTAGGAGCTCGCAATATGGACTGTTCGCTGCCTTGGCCCATCCAGTTCAACCAGCACAATACGCTGCCACGTTCCCAAAAGCGGTCTGCGATTCTTGTAAGGAACCGCAAGAGACGAGCCTATAATTGATGAGAGGATATGATCAGGCGTATGAGAGGGGTCATGAGGATGGCGATAAGCAATATGCGGCAACAAATGTCGCAGCGCATCTAAAAAATCAAGATCAGTTCCCGGGTCCAGATCTGCTGTGGTGAGGGCGCAAGTGCTATGAGAAACAAAGATTGTGCAGACACCCTCTTCAGCCTCCACTTCCCGCAAAAATGTTTCTACAGATTCCGTTATATCTAGCACTTCATCTTTTCTCTTTGTTCGGACGGTGATCGTTTTCATCCTTTATCTCTCCGCATTTTTCCGTAGCCTGTAGTCTTATAATTTAGATTATACTACTTACTCAGGAATCTTTGCGCTACGATACACTTTAGCTTGACATACTCTATCCGACCATCTACACTTGCGGAGGGACATAGATCTTGAGAGAATTAGTATCTAGCTACTGAAAGAGGGTAAGCCTGTGCCGGCACTCGTTTTTTTAATCGACGTTGATAATACACTCATCGCAAACGATGATATCAAAAATGACTGGGATCTACACATCAGGAGGGAAATGGGAGACGCATTGGCAGACCGCTTTTGGGAGCTCTATGAGCAGGCTCGCCAGGAAAGTGGTGTCGTCGATATTCCCCTGGCGCTTCAGCGTCTGCGCGAACAAACTCCTCTTTCAGAACTGGATGAGCAAACTTATCTTCACCTGAAATCGATCTTCTATGACTACCCTTTCTACAAAGCTCTCTACCCGTATGTGCTGGAGACGCTCCATTACCTGGATACATTGGGGCTGACGGTGATCGTTTCCGATGGTGATCAATACTTTCAAGAGAGAAAGATTGTTAACAGTCACCTGGCTGAAGCAGTGGGGGGCCGCGTACTGATTTACACGCACAAGCAAGTGCATCTCCAGGAGATACTCAACACGTATCCTGCTGACCACTACGTCATGATCGATGACAAGCCAGATATTCTAGTTGACAGTAAGCTGATTATGGGGAAGAGCCTGACAACGGTTTTTGTCCAGCAGGGGCATTATGCCAATGACCCGAAACCCGCCAACTTTGCGCCTGACATCAGCGTATTACACTTTGCCGATCTGCGAAACTATAGTGTTGAACAATTTCTAAAATCGTAGGAAAAATGGGAAAACAGGAAAAAGTAGAAGTTACGATCAGTGCTGCTGCGCGAAAGACGCTACTCCTGGATGTATACAAACGTCATCGTATCGAAGCATGCGGTCTACTACTAGGAAGTATTGACGATGTAGGGAATTGGCATGCAGAAGAGGTATACCCGCTGCGCAATATCTTTGATTCACCGGTATACTTTGAATTCGCTTCCGAAGATTTGCTGGCAGCTTACCTCGCTCATCCTGATAAGATTGTAGGAGTCTATCATAGCCATCCTACAGGCCTGGCCGTCGCCAGCCTCACCGACCGTCAAAATATGAAGCGTGTCAACGTAGAGCAGCAAATTCCATGGGTTTGGTTAATTATCAGCGGGCCATTTGACCATGCTCCAACGTTATTACAACAAGTACAACGTCATTTGTATATGATTCCAGGCTCATCGATAGTTGCCTATCACCACTATGAAGGCACAGGGCTACGACGGATCGCCATCCGCTTTGAAGAGACGCTAGAAGCGACACCTGGCAATGAGACAATTGGGTAATAGTGTGGTCATGAAACAGCTAATACGCTATAATAAGTGCCATTAAAATCGCATATATTCACTGAACAGACACAGCAACCCGAGAAAGTAAATATATGGCAATGAAATGCCCAAATTGTGGCAATGACTTAAGCCCAGAAGAGGTCTTCTGTGGGCAATGCGGTGCATCAATTACGCCAGCGGCTAAACCGACCGAGATAGTGAATACTCCACCTTCGCATTACGGACTTCTTAGCGGTAGGTACAATACTGTCGCATCACCTCCACCAGGTACGTACAAATCTGGTTTTCTGCCTCAACCCAACGCGCAGCCGACAATTGGGCCATCAGGCCCGCAACAGCAGGGAAACTTCTACCAGGACGCCACTGAAGCCATATCCTTCACACCAAATAATGAACAGCAATATCCAATGAGTTATCCACAACAAAGCTTTTCCGGTACACCATTGCCAGGCGCATATCCAGGAGCGGGACAGTCTGGCCCCCCCATGCAACCTTTCCAGGCGGGAAACTATACAAGCACCCTTTACCCGCCAACCCAGCAGGAATTTCCGACCGGGCAAGGATATACAGGGTTTACCCCACCTCCACGAAAACAAGGTAGCAACACTGCTTTAATCATCGCATGCATTTGCCTGGCGTTAGTCATCATTACAGTTGGCGCCTTTGGCGCAGTTTACCTACTACACAATAATACTTCCGGGAAAATACATACTGCTTCCCACGCGAACGCTTCACCAACAAGTATTGCGACGCCAACTACGGTCCCTAGCCCCAGTCCAACACTTGCTCCGTCACCATCGCCAACTGTGACGGCTTCTCCGACAGCGGCACCAGACCCGGGTTTTACATTGTGTGACGTGACATGTACTTCAAACGGCTTCTCTGTAGAGTACCCGAGTACCTGGGCACAGAAACCGACAAGTGACTCAACTGGCACGCAATTCACAAACCCTTCTCAGCCAGATGAATTTGCGGCTTTTAAGACTCCTGGAGTCGTGACAACCACCGCAGATCAACTCGTCACTTCCGAATTGAATAATTTCACCTCTCAGCCCGGCTTTACTACTCCTACGCCTACCTCCACCACATCCTCAAACACAACCATCGGTGGTGAAAACTGGTTCTATCAAACCGCCTACTATCAGTCCAGTGGTCAAACGGAGCGTATCGAAGTGTACGCTACTATACACCAGGGAAAGGCCTATATTATTGAACTACAGGCATCCTATAATCAATTTGATGCAGCCAATACGCAGTACTTTGAGAACATGCTTGGTAGATTCCAATTTCAATAGGCCGCAGCTTGGTGTTCCAGGTGCATTTCCAATGAGATTTGTCGCAGAGGAATTACCGGTGCAAATCCGGCCACCCTACGGTTTGGCCCAAAATTTGACTCTTCTGAAATAGTAATGTAGCATGTCATGGGCTTAAGCTAAAGTTCACAAGGCGAGAAGGGATACTAACTTATGACGGTACTTGCAATCATCGGCGCACAATGGGGAGACGAAGGCAAAGGAAAGATCGTAGATGAGCTGTCAATGCACGCGGATTATGTAGTGCGGTATCAGGGGGGCAGCAACGCTGGTCATCGTGTTGTGCACGAGAAGGGCGAGTTTGCATTTCGCCTTGTACCATCCGGCATCCTTTTCCCCAACACCAAATGCATCATTGGCAATGGGGTTGTAGTTGATCCTAAAGGCTTGCTCAACGAGATGGAGGAACTACAAAGCCAGGGTATAGATACCTCTCGACTTTATATCAGTGAACGCGCTCATGTAGTTATGCCCTATCATTTTTTACTGGACCGGTTTGAGGAAGAGGCCAGGGGAGCAGATAAGATCGGCAGCACACAACGCGGCATTTCCCCTGCCTACGTGGATAAACATGCACGTATTGGCATTCGCATGGCTGACCTGCTCGACGTAGATACCTTCCGTGCCAAGCTCGCCACCATCCTCCAGCAAAAGAACCGCATGATAACCCAAATCTATGGCCATCCTCCTCTCTCACTCGAAGAAATCCACGGTGAGTATTTTGGCTATGGGCAGCGCCTGCGCTCGCATATAGTTGATACACAGGCAATGCTTCATGAAGCACTGTTCGAACGCAAGACGATTTTACTAGAGGGAGCGCAGGGTGCCCTTCTCGATATCGATTTCGGCACCTACCCCTATGTCACTTCGTCCTCTACCATGGCCTCTAACGCATCCAGTGGCGCAGGCTTACCTCCTCACTCCATCGACCGCGTAATCGGTGTGTACAAAGCCTACATCACACGTGTGGGCAGTGGCCCGATGCCAACAGAACTCTTTGATGTCGCAGGGCAGATGATGCGCGATCAGGGTCATGAATATGGCACAAATACCGGCCGAGAGCGCCGCTGTGGCTGGTTCGATGCCGTAGCCGGCCGCTTTGTCGCACAACTTAATGGGTTAAATGCTGCTGTGATTACTAAGCTGGACGTGCTTGATACCTTTCCTACCATTAAAATCTGCACCGCCTACCAGCTACATGGGAAGCTCGTACACAGCCTTCCTGCAACACAGAGCGACCTCGCGGCATGTGAGCCCGTATACGAGGAGGTCGAGGGCTGGCAATGCAATACGACAGGTGTATGTACCTATGAAGGACTGCCCCCGGCTGCAAAAAATTACTTAAAACGCCTGGAGACATTATTAGAAACACCGGTTGCCATGGTTTCGGTAAGCCCGCAAAGAGGTCGGACGATCCAGGTTCAAGATGTTCTAGCTGCACCCGAATACGACTCTCGTTATCCACGCAACGCGATGAGGTGAAGCGATCTACTCATTGGTGGAAGTTTTCCCGAGCGGCTTCTTCGCCATCACTGTGCCGCTGCGTGGAAATTGTGCTGGACACTTTTTCACCTGTTCCCATACCAGCAGTCTCCTCCCATCATCAAGGCCCGCCAGCTTCACAGGAACATCGTCCTTCAAAACTGCTCCGACCTGCCGGGCGACAAGCTTGCCCTGAGCCAACTCCTCGGCCAGGTCGCCTTTTTTCGGGAGAATGATCTGTCCACCTACGCGGCAAAATGGCGCGGCGTACTCCAAAAGCGTGGGAAGAGAGGCGACGGCACGCGCAGTCACAACATCAAACGAGGCGCGATATCCGGCTTTGTGCGCCAGTTCTTCAGCCCGTCCATGCAAAGCAACAACGTTTTTAAGCTGCAGTGCCTCAATAATATGCTGCAAGAATGCCACTTTTTTGCCGGTAGCCTCTAAGAGCACTACCTGCCATTGAGGACGCACAATTTTCAGGGGAAGTCCTGGAAAACCTGCACCCGTTCCTATATCGAGTAGACACGTTTCCGCTCTATCGTAGACCAGCAGTAGCGATAAAGAATCGAGGAAGTGTCTGAGTAACACTTCCTCGGGATCAGTTATCGCCGTCAGGTTGATGCGCGTGTTCCAGTCAAGCAACTCTTGCTGATAGCGGAGAAACTGGTCTAACTGCCGCTCAGTCACTCGCAAACCGAGCAGACGCAGTCCTTCGATGAACACGCCAGGCAAGGTCTCGCCCATTTACGCTATAAACTTCCGCTTGCTGTTCAGATAATCGACTAGCAGGTACTCACCCAGGTTGTTCTTATCTGCATAGAAAGTACGACCGTGGTTAATAGCGGAAAGTTGGTTCACAAAGGCGACCATCCAGCGATCGTCCTCTAACATAAAGGTATTGATGGTGATGCGTTCGCGCGTGCAGCGCTGCACTTCTAGCAGCGTTTGCTGCTCGGCATAGGGATTGGGTGGATAGCCGAATTGCCATTCACCGTCCTCAAACCACATAGTCGGACCACCATCGGTAATCATAATGATCTGCTTGTTCACGCCGTGCTGGCGAGCTAACAGTTGACGGGCCAGCATCAGACCATGTGCCATATTGGTACCGGTGCTGTTATCGTAGCGCCCCATCTCGACCAATTCATCGGGCTTATATTCACGGGCAACCCATGAAAAGCCTACGACGTACAGGTTGTCACGCGGAAACTGCGAACGGATGAGGCTCTCCAATGCAACCGCAACCTTCTTTGCGGCTGGCTGGCAGCCATTGTAGACCATACTCATACTCAGGTCAATCAACAGGACGGTTGAGGACTGCGTGGTAAATTCGGTACGGTAGACCTCAAAATCGTCTTTTTCCAATCCGACAGGGGTACCTGTACCACGCCGGTGTATCGCATTCATCAGCGTTTTTTCCAGGTCGAGCAGGAATGGATCACCGAACTGATAGGACTTGCTCTCGTCGGTACGCTCACCACCCACTCCACGGAACGGGCTGACATGAAGGCCAAAACCATCACGTTTGAGCTTATTGAAGATGTCCTGGAGGGCCTTCTGCCCAATCTTACGCATGCCCTGGGCGGTCAATTCCCAGTGATTGCCCTTTTTCTGGATATAGCCCGCCTCCACCAGCATCTCCATGAGCTCCTTCAATTGTTCGACTGACTGGTACTCTTCGTCGCCAAGCAGATCTTTGACCTTCTGGCTATCGATTGCTTCCAGGTTGTCCAGCCGGCGAGCCTCCTGCAATTGATCTTCCAGGCCCTCCATTTGTTGCAAGCGGCTCATCATACGCATGGCCTCGTTTAGCGGCAGTGACTCATCCCCTCGGAAAGGGAAGCGTGTGCGCGCCTGCTCCATTGGAGCCAGTGCCTCGAGGTTCTGGGCCAACTCCATGAGGTCAACACGGATACGGTCATCCCCCATGAGTTGTTCCATGAGGTCTTGCAACTCCTGGCGTTGCTCCGGTGAGAGATTGTCCATAATCCCTTGCATCGCCGCCATTTGCTGTTGCATTTGCTCGAGCAGATCATCTAGCGAGTTGACACCTGGAAAGTATTCTCCGTGTTTCTGCATAAATGAGTCGAAGTCCGGCTCCAGGCCCTCTTGTCGCTCGCGCAGCATCTTGTTGAGATCACGAATCATCTCGCGCATTTTGGCAATGTCTTCAGGAGTCATGCTCTGTAACGACTGCTGCATGCCCTGGAAGAACTGCTGCATCATTTGCTGTTGAAGGCTGTCCAGCAGCTCCTTGAACTTCTCACGAGCTTCGTCATCCATGAAGTCGTACTCGGAGAGTCCTTTGATCTGAGCGGGGACATCTTTTGGCAGATTATCAAGGTAGTCTTGCTTCCTCTTGGCAATCATCTCAAGCATCTTCTGCTTCTGCTCAGGCGTGAGATCCTCATCGCCCTCGCCGGATTGCCCTTGTTGACTGCCACTTTCCCCTTGTTGACCTTCTTGTTCACTCCCACGTTGAGACTGGCTCTGCCCTTGCCGCTGACCAGGTGATTGCTGCTGATCTGATGACTGCTGCGATCGTTGGGCGCCCTCATCCAGGCGACGCTGAATGCCTTCGCGCTCTAACTGTTTGATCTCTTCAAGCTTTTCGCGCAGGTCATCCATTACGCCAGAAGCCATATTATAGCGATTGAGTTGCTGGTTGCGCTGATTGCGCATGCGTTCCATCAACTCTCGCAGGCCCATCGTTCGACGACCGTCTTCGGTGCGCACACCTTCCTGCATCAGCCGTTTAAGTGCCTGCTGTAAGTTACTATTCTCAAGATACTCATCAGAGAGCGCGTTCAGTATATCATCAGCATCCAATCCCTCGATGCTTTGCGTACCGTCCCAGCGCGAGTATCCATAGCGATTCTTGGAAAAGCGTTTGAACATGTTGAGTATTCCCTTTATCGTCGATAGCGAACTTTTCCATTGACCTCATCCTTATTAAGCCGTCGGTTCAAATGCAGGCCTTCGAGAATAAACTCAACTGCTGACGCAATGCTAGCCGGGCTACCCCGTCCATTGACCCTATCAACAGCTTTGCTTAGCCCGCCAACTTTCGAGAGCTGGGTAACGTATTCCATAGAAGGTAGATCATCACCCACCTGTACGTTCAGACCACGCTCGAAGCCCGCAAGAAGTTGGTCAAATTCACGCACTTCAAAGTATTCACCAAAGACCTCAAGGATCGCGCTGTTGATGAGCTTTTGTACGATACGCTCTTCCTTGACATCGCCCACAGTATCAAGCTCAATCTTGCCACCAGTCGAAGCTATAATGGCAGAAAGATCGCTGACACGCGGAGCTGTCTGTCGTTCTTTGAGACGTAGCGAACGCCGGCTGGCATTGCTAAGCACATTCTCAAAGTTTGAGATTGAAACGCGTACGCTCACACCCGAACGTTGGCTGATGTCATTGCTGCTCCTCGCCAGTTGGGTAATTTCGGCAATCACTTCCTTCATAAACTGCGGGAAGACGCTCTCCAGTCCCTCAGTAATGAAGCGGTTGCTTTCAGATTCCATAATCTGAAGCTCATGCTCAATGGTTAACGGATAGTGAGTGCGAATCTCAGAACCAACACGGTCTTTGAGAGGTGTGATGATGCGTCCACGGTTGGTATAATCTTCAGGGTTGGCACTGGCAACAACATAAACGTCCAACGGCAACCGAATTTTATAACCACGAATCTGCACATCACGTTCTTCCATGATGTTCAGCAGACCTACCTGAATACGCTCTGCCAGGTCCGGTAACTCGTTGATGCAGAAGATGCCGCGATTCGTGCGAGGAATCATGCCGTAGTGGATGGTCAATTCATCCGAGAGGTAGCGGCCCTCGGCTACACGCACGGGATCCACCTCACCTATCAGGTCAGAGATGGTAATATCAGGCGTTGCCAGCTTTTCACCATAGCGCCGGTCACGCGGTAACCATGCAATTTCTACATCGTCACCCAGCTCTTCTACCTTATCACGGCAGGCTTTGCAAACAGGTTCGTAAGGATTATCATTGATTTCGCACCCGGCGATTACCGGAATAAAGTCATCAAGTAAGTTCACAAGACCACGTGCCATGCGCGTCTTTGCCTGGCCACGTTCACCCAGAAAGATGATATCCTGGCCAGAGAGAATGGCATTTTCAACTTGCGGGATTACCGTGTCTTCGTAGCCTACAATCCCTGGGAATATTTCTTCTCCTGTGCGGATCTTCTGAATTAGATTCTTTCGCATCTCCTCTTTTATAGAGAGTACTTCATATCCACTTTCACGCAACTCGCGAACAGTGCGAGGTCGGGTAATAATCGTCATGCCGATTTTTTGCTACCTTTCTTGGGGGCTGGCTCGTGTGATGCATGTGTGGGACAGGGGACAACAAACCAATCCTACATGATCCCACGGCACCAAAACAGGTGGAACCATATTTATTCTACCGTCTAATGAGAGAAAGCGCAAGGGTCATGCTCTACGGCACAGGCACATCGACATCCGCCCAGATCACCATCTCCCGGTACTGATTGGCCTGCGAGCCACCGGGCAAGAAGCCAAACTATCTGTTTGCTTGCCTGCTTCTCAGATGCTGCGGAACGCTGGTAACCACTATCCCCGGGCGGAAGAGTAGAGATGCTTTTAAGCGAAAAGCCGTCTGATTATGTAAGAGATTTTCCCACCAGTGCGCGACAACAAATTCTGGCAGGATGACAGTCAGCGTATCATCGGGAAAAAGTTCATGCACGGTATCAATATAAGCAAGCAGTGGTCGAGCAAGCGAGCGATAGGGTGATTCGATGATAATAAGATGGGTCTCCTCTTCCTCAGCTAAATTCTTTTGCCAGCGTTCCCACGCATCACGCACCTTATTGGCATCGTCTATATCGAGAGCAATATGCACGGCAGTGACGTGTGGCGAGATCGAGCGAGCATAGGCCAGGCTTTGTATCGCCGCGCGATCAAGTCCGGCAATAGGCACAATCAGGCGATGACGTATGTCCTTTGGGTGTATAGGAATATCGATAGTCCGTTCACGCTCGACACGCCTGTAGTGATGATTGATCCCAAGGAACATCAGTACGAGCAGTGGGATTAGAATAACCACAATCCACGCCCCTTCAAGAAATTTCGTCGAGGCGATTATCAGGCTGACAATGAGCGTCGTCAACGCTCCCAGGCCATTAATGATCATACTGCGCAGCCACCCCCTCTGCGAGTTGCGCAGTCGCCGCCAGTGAAGCACCATACCAGCCTGCGAGAGCGTAAACGACATGAACACGCCTACGGCATAGAGGTTAATGAGTCGTGTCGTAATACCATCGAACACAATCAGCAGGAGGATGGCAAGCAAGGCTAAGACCACAATACCGGTTGAAAATGCAAGGCGATCACCTCTAAAGGCGAACTGGCTCGGCAGGAACTTATCTCGTGCCAGCAACGAAGCTAAGCGTGGAAAGTCGGCATAACTGGTATTGGCCGCCAGGGTCAGAATCAACAGGGTTGCGATCTGGAAAACTGGATACATAAAGTACAGTGGTCCCGTAAACACCTGCTGCGCTATCTGACCAACAACAGTCGGATTGCTCGCTGGATTGGCTTCGATACCATAGGATATTGCCAGTAGCGTAATACCGATGAAAAGCGTTCCAAGTATAACTGCCATCCAGGTGAGAGTGGTACGGGCATTGCGCGCCTCAGGCCGCTTAAAAGCAGGCACGCCGTTAGAAATGGCTTCGACGCCCGTCATTGCAGAACTGCCTGCAGCAAATGACCTGAGGATCATGAAAAGTGTCAGTGGTTCTGCGGCTTTCACGTATGCAAAATTGCCGATGACCGGCTGGTGATGAATTAAGAAAGCTTCGACGCTGCCAACAACGATGAGTAATAAAGCGCTGCCAATAAAAATGTAGGTGGGAATGGCAAAGATTGATCCGGACTCGCGCACACCACGCAGATTAACGATAGTGATAAAAACGACCAGCGCAACATCAATAGGAACGACGTAGGGTGCTAGCGGATTAAAGAGTGTAACAAGCGCCAGGACGCCTGCGGAAACGCTCACCGCGACGGTGAGCACGTAGTCAATCATGAGCGCAGCAGCAGCTATAAGACCTGGCAGCGTTCCCAGGTTATCTTTCGCGACAATGTACGACCCACCGCCATTGGGGTAAGCCGGGATCGTCTGGCGATAGGAGGTTACGACGATAGCCAGCAGCGCGACAATAGCAAAGCTGATCGGCAACGTGTAGCCCAGATTCGCCGAACCTGCTGCGACCAGGGTGATTAGAATCGCCTCGGTCGCGTATGCAACCGAAGAGATAGCATCGGATGAAAGCACAGCCAGGGCTTTGAACTTCGAAAGTCGTTCTTGCTCGGCCTGGGAACTGGCAAGGGGTGCGCCGATGAGCACACGCTTGATATTGTAAATCACCCTCCTCATGCCGCGGGGCGGGGCTTGTGTTAGCTCCGTAGCCTCCAGCAAGCCGGTGCTTAGCCGTCGAAAGGCGGTTTGTCTCGGCAGCACCACGCGTACGCGTTCATTCCCCGGAAATCTACCCTTGCGTACCTCGGTGCGAGACAATAAGGTAGGATCTTCTTCGTCCATCAGGCCCGGACTTTGCCTACCAACGTCTGTGTCATCACCACTCTCCCGGGCCTGATTGTCTTTATTTTCCATCGATACCACTTCCTGGTATTCTAATGCTTACTATATGTAAACTGCTTGTTGCTCGCCTGTCTTGTAGCACTTTGCATGCGCGCTTTAGATTGTGCTTTACACAAAATATTCCCCTGTATTGTACGCGAGAATACTGTTACCTCACAAGGTATAAGCACTGTCTACTTTACAATAATATAGTAACGCCGACTCCTGGGTAGCAAGAGAAATCACCCCCAAGACAACCCTGTTAAACACATTTTGAGCGTTTCCTGACAGTTTCTATGAGCTTCTTGAGCATTCTTTGAGTGCTAAAAGTGCACGATTGTTATAGGATTGTTATCAGTACTGCTCTGGTAGGAGCATGATCTATTTTTTCTACCTTTTTGGAGGAAACTCTATGGCCAGTAAAGTAGCGCCTGACGTGACTGAAACGAACAGTGCAGCCGCCGGTACACCTCAAGAAAGCCAGGGCCTGCGACGCGCTGTGGGCGTCTGGGGGTCATATACCTGGGGGTATGCTGATGTTGGGGCCGACGTGTATGTTGCACTCGGCATCGTTATGGCGGCGGCCCAGGGAGCTACCAACGTCGCCTTTCTTTTCGCAGGGCTTGTCTACGTGATGGTCGGCCTCGCCTATACAGAGCTGGCAGCCGCGTATCCGATGGCTGGCGGCGGCCAATTCTATGTCCTGCGCGGCCTGGGTGACCTCTGGGGCTTCATAGCGGGCTGGGCCGTCTTACTGGACTTTACCATCGACATTTCGCTGTTCGCGCTTGCATCAGCAGGATATATCAACTTCTTTTTCCCGGCACTCAATGTGCGCATAAATATTCACCTGCTTGGGCTGTCTTTTTCAGCTGTGCAGCCCATCTTGATCCTGGAAGCCACCTTCTTCGTCGTTATGCTGACATTTCTAAATATTCTGGGAGTACGCGAATCCTCAAGATTTAACGAGATTCTTGGTGCACTCGATATCGCCAGTGAATCAGCCATCCTGTTCTTCGGATTTCTTTTTGCCTTCAACCCGACGATGCTCATTCACCAGATGACTACAGCATGGCCTGACCCTTTCCACCTGGCGTACGGGGCATCGCTGGCGATCATTTCTTTCGTGGGCCTCGAATCCATCAGCCAGGCCAGCCAGGAAACCGTACGCCCCGCCAAGGTCGTGCCGCGCACTTCGATTGCGCTCATTCTGACAGTGCTGATCTACGCCCTTGCTTTCTCAAACCTGAGTCTGGGCATGTTGCCCTGGCAGAGCATTGCCACACACAATGGCGATCCAATTGCCTGGCTTGCCAGTCATATTCCCATTCTAGGCCTCTTTGCTGGGCCCTATGTAGCAATGTTAGGTGCAACACTCTTACTGATCTCATCCAATTCCGGCGTCTTTGGCGCCTCGCGCATCACCTACTCGATGGCCAGGTTCGACCTGCTGCCACGCTGGTTTGCAAAGGTGCACCCGAAGTTTCGTACTCCTGTTCGAACGCTCATCGTCTTTTCGGGTATCGCACTGCTGGAACTCTGGCTCGCTGGTCTCTCATCTAATGCTTATGATCTGCTTGGTAATATGTACGCCTTTGGTGCCGCTACTGCCTATATGCTCGTGTTTGTCTCGCTACTCGTACTCCGTTTCGTTGATCCCTGGACACCGCGACCTTTCAAAGTGCCATTGAATATCAAGCTGCGGGGCAAGGATGGTGAAGTACGGCGCCTGCCGATTGTCGGCGTACTTGGCTTTCTGGGTATCAGCACCATTCTCTTTCTTGTCGTACTCACGCACTCTATAGGACGCATTGCCGGTCCCGCCTGGATTATACTGGGACTGCTCATCTACTTCTGGTATCGGCGCCGCAGAAAGTTACCGGTCAGGAAGACATTGAAACGGAACTGGGAAAAGGAGCAACTGCTGGTCTATGAGGATGCCGGTGAACACGATATGGCGGACGAGTATCGCGAGAATCTCGCACGCAAGCGCCGCCTTCATCACGAAGAGGAACGTGAAAGCAGGCTCCCTGTTGGCACGCAAGTCCTTGATGTACCAATACACGCTCACTCCAACGGTGAAAATCGCAGGAAGCACAAAGGAGAGATGGAATGAAAGAGCAGCCACAACGACTACCACTACGTGAACAGTATCGTGCATTAGTAAGCTTGCTCATTATCCCTCTTGGTTTCATCATCATTGTACGTGCATCAATGATTGGACTGCAGGCATGGATGCTTATCGTGCTCGGATTGGCTTTCGTCGTGCTTGGGGTAGTACGACTACGAGCCTACGCACAGTATAAACGCACGCCAGGCAAAAGAAAGCGGGTGTAGGGTATGCCAATTCTTGCAGCGGAGACGACCAACCCTTTACAAATTACGTTCATTGGCACTGTGATTGCCATAGTGTTTCTTGTCTCTATTGTGGGCGTACTTGGGTGGATGTTACGCTTGCCGAAAGAGACAGAACGCTCGCGCACAGTAACCAGGGCGGTCCGTTCGGTAAACAGGATGACGCATATCCTTGTACCTCTTTTAAGCAAGAGCGAAGCTACAGACCGTATTGTTGCATTAGCCGCACAAATGGTCCGATCGCGTAATGGCAGTGTCGAGCTTTTGGCAGTGATTGAGGTGCCTTTCACGCTCCCGATCAATGCGAGAGTAGAGGAAGACGAAAAACGCGCGCTCGAGTTGCTCGACAGAGCCGAGTTAGTAGCCAGGCAAT
>Ga0209647_1001096_pt1 | contig 23797 bp, 21 predicted proteins | sample GraSoi_2013_60cm_FD_185827 | JGI IMG/M metagenome (GOLD analysis project Ga0209647, IMG submission 185827) | Grasslands soil microbial communities from the Angelo Coastal Reserve, California, USA - Sample 9_17_2013_60cm (SPAdes) (version 2) | ecosystem: Environmental > Terrestrial > Soil >... | reverse complement strand
GAGTCGCCGACTTTCTTGCCTACATTCAAAACAATCGTGCTTACATTCCTAACTACGGTGAGCGTTACCGCCACAATGAAACGATCAGCACCGGTTTCGTGGAGTCAACCGTCAATCAGGTCGTCAGCAAACGTTTCGTGAAGAAACAGCAGATGCAGTGGACGCCGCGCGGAGCACACCTGCTGTTACAGACTCGAACAAAAGTTCTCAACGGGGATCTCGAAGAGACCTTCCGTGGCTGGTATCCGGCCTTCCGTCACGACGCTGAAGGGCTGGCCGCATGACCGGCTTGCCCCCAGAAATTTACGCTCTCCGAATTAATTGAGAACGAAACCACAATCATTAAAGAAGCGGTCGGGCTTATCGTCCGAGAAAAGAGTTAATCGAGTGCCGGCGGGTAAAGCTTCGCCTTCCTTTGTATTCAAAGCGTCCGGGCACAACATTCAGATCGCCTCCATTGGAGCAGGTGAATGTTGCGTCGCAACAGCTCAGACAACGAATACTGCGACTTAGACAAGAAGAAATAGGTCTGGCACATAGTGGAGTTTCTTGACTAACATTTTGGGCGGCGCAATCACGGCGGCTACTCAAAAGCAATAATTTGGAGAGGGCCACTAGAAGGAATCTCATGAAAAGAACTCGGTTAATCTTAGCTTTTATGACGCTCTTTGCTGGAAATATGCATGCTGGGACCGAGGAAGAGCAGCAGATCGTAAATACCGTGAGCACGATATTCGCTGCTCTTCTCACCGACGATGTTGCGAAGTTCGATTCTGTGGTTGCTCCAGACTTTTACCTTTTTGATGGAGGTGTCCGATTCAACGGAGATAGCGTTGTGGCCTTCATCAAGACCCAACATGCTGCGGGCAAGCGCTACGAGTGGAGCGTGACCGAACCCGACGTCCACATCAGCGGCGACACCGCTTGGATTGCCTATGTCAATAAAGGCAGCATCACCGACGCGTCCGGTACGGCGAAACAGAATTGGCTCGAATCGGCTTTCCTGGAAAGACGGACAGGCAACTGGAAGGTCGTCTTCGCGCAAAGCACCCGCGTTCCCATGATGCCAAAAGAGAACCATGGGAACTGAAATCAAAGTTCAGTTCTTTTGCGCGACTCGATTGCCGTTTCCCATATTTGGCTTCAATTTGGAAGCGAGTTTGACCCAAATCTGCGCGGACTGTGCTGACGCAAGTACAGCACTACAGCCCAGATGATCACTACTCCTGTCTTCATTGTTTTGGTTTTCAATGAAGTTGCTTAAATCGCAATTCGCTCGATCTCATCGAGTGAAATCTCGTCCTGTCGGCGGTCATAAAGCTTGGTTGTCCGCGGCGATTCATGGTTGGCGATCTGCTGCGCCACTTCCAACTTACCGCTGTTCTTCAGATACGCCGTGATGCCGGTCGCGCGGAAGGTATGATTGCCAATCCGCGTTTCGATGCCGGCCACTTTCGCGCGCCGGCGGATGATGCGGTGGGCATCCTGCTGGAAGAGGGGATTGGTTGTCAGCTGGCCGGTCTTGCGGCGGGCGGTACGGAAGAGATAGCCGTCGACGTCATCGGCGATGCCGGCCGCTTCGATATAATCGTGCAGACATTGGTCGAGACTGTGATGACAGGGAACGTCGTGCTCCTTACCGCCTTTTTCGTGTAAACGCACCCAACGGCGGCGCCCCTGCACAAAATAGTCACCGACCTTCATCTGAATGACGGCGCCGATCCGGGCGAAGCTATAGACCATGATGCCAATGAGGGCGCGGTCGCGCAGCCCGAGGAGATCAGGCTGATCGGCCGCCTCTGGATCATTGGCTGGTTTCTTAGTAATGGGAATGCTCTCGAGCAGCGCATGGGCTTCCTCAACCGTCAGGACCGGCGTCTTGCCTTTCTTGACCGTGTAGCGCGGGCCCCGGACGGAATGAGCCGGATTAGCTTCAATAACATGCCCGGTCACCAGCCAGTCGAAGAGCATGCGAATCGCGGCCAGGTGCTGCTTGACGGAGGGCGGCGATAGCTCGTCTTGCAGATCGTGCACGAAAGCCGCGACATGGAAAGGCTGGACCTGCGCAAGCTCGTGAAGGTCTCTGGAAGCGCACCAGTCGGCGAAGCGGCGGGTCGCGTTCAGATAAGCCCGGCGCGTATGGGCGTTGTTGATCTGTGCCGTGAAAAACTCGAGGAAGCGTCGCGCGGCTTTTCGCGTCGGCGCGAACAGCGGCGCCGGCCGGAGGTCTGGTGAAGCCGCGATAATCAGCTCGTTTACGCTATCCCCTGCTGGGTTCATAAGCGTGTGATAAAGGACGTTATCACACATAAAATCGCGCGGGAAGGGGATTTTCCACCGAAAAAGTGTTTGTCCGAGATTGCCTGTTGCGTCAGCCTGCTGCGTCAGAAGGATGCTGTGGCGGATCAGGCCGACAAAGATGTGCTCGCGGGGGTGATCTTCCGTCCCTAAGAGCTTTTGAAGGCAGTGCGTAGAACGCCTCGGGGTGAAAGACGCATTGTAGTTGACTGTCTAGACGCTTACCTATAAGATCGATCACATGCCGAGACCGAAGAGCGACGACAAGCGGACCGCAATCCTAAACGCTGCGACTCGCATCATCGTTGTGCAAGGTCTAGGCGCGCCGACGGCAGGGATAGCCAAAGAAGCTGGCGTGGCCAATGGTTCGCTTTTTACCTACTTCGAGACGAAAACCGATCTCTTCAACCAACTCTACCTTGAACTGAAGAGCGAGATCGCGTCTATGGCGATGAAGGACCTTCCGCAAGGCTCCGAACTGCGCAACCGGTTCTTCCATATTTGGCAGAACTGGACGGCCTGGGCGGTGACCTTTCCCGATAAGCGGCGAGCCTTGGCACAACTCAGCGTGTCTGACGAGATCACGCCGGAGACCCGCGCGGCCGGGCACAAGATGATGGCGGGCATCGCAGAACTGCTGGAGCAGATTCGTGCCAACGGTCCCATGCGTAAGGTGCCTATGAATTTTGTCGCTGGAATCATGAATTCGGTCGCGGAGGCGACGATGGATTTTATGGCTCAAGATCCGGCCAGCGCGAAGAAACACTGCAAAGTCGGGTTCGATGCCCTCTGGCGTGTAATAGCGTGATTTTTGAGCAAATAAATGACTGACTAGACAAACAACTAAGTGGAGTGAAACATGTCGAAAAAGACCGTTCCTACAAATCGTAACGCGTACATCATCACCGGCCCGACCTCTGGCATCGGTCGCGCCACGGCGCTTGAGCTGGCCAAGCACGGCACGGTCGTGCTGGTCGGCCGGGACCTGGGAAGGCTCGACGAGGTGCGGAAGGTCATCGAGCAAAAAGGGCAGCACGCGGTGTCAGTTGTGTGCGACTTGTCGGATATTTTCAGCGTACGGCGCGCGGCCGCGGAGATCATCGCGCTGCATCTTCCGATCGTCGGCCTGCTCAACAACGCGGGCATCATGCCGACGCGCGCCACGAAGAACGCGCTGGGCTGGGACATGACGTTCGCGACGAACCACCTCGGCCCGTTCGCGTTGACAGAGGCGCTCGTGCCGCATCTCCCCGACGGTGCGAACGTCGTCTTCATCGCCTCCGCCGTAGAAAATCCCGAGCACACAAGCCCGCCAAGGCCGTCGGCTTCCGCGGCGGTCGCTATATCTCCGCAGAGGCGAGCGCGCGCGGCGAGTGGAAACCCGTCGGTTCCAAAATGCCAGGTGCGGACGCCTACGCCACGTCGAAGCAGTGCACCCTCGCCACGGTGATGGTCTTCGCCCGTGAGACTCAACGGCTGCACTTCAACGCGGTCGAGCCGGGCGTAAATCCGACCACCGGTCTCTCGCGCGATGCCAACGCCTTCGTGCGCTTTCTGTCGAAATACATCATTCCGCTGCTCGTGCCGCTGCTCATGCCCTTCATTAAGGTTTTGAGCACTCCGAAGCGAGCCGCGCGCGTGATCACCAAAGTCCTGATCGATGCAACCGGTCAGACCGGTGTCTACTACGACGAGGGCGGCCATCCGGTGCTCGGCTCCGCGCTCGTGCGCGACCCGAAATTCGCAGAACGCGTCGTCGCCGAGACACGCGCCTTCCTGTCGACAACTCTAATGTATAAGGAGATCTCGACCGCTTCCTCTCCGACACAATGAACCAGAACATCCCTAACCAAGGAGCTCGAAATGCCGACAGAAAACGATGCAATTTCAGAAAATAAGATCGCAATTGTCACAGGTGGGAGTCGCGGTATCGACCGCAACACCGTGCTGAGCCTCGCCAAACGCGGCACGCCTATAGTGCGGTATCCCATTCCAACTCGGGATGATGTTGCACATGTCGTTGAACGGGATGCATGGAGCGTCACGGGTTGCTTGGGGGGAGATCGCGGTACTCGCTCGGGCCTAGCCGCTAAAATCCTCCTCCAATTCCAACCGCTTTGGCAACTGACGGATTTGAGCCAAAAGAGAATGTATCGGACCTCAGAAACGCGTTCGGATTAGATTCTCGAAGTTATTAATGTATATAAGTTATTAAATTGACGATTGTGCTGCTTCCGCCAGTGCCGCACGCTGTGCGTCATCATGCGGCAATTGCAGCAGTTGCGTTCGATACGCCTTAACCTTTATCTCGGCGTCGTTGAGATGGTCGATCGCTGATCTAAGCCGTTTGCTATAGACCTCGAAGCGGAGGTTCGGCACCCAGCTGTGCTCCTTGGCAAAGGCGTTACGGCCCTGCTGCATGGAGTCTTCCATTTCGCCCAGCGACGCCGCGAGTGGAACCAGAGCGTTCGTCTCCTTGTCATCATTCACCGTCCGCCGTCGATGATGGCATTGACCCAATCGATGCGATTTTTGGCTTCCTTGATGCACTCCTGGCGGGCTTCTTCGTCCTTGGGGTCCTCGGGATCGATCTCTTTGCGCGTCCCGGTTCCCCCTTCGATGAACAGAAACCGGGCGATCGCGCTGCGTGCGAAGATAAGATGCCAGCCGGCTAAAATTGGGCTTAAACTTCTTGTGCTTCAAATAAAAATCCAGGCCCGCGCCTTTCTTCACATCGATCGAGCCTTGTTTATCCCTCTTCTGCTCGCTCACCAGCTCCAGCGCGTTGAGCATGATTCTTCCCATTTTTGGGGCCCTTGGTATGATCGGCCCCCACTTCGGCTCATAAAACCGGGATTCCTCTCTCGCCACGAACGCCACGGTGGACGGATAAGTCTTTGCGGTGTTGGAATATCCCCATGATTTTTCGAAGCATTTTGAGCATCTCGTCGCTTCAGCGTTTCAATCTTAATTGAAAACAAACGGCTCGTGCGGAGAATTCCTGCTTGTGTCACGGCAATGAAGCAAGGCGACTTCGCGGGCTTCTCATCCCCAAATAAGACATCGGCGCCTGGTTCAATGAGTCTTCGACCTTTCGCAGTTGGTCCCCTTCCAACGGCGGTGCGGCTTCCTCCAGGTAGCCACGCAAAAGATAGATTAAATCGTTCTGACTGCCGATAATATGACGGTTCGTCCGATTGCTAAAACGGAACGTTGTGGATGAAAACGGCGCAAGGCCAGACAACCCCAGCTCGCGAGTCAGTTCTTCACGGCGCCTGTGAAACTCTTCCACTATCGGAGCCAGCGAGCGTCGATGACCTGAGGAGACGACAAACGTAAACAAACTATCCTCTTCGCAAAACAGGACAAAGCGACCAAGGCGCGATACGGAACAGACATCCACGCTCCAGTTTGCCAGTATGTCAGGTCTCTTCTCCCCATAGCTTTCTCCGTCCAGTTCGCAGCGAAAGAGCCGCGCGAAACGGGCAGAAACATGCAGCAGCAACACGCTCAATGGGAACTCGACCTCGTTCGTACTATTCGTTTTGGCCGCCATGAGTTTCCCGAAAAAAAGCGATCGCGCAAACCTCCGAGATCCAGACATCGAGTTTCTTTTCACCGATTTCCCTCAACGGTCCATTCGGTAACGCCAATAATCGGGATCTCGTCGATCATGTTTGACCGCTAAGATCATGATGTCGTGGTCCCTGAATGTGTATAATATCGAGTACGGAAATTTCGAAACCCGGCAAGTTCGCACGCCAGGCTCAAATTCCCGGAAACGGTCCGGCCTAAGAATAATTGCCGCGATGGCCGTTTCGACGGCATTGACGAAACTTTCAGCTGTTCGGCCATAAAACAAGACGGCTTCGCGAAACTCGTCTCGAGCGTCAGGATGAAGCTGGAAACTCACTGTTGAGCCAACTGCTTCGCTAGCTGATGCATTTCCTTTAGCACCTGCTCGCCATCAAGAGGAGCCACTTCTCCGGACTCGATTTGGCGTATCCGCTCTTGAGCAATCGCGGCCCATTCACGTTCCGTAACAGGGTCATATCCACCGAGCCAGTCGCGAAGCTCCTCTTTTTCCTCGGGGGCCAGCTCTTCAATCGCTTTCTGGATTTCAGTCAACCTGCTCATGCTCAAAAGGATCGGTTCAACTCTCTCCGAGCTTCTCACAGTCGTCACCATGCCTCAAGTCTTGGAAAGTCATGATAAAGGAACTTGTCGTTTAGGGACTTACGCGACGAATGGACGACTCTCCATGCTCCACCCTTCTCTCTTTAGGTGGTCGGAACGCTGGTTATGTACCACAACGTCTAGGCGAGGCTAAATTTCAGACTTTTACAAATTAGCTTTAGGCCAATGATCCAACTCTAATGAGCTGGCACGCATCGTGCATCACCTTTACGGAAAGAAACTTTATGGAATTAATGGAAGTTTATCACGAAGCGATGGCCAAGTGGACAATCGCACGGGCGAGTAGCGGAAAGTGCGAAGGTCCGAGTTTGTCTTCGACCTGATCGAATCAGCCATCCGAAGAGAAGCGACCGAAATTCTTCTCACACCGGTCCAAGAATCAGACATGGGACCTCACAGGATTATGGCGTCCGGCGCCGGATGCACCGGCACCAGACTGCCGGACGCGCGCAGCGCTAATTCCAGTCGCCGACAAGCTCGACGACGGCGTGGCCCGTCACAGGTTTGCCCTCCATTTGGCCGGCAACCTTGCTCGCGCCCTCGTATTTGTTTACGCCAATCGGAGACACCACTTCCTGCTCCCGGACCAAGGGCTCGACGCGCAGGCGTGCCTTTAGCATTGGGATCGAGACCACCCAATGGGTTGGATAGTGATGGCCGGTCGCGGCGCTCTTCCAGATGCTCGTGGCGCCCTCGGCGAGAGGCTCAACATCGACGATCTCATGGCGGCCATCGGGATGGAGCATCGTCGCGAACGCATGCTCCTTGTCACCCTCGATGATGTCCCAGAGGCTGATACGATCTCCATTGTCGAGACTGATCCCCATCCAGCTCCATTGCTTGTGCGCCCAGAACGATGGCGCCATCTGCCCCCATTGCCGATCGAACCATGACACGCCATCCACCTGGTAGCGCTTCCCGTCGACCACGACCGAGCCGGCGGTCTTCATGTTCGGCAGGGCGTATTCGTAGTTGATATCGCCGTAGAACGGGAGCAGCCCCGTCCCCAAATTCGCGAGCAATGGCCCCTGCTGAGCGAGCATCAGATCGAGCTGGATCCGTGAAAACTGTCCGCTCAGGTGGATGCCGGAGGCGCGGCCGGTCAGGCCGCCGGAAGGGGTCCGGACATCGAGAGACGCTGCCGAGAAGGTGGTTTCGGAAGCCTTATAGTCTTTCTCTTCCGCCAGCGACTTGCCGCTGACAGGATCCAGCACGGATACGATCGCCTGTATCACGGGGCCACCCTGGGGCGGCGTCAGCCGGATATAATGAACCAAGAGGTCCAACCGATTGCTGCCGGACGTCAGGTGACTGACGACGAACCACGAATCTTGCGCCACTCCCTCCTTGGCGACCAGATCAGGATCTGCTGCGACGAACAACGGCGCGCCTTTGCTTGAGCCGGACGCTGCGACGGCCTGAGCAGCCGGCGGTATCATTGGCGGTGCGCCGGTTTGACCGTTGGCCCCGTTCGGTGCCGCCGTCACCATGATTACAACCAGTGCAGATGCCATCGAACCAGTGAAAGCGCGCCCCAGCCTCCTCCAGTCGGCGCTAGGCGAGCTTCCTCGCACGACCGGATACTCTGCGACAGCGTGTTCCATCGGACTGGACACGTCTGCGCCGTGATCGAGCATGGCAATGCGGCGCCGCCCGCGGGTGGTCCCTTGGCTTCGAGATTTGTTGGTAAGGCGACACGATGACCGAGAGATCGATCGCTTGGCGGACGTGATGTCTTGCTCCGTCGCCCGAGAAAATCGGCGCTCTAAGTGCGGATATATCAATCGCTTAGTTAGCATTTACAGGTGTTTTTTTGGTAGCTCTGGTGTGCCGTTTGGACGAAGAGAATTGAGAATTTGTCTTTGAGCCTTTCTTCAAATCGTGGCGCCGATCATGCGTTGCCGCCGCTGCGTTCCGTCGCGTCGTGCTGGGTTGGCGATCAAACTGCGGATAGCATGCGCTATGTGCCCTACCCGATCCGCTTAGCGAGTTCCGGGTACAAGCGGAAGGCATTCGCGTACGAGATGCTTCGCAAATCCGTTTCGCTGAACGCTGGGTAACGTCCAACGTCGGCGATGGCTGGAGCAAAGCTCGATTTCGGCATAAACGGGAGATCAAGCCCCATCAGCAGCTGCGACACCGGCACTAACTTGAGAATGGCGCCGAGTTGAGCCTCTGAGGTCGCTGCCGTCAGGTCGTAGTAGAACGACGCGATTCCCGCCCGTACTTCCTCAGAGGAAAGTTCAAGCCGTCCGGGCCCCACGCCGAAAGTATGCTCAAGCGTTTGAATTCGATTGACCAAGAATGGGATGGTGCCGCCGCCGTGGGTGGAGATGATCTTGATCTGTGAGAAGCGTTTCTTGGCGCCGGTGGCGACCATGTTGGTGATCATGCGAGTCGTATCAAACATGAATTCGATTACGGACGCGTTCAGTCCGTTGAGCAGGGTTTCCGCTGCCTTTGTGATCGTCGGGTGGACGAAAAGGGTTGCGCTGCGCCGGTTCAGCTCCTCGAACCAAGGATCGAATTGCGGCTCACCGAGATAGACATCATTAATACTTGTCGTCGTAGCGACGCCATCCATCTTCAAGGTATCGAGCGTGTAACCGATCTCAGCAATCGCGCCGTCTGCATTCAAACCAGGCAACGTCGCGACTGCTCCGAAGCGATTAGGGTGCTTGGAGATGATTTCGGCAAGCACCTCGTTGGTGCGCCTAGCGATATCGCGCGCTTCCTGTCCAGTCGCGTTGTTGGCCGAGGCAGGAGCGGAAAGCACGCAGGCGGAGATGTCGTGCTCCTCCATATACGAGAGCGTACTTTCGACCGACCAATCGGGCTGTTTACGACCCTCCCCCACCGGCGCACCTTCCCCAAAAGCTAGGATGGGGTGCGAATGAACGTCAATGATTTTGCTTAGGCTAGCCATAGCAAAGTTAGTTGAGCACATCCGGGCGCAAAAATTCCATCAAGCGGTGGTTATCCCGGTAATCAACCGGAATGGCCACGACAACTGGACCTTCCATGGCCAGCGCTTTTTTGAGCGTCGGCGCAATCTCATCGGGCTGGTCTATCTTCAGCCCGCCAGCACCGTACGACTCGGCCAACTTCACAAAATTCACCGGACCAAAATCGACGCCAGAAGAACGTCCGTACTTCGCTACCTCCTGAAAGCGGACCATGTCATAGTGGCCATCAATCCACACCAAATGAACAAGATTACATTTGAGCCTGACCGCTGTCTCAAGTTCCATCGCGGAAAAAAGGAAACCTCCGTCTCCTGAGATGGAGATGATTTTTTCATTCGGACGCACCAGACTTGCGGCAATGCCCCAAGGCAACGCAACCCCCAACGTCTGCTGTCCATTAGTCATGAGTATTTGACGTGGGCGGAAGCTGTAGAGATGTCGCGCCAGCCAGATATGAAACGACCCCATGTCAAGACACACGGTCGTGTCCTCGCTAAGGAAGCTTTGCAGTTCGTACGTCAGGCGCGCTGGATGAATTGGGCCACCATGCAACCCAATTGCATAGCCGGCGAATTCCTTCCGCTGTTGGGCGATCTCACCGAGGAAAACCGTTTCCTTGCCTCTGGTACGCGGAGTCACCTGGCTGGTTAACGCCTCTACGGTCGCCGAGATACTACCCGTGAGTTCGATGGCTGGTTTGTACTCCTTATCGATGTCCGAAGGAAGGACGTCAATGTGGATAATGTCGCGTTTAAACCCATGGTTCCACAGAGAAGGATCATACTCCACCGGGTCATAGCCAATAGTGATGACCAGGTCGGCGGCATCCAGGAGTTTGTCTCCTGGCTGGGTGTGGAACAATCCGACTCGCCCACGGTGGTCTGTTCAGGGGTCTTCATGAAAGAAGAGTCAGGGCTTCTCGGTCAGCACGTGTTCATCCAAGCAGTGATGCGCGCTTTGGCGGGAGGACTCGGAAAACGAAGGCCAACTCAGGCATTCCGAACTCTTGGCATGACCGCGCAAAATATCGACCAAAAAACCACGCAAGATAATTTCCAAATTCACACTTGACCGTCACAAAAGCTGAATCGTTCCAGGTTCCCGCGATCGTTGCTGAGGTTGGCCCGGAGGCCACTAAGCGGTTCTTCGAGTTCTTTACCGTCCCGATTCGCAATAAGAACACTAGACTCGCGTACTATCACGCGATCGGCCAGTTCTTGACCTGGTGTAGCCTAGCCGGCTTTCAAAGCTTGGAAGACATCGAGCCGATCACGGTGGCGGCTTACATCGAGCAGCACCCGGGCTCGCCGCCCACCGTCAAGCAGCATATGGCCGCGATCCGAATGCTGTTCTCCTGGCTGACCGAGAAAGGGATTTTAGCCATGAACCCGGCCCGGGAGGTCAAAACGCCCAAGTTTTCGCGCACCGAAGGCAAGACGCTGGCGCCGCCTCACCAAGAGGTGCAAAAGCTCTTGGACTCAATCGATGTGAGCCACCTGGTCGGATTACGTGATCGGGCACTCTTAGCAGTAATGGCCTACACCTTCGCGCGGATCGGGGCGGTCGTATCACTTAGACCTCAAGATTACTTTCAGATCGGCAAGCGCTCGGTCATCCGGTTCCAGGAAAAAGGCGGCAAGGAGAAGGAAATTCCGGTCCATCACAAACTGGAGGAATACCTCGATGTCTATCTCGAAGCCGCCAAGCTTTCGGAACAGCCTGCAAGCCCCCTCTTCCGATCTACTCGTGGCAGGTCGCGCGAGTTCGGAACTGATGGACTCTCACGCAAAGACGCTTGGGCGATGCTAAAGCGGCGGCTGCGCGATGCGGGACTTTCAACCATCTATTCCAACCACTCTTTTCGCGCCGCTGGCATCACCAATTACTTAGAAAACGATGGCACTCTGGAGGTGGCCCAGCGGATAGCAGGTCACGCTGACAGCCGCACCACCAAACTCTATGATCGCCTTGGCCAGAAGGTGCTCCTCGAAGATATGGAGCGGATCCGCTATTGAAAACGTAGCGCTAACTAAGCATCAAACATCAAAAGTCCTGTCGGAATCTCCCGGGTAAGTCGGTTCACATACGCACCGGAAATCAGGCAATCTCATTCCGGCATCGGAAGATGCAGATGTTCCCGCAAGGCTCTGGTTATCGCCAACCTTGGTGGCCGATTTTCCGACAGGAACTCGCGAATCGCAACCTCGGATGTGAAGTGGCGAAAAAACATGAACATCGCGTTGCAAAGAGCAAGTCTGATAGTTCCTCTCGAACTTCTATTTCCATTTTCCAATACTCCTCTTGACTCAAGGCTATGAATAGATCGTCCGGGGCATCCTCGAGGGCGTCCAATCCGTAAACGTCAGACCAACCGCATCCTTTAAAGCTAGGGTAGGCCGGGTGCACAGGGAATAAAGAGCGCGAGGAAACCGCTCACATATCGTAAGGGATTCAAGGTGAGCCGCCCATTCGCTCTGCTTGTCCAGTCATCTCAATTTCAGGTATTCGAATTTTAAGGCAAGCCTGAGCTAGACATCGATGCTGGGGTTGCCTTGAACTAGCTGCCGTGTTCGGTGAAAACGCGCGTGTCCTCGTGCGTATCGTCGCTTTCGTCTTGCCTTTGGGTCTCGACACTCTCGCTATCGCGATCGCGCTCGGGCTCCAGGGTCAGCGCCCATTGCGGCCAGCTTTACTTTTCGTCGTTTTTGAAACCACAATGCCATTGATCGGCATAGTTATTGGCCGCGTTGTTGGACTCTGGTTTGAAACACCGGCAGCGTATCTCGGTGGGCTGATCCTTCTTGCCGTCGGTCTCCATACAGTCCGCGAGGCGCGACACCGCGAGAACGAAGTACAGAGGTTTGCTTTGGACTCCCCGCGAGGGATCATCTTGGCTGGACTTGGCATCTCGATGGACGAAATTGCGATCGGGTTTCCACTTGGGGCGCTTCGCCTTCCGATCGTCGCTGTGCTTGGCGCAATCGCTATCCAGACGTTTCTCGTAACCCTGGGCGGAATACTTATCGGTCGGAAAATCACCCAAAGGCTCGGCATGCAGACGTCGCGGCTGGCCGGATTTGCGGCTGGCGCCGCGTTCCTTTTACTCGGCAGCTATTTGATTCTGGAACGTCTATTTTCCAAATCCAACTTCCCCTAAAGGCCCGGCTGTCGGGGACCAGTAAATGGGAGGATCACCCTACAACAGGCCAGTTTAGTCCTCTGGGAGCAATCGCAAGACGCCGAGCGCAAAACTCGGCGATGGGACTCCTGAAGCTCCGTATGACTTTGGGATCAGTGCCGCCAGCTTTCAGGCAGTGCTCTATTGCCCGCGGATCGGCTTCTGCTTGTGAGCGCTTGCCGAGAGCAACTCCGACTGAAAAATTCGCGCTCGAACGTGGAATCTCCGGTAGGTTTAAGAAGTTGGAATATCCGGTGTTCGCATGGATCGTGGTTGGAATTCCTGACAACTATTGATATTCGTTTTGATGCTTAATTGGCTATTCTATAGGCCAACGTTCGGCAATAGGCTTGATCGAGGAGATACGAACCCCTGGCAAGAATATTGGGGTGAATCATATGCCCCAGAATTGAAGCAACGACTGCTGAAGCATGTTTTTGACAAACTCGAGACAGAAGAAAAGATCGGCAACCTGATAATTGATGTTGGCAGTGGCGCGTCACCAGTAACGCGCCTATTAGAAACAAAACCGGGAAGGACGCGAGTTTGCGTCGATATAGCCGCTGATAACGGTGGATCGTTGGACGAGCTGAGAATCCGGCTCGACGCAGAAAAGGTGGGACAGTTTGGGACGCTGAGTTTTCGAAAAGCTATACTTAGGGTCTGCGCGTTCCTTGAGATAAACCCTAAAACAGAGGCAGAAACAGAGCGTGCGGATACGATCGTTATTTCAGATACGTTGAACTACGTGAATTTTCGAAAGGTTCTGAGTGGGTTTGGGAAATATCTCAAGACGGATGGCAGGCTTATTGTTCTCAATTTGCCCTATCGGGGAAACCGTTCGTTATTTTCCGACGAGGGTCTCAAGGATAACCGTCAGCTTTATGCATTCTTAGAAGAGCACCACTTTGAGATCGAACATAAAGCGTTTCCCAAAAGACCCCAGAATGAGACAGATGAATCAGAGGAGCTCATTGTGTTGGTGGCAAGAAAGTGTGTTCAAGCTTAAACTGAGATGATGGCCACTGGAAGTTCGACGTCTGGTTCAGCAGCCGACCGTTAGAGTGCCTACGGTCGTGTTGAACGGAGCATGTGACGAGGTGGATCCGCCGGTTTACATTCGGCTGGCGTCGACATTTCCCCCTTCAGAACCTCTGTGCACAAGCACGTAGTAGCGCTTCTGGCGGCCTTGGTGCCCCCGGTCATCGAACCAAAGGGTTTTCGATTTATCAATCACGGGAACGCCGCACGAGCGCCGGCGTGAAACGTCCGTCGACAAGGATGAATTTAAGCATAAACCAGCAAATGGATTTCTTCCGGTAATATGCTTGAAATATTCCGGATGATGTTCCCTCTGAGAAGGTTGACAAGGGCATTCCTTTGCGGGGCGCCGACGATCAGATAGGACGCGCCGACCGTCGCTGCGATATCGACGATCGTGTCCGCAGCCGAATCGCTGATTGCGTAAGCTGGCAGTAGCATGTGACCGTCCGCCTTGTCCTTCGCATACGTAAAGATCGCCCGAGCCTCGTCGTCTTCTATCCACTTGCGCTTGCGGTCTTCCGGCGCAATAACCGGTTGTTCCCGCACGAACAAAACGTATAAGGGGCGGTCGGTGACTTTGGCCTCCTGTATGGCGAAGTCGAGCGTGCGGCCGATGCCACGGACTGCGCAGAGCATAGCTGGGCCCGTCGCTTCACGGACCGGTTGCTGGAATGGCAAAGGGAGTTCGGCCTTTTTGCCGCGATTGATCGCTGCGGCGCTCGTGGCTCTTCTTTCTGCTCTCTCGGCGGCCAGGCCGCGAAGGATAAGACCAATTACGAGAATTGTGGCCGCAAACAACCGGGCATTCGGCTTATCGATAAACAGGGAGACTTCAATCGCAGCCATTACGATGAACGTGCAGAACATCAGCACGCGTTCCCATTTTTTCAGGTCAAGCTTTCTGTCGGTTGAAGAAGCGCCAAGGTTTGTTGCAATGGCGCCGACGACGCCTACCGCGTAAAGGTCTGCGAGACCTGAAACATCCCTGACTGCGATCACCAGAATGGCCGGAATAGCCGTGGCTACTATGAGGCCTGCATTTGGGACTCCAAAAGGATTAAGTCTCTCGAATTGCTGTGGTAACTCGCCATCGCGCGACATCAGAAAGGAAATTGCAATCAGAGCGCCGACCGCAGTATTTACCGCCGACAGCAATAGGAAAGCGATCACTCCGGTAACGATCCAGGCCGCGATCTGACCCGCGAGCGGCCCGAATGAGCTTCCGACGAATATTTCGGCCATGTAACGAAGCATGTAGTCGCGAACACCAGGGTTGCCAGGTGCGTCGACGTCCCCGCCGTGAACATGCAGTCCATTCAGTGCGAGCATTCCCAGGCTAAGAAGTGCCGTCAGGGTGCAAACCTCGAGCATGACAACTGCGATTGCAGGAGTCGAGGTTTTGGCGACAGAAGGGTGTTCATCCGTGCTCCCTGGATCGAGCTTCATGACGTTCGTGGCATTTGCAACTGCCTCAACTCCGGACAACGCAAGAACGATTCCAACGAAGCCTTTCCAATTTTCCTGAAAGGTCCCTGAAAGCGGCTTCAGATTTTGTAACGCTTGATTGAGGTGGAGCAAGCAGAACAGGCCTAGCCCGGCAACTACGATTGCTGTCGGAATAGAGACTGCGATTGCCAGCCCCCCTGTGTGTTTAGGACCGAAATAGTTCGAAGCGCCAATGGCAACAATAGCCGCTCCGGCAAAAAGCTCGGGGTGCGCTACACCGAGGTACTGGAACGCGGAGAGGGCGCTGATCGATGCCGTGACAATGTAGTCCGCGATTAACAGGAAAGCGCCAACGATGGAAAGAATTTCCGAACGGTGCCGCACGCTCGCATAAACGCCGCCGCCGTCCGGGTAGTGGCGGCAGACAATCATGTAGTTGAAGCCCACAAGTGCGGTCAACGCGCACATCGCGGCGATCAGCCAGAAAGAGCTGTACCCTGCAATCGCAAAGGCCAACCCGATGACGTAAGCCTTGCTTGTTCCCCAGTCACCGTACAGGATTGCCGCTGCGCGGGCTGAATCTACATTCCTCGGCCTTTTCGACTTCGCTGGAAGCATGCGATTAAGATTTCCAGCCCAGGAGGGTAAGGGGTGACCGCGATAGTTGCTCGGTCTTGCCGGTAAGTCAACCTCTGGCCGACCAAAACGCCGCCAACCAAGCGCCAATTCATGAGAGTCGTTTGGCGGCGTCCATCTGACTAAGCGCACAGTCAATGACGTCGCGGCGAGACCGCGGTTAGTTTCGAACCGCCCAGGCGCCGGGCGTCAGTTCGGCAATTCGACGGACCGGGAAGTTAGCCAGGCCCGGGAGCACCGAGCCAAGATAGTCGCGGACCGGGAGTTTAAGTCGCCGACAGGTTTCAACGATCGAGACGATAGCTGCAACGCGTGGGCCGGCTTCCTCGCTGCCGATGTGGATCCAATTCTTGCGTCCAAGGGCGACGGGACGTATCGCATTCTCAGCCCAATTATTGGATAGCTCCAACTCCGGATATTCCAGGAACCGGCTCAGTCGCGGCCAGAGGGTAAGTGTGTAATTACAGGCCTTAGCCAGAAGGCTCTTGGGCAGTGCGGCCGCACGAGCTGCCTCAATCTGGGACTTAATCTCATCGACCAGCGGTTTGGATTTCTCCAACCGTAATGCAAGACGAACCTCTGGGGTTGAAGCCCCTTGGCGCGCTTGAGCATCGATCTCAAAGAGCTGATCCATCTGCGCTACAATTGCGATGGCTGTCTGCTCTTTTGGATTGAGTTCCACCACCTGGAAGAACTTGCGCCTGGCATGTGCCCAACAGGCCGCATGCACGATCTTGGCCACCCACATGGTCGTAGGCCGCATAGCCGTCACTCTGTAGGATGCCCTCGAAGTTACCCAAAAACCGCTTCGGACCTTCTCGTTCCCGACCCAGTCTGAAGTCGAACACCACTGCTCCGCCCGGTCGCCCATACTGCCAGAGGTAGGCTTGATGATTTTTGCCTCGTACCCGCTCGGATTGAACTCCCACCGGCGTTTCATCGGCTTGGATATAGTTGCCAGCTAACAACTCTGATGGGCCGCAGCAATTCACCCACCCGCATGACCCAACCATCCAAAGTCGCTCTGGAGATTTTCAAGCCGGTCTCTCGCTCCAGGATCTCGCTCTGTCGATAAAGCGGAACGTGATCGGCATATTTGCTGACCCACCGTATCGGTTCTTTTCCCGCTTGACGATTCACAAAAATTTAGGCACTCGCAGAGTTTTGACTCAGTCTTCCCTAAACCCCACCGCTCATTTACATTGTGAAACGATAGTGTTCAATCGAGATTGTGGCTTTACCTGAAAATGAATGAGGTAGACGCCACTAGTAGTTCAAATCGACCACTATTTTTCCGAGTACCGCGGCGAGCAAATCGAGTAGAGCGCGTTTATTAAGTCTGTCGCCAATTGGGCTCGATTGTCGCTATCGATTGGTCGCAACCGGTCCCTTCGGATCAACAGTGAAATCCCACCGGGTCTCCACCTTCTTTCCGTTCACCTTCGCGGTCAGAATTACGGTGTACATCTTCGGAAGCAATTTCTGAGTAAATGCGTAAGTCACTAACTTGGTCTTGGGGTCGTAGACTGCGGGCACTAGACCAAACCCACTGATCCGCATCTCCACCGATTTTGAATCAACGTCTCCCATGCTAGCCAAATTGGCCCTAATCGTCGGTTTAGGCTTGGTGATGTGTTGATCGTTCAATGGCTCGGTCAACATCGCGGCGGACGCGAGCTGGCTGGCTTCCACACCGGGCTGAGTGCTATCGCTCGTCCCAAAGTCTAGTGCCGCTTTAAATACACCACCCTTTAGAGAATCGATAGCGTACCGGCCAATTTGATCGGCTGGCGCGTTGATATCCATGTGCCGTCCGTACACCGTAAACTGCATCTCATACCCAGCGTCTTTGGCCGTCTTGCGGACGACCTCATTGTGAAACCCGTACGGAAATGCGAATGCGATGACTTTAATCCCGAGCTTGTCTTCCAGGGTCTCCTTGCAGCCATAGACTTCATTATGCAACCAGGTGGTATAATCCTGCCCCCTCGGCGCGTGCCTCAGATCGTGGTGTGATACCGTATGAGCTTCAATGTCAACCCCAGCATCCCGCATCTCTTCTAGCTGATCCCAAGTCATCGCCTTACCGCCCGTATTAACCCATTGTGTGTAGACAAACAGGGTGAATGGATACCCGAACTCTTTGAGGATCGGCCAAGCGACATAATATTGGGAATTCCACTCGTCGTCGATCGTAATGACTGCACTCTTTGATGGAATCGCCTTTTCTCCTTTGCGCCAAGCTAGAAGATCCTGCATCGAGATGACAGAAATTCCGTTATCTTTGAGCGCCTTCATTTGAGCGCGAAAATCGCTCGGTGTGGTCACCAACTCGGCCGGCCTATCTTCGAAACGATGGTAAAGAAGCACGATGAACTTGGCGGTGCGATTGGTATCGGGTGGCGGCGTTGGTGTCGCCTGAATTACTTCGGTTGGGCTCGCCGATGCGGTCGGGCTAGGGGTAGACTGAGTTAAACTACTCTCCCCTTTCTTGCATGCCGTTACCAAGAACGGTAGCACCGACAGAAACACCAATAAACAATGGCGCATACAAATCTGCCCCACATATTATCACGGTTAGCAGTGACAGTTAAACGCTCTTGTTGAGCGGACCCCTTGATTGCGAGCAAGGCCTGGTATTGGCGCGGAGTCAGACCCGCAGCTTGGGCCGCTTCCTCAACGTCTCTGGCCAGATTTACCCGAAGCGACTCTCTTCAACGATATTGCCATTGCGCTCTTTGTCCTCGATGTGTTTTTGGTCATGATCGGCTGGCCGACGAGTTCCCCAGACGAATCTTTTGCTGAAACTTACTTTGAAGTACCATAGGAGAAATCCAAGGCCCGGGCGGCAAGCCCGCACGGAATGAGCTCGCGCTGTGAGGCGGCAAAAGGGCGTAAGCGGAATGCGCAAAATATCGCCCAAAGGATCACGCAAAATAATTTCCTAAACCACACAGTCTCTGTGTTAATGAATCCAGCGGCAACTACTGGCAGTGTGAGCTTGTGCCGATAAAGTTTAAGGTTTCCATGGGTAAAGCCTTGCTTCTTCTTGGTCTCGGATTGTCTTTGTGTCTGACTAGCCTTACGGCCACGGCCGCGGGGATACTGAGGCCGGCTACCGACTTTCCGCTGCCGATCGATAGCTACCGTGACCAACAGATTCCGTCGATTTTCGGAAAACTCACGGAGCGGATTCAGCGGGAGCCGCTCAATCTCGTTGCGACTCTCATTTTTTTCGCTGCGATCATTCACACGTTTCTGACCGCTCAGTTTCGGAAGGTTGCTCATCGCTATCAGCGGCGCTACGAGGCGATCCAGGATTCGCTTCCGGCGGAATCCGGGAAGAAACACGACGAGCTGATCTTCAGGGCTGAGCTGTTTTATTTCATGGGTGAAGTTGAAGCGGTTTTCGGTATCTGGCTCGTCCCGCTTTTTGTTGCCATTATTGCCTTCCACGGATGGTCAACGATGGTTGACTATGTCGGGAACGTAAACGTCGCGGATGCAATTTTTGTTGTCGTGATCATGGCCATGGCCAGTTCGCTGCCGATCCTTCGTTTTACGGAAACCGTGATCGCGAAAGCCTCGGCAATCGGAAACGGAACACCCGCCTCGTGGTGGTTAACAATTCTGACGCTTGGCCCATTGCTCGGCTCTTTCATCACGGGCCCGGCAGCAATGACGATCTGCGCCCTCCTATTGCGTCACCGTTTCTATAGCCTCAAGCCATCGGAGTCGCTGAAATATGCAACGCTCGGCTTGCTGTTCGTCAATATCTCGGTTGGCGGGGTATTAACCCAGTTCGGGTCTCCTCCGGTTGTGATCGTCGCGAGCGTCTGGAATTGGAACCTGGTATACATGCTAACCCATTTCGGCTGGAAAGCAGTCGTCGGAATCATTTTGTCCAATTCGCTCTATCTCGCAGTGTTTCGGCGAGAATTTGCGAGACTTGCGGCCAACGTTCCAGACGAGGAGCTAGATCAAGAGGGGCGCCGGCCAATTCCGTGGGGAATCACTGGCATCCATATCCTCTTTCTCTGCTGGGTAGTAGCGAACGCCCATTATCCTGTGCTTGTGATCTTGGGTCTTCTTTTCTTTCTTGCGTTCGTCTCAGCCACGCGGCTGAACCAACACGCGATTGCCCTGCGGCCACCATTACTCGTCGGCTTCTTCCTTGCAGCCCTAATCATTCACGGAGGTTGCCAGCAATGGTGGATAGCGCCTGTTCTCGAAAGCTTGAGTAAATGGCCCTTGATGATTGGCGCTACAATCCTCACTGCTTTCAACGATAATGCAGCGGTCACCTGCCTTGCGTCCCTTGTTCCTGGATTTTCTGACGCATTGAAATATGTGGTGATGGCTGGGGCAGTTACTGGCGGAGGGCTAACCGTAATAGCCAACTCGCCAAATCCGGCCGGCCAATCGATCCTCGCGTCGCGATTTGGAGAGGCTGGAATTTCGCCACTGTACCTTTTACTCGGAGCCCTGGTGCCGACGCTCATAGACGGAGCAGTGTTTATGTTGCTTCGCTAATTGCAGTTAGCGGGTTTGATTTGCAAGAACCCGGCTGCAGGTGATTAATGGCTGACACCGATGGCAGAAAAGCGTACAAGAGGCCTGGCGCGATTATTCTTCGGTACTGTTCCCGACGATCAGATAGAACGAGCCTATCGAATCCGGGTAGGCCTCTTTTTTGCTCTGGTTGTTATAATCGTCGCAGCGCTGTTCCTGGTCTACCAACTTACTCAAAACCTCTATCAACTACATCTGGCAGAGGGTGAGCGGGACCGCTGGCAACGGCCGGACGACGTGATCGAGTCCCTGAAACTGAAAGATGGGAATGTGGTAGCGGACGTGGGTTGTGGAGTAGGATACTTCTCCCTAAAGCTTGCGCCGAAGGTTGCCGAGCACGGCACCGTTCTGGCGGAGGACATTCTCGGTGAGTCACTGACGTTCTTGTGGATCAGAACGTTCTTACAACATCAATCCAATATTCGCGTTATTCACGGTAATCCCGACGACCCTCATCTCCCCCAGGGAAGCGTTGACGCCGTGCTCATCGCGAATAGCTATCACGAGTTCACCAAACCTCTAGCCATATTGGACCATACGTTTCGCGCACTTCGCTCAGATGGACGACTCGTTGTCCTCGACCGTGGACCTCGGTCGTACCACGGGGAGTCCCGGGAAGTCCAGATGCAGCAATACCAAATCGACGTCTCGATAGCAGAAGACGAGATTCGCCAAAGAGGTTTTGAAATAATCAGTCGGGACAACCGTTTTATCGACCGGCCGGCTGCTGAGCGACCGGCCGGATGATCACGTTTGGTGGCTAATCGTTGCTCGCAAAGCGGCACCGTAGAACTGGGCGGCACAATTTACGGCAATATTTGCAACCGAGTTTTCGTCTTTAGGCTGCTTTCTCCCGAACCACTTCCTTCGCATTCGTGTCTTCTCTCAATCCGAGAAAGACCGGCTGACGCAGACGATCGTCCCGCGTCCACTCGGCGAATTTGACCCGACAGACGATTACCGGTCTGACGCAGCGACAACGCTTCATTTCGGCGGCAGTCAATCCCTGGTCCCAGCGGCTCCGGCCACGTGCCGGGAGATTAAAAAAGGGACATTCCTCAATCCCAATATCTATCCCCCTCCCCCTTTAGTTAGACGCCGAACACCAAAATCAAAGCAGTTACGTCGACCCTCAAATAAAGAAACAGGCCAGCCTCGAGCCCTACTAACTCGAGACTGGCCCTGATTTCCTAGACATGAATCGGCCTGAAAGTCGATTCAAAGTGTATGTTGTCGGCGGCTAGCTCGAATATGCAGCAAAGCTTGCGTACAACGAAGCAGCGGCGACCGCCAACAGAAGGCTTGACGGCAACCTGAGAATGCTCTCTTTACGGCTGCGCCAGAGCACACCCAATCCACCGCCGGCAAATAGCATTGCTACCAAGAACGGAATCACGTAGGCAACGTCTCCTTTGCCCGGTATGGCGGAAAGGTACGCGGCAAATAACAAGCCCCCGCTTCCCACCAAAGTATTCAAGAAGATCGATCGACTATTCGTCATGCGCCAGGCTTGAAACCCAAGCCCGAGCGTGCACAACGAGACGATGATCAACACTATTGATGCATAACTCATACCGGGAACAAAGCGTCTATCGTCATTTGCTCAGCACGGTCTGACTGGACACAGCCTGAGCCTCTGAAGGAGAAGACCCATCAGTAAGTGCGTAATCCGGGTACGCCTGGGCCCCCATTTCCGGAACATCCAAGCCCTGAATTTCGTCATCGGGTTTCGATCGCAGCGGAATGATCAGGTTTGAAAGCTTGAACCAGACCAGCGCAAACAAGGCAACGAAAACAAGGTTAGTTAAGGTTCCAACGAATTCCGCCCCCAGCTGGCTCCAATCGCTGTAAGCTCCCCCGAAGAGCGGACCAAAAACTCCGGTCACACCTTGATCGCTCCAGCCGTCTGAGATCAGCTTACTAAACTTATCGATCGTTTCTTTGGCGCCGTCGTTATTGATGATCTGCATCGTGCCGTCCTTGATCAATCGATGTACGCCACCCCAGCCTTGACCATAACTTCCGTTGGCCAATAGGCCGACAGACAGAACTCCCCAGGATCCACAGGTTCCGTGTACTGAGATTGCGCCAACCGGGTCATCCAATTTGAGAACGCCCTCAATAAAGGAGACCGAAAAGACGACCAAGACGCCAGCGACCGCGCCGATGATAACTGCTCCGAGTGAATTCACGAACGCACATGGCGCCGTAATAGCGACCAGACCGGCCAGCATGCCATTGCACATCATTGATGGATCGGGCTTACCGGTCCTGAACATCATCATCAACATGGCAAACAGTGCACCAGAAGCCGAAGCCAACATGGTGTTGACAGCGACGATCGCAATCCGGTTATCGGTACCGGCAAGGGTCGAGCCCGGGTTAAACCCAAACCATCCGAACGCCAGAATGAACGTTCCCAGCATCACCAGCGGGATATTGTGACCAGGAATCGCGCGGGGCTTGCCGTCCGGTCCAAACTTGCCGAGCCGCGCTCCGATCACCCACGCACCCGCGAGCGCAATCATACCCCCCGTCTGATGCACTACCGAGGATCCGGCAAAATCCACGTGCCCATGGCCGAGGCCGAAGTTCTGTCCGAGTTGAGCTAACCAGCCACCGCCCCATACCCAGTTTCCAAATACGGCGTATGGCAGCATGCCCACCCAGAAACCGTAGATAATGAAATTCTTGAAGTTCCACCGCTCCGCCATAGCTCCGGTTGGGATGGTTGCCGTAGTATCCATGAACACCATCTGAAACAGAAACAAAGCAAAGATAGCCGTATCGAAGACGTCGTTGCCGAGGAAGAAACCGGTTCCGCCCAGGAGACCGAATGGCTTGCCAAAAATAGGAATCGTCAACTCCTTGTTCAGCAGCAAGATCCCTTGTCCGAGCGAAGGTTGCGATCCGATTGCTCCCGGAGCGACACCGTATCCCCCAAACATAATGGCAAACCCGCAGATCCAGAAACCGAGCATTCCCAGCCCGTAGATCATAAAGTTCGTCGACATCACATGGGCCGCACTCTTCGCCCGACACAGACCGGTTTCGACCAGCGCGAACCCGGCCTGCATGAACATGACCAAAAAGCCGGTGACTAAAGTCCAAACAATATTAATCGAAATCTTGTTATGAGCGATGTTCTTAACAAGCTCTGAGTTTGCGCCAATAGTCGTTTTGCCCACATCATCGGTCGTCGGCTCTCCAGTACTCAAACTGGTCTTGGGATCGGTTTTCGCCGGAGCAGGCCAAGCCAGATCGATACCTGTTCCACCGTTGTTCGCCGTGGCGGTCGAATCTGGGCCAACCGGCGTCGGTGATGCGGCGGGAGTAGCAGCCGCTACGGGAGATGCCGACGGGCTGGCATTCTGTGCTTCCGTGGAAGCGGTCACAAAGACCACAAGACAGAGGATGGAAGCAAGAGCTCCGTAATTGATTGTCTTTCTGTTCACGAGCA
>Ga0209647_1001095_pt1 | contig 23799 bp, 19 predicted proteins | sample GraSoi_2013_60cm_FD_185827 | JGI IMG/M metagenome (GOLD analysis project Ga0209647, IMG submission 185827) | Grasslands soil microbial communities from the Angelo Coastal Reserve, California, USA - Sample 9_17_2013_60cm (SPAdes) (version 2) | ecosystem: Environmental > Terrestrial > Soil >... | reverse complement strand
TTAGCGGAACAGGCTAAACCCGGCCGCGGCGCGACGCTCCGGCGCCGGCAGCACCACGACCTTGGTACCGACCTTGACGCGGTCATAAAGGTCGATGACGTCGTCGTTGACCATGCGGATGCATCCCGCCGTCGCGCGGCTGCCGATGGTCGCGGGCGCGTTAGTACCGTGGATGCGGTAGAAAGAGCCGCTGAGATACATGGCGCGCGCGCCGAGCGGATTGGTCGCGCCGCCGGCCATGAAACGCGGCAGATAAGGCGAGCGGGCAATCATCTCGGGTGGCGGCGTCCAATCCGGCCACTCGGCCTTGCGCTCGACGCTCTTCACGCCGGCCCAGGTGAAACCCTCACGGCCAACGCCGATGCCGTAGCGGATCGCCTTACCGCCGGGAAGAACATAGTAAAGGTAGGTGTTCGGCGTATCGACGATGATCGTGCCCGGTACCTCGTTGGTCGGATAGTCGACGGTCCGGCGCTGCAAGTCGGCGCGGACCTGGTTCCCGTTGTCGGACGGAGTGTAGCCCAGGCCGAGCCAAGCGAATGGGTTGGCGGATGCCTGCGTAGCGAAGGCGCTCGCGGCAACGACGACGGCGGCAACCGTCGCAAAACGGCACAACTTGTTCATGATAAGCTCCCCTATCCCTGCCTGATTAGTCGGCCGAGGGGCGCCAAGGTTCAAATTGACCGAAAGAATTTGCGCTGGGACCCGGGGCGTTGGTTATCGGGGCCCCAAGGCGTGCGAATGACGCGGCCTATACGTGGACGCCCTGGCTACCCCAGCGACTGCGTGCGCCTGCGTGGCCCTGGGCGCGACGGGCGCCGGCTGAAGGGCGAAAAGAAACCCCGGCCGTGGGTGATCTGACGGCCGGGGCTCTCTCTCGTAGGAGCATTCGCTGCGGCCGTGAGGGCGAACCGCGGCGATCAAACAGGCTAATGCGCAAGCATTGCGTCGACAACCATCGGCGGCTGAAATTTCGCCGCTGTGACATTTTTGCAAAGGTTCGTTTCGGCCGACGTGGCGGGATGTTAGTGCGATCGGCGCTGGACGCGGGCGGAATGATGCGAGCGCCGCGTCGGGGACGCGGACTTCGCGGGCGGCTGGACCGGCTGGGCGGCTACGCTGGTCTCGGGCGGTGGTACGTTCGGCGCGACCGTAGGAAGCGACGCGGTTGTTGCAGAATGTATGACTGCCCCTGGTGGCTTCGAGCCGTCAGGCAGGAGGTGGGCATTCAGCGCGATCAGGCCGAGCGTAAGCACTGCCCCGACCACCAGGAAGTATTTCAAGATCAACATCATTGCCCCTCGAGCCGCAAACGCCGCGGCATCCCTATTTAGTCGCGCCACCCATCTTCGGGGTTCATTTGCAGCCGTATGGAGATACCGGATTGGCCTATTTTCCTGCTTACGGGAGGAAATTGGCGGGGCGGCTTTTTTAACGCGAGCGCGGACCGGCGCCGCCGCGAGCAACCCGGAACGGGCAACCTGGCAAATGAAAACCCGCCTGAGATTTCTCCCGGCGGGCCCACGTTGACCGCGCCCTCGCTTCCGCCGGTACATCCGCGGTCGGAAGCTCGGTCGCGAACAACGCTATGTATATAGGCTGAAATCATGAATATTCAATGACGATGATCCGTGCGCCCGTCCGCTACGCTCGAACATGAACGCCGCCAGCAAGAGCGTGCCGGCTTGCTCCCGGCGGCCCGCTCGGGTAGCCCCTCGGCCATGGAAAATCGACATCCCTCGCCGCAAGCGCTGCGCGCGCCGAGAGTGAGCTTTGTCTCGCTCGGCTGCCCGAAGGCGCTGGTCGACAGCGAACGCATCATTACGCGCCTGCGCGCGGAGGGCTATGAACTTGTTCGTTCCCATTCCGGTGCCGACCTCGCGGTCGTCAACACCTGCGGCTTTCTCGACAGCGCCCAGGCGGAATCGCTCGCTGCCATCGGCCAGGCGCTCAACGAGAACGGCAAGGTGATCGTGACCGGCTGCATGGGCGCCGAGCCGGAGAAGATCACCGCCCGTTACCCCGGGGTCCTCGCGATCACTGGTCCGCAGCAATACGAGAGCGTGGTCGCGGCAGTGCATCGCGCGCTGCCGCCGCGCCATGACCCGTTCTTCGATCTCCTGCCCCCCGAGGGCATCAAGCTTACGCCGCGGCATTATGCCTATCTGAAGATTTCGGAGGGCTGCAACAATCGCTGCAGCTTCTGCATCATCCCGAAACTGCGGGGCAATCTGATCTCGCGCCCTGCCGCCGACGTGCTGCACGACGCCGAGCGCCTCATCGCCGCTGGGGTGAAGGAGCTTCTGGTTATTTCGCAAGACACGTCGGCCTATGGGACCGACCTCGACTATGCGGCGAGCGCGTGGAACGGGCGCGAGGTGCGGGCGAAATTTCTCGATCTCGCCAGCGCGCTCGGCGAGCTCGGCGCCTGGGTGCGGCTGCATTACGTCTATCCCTACCCGCATGTGGACGAGGTCGTCCCATTGATGGCAGAGGGCAAGGTACTGCCCTATCTCGACATCCCGTTTCAGCACGCCGCACCTGCCGTGCTGCGCCGGATGAAACGACCGGCCGCGCAGGAGAAGACCTTGCAGCGCATCGCCCGCTGGCGCGAGATCTGCCCCGATCTCACCATCCGCTCGACCTTCATCGTGGGTTTTCCCGGCGAGAGCGAAGAAGATTTCCGATGTCTGCTCGATTGGCTGGATGCGGCCGAGCTCGACCGCGTCGGCTGCTTCCGTTACGAGCCGGTCGCGGGGGCGCTCGCCAATGAGCTTGCGGCCGCCGTCCCCGACGCGGTGAAAGAGGAGCGCTGGCATCGCTTCATGGGACATCAGCAGGCGATTTCCGCGCGACGTCTCAAGCGCAGGGTCGGAACCCGCCAACAGGTGATCATCGACGAGGTTCACACCGGCGCTCGCGGCAGATCGGATACGGCGGGCGCCGGCGCGACCGTGGCCAAGGGACGCACGCGTGGCGACGCGCCGCAGATCGACGGCTCGGTCCACGTCGCAAGCCGCCGTCCGCTGCGCCGGGGCGAGATCGCGACGGTGCGCATCGAACGCACCGACGAATACGACCTGCATGGCACGGTGGTGGGATTTTGAGGGGCCCGCTAGTGTGGCGGTTCAGAAGTCCGCATCATTTTTGCAGCGAGTCCGAAACGCGGACTTCTGAACCAAAGCCACACTAGATCAATAAGTTGCTAGTGTCCCTCGATCCCGAAGTTCGCAAGCGAGGCTGCGGCACAATGGTGCGAACTTCGGAATCGGGACACTAGCGTCGCAGCGGATTGGGATTGCTCATCCTATTTCGGCTTTGCCCACCACTTTCGTCACCGCTGCCGTCAAGCTCGCGAGCTCGTCCTCGCCGATCGTGAACGCCGGCGTGAGATAGATGATGGAGCCGAACGGGCGGACAAAAACCCCCTCCTCCACGAACCGCGCGCGCATGGCCTCGAGATCGTCGATGCGGTCAAGCTCCACAACTCCGATCGCGCCCTTCACCCGCACGTCCTTGACGCCTGGAAGGCCGCGGCAAGGCGCAAGGCCCTGCTCGAGGGCGGTCGCGATATCGGCGACTTGCCGCAGGCGCGGTTCGCGCTCGAAAAGGTCGAGCGAGGCATTGGCGGCGGCGCAGGCGAGCGCGTTTCCCATGAGGGTCGGCCCGTGCAGGAGCGCGCGGGTCGGATCGTCGGACCAGAAGGCGTCGAAAACTTTGTCGCGCGCAACCGTGACCGCGAGCGCGAGCGTCCCGCCCGTCAGTGCCTTCGATAGCGTCATGATGTCCGGCACGACGCCGGCTTGCTCGCAGGCGAAGAGGCTTCCGGTTCGTCCGAAGCCGGTGAAAATTTCGTCGAAGATCAACAGCAGCTGGTAGCGGTCCGCCGCCGCGCGAAGGCGCTGCAGCACCGACGGCGTATGAAAACGCATCCCGCCCGCACCCTGCACCGACGGTTCGACGATGATGCCCGCGAGCTCCTCGGCGTGACGCTCGAGACGGCGCGCAAAGGCCGCGACGCTCTCCTCACTCTGCGGCAGCTCGACGATGTAGTGCTCGGGCAACAGGCCACGGAACCGCACATGCATGCCGTCTTCGGAATCGCAGACCGCCATCGCCCCGGTCGTGTCGCCGTGATAGCCGCCTTTGAAGGCAAGGAATTTCTTGCGCTTGCCCACGCCCTGGTTCAGCCAGAACTGCACCGCCATCTTCATGGCGATTTCGACGGCGACCGAGCCCGACTCCGAGAAGAAGACGCGAGTCAGATCGCCCGGAATGCGTGCCGCAAGTCGACGGGCGAGCGTGAGCGCCTGCTCGTGGGCAAGCCCCCCGAACATGATGTGGGGCATCAGCGCGAGCTGGTCCTCGACCGCCTTGCGGATGTGAGGGTGGTTATAGCCGTGACAGGCGGTCCACCACGACGCGATCCCGTCGATCAGCTCGCGTCCATCGCAGAGCACGATGCGACAGCCATGGGTGCGAGCCACAGGCAGCGGCGCTCGCACCGTCTTCATCTGCGCATAGGGCAGCCAGACGTGAGCGAGCCCGGCCTCATACCACTCCGGCCGCGAAGTTCCTTGATCTCCCTTTTTGCGAGACATTCGGCGCTTTCAATGCAAAGCTTACGGGCATGACGGGTCGAGGTCGATGCGAGGATGCGTTCACTCGATGAATTTGCGACCGCCAAGCTCGGCGAGCTCGAACGCAGCAGTCTACGCCGTGCGCTCGTCGACACCACCCGGGTGACGGCAATTTGGCTGCTGCGCAACGGCCGCCGGCTGTTGTCGTTTTGCTGCAACGATTACCTCAACCTGACCCATCACCCAGCCGTCAAGGAGGCGGCCATCGAGGCGTTGCGCGTCCATGGTGTGGGTGCAGGCGCCTCCCGCTTCGTGACCGGCAATCATCCTTTGTTCAGCGAATTGGAAGCGCGGCTTGCCCGGCTCAAGGGGACGGAGGCTGCCTGCGTCTTTGGCTCCGGCTATCTCGCGAATCTCGGCATCATCCCCGCGCTGATCGGCCCCGACGACCTCGTTCTGATCGACGAGCTGGCCCATGCCTGCCTGTGGGCCGGCGCGCGGCTCGCGCGTGCCGCCGTCGTGCCGTTTCGCCATGCGGACGTGGAACACGTGGAATTGCTGCTCGCGCAGCTACGCCGCCGTCACCGGCGCGCCTTGATCGCCACCGACGGGGTCTTTTCGATGGACGGCGACATCGCGCCCTTGCATCGGCTTGCGGCGCTGGCGCAGCGCCACGACGCCTGGCTCATGTCCGACGATGCCCATGGTCTCGGCGTGGTGGGGGGCGGCCGCGGCTCGAATTTCCTCGGGGGCAGGAAGGCCGATGTCCCGCTGCAGATGGGCACGCTCTCCAAAGCGCTCGGTTCCTATGGCGGCTATATTTGCGCCTCCGCCGCGGTCGTGGACCTCATTCGCAACCGCGCGCGCACCGTGATCTACTCAACCGGACTTCCGCCGGCAATCGTCGCGGCCGCGATCGCGGCGCTCGACGTGATCGAGCGCGAACCCGCCTACGCCGCCCTTCCCGTCGCAAAGGCCAAGGCTTTTGCGCGCGGCGCCGGGTTGCCGGAGCCGGTAAGCCCGATCGTCCCCGTGCTCCTCGGTGAGGCCGAGGCGGCGCTGAAAGCGTCGCGGCTCTTGGAGGATCACGGTTTCCTCGTCGTCGCCATCAGGCCTCCGACCGTGCCGGCCGGGACCGCGCGACTGCGGCTGACCTTTACCGCGCAGCATCCCGATGACGAGATCGAGCGGCTGGCCGAAGTCGTGCGCACGCGCATTCTTGCGCATGCTCCGGCAAGCGTCATCGAAACGCAATGACCGCTGTCTTCATCACCGCGACGGGAACCGACATCGGCAAGACCTTCGTGACCGCAGGCTTGATCCGGCATATCCGCGGCGCCGGCGGCGCGGTCGCCGCCGTCAAGCCGATTGTCAGCGGCTTCGATCCTGGCGCATGGCAGGGCAGCGATCCGGCCATGCTGCTCGCGGCACTTGGACGCCCCGTCGCATTGGAGGAGGTCGAGCGCATCTCGCCCTGGCGGTTCAAGGCGCCGCTCTCGCCCCACATGGCGGGCAGGCGCGAGGGTCGCCTCATCGTCTTCCAGGACGTCGTCGAGTTTTGCCGCCGTTCAATGGCTGGAAACCGCGGCGTGCTTTTGATCGAGGGCGTCGGCGGCATCATGGTGCCGTTCGACGACCGCCGCACGGTGCTGGACCTGATGTCGGTGTTGCGTATCCCGGCAATCTTGGTGGCCGGGAGCTATGTCGGCACCATCAGCCACACCTTGTCAGCGCTCGAAGTCATGGCGCGGCGCAATCTCGACATCGCGGCGGTCGTCGTCAGCGAAAGCGAAGGCAGCGCCGCGTCGCTCGAGGAGACGATCGCAACGGTCGAGCGATTTGCCGATGCGATCGACGTGGTGGGAATTCCACGCCTCGCTCCTGGAGTGGACGACCACGCGGCCTTCGCGCGCGTTGCTGGGTTGATCGGCTGAGCGCGCCGCGATCGGCGCGCCGCCGATCACGGCAGCAGAATGCTCGATCCCGTGGTATGGCGGCTTTCGAGATCGCGGTGCGCCTTCTGCGCGTCCTTCAGCGGGTATTTTTGGTTCACGGGGATCTTGACCGCGCCGCGCGCCACCACGTCGAACAGGTCGTTTGCGGTCTTGAGCAAGTCCTCGCGAGCGGCGACGTAGGTGTTGAGCGTCGGGCGGGTGGCGAACAGCGATCCTTTCGTCTGCAGAATGTTGATGTTGAAGGCATCGATCGGTCCGGACGCTGAGCCGAAGCTTACGAACATGCCGAGCGGCTTGATGCAATCGAGTGAGGCCGGAAAAGTTTCCTTGCCGACGCCGTCATAAACCACCTGGCACAACTTGCCGCCGGTGATCTCCTTCACCTTGGCGGCGAAATCTTCATCGCGGTAGAGGATGACGTGGTGGGCGCCGTTTTTCTTGGCGAGTTCGGCCTTGTCCTTCGAACCGACGGTGCCGATCACGTTGGCGCCGAGATAGTTCGCCCACTGGCAGGCGATGAGACCGATGCCGCCGGCGGCGGCATGGATGAGCACGTTGTCACCCTTCTGCACCTTATAGGTACGCCGCACCAGATACTGCACCGTCATGCCTTTGAGCATCATGCCGGCGGCCTGTTCGTAGCTGATCTTGTCCGGCAGCTTCACCGCCCGCTCGGCCGGCAGCAGCCGCTCGGCCGCATAGGCCCCGAGCGCCGACACATAGCCGACGCGATCGCCGACCTTGATGTCGCTGACCCCGGGCCCGACGGCGAGGACTTCGCCCGCCCCCTCGTTGCCGGAGACGAACGGCAGCCCGACCGGCGAGGGATACATGCCGCTGCGGAAATAGGTGTCGATGAAATTGACGCCGCTGGCGTGGTTCCTGATCTTGATCTGGCCGGGACCCGGCGCCGCCACGGGAACGTCCTCGTAGGTCAGCACGTCCGGACCGCCTGTCTTGTGTACTCGCACCGCTGCGACCATTGCTGCACTCCCTGCTCGACTTGCACGCGCCGCAAACCGGCCCGGCGGCGGCAATGTCTCTCAGCAGAGCCTGTGGATCAAGCCGTCAGATCCGCGGCGGACGCCGCCGGTTGCGCTTTGCCATGACGTTGAACGCCTCCACCGCGCCGGCAAACGCCATGGCGAAATAGATATATCCGCGCGGAATATGGAACTCGAAGCCGTCGGCGACCAATGCGACGCCGATCAGCACAAGGAAGGCGAGCGCCAACATTTTCGTGGTGGGGTGCTCGGCGATGAATGCGCCGACCGGCGCGGCCGCCGCATACATCACGATCATGGCGATGACCACGGCGGCGATCATAACCTCTAGATGCTCCGCCATCCCGATCGCCGTGATGATTGAATCGAGCGAGAATACCAGATCGATGGCAACGAGCTGAACCACGATCCAGGCAAATGCCCGCTTGCTCGAGGTCGCCGCGGTCGCGCTTTCGCGCGACTCCACCTCGCTGTGGATTTCATACGTCGCCTTGGCGATGAGGAACAGGCCGCCCTCTATCAGGATGATGTCGCGCCAGGATATTGCCATGCGGAAAACGGTAAAGAGCGGCGCGGTGAGACCCATCAGCCAAGTGAGCCCGGCGAGCATGATCACGCGGAAGATGAATGCGAGTGACAGACCCACTTGGCGGGCGCGGCGTGCCTTGTCCGCCTCGAGCCGTGCGGTGAGGACCGAGATGAACACGAGATTGTCGATCCCGAGCACGATCTCGAGCGCGGTCAGCGCGACGAGCGCGGCCCACGCATTTGGGTCGGTCAGCAGCGGCAGCACGTTCATTCAGCGTTTCTCGGTCAGCCCGACGCCGAGGAAATATAGGGCGATCGCCACCAGGCCGCCTGCGACCCAGGGTCCCGGGGCGAGATCGCGCAGCACGGCGACCAGCGCGAGCAACGACCACAAGATCAAAGCGGCGATGTTCAGTGCCCGCAGCCGCGCAACTCGCAAGGGGTGCAGGAACTTGAACGGCACGAAGGTCAGCACCGCCAGCGCGACGACGATGGCGGCGGCGAGCGACGGTGCGGGTTTGAGCAGAAACAGATAAAACGCGGCCGCGTTCCAGAGCGCCGGGAAGCCGCGGAAGAAATAATCCGCGGTCTTCATCTCCCGGTCGGCGAAATAAAGCGCGCCCGTGACCACAACCACGATGCCCGCCGGCAGCGCGAGCGGCTGCGGCAGCAGCCCGCCGGCGGCAATCGCGTAGGCCGGAACGAACACATAGGTGACGAAATCAACGACAAGATCGAGCACATCCCCCGACCAGCGCGGTAGCACTTCCGCAACCTTGAGCCAACGCGCGATGCTGCCGTCGACGCCGTCGACGATGAGCGCGATGCCTAGGCACAAAAACATCGCCGGCCATTGGCCGCGCACCGCGTAGATCAGCGCGGCGAGCGCGAGCGCCGCGCCCGCGGCGGTGAAAACGTGCACCGCGAAGGCGCGGGCGCGGATGAACATGCCATCCTCGATCGTCACGCGCGGGCCTTGACCCGCGCAGTCATCATACGGTCTTGCTAGCCGTTGTCATGTCCCCGCGGACGGGCGGACATCGAAGGTCCGACAATGCACGACGGCGCCAAGTTTCCAAATGGGAGTTATCGGATCGTCGGCCGGGTTTTCACGGGAAGATCCTCTGGGGATGACGGCCTGGGCTGAGTGGAGGCGGCATGAACCATTTGACCGCGGAAGTGGCGATCGTCGGCGCCGGGCCGGCGGGCCTGACGGCTGCGATCGCGCTCGCGTCGGCTGGGGTCGAGACCGCGCTAATCGCTAGGTCGCCCACTGCGTCAGATGTTCGCACCAGCGCCTTGCTCGAAGGGTCGGTCAAGGCGCTCGACGCGCTGGGGGTCTGGCGACTTTGCCGCGAGCATGCCGCGCCGCTTCGGGTGATGCGGGTTGTCGACGACACGCCGCGGCTGGTGCGCGCGCCGGAAGTTTGCTTTGCCGCGAGCGAGATCGGCCTCGATGCTTTTGGTTACAACGTCGAAAATCGGTTTCTCGTCGCCGCGCTGGAAGCGCGCGCCGGCGAACTTGCCGCGCTTAGGCGTATCGAAGACGAAGCGGTCGCGGTCGAAATCGCCGATGCGCAGGTGACCATCCGCTGCAACGGCGGCGTCGCGCTGTCGGCGCGGCTGGCAATCGGCGCCGAAGGACGGCACTCGTTGTGTCGGGCCGCCGCCAGCATCGACATGCGGGGCCGCAGCTACCCGCAGACCGCGCTCGCCTTCAACCTCCGTCATAGCCGCCCCCACCACGACACCTCGACTGAATTCCACGCCGAGGCTGGTCCCTTCACGCTGGTGCCGCTCCCGCGACGACGTTCGAGCCTGGTGTTCGTGGTCGATCCGGCCGAGGTCGCCAGGCTCTCGCTGCTGTCCGACACGGAAATGGCGGCCGAGGTCGAACGCCGCTCGCATTCGATGCTGGGCAAGATCGAAGTCGAGGCGCCTCGCGGCGTTTTCCCGCTGAGGGTGGAAACCGCCGTCCGGTTCGGCGCCGGCCGAGTGGCACTCATCGGCGAAGCCGCGCACGTCATTGCGCCGATCGGCGCGCAAGGCCTCAATCTCGGTTTGCGCGACGCTGCGACCATCGGCGAACTCGTCGTCGCCGCCCATCGCGACGGGCACGATGTCGGGGAGGTGAGCGACCGCTACGATCGCATGCGCCGCGCCGATGCGACGAGCCGCATGTTGGCGGTCGACCTCCTCAATCGCAGCCTGCTTTCTGATTTCCTGCCGCTGCAGAGCGCGCGCGCGGCCGGCCTGTTTCTGACGGATCGCATAGGCCCGCTGCGCCGGGCGATCATGCGCGAAGGCGTCATGCCGTGGGCCGCCCGGCCGCGGCTCATGCGCGGCGAAACGCTGTAGGGCTACAATCTCTGCGCGGGCTCGATTCCGAACAGCGCTTGCCCCGCCGATTCGAAATTCGACAGGTGCGCCTGCCCCTGCGCCAGCAAGGTGTGCAGATCGCGGAACCGGCGCTCGAAAGGACTGCCTTCGAAAATTGCGGTCGTGCCGGCGGCGCGGTAGGCGAAGTCCACCACCTTGCGGGCCGCCTCCATCGCGCCGGTGATGGCGATACGCAGGCGCGCGCGCTGCTCGAGCGAAAGGGCGCCGGAGCCCGCCGACGCTGTCCAAATCTCGCGCAACATCTGCAGGAGAAATGCCCGCGCCGATTCCAGCCGTCCGCAGGCCCGCGCGACGCGCGACTGGATCACCGCGTTGTCGCGCAGCACGGCGGTCGAGCCCACTCCCCCGCCGGAGGCCTTGGTCTGCGCGAGCTGCATGAAGGCGCCAAGACACGAACCGGCGATGCCGAGAGCCACGCCGGAAAACCCCACGCCATAGAGGGTGAGCATCGGAATGTTGTAGAGCGGACCGCGCTCGCGCCGGTCAGAGACCGAGTCGCGCCACGTGGTGTATTCCTCCGGCACGAACAAATCGCTGACTTCGTAGTCGTTGCTCGAGGTGCCGCGCAGCCCGATGACGTGCCAGGTGTCCTTGATGTTCGCCAGCTCGCGGCGGAAGAGCACGGTGCGATTGATCGCATTGCCCTTTGCATCCCGGCGCGGCTTATCCGCGGTTTCGAAAACCGTCGAATGCCCGCCCATCCAGGTGGCGTTGGCGCTGCCGCTCGCAAATCGCCATTTGCCGGTGACGCGGTAGCCGCCGTCGACGGCGATGGCCTTGGCCACTCCCGCGGGCGGCCCCCACGCGATCAGCGCGTCGGGTGCCCCAAAGACCTCGCGCGCAACTTTCGGGTCGAGAAATCCGGCCGCGTGCGAGCTCGCGGCCGCCTGTGCAAGACACCAGCCCGGGCTTGCATCGGCCGCCGCGAGCGCCTCGACAACTTGATTGAAGGTGACGAGATCGACGGCGCCGCCACCGAGCGACACCGGCAGCAGCATGTGGAACAGGCCGCAAGCATGCATCGCCGACAAGACATCCGCCGGAATCTTCCGCTCCTTTTCGGTGCGGCCGGCGGCGGCCTCGACCATCGGCGCGAGCGCGCGAGCCCGCGCGACCCAATCCTGAGTGTCCTTGATCAGCAACGGTCACCCCCAAGATTTCTTCACGTCTCTAACACAGGGCAAGCCACATGTCGGCTCGCGCTGGCGTCGAGGCTTGCCCTCAACTAGCATTGTGCCGCTCCATTGAGCGTCCTGGGGGCGCGGGGAAAGCCGCCGATGCGAGGGGTCAAGGTCGGTCTTGTGGCGCTGGCGGCGCTCGCCCTCCTCCTGCCAAGCGAAGCAAGCCGCGCGCAAGAGGCCTATCCCACGCGGCTGGTACGGATCGTCGTGCCCTACCCTGCCGGCGGCGGCACCGACACGCTCGCGCGCTTGCTCGCCGAGCAACTCAGCCGCAAATGGGGTCAAACGGCAATCGTGGAGAATATCGGCGGCGCGGCGGGCAATATCGGCTCCGCCGAGGTCGCGCGCGCAACCCCGGACGGCTACACGCTCCTCCTGGCTTCGCCCGGCCCGATCGCGACCAACGCTTTTCTCTACAAAGAGATGGGTTATGACCCGGCGCGTTGGGTCCCGATCGCCTTGCTGGCAACGGGTCCTTACGTGCTCGTGCTGCGCAAGAACTTCGAGGCTTCGACGGTTGCGGACCTGATCGCGCGTGCCCAGTCCAATCCGGGCAAGATCACCTCCGCGACGCCGGGCGTTGGCTCGGTCGGACACCTGTCGACCGTCCAGCTCGAAATGCTCGCCGGCATCAAGACGGCGCAGATCCCGTATCGAGGGTTGAGCCAAGCCCTCAACGATCTCATCGCGGAACACGTCGATATGATGTTCGATACGCCGACGACTTCGCTTGCGCTCCATCGCGATGGTAAGGTCAAGATCGTGGCGGTCGGCACGACGGAGCGCGTGCGGGAATTGTCGGAGGTTCCCACCGTTGCCGAGTCGGGCTTGCCGGGCTATCGCGCTGTCACCTGGTACGCCATGGTCGCGCCGCCGCAGACGCCTGCGGTCTTGGCCGACAAGATCAATCGCGATTTGATCGAAATCCTCGCTCGGCCGGACGTGGCCGAAAAGACGCGCGGAATTCAGATGGAACCCGTCACCAAAAGCCGCAGGGAGGCGGCGCAATTCTTCGCCGAGGAGACGGAACTCTGGGGTAAGGTGATCAGGCAAGCCAATATCCCGCCGCAGTAGCCTGACCGCAAAATCATGGGTCGCAGCCGGGAGCTTGCGGTTTTCAACGGCAACCCCGGACAGGCCGAAGAGCAGCAACTTCCCCTCGCGCTCGAGCAGGCGCGCTGCCGCACTTGCGCTCATCCACTTCCTCGCTTGTTTGTAAAAGCGCTTGGCGAGACCTGGGCGTTCCTTCATACCGTAGTCGAGAACACCCCGTTTGAGACGAGGGATTAGGCAGATGAAGCTCCCGCGCAACTTCTTCAAGCCGCTGGCGACCGGCGCGCCAGCGCCGCTGCGCGAGGTGCCAGTGAAGCTCGAGCGCATGATCCATTTCGTGCCACCGCACATCGAGAAGCTGCGTGCCAAGGTGCCGGAGCTGATCGCGGAGGTCGACGTGGTGCTCGGCAACCTCGAGGACGCAATTCCCGCTGACGCCAAGCAGGCGGCACGCGCGGGCTTCATCGCGATGGCAAAAGCCAATGACTTCGGCGCAACCGGCCTGTGGACGCGCGTCAACGCACTCAACTCGCCTTGGCTACTCGACGACGTGGTCGAGATCGTCGGCGCGGTGGGCGAGAGGCTCGACGTGATCATGCTGCCCAAGGTCGAAGGACCCTGGGATATCCACTATCTCGACCAGCTCCTCGCTCAACTGGAAGCGAAGCACTCGATCAAAAAGCCCATCCTGATCCACGCCATTCTGGAGACCGCCGAAGGCGTCGACAATGTCGCCGATATCGCGGTGGCGTCGCCGCGCATGCACGGCATCAGCCTCGGCCCGGCCGATCTTGCCGCCTCGCGTGCGATGAAGACGACGCGTGTCGGCGGCGGACATCCGCAATACAAAGTTCTCGCCGACGCCACCCCAGGGGATGGACCGCGCGCCGCGTTTCAGCAGGACCTCTGGCACTACACCTTGGCCAAGATGGTCGATGCCTGCGCCGCGGCGGGCATCAAGCCGTTCTACGGCCCATTCGGCGATTTCTCCGACGCGCAGGCCTGCGAAACGCAGTTCCGCAATGCCTTCCTGATGGGCTGCGTGGGGGCCTGGACGCTCCATCCGAGCCAGGTGCCGATCGCCAAGCGCGTGTTCTCGCCCGATCCGGCGGAGGTTGCTTTTGCCAGGAAGATCATCGAGGCCATGCCTGATGGCACCGGCGCGGTGATGATCGACGGCAAAATGCAAGACGATGCGACTTGGAAGCAGGCCAAGGTCATGGTCGATCTCGCCCGCTCGGTTGCGGCCAAGGACCCGGAGGGGGCGGCGCGCTACGGCTTTTGAACCCCTGGTGTGGCTCGCAAACCTGGATTATGTCGATTTGAGCATGAGCAAGACGCGCAACGCCAAATTCAAGATCGGTCAGGTGGTTCGCCACCGCCTGTTTCCGTTTCGCGGCGTCGTGTTCGATATCGATCCCGAGTTCAACAATACGGAGGAATGGTACCAGTCGATCCCCGCGGAGGTTCGCCCGCTCAAGGACCAGCCGTTCTACCATCTGTTCGCGGAGAACGCGGAGACCGAATACATCGCCTATGTTTCCGAGCAGAATCTGTTGCCGGATACGTCCGGCGAACCTGTGCGCCATCCGCAGGTCGCTGAGGTGTTCGAGCAGGACGAGAAGGGCAGCTACCGGCCCCGCAATTCACTGTTGCATTGACCCATGGAGGCAGTCGAGGCTGCAAGGTGTCGTTTTTGCTCGCGCCTGCGCAGATTTTCCCGCTACTGCTCGATCACGCGTTGGCATCGGTCGCCGGCGTGGCTTGCGTCACCTATTTCTTTTCCTGCTGCTCTAACTCTTTAGGATCGATGGGCGGCCCATCATACGCCTTGGCGAAATCGGACAGCGGCATGGGGATGTTGATGGGTTGACCCGATCCATTGATGCCTTGCACGTGCAGAGTTTGACCGCTCTTCATCTTGGTAACCAGCTCGTTGCTGGCCTCGTACTCGGCCATGCAACCGTTGGAGAGGCAGATCAAGTAGGGACCGGTGAGCGGCTGGCCACTGTCGATGATCACACGAGTGCCGGCCTGAAGCGATACGCCAAGCGGTAACGTGACGCGCAGGAGCTTTTTCGCTTCTCCTTCCGGCTCGACCAGCACCACCAGGGCCACCGGCATGCCCGACTCCAAGTGAGCGTCCCTGGCGAGGAAGCAAACCTGCTTGGCATTTGCCTCCGGCCCCTTCTGGCAAATCTTGGTCCAGAAGGAGTAGGTCAAATCGGGCTGTCCGCCCTGTTGCGCCTGCGGGGTCGGGGTCGGAGCCGGGGCTGCCTTCGGCTTTGCCTTGGGTTGCGCTTTCGGAGCGCCCTGCTGGGCAACACAATGAGATGTGCCGACGATCACCACAGCCATCGCGGCAAGCGCACCAAGCCCAAGACCAACCATCCGCGGAGCGAATATGACTCGGCATTTCATTGGCGGGCGGTATGACATGCTCGCTGCTCACAACAAAGAGGCGCGCCCAAGGCGCGCCTCGATCTCTTCCAGTTTGTCCGCCTGTGTTACCTTGTGGGCGCTGCCTGGGGTGCCGCGGGTGCTTGCGGCTGGCTCTCGAGCTTCTTGCGTGCCTCCTCGGCCCGCTTCTGCAATTCGTCCTGCAGCTGCTTCTGCTGTTCCTCGAACTTCTTGGGATCGGTGGGGGGACCGTCATAAGCCTTGGCGAAATCCGTGAGCGGAACCACGAGGCTGATGGCCTGGCCGGCACCATTGATCCCTTGAATGACCAGGCCCTGCCCTTTCTTCAACTTGCCGATCAGTTCGCCGCTCGCTTCATAGTCCGCCATGCAGCCATTATTGAAGCAGATGACGTAAGGCCCAGTCATGGGCTGGCCGTTGTCGACGATCACCCGGGTGCCGGGCTGGATTGACATACCCAGGGGCAAGGTCACGCGAAGCACTTTCTTCGGCTCGTTTTCCGGCTCGATCAGCACGGCCGCGACCACCGGCATGCCCGATTCGACACGGCCGTCCTTGCCGGTGAAGCACACCTGCTTGGCATTCGCCTCTTGGCCCTTCAGGCAGAACTTGGTCCAAGGTGAAAAGATGAGCTGCGGCTGCTCGGCCTGCGCCTGCGCCTGCCCCTGCCCCTGCTGCGCTTGTGGGACTGGAGCCTCAGCCGGTTTCGGTGCAGGCGCCGCCTTGGGCGCCGCCTTGGGGGCGGCTTTGGGTGCCGCAGGCGCTGGGGTTGCCGGCGGAGCTTGAGCAAAGGCCGCGGAGCCGATCAATGCGGTGAGCATGGCCGTTGCCGCCGCGACGGCGAACGCGCATGCGGCCGGCCGGGCCGGCGCAGAAACCAACCGATGATCCATCGACAGATCCTCTTGCTGACCGTTCTCCCAGCGTCCCGCGCCGGAACGGCTGCCCCATATTAAGGCTGTGTCGGCACCAAATGCGGCAAGAGCGTGACGCCGGCTAGCGGCGTGATAGCCCATTTCAACCCTTCGATAAAGCCATAACGCCGCCGCGTTATGGTACGAAAGATCGCGACAAAGGCCGCGACTGGCTTCAAGTCCAAGCCAAGCTGCCGCGGCTTGACCTATTTGGTGGAAGTACTTGCCGAAATCTCCGAGTCGCATTGCCGCCGTGAGCTTGCCTCTTTGCGTTCCTCTTATCCGCCCGCGCGGGCCGCGAAACCGTGCCGCGGCGTGCAGCGTCTTGCTGCTCGCCCTCGCCATTTGCGGCACCCCCGGTGCGCTGCGCCAGGCACACGCCGCCGAGGCCCGGCACGCCATTGCCATGCACGGCGAGCCGGCGCTGCCCGAGGGCTTCACTCGCTTGCCCTATGCCGATCCCGCCGCGCCCAAGGGCGGCCGCTTGGTACAGGGCGTGCTCGGCACCTTCGACAGCCTCAATCCCCTGATCGTCAAGGGCATCGCGCCGCCGTCGATCCGTGGTTACGTGATCGAGAGCCTGATGGCGCGCGGCTACGACGAGCCGTTTACGCTTTACGGGTTGATCGCGCGCGCGATTGAGACCGACGCCCAACGCAGCTACGTCACCTTCCACCTCGATCCCGCCGCGAAGTTCTCCGACGGCAAACCGGTCACCGCCGAGGACATCATCTTCTCGTGGCAGCTTCTGCGCGACAAAGGCCGGCCGAATCATCGCACCTATTACGCCAAGGTCGCCAAGGCCGAAGCGCTCGGCGAACAGGCGGTGCGCTTCGATCTCTCCGGCAGTGACGACCGCGAGCTTGCGCTCATCCTCGGACTGATGCCGGTGCTCGCAAAGCACGCGGTCAAGCCCGAGACATTCGAGGAGACTTCCTTCCAGGCGCCGCTGGGGACCGGCCCCTATATCGTCGGCGAAGTCGACCCCGGCAAAAGCGTCACGCTTAAGCGCAATCCCGATTATTGGGGCCGCGACCTTGCGATCAATCGCGGCCTGTGGAACTTCGACGAGGTCCGCTTCGATTACTACCGCGAGGCCAATACGCATCTGGAAGCGTTCAAGCGCGGTCTCTACGACCTTCGCAACGAGCACGATCCGGGCCGCTGGCAGACCGCCTACGATTTTGCCGCCGTGCGCGACGGCCGCGTGCTCAAGGAGGCGCTGCCGACCGGAGTACCGAAGGCCAGCAGTTATTTCGTGTTCAACACGCGCCGAGCGGTTTTCTCCGACATTCGCGTGCGCGAGGCGATCTCGCTGCTGTTCGACTTCCAATGGATCAATCACAGCTATTTCTTCGACCTCTATCAGCGCAGCGCCAGCTATTTCGATGGCTCGGAGCTGTCGTCCCATGGGCGGCCGGCCGATCAACGGGAGAAAGCGTTGCTTGCGCCGTTCGCCGAAGCCGTTCGCGCCGACGTGCTTGACGGCACCTGGTCGCCGCCGGTCAGCGACGGCTCCGGCCGCGACCGCGTGACACTCAAGCGCGCGCTCGATCTGTTCGCGGCCGCGGGTTACGAGTTGCGCGGCACCGCACTGGTCGAGCGCAAGAGCGGCCGGCCGCTGACGTTCGAGATCTTGGTGACGGCGCGAGATGAGGAGCGGCTTGCGCTGTTGTTCTCGCAGAGTCTCAAGCGGGCCGGGATTGCGGCGCGCGTACGCCTGGTCGATGCGGTTCAATATGAAGGGCGGCGCCTCATCTACGATTTCGACATGATCCAAAACCGTTGGGACCAATCGCTGTCGCCCGGCAACGAGCAGGCCTTCTATTGGGGGTCGGCCGCCGCCGACCAGCCCGGGACCCGCAATTACATGGGCGTCAAGAGTCCTGCCGTCGATGCGATGATCGCCGCGCTCCTGAAAGCAGAAGACCGCGGCGATTTCGTCGCCGCAGTGCGCGCGCTCGACCGCGTGCTTATCTCCGGTTTCTACGTCATCCCGCTGTTTTATCTTCCTGCCCAGTGGGTCGCGCGTTGGACCACGGTCGGACGACCGACGACGACCTCGCTCTACGGCTATCTTCCCGAAACCTGGTGGCGCGAGCCGAAGGCGCCATGAAACGTCGTTCTCGGTGACTTGGCAGCGGCCGGCGTGGTAGGCGCATCGCGCCGCGAACCATGGGATTTTGTTGACGAGCCGTTAACAGCCCTCGCCTAAGGTAGCGGGTCCATCCCGCGCAACGGCTTGTTCTCATGGCGCTACTGGGTCCCATGGCGGTGGTCGCCGAGAATTCGGCGGCCGATTTGATCGATGTGCTCCGCAAGGCAGGAGCCTTCCCGATCGTCGAAACGCGCTGGGCCGATGCGCCCGCAGCCATCGCCGAAATCCAGCCGGTGGCTCTCGCCATCGCCGACCCGCAAGGCACGCCGTCGCCTCAACACGTGGACGCGGTGATCCAGTGCATCGAGACGCGCGGCGGGCCGGTCACGCCGGTAATCGCGCTGGTGGAGAGCAACAGCAGTCCCGCTATCCCGAGCGCATTGCCGATCGCGCTCGACGATTCCACCGACCGGCTGATTGCACGCCTGCGCTCCGCGCTGCGCATCCGTACCCTGCATGCCACCGTGTTGCGGCGGTCGCGCACCGCAGGCGCAAAGAAGCGAGCACCGGCGTTCGCCCCGACCGATCTGCTCGATGATGCCACCGTGCTCTGCGTCGGACGCGGCGGCTCATATCCCGCGCTTTCGGTCGCGATCGGCGAACGCATCGGCCTCATTGGGGCGTTGAGCATCGAGACCGCCGCCCGCTATCTCAACGCGCGCGACGTAGACGGCGTCGTCATCGGTGAGGGCTTAGGTCCACGCGTCGCCGGGGCGCTGCTGACCATGCTCGCCGAGAGCGCGCGCTTTCGCGATCTGCCGGTCGGCGTGCTGGACAATGCCGCGGTCGACGACGAACGTCTGCCCAACCTGGTGCGCGTCGAAGCCGATCCGATGCATCTCGTCGAGCGCGTCCTTCCATTCGTGCGCCTGCAGGCGTTCGAGGGCCAGCTCACCCGCGTTTTGAAATCGCTCGAGAGCGAGGGCGGCATCGATCCAGACACGGGCCTGCTCGGCGCGCAGGCTTTCTGGCGCGATCTCGGCCGCGCCGTGCAAGAGAGCGAGGAGACCGGCGGCGCGCTTTCCGTTGCACGTTTCACTTTCGAAGGCGTCGCCGATCGCCGCGGCTACGTCGATGCCGCGCGACTTTTCAGCCGCCTCGTGCGCAGCATCGATTTCGCCTGCCGGGAAGAGGACGGTTCGATCCTCGCGGCCTTCACCAAGACCGATCTGCGCAGCGCCCATCTGGTTGCGCGTCGGATCGCGAGCGTGCTGAGGCGCACCATGCTCTCACCGGGCGGTGACCGTCGCGCGATCAAGCCGACGATCACCCTCGCCGCGCGCAGGGCCACCGACGACGTCAGCGCACTGGTGGCGCGCCTGGGCGGCCATCCCAAGGTTGCCGCCGAGTGACGGCGAGCCTAGTCTGGCAGGTCCGCATGAGGAGCCCGCCATGACCTCAGCCCTGCCAATCGAGATGGTCTCCGACGTCGTGTGCCCCTGGTGCTTCATCGGCAAGCGCCGGTTGGAAAAGGCGATTGCGCTGCGGCCCGACACTGCCGTCGAGGTGCGCTTTTGGCCCTATTTCCTCAATCCATGGGTGGCGCGCGAAGGCATCAGCCGGAAAGACTATCTCACCACCAAGTTCGGCTCACCCGAGCGCTATCGCAGCATCGCGCAGCGCGTCGCGCAGGCGGCCGCGGCGGAGGGGCTGAGCTACAACCTCGACAACATCAAGCGCCAGCCCAATACGCTCGATTGCCACCGCCTGATCCTGTGGGGCGGCGAAATAGGTCATGCGGCAGATATGAAGCAGCGGTTGATGGACCTCTATTTCACCGAAGGTGGCGATCTCACGGACCGAGACGTGTTGGTCGCGGCGGCGGCCGCATGCGGCCTCGATGCCGACCGCGTACGCGCGCGCCTCGCGAGCGGGGACGACGTGGAACGTGTGACGCGAGAGGCCAATGCTGCCAAGGAAGCAGGCATCGACGGCGTGCCCTGCTTCATTTTCGGCGGCCGCATTGCCGTACAGGGCGCGCAAACCCCCGAACATCTCGCGCAAGCGATCGAGCGCGCAGCGAACGAATACGCCAGCCGCCCGGCGGCCGAATAAGCCGCTCTGCACGACGCGCACGGCCGCTCGCGGCAAGAGTGGCTTCGTCATGCCGCCTTGGCCGGCTGGGCCAGCGCCACCAGGCTGCGCAGGATGGTCGAGGTTCCGCGCAGACGCGCCTCGGGATCTTTCCAATCGTCGAAGAAGACAACCTTCATGTCGGGCCGCACCCGCGCCGCCGGGCCCTGATCGCGGATAAAGGCGACGAGCCGGTCGGGATCGGCGAAGGTGTTGTCGCGGAACGACACCACCGCACCCTTGGGCCCGGTCTCGATCTTCTCCACATTGGCCCGCCGACAGAGCAATTTAATCGCGACAATCTGGAGGAGATGCTCGACCTCCTCAGGCAAGGGCCCGAAACGGTCGACCAGCTCGGCCGCGAAGGCCTCAATGTCGCGCTCATCCTCGATTTCGGCAAGGCGCCGATAGAGCGCAAGGCGCACCGGCAGGTCGGCGACATAGTCCTCGGGAATCATCACCGGCATTCCGATGGTGATCTGCGGCGACCACTTGTCGGCGACCGGCGAGGTGATGCCCGCCTTGAGGCTCGTGACCGCTTCTTCCAGCATCTGCTGATAAAGCTCGAAGCCCACCTCCTTGATGTGGCCGGACTGCTCCTCGCCCAAGAGATTGCCGGCGCCGCGGATATCGAGGTCGTGGGAGGCGAGCTGGAAGCCGGCGCCGAGCGTATCGAGCGATTGCAGCACTTTGAGCCGCCGTTCAGCCTGCGGCGTAATCTTGCCCACGGCCGGTAACGTGAACAGCGAATAGGCGCGCAGCTTCGAACGTCCCACTCGCCCCCGCAACTGATAGAGTTGGGACAGCCCGAAACAGTCGGCACGGTGCACGATCAGCGTGTTGGCGGTCGGAATGTCGAGGCCGGATTCGATGATCGTGGTCGACAACAGCAGGTCATACTTGCCGTCGTAGAAGGCGGACATGATGTCTTCGAGCACGGTCGCGGGCATCTGCCCGTGGGCGACCGCGACCCGCACTTCCGGTACGTGCTTATCGAGAAAATCCTTGGCGCCGGCGAGATCCTCGATGCGCGGGCAGACATAGAAGGCCTGGCCGCCGCGATAACGCTCGCGCAGCAGCGCCTCGCGCACGATCACCGGATCGAACGGGGCGACGAAGGTGCGTACGGCGAGCCGATCGACCGGTGGCGAGGCGATGATCGAAAGATCGCGCACACCCGACAGCGCGAGCTGCAACGTGCGCGGGATCGGCGTCGCGGTGAGCGTGATCACATGGATCTCGGCGCGCAGTTGCTTGAGCCTTTCCTTGTGGGCCACGCCGAAATGCTGCTCCTCGTCGACGATGACAAGACCCAGGTCACGGAACTTGATGGTCTTGCCGAGCAGCGCGTGAGTGCCGATCACGATGTCGACGCCGCCCTCGACTAGCTTTTTCTTCACCCGCGCCAGCTCCGACGGTGAGATCAATCGCGAGGCCTGCGCGATGTGTACGGGAAAGCCGCGAAACCGCTCGGCGAAGGTTTTGGTGTGCTGGCGTGCAAGCAGCGTGGTGGGCACGACCACCGCGACCTGTCTTCCGTTCATCGCGGCCACGAAGGCCGCACGCAGCGCTACTTCGGTCTTGCCGAAGCCGACGTCGCCGCAGATCAGCCGATCCATGGGCCGTCCGGAGGCGAGTTCACCCAGCACAGTGTCAATCGCCACCTGCTGATCTTCGGTCTCCTCATACGGAAATCCGGCGCAGAACTCGTCGTAAAGGCCGTGTCCGACCGCGAGTTGCGGCGCCTCGCGCAACTGCCGCTCCGCCGCTATTTTGATCAACTCGTTGGCAATGTCGCGGATGCGGCTCTTCATGCGCGCCTTGCGCGCCTGCCAGGCGCCACCGCCGAGCCGGTCGAGCTCAACCTGGGTTTCTTCCGCCCCGTAGCGGGACAGCAGCTCGATGTTTTCGACCGGCAGGAACAATTTGTCGCCGCCTGCATAGTGGATTTCGAGACAATCGTGCGGCGCGCCGGCGGCTTCGATCGCGCGCAGCCCGACGAAGCGCCCGATGCCGTGGTCGACATGGACGACGAGATCGCCGGCGGCGAGGCTCGTCACCTCGGCGATGAAGTTCTCCGCCCGGCGCGCGGCGCGGCGCGGCCGTACCAGGCGATCGCCCAGAATGTCCTGCTCGCCGATCACCGCCGTCTCGGCGGTTTCGAATCCGTTTTCGAGCCCGAGCACCGCGAGCGCGACCTCCGACGGCGGCAGCGCGAGCGCCTGCGGCCACGATTGAACCGGCACCAGGTCGGCAAGCCCGTGGTCGGCGAGCACGTGGCGCATGCGCTCGCGCGCACCTTCGCTCCAAAGCGCGATGACGACGCGCTTGCCCTGCGCCTTGAGCGCCGCGACGTGCCGGGTCAGCGCCTCGAACACGTTGCGGCCGGGCTCGGCCCGCTCGACGGCAAAATTGCGCCCCTGCTTGGTGCCGGCGTCGATGGGGGACCCCTGCCCTTCCGGTACCGCGAACGGAGAGAGCCGTGCCAGCGCGGCGGTTTCGAGCCGGGCACGCCATTCGGCTTCGCCGAGGTAGAGCCGGTCGGGCGGCAGCGGCTTATAAGGCGGACCCGATCCGCGCTGGGCGAGCGCTTGCCGGCGCGCCTCGTAATGTTCCTCGATCTGACCGAGCCGCTCGCGGGCGGCGTCTTCGGCCAACGGTTCGAGTATGACCGAGGAACCCGTCACGTAATCGAACAGCGTATCGAGCCGGTCCTGAAACAGCGGCAGCCAATGCTCCATGCCGCCATGCCGCCGGCCTTCGCTCACCGCGTGGTAAAGCAGATCGTCGGGCGTGGGTGCGCCGAAGGCCGCCACGTAACCGAGACGGAAGCGCCGGATCGTTTCCGTCGTGAGCTGGAATTCAGCCACTGGTACCAGATCGAGCGCACGCAACTGGTCGGTCGTGCGCTGGCTTTCAGGATCGAAGCTGCGGATCGTTTCCAGCGTGTTGCCGAAGAAATCCAGCCGCACCGGTTCCACCATGCCCGGCGCATAGAGGTCGATGATGCCGCCGCGCACCGCATAGTCGCCGGGCTCGCGTACGGTCGAGGCACGCACGAAGCCGTTGAGCTCGAGCCATTCGGTGATGCCCTCCATGGCGAGCACGTTGCCGGGCACGACCGAAAGCGATTGCCGCGCAACGAAGTCGCGGGTCGGTACGCGTTGAAGGACGGCATTGACGGTCGTCAGCAGCGCCGACGGGCGGTCGCGGCCTTGCAAACGCACGAGCTGGGAGAGCGCTGTCATGCGCTGGGCGACGAAGCCGGCGTGCGGCGAGACGCGGTCATAGGGCAGACAGTCCCAGGCCGGAAACTCGTGGACGGTCACATCAGGCGCAAAAAAATCGAGCGCGCGGGCGAGCGCGGCCATGCGCGGGCCGTCGCGGCAGATGACCACGACGCTCGTCGCCGGCGCATCGGCGCGCGCCGCCACCGCGCGGGCGAGATCGGCAATGACAAGGCCTTCGGCGCCATCGGCGACGCTTGCCAGCGTGAGCGGGCGGCCAGGGACCAGGAGTTCGGCAGGATTGC
>Ga0209647_1001093_pt1 | contig 23825 bp, 22 predicted proteins | sample GraSoi_2013_60cm_FD_185827 | JGI IMG/M metagenome (GOLD analysis project Ga0209647, IMG submission 185827) | Grasslands soil microbial communities from the Angelo Coastal Reserve, California, USA - Sample 9_17_2013_60cm (SPAdes) (version 2) | ecosystem: Environmental > Terrestrial > Soil >... | reverse complement strand
TGTCAATCGCTATTTGACCGCCGGTATTGGCGCCGCCGATCTGATCCTGTTGCCTGTGATCCTGCCGATGGGCGTGCCGGATCGCCCGTTGTTCATCGCGGTGCTCTCATTAGCCATCTCACTCGTGCTCGTCAGCTCCTCCCTGTTCATCAGTTTCGTGAAACGTGATGTGGGAATCACGTCGTATGGCAGAGCGCACAGCACACTCATCTTCCTCTCGCTGCTGACTGGCGTAACTGCTCTGACGGCAACGTTTTGGCATATCTCCAGCCCCGTGGGAGCGCTCTTTCTTGTCCTGGCTGTTCTCGCCTACATCATGTGTGTTGGCTATGTGGCGCTCGTACGAGGAGGATGGGGAGTCCTGCGGATGTTACAGGCTATTTCAAACACGAGCACCCCGAATACGAACGCGCCCAGCAAGCCCCAAGAATCCTAGGGGCGTTTGAAATGCTGTGGCGCTTTGGTCACGAGAGCCTCGATGCTGGAGAAATCAAAGACACTCTGGCAACAGCCGTTATGAATCAGCGGATTGTGGCAGCACCGGTTTGATATCGATGACAGGCGTGCCATCGATGGCTTCCATTGGGCCGACTTTCAGGCTGTTCCCGTGTACTTCCAGCACTGTCACGCGATGGAGTCCAATTGGATTTGGTCGATCAGGTGAGCGTGTGGCAAATACACCCGTCAGCGGATTTTCGCTCTCCCCGCGAGGATGCACCTGGAGTACGTCGCGCGCCGAGCGATGAAACCAGGTCAGAATGACCAGCGCGTCCCCCACGGCGATCCCGTGAAGGGCCAGCGCGGCAGACTCCGAGACGTCTATCCAAGCGTCTGGTGCGCCTTCGTGGCCCTGGCGCGGGGCAGCCTCGAGAGTCGTGAGATCAGACCGGATAAGGCCAATCGGTTGGAGGGTATAGCTGGTGTCAGTCATGTGTGTGCCTGTTCCGGTAACCATCTATTGATGTTTGTATGAAGAGCTAAACATGGCAACCCTTCACGCCAAGATAGGATGGACTTGCATCTCCCTGTATGCTACACCGGAGTGAAAGGTCCTCCACGTCTGGATGAGTAAGGGCCTGTGCCCGTAGAGTTGGGATGGCTATGCAGCAAGGCGATGCGTTGCTCTATCAGCAAGTCTCCCCGGGTGGGCCATTGGCCCCCTATATCGTCTGTTTCTGGCTGCTGAAAGCTCCTGCCCACCTCTTGCCCGAGCGGGAACGGCGACCTGCGGACGGGTACATAGACGTGGTGTTCCAGTTCACTGGCGCCTACAAACAGTCTCCAGCAGATAGACATAGGGAAACACCTGCCTTGCGCCGGAGTGCCGTCCTTGGGCAACGCAGTCAAGGCTATGTGAGTGAGCCTGCCGGGGATACGCACTGCCTGGCGATCCGTTTCCAGCCTGGAGGACTGGCTGCTTTCACACCCCTACCCGTGCACGAGCTGACGGATCAGGCGGTGGACCTCAATTGTATCTGGGGTCATGCCGTCACCGAATGGGAAGAACGACTCGTCAATGCGCTGTCGCTCGAGCATGCGGGAGGACTCTTGACACGCATCCTCTGCTCGCGGTTCAAGGATCGACCGAGCCTGCGAGCCGTCCAGGCTGCTGTGCAGCAGATTGACGCCTCGGATGGCAACGTCTCGGTTCGCACCCTTGCCGACGCATTCGGCTGGAGTCAGAAGCACCTGGAACGACTCTTTGCCCAGCAGGTCGGGCTGTCACCCAAGCACTATGCCCGCATCGCGCGCTTTCGGCGCCTGAGCCGCTTTGCTGCTCGCCCGCGCTCCGACCGGCCTATGGGGTTGTTGGCCGCAGACTTTGGCTATTATGACCAATCCCATCTGACCAGGGAAGTGACCAGCTTGGCGGGCGTCGCCCCGCGCGAGTTCTTCTCCCTCTGGTGCCCCGTCTGCGGAGGCGCGCCCTTGCATCTTCAGGGATGCCCCAACCAGCAGCGCTGATCTCCAGTAGTCCAATCTGGTCGAAAAATTACAAGGCAGCGACCCACATCCCTGGTATGCTTCGGGCGGGAGTAGTCCCAATCCCCACCCAAAACAAGAAAGGAAGGCGCTGTCATGAACGTTCCGTACATCACACACCTCTCGCTGGTCTCGGTTCCCGTCGCTGACCAGCAGGTGGCGAAGGCCTTTTATGCGGAAACGCTCGGCTTCAGAGTGGTGCGCGAGCTCGTTGAGGGAGAACAACAGTGGGTGGAGCTGGCCCCGAATGGGGTGGCCCCGACCATTACTCTGGTCACCTGGTTCCCCCAGATGTCACCGGGTAGCCTCCAGGGCCTGGTGTTCGATACCGACGATATCGTGCAAGCCTCTGAAGCCTTGCAGGCGCGCGGCGTAGAGGTCGCACCTATCGAGCGCGACCCGTGGGGGCAATATGCTCGGTTCACCGATCCGGATGGCAACGGGTTGGTCCTGCGACAGAAAGCGCCTGCGGCCTGATCGGCGACGTGGCTGGCGCTCCTTCACCGCTGGCCCTTAGGTGGCCGCCGGCGGGAAGGAGCGCCTTCCGTTCACCTCGCGTATGCCTGTAGTCTCAGGTTCCCACGCATCCCCTACCCGGTTTGCATCGGGAGGTTGGTTGACTGTACCGAGTGGGGCAGCTCAACCCGTCAACGTACCAGAGGCACCCACTATCTCCCCGGCCGTGCGGCCTCTGCCTCTCGCTGTTGCCCGCGTTGGGTACGCAGCTCGCGGTTACTCCGCGTGATAGGTTCAGTGAACCACAAAAGAGAGGAGACGGCGCTTCCTCCCCCTGCCTAAAGGCCGGGGTCTCCGCGCCGGACATCTGATGAGCCCATCTATTGGATTGGAAAATTGCTTCCGATCCGGTTGGTACATCAGCGCCGCCACACCGGCGCTGAGTGGCTGTGTTTCCAGGTATTCCGCGCTTCCGTTCGCAGCTAGGGGACGGGGCAGGACGAGGGGATGTGCGCCTACTTGCCAACAGCGCGCAGCACCAGGCTGAGCAGACCCCCACCGATCAGCAGCACGACGATGGCCCATGAGAACCACACCACCGCATTGGGCAGCCGCTTGCCACTTGAGGGCGCCGCCGTCCCTGGCAGGCCAAAGCGGCGCCGGTCCCATGGGTCTTTGCTGTAGACGAACGGGTATGGGTCAGCCCGCAAAGGCCGCTCGTCGCCGTGCTGCGCCTGTGCGTGTGGATGCGCGTGCGGATGCTGGTCGTGGGGATGGCGTTCTGGATGCGGCACGTGTTCTGGCTCCTAGCGCCCCTGCCAGGTCGGCGCGCGCTTCTGCAGGAAGGCGCACATCCCCTCCTGCGCGTCGGCGGCCAGCGCGTTCATGCTCATGACCTCCTTGGCGTAGGCGTAGGCCTTGGGCTGGTCCAGGTCGATCTGCGTGTAAAACGCCTGCTTGCCGAGCGCAACCGTGAGGGCACTGGCGCTCGTGATGCTACGGGCAAGGGCCTGCGCCGCCTCGACTAGCTGGTCGGTCGGCACGACGCTGTTGACGAGACCCCACTCTGCCGCCGTCGCCGCCGAGATGGTCTCACCGGTCAGCAGCATTTGCATGGCGCGCTTGCGGCCAATGGCGCGGCTGAGCGCCACCATCGGCGTCGTGCAAAACAGCCCGATCTTGACGCCCGGCGTGCCGAAGCGCGCCTCCTCGGCCGCCACGGCGAGGTCGCAGGTGGCGACGAGCTGGCAGCCGGCGGCGGTGGCGATCTTGTGCACTCGCGCGATCACCGGCTGGGGGATCGCCTGGATCGTCGTCATCAGGTCGGTGCATACGTCGAAGACGTGGCGATAGGCGTTGATGTCGCCGTCCACCAGCTCGCTCAGGTCGTGCCCCGCCGAGAAGGCCGGACCGTTGGCGGCCAATATCACCGCCTGAATCGTCTTGTCGCGGCCAATTGCCGCGAATGCGGCGATGAGCTCCTCCATCAGTGGGACGGAGAGGGCATTGCGTTTCTCGGGCCGGTTGAGCGTGATCGTGGCGATCGGCGCGTCGCGCTCGACGAGGATGTTGTCGTAGGTCGTCGTGCGGATGTCTTGCGTGGCCGTCATGGTGTTGCCTCCCGGCGAGCGCGCTCACCACTGGGCGTGCCGCTTCCTCCGCGACCCGCCGGTGCTCGCAGCCTCACCCTCGATTCTACCACTAGTCTCCTGGCAGATGTCCCCGACTCCGTCGCTCAACTGGTAGGTCACCTTCCGCCAGTGTCACCTTCTTTCGGCGGTGGGCAGAGGACTACGTTCTTGGGGAGGCGGGTACGACGTGCGTCTACTCCTCGGCGAAGGAGCGCGTGTAGAGCCGGGCGTAGAGTCCGCCGGCTGCCAGCAGCTGCGCGTGGCTGCCGCGCTCGACGATGGCGCCGCCGTCCAGTACGAGAATCTGGTCGGCATCCTCGACGGTCGTCAGCCGGTGGGCGACGACGAGGGTCGTGCGGCCGCGCATCAGGCGCGCCAGCGCGTCTTGCACCAGCGCCTCGGAGGCGTTGTCGAGCGAGGCCGTCGCCTCATCCAGCAGCAGCACGTGCGGATTGCGCAAGATGGCGCGGGCGATGGCGATGCGCTGGCGCTGGCCAGCGGAGAGCTTGATGCCACGCTCGCCGACCAGCGTGGCAAAGCCGTCTGGCAGCCGCTCGACGAACTCGTGCGCGTTGGCGGCGCGGGCCGCCTCCGCCACCTCGGCGTCGCTGGCATCCAGCCGGCCATAGCGGATGTTATCGGCGACGCTGCCGCTGAAGAGTGCCGGCTCCTGGGGCACGAACGCCATCTGCGCGCGCAGCGAGGCGACGTTGACCCCATCGATATCGTGCCCGTCCATGCCAATCGCGCCGCCGTCGCGCTCGTAGAGCCGGAGCAGCAAACCGAGCAGCGTCGTCTTGCCGGCGCCGCTTGGCCCCACGACCGCCACCACCTGGCCCGGCGCCGCCTCGAAGCTCACATCGCGCAGCACGGGGCGTCCCGGCAGATACGCGAAGGCGAGGTGCTCGCACGTGATACGCCCCTCGACGGGCGGGAGGTCGGGCAGCGTGGTGCTCTGCTCCGCCGGCTCGACAGGCTCGTCGAGCACGACGAAGACCCGCGCCGCCGCGGCCAGGGCGGCCTGCGTCTGCGCGAAAAGCCCGCTCAGCGCGGCGAGCGGCGCTACCACGAAGATCAGGTAGAGCACGAAGGCGACGAGCCCTCCGATGCTGAGTCTGCCCGCCAGCACCTCGCGGCCACCAAACCAGATAACAGCCACGACGGCGGAAAAGCCGATGAACCCCACGACCGGCCCCAAGAGTGCCTGCACCCTGGCCCGCCGTAGCCCCGCGCGTAGCAGCACACGGATCTGCGTGGAGAAGCGCGTGGCCTCGTAGTCCTGGCGGCCGAACGCCTTGACGACGCGCACTGAGCCCAGCGACTCTTCGAGCACGCCGGTGGCCTGCGCCAGCGCCTCCTGCACGTCGCTGGAGTCCGACCAGACACGCCGGCCAATGCCGCCGGCCACCAGGGATGCCGGCGGGGCGACCAGCAGCCGCCAATTGATGGTGGCCACGATGGCGATGCTGCCCACCAGCGTGACCGCCTGCCCCACAAGCGGCAGCACGTTGTCGGTAAGGCTGGTCTGAATCAGGCTCACATCGCTGGTGACGCGCGAGATAAGCTCGCCGGTGCGCCGCTCATCGTAGTAGCGCAGCGAGAGCCGTTCGAGGTGCGCGAACAGTCGCTCGCGCAGGTCGGCGGTGAGACGCTGGCCGGTGGAGGCGACGAGATAGCTCTGCGCGGCATCCAGCACGCCGCGCAGCGCGAAGAGCGCGAGGAGCGCCAGCGTTACCACATTGAGCAAGCTGGGATCGTGCCGTGTGAACACTGTATCGATCAGGCGCTGGAGGCCGAGCGGCAAGGCCAGCGCGACGGCGCTCGTACACGCCAGGAAGAAGCCCGCGAGCAGCATGCGCCCGCGATAGGGCCAGATGAGCGCCAGCACCCGCCGCGCCGGCACGTGTGGGCGCGTGTCGTGGGGATCGCGCGCCCAGGGGAAGCGCCACCGCGCCCAGGGGAAGCGCCACCGCGCCCGCGCGGGAGCGCGACTCGCCTGCGTCGCCTGGTCTGTCGTGCTTGCCGGTACTTCGACGGCGGGTTCCGCGCTCATGCTCTGCACCTGGCGGACACAGCGCATATACGCCATGTCCGCCTGTCAGGTTGTAGAGCGCGATGGCAGAGTGCGGCAAGACAGGCAAGACAGGCAAGACAGGCAAGGCGGGCAAGGCGGGCAAGGCGGGCAAGGCGGGCAAACATGTCCGCCTAAGCGCCTGCTCCCGCAAGAACTGGTTGATGGGTGCCGCCAGTGCGTCGCGTACCTGGCGAAAGACGGCGAGGCGCTCCTCCTCCGTGCCGGTGACGGCGCTGGGATCGGGGAAGCCCCAGTGTTCCTGGCGGCGCGCGCCGGGGAAGAACGGGCACTCTTCGGCCGCGTCGTCGCGCACAGGGTACGAGATGGGCACTCACGAGTGACGGTCGTGGTCGTATGCCCACTCCTGTGCTGCCATTTGAACCGGGTCCCACGGACTGCTGACCGGCGGCGTGTAACTCAGATCCAAGTCGTTCAGCTCGTCCACTCGCATGCCATGGAACAGCGCTATGGCAAAGATATCAATGCGCTTGGCGACCTCAGCTTGCCAGTGTCCAACGATCTGCGCGCCGCGGAGACGGCCGTTGCGACGGTCACCTGTGACGCGGATATGCAACGCGTGCGCACGGGGATAGTAGCGCTTGTGATCCCACAAGACGGCCTCCACCGTGAGCGCATCGAATCCCGCGGTTTGCGCCTCCGCTTGCAGCAGACCTGTTCGTGCCACTGCCAGGTCAAAGACCTTCACCACCTGGGTGCCGAGCGTACCGGCGAATTGCCTCCTGTGAGGCTCACCTCCTACGCTCGCCGATCTGGCGCTGACCGCGTCCAGGGCTGCATTCTCGCCGGCGATCCGCCCCTGCTTGTGCGCAGTCGTGCCCAGTGGCAGGTAGGTCGGCCGACCCAGCAGACGATGCCACGTCTCGACGCAGTCGCCGGCTGCGTAGATGCCGGGAACGTTCGTCTCCATCGCGTGGGTCACACGGATGGCGCCGCGGGGGTCCTGTCCGCCGATCGCCGCGCCGGCCGACCGGGCAAGATCCGTCTCGGGTCGCACGCCGGCCGCCACCAGCACGAGGTCCGCGGCTGCCCGAAACGCCTGTGGAGTGACGCCGCTGGGGGGGTGGGCGATTTCGCGAGAGGACGCAGGCTGAGTGCGCGAGAAACCCGTGACGACGAGCTGTCCATCGACTTGCGCGATCCCCTCGACCCCGACACCCGTGACGACGGCGACGCCGTGGCGGCGCAACTCTTCAGCCACGACGGTCGCGATGGTGGGTTCGACAGTAGCGAGTACGGACGGGCCGCGCTGTACGAGGGTGACGGCGATGCCGCGACGGCTCAAGGCATCGGCCATCTCCACGCCGATGTAGCCCGCCCCCACGATGATCGCCGTGCGCGGCCGATGCTCCGTGAGGTAGGACTGTAGGCGGAAGCTGTCCTCCAGCGTGTGCAGCGGGAATACCCCAGGCAGGCCGAGGCCGGCAATAGGAGGACGCGCGGGGGATGCTCCAGTGGCAATCACCAGCCGATCAAAGGGCAGCGCACGCGCCATCCTCTGTGCATCGGTGGCCGTGACAATGCGGGTCACCGCGTCGATGGTGTCTGCCCGCGTGTCAAGCAGCAACTCTACACCATTGGCCTCGATGTCGGCCGCTGTGCGGTGGGCGAGGTTGTGCCAGTCGGGGACCTCTCCGCTCAGATAGAATGGCAGACCGCAGATGCTGAAGTTGGGGAAGGCGTCGGCTACCAGCACAGTTACCGTGAGCTGGGGCGCCACCTCCCGCGCACGCAGCGCCGCGGCGATGCCAGCGTCGCTGCCGCCAATGACGAGCAGTCGCGGCATGTCGTCTCTCCCTCCCGTGCGCCCAGGTGACACCATGCGACGATGCCCCTAGAGCCTCGCGCCGCCCGTTGTGTCAGCCTACGCGCTCGCCCGTGGAGCAGGCGACTGACACAAGACCTCCACTACCGGCATCAGGCCCCTTCGCGGAGGAAGTGGTCGATACGTTCTGCAATTGCGTCGCGCACCTGGCGAAAGGCGGCGAGGCGCTCCTCCTCCGTGCCGATGACGGCGCTGGGATCGGGAAAGCCCCAGTGTTCCTGGCGGCGCGCGCCGGGGAAGAACGGGCACTCTTCGGCCGCGTCGTCGCAGACCGTCACCACCAGGTCCATCGGCGGCTGGCCGGTGAACTCCTCCATCCCCTTGGCACGGTGGCCGGCGGCCGCCGAGATGTCGATGCCCAGCTCGCGCATGGCCTGGATCGCCAGTAGATGCACGGCGCGCGGGTGCGTGCCGGCGCTGAAGACCGCGAAGCACGCGCCACCACGCGCGCGCAGCAGCCCCTAGGCCATCTGCGAGCGTGACGAGTTGTGCGTGCAGAGGAACAGCACGCGCATGGGCGTTGTGGCTGAATTCCTGTCGCTAGCCATTGGTTCCTCCTCTACTGGCGCTCGGCGGCGTTCGCCGCGAGACTTGCCTGCCGCAGCCAGCGATAGACGAGGGCCGCCGCCGCGGCGCCGAGCAGTGGCGCGCTCAGGTACACCCACAGCGCCGTCCACGAGCCGCTGACCAGTGCGGGACCGAGCGAGCGCGCCGGGTTCATCGAGGCGCCCGAGATCGGCCCGGCGAAGAGCGCCTCCAGCCCGACCGTCGCGCCGATGGCGAGCGCCGCCGCCTGCCCCACGGCGCGCGCATCGGTTGCCACCGCCATGATCACGAACATCAAGAAAAAGGTCAACAGCGCTTCGAGCGCGAACGATTGCCACGCGCCGCCGCTGCCCGCGGGCGCCGTCGCGCCCAGGTGCGCGACGTTCCCCAACACGAGGCGCAAGCTCAGCGCCGCCGCGGTTGCCCCAGCAAGCTGCGCCAGCCAGTACCCAACCAGCCGGCGCGGCGGAAAGTGGCGCGCCAGCACGAAGCCGAGCGTGACGGCGGGATTGAGGTGCGCGCCGCTGATGTGGCCGGTGGCGTATACCATCGCAGCGATCACCAGGCCGAAGACCAGGCCGACACCGACATGCGTTACCTTGCCACCGGAGAGCTGATCGGTCATGATGGCGCCGCAGCCGGCGAACACCAGCGCGAACGTGCCGATAGCCTCCGCGACGCAGGCCGGAGCCAACGCAGGGAGCAGGCGCTCCGCGGCCGCGGGCGTCGGCACAGGCAGTTGCGGGCTGGACTGAAACGCCGTCACGTGCCCTCTGTCGCCCATATCGCTTCTTCCGCCCATGTCGCCTCCCCACCTGTTTTTATGTCAGTATTACTGGTATTGCTGCGCACGGGCGACCGCTCAGTCACCTGTGCTCGCGCGCCGCAGCACCCGCCGCTGCCGCCGGCGTCGCCACAGTATCTGCCCGTCGAGGCGAGCCGTGACATCCTCACGAGCTGCCAGCGGCGGTCCATGGCATCGTCCCGACGATGTTGGCGATGATGAGCGACCGATTCAACGGGTCCCACGCCATGACCGTATCCGCCTTGGCCAGCGCCGCGAGCGCGGTCATCGCTCCGGGGCTGGCCGGCATGTCGTACCGCTGGTCGTCCTCAGTCACGATCAGGATTTCGAAAAGGCCGTCCCCTTCGGCGCCATCCGGAGTCCAATTGGCGTTGAGGTTCTTTACGCGACGTGTCTCGTTGCTTGCACCCGGCATAACAGCCTCCATAGCTCGATCAAACTGACTGCTCGTACAGTCCAGGGAGAGCTTGCCGGCGACAGCGCCCGTTGCGCGTCGCCGGTCGCGCGGATCGCCACGTCAGTTACAGGCGCATCCCGCGCTTCCGCAGCACGCGCCGCTAGAGGCGAGCGCCATCGGCTTGCCGCTGGTCGTAGGTGCGGCTGCCGTTCGCGTCTCAGCCGACGCCGGCTTAGTCGCGCGGACGAACGCGCTGGCGAGCTTGCCGTCACCCGCCTCCCAGCCATCCGGCAGCGTGCTGGGGTCCAGGCCCGCTTCGGCCACCGTGTAGCGCCGCGTGATCGTGATGCTGATCTGCTCGAAGCCCGCGTCGGCGAGCATCTGCTCGTACGTTGCGACCTCCAGCGCGCCGGCCAGGCAGCCGACCCATGCCTCCATGTTGCGCCGCAGCGCCTCCGGCACCGCCCCCTCGGCCACCACATCGGAGACGGCGAAGCGGCCGCCCGGCTTGAGCACCCTGAACGCGTCGCGCAGCACAGCGGACTTATCCGCCGCTAGGTTGATGACACAGTTGCTGATGACGACATCTACCGCGTTGGCCGGCAGCGGAATGTCCTCGATGCGGCCGCGCAGGAACGCCACATTGGATGCGCCGGCCCTGGCCTTGTTCTCCTGCGCCAGCGCCAGCATCTCGTCGGTCATGTCCAGGCCGTAGGCAAAGCCCGTGGAGCCGACGCGCCGCGCGGAGAGCAGCACGTCTATGCCGCCGCCCGAGCCGAGATCCAACACCGTCTCCCCCTCGTGCAGATCGATCAGCGCGGTGGGGTTGCCACACCCGAGCGAGGCCAGCACCGCTGCCTCCGGCAAGCCGGCGACCTCCTCGGCGGTATAGATATGGTCCGTCACGGCGCTGGTGTCCGCGCCTTCCGTGCCACAGCAGCCGCCCTCGCCGGACTGCGCGCGGCGCGCGGCGGCGGCGTACCGCTCGCGCACCCGCTCGGCGATCGCCTCGGGAGCCTCGGGAGCCTCGGGAGCCTCGGCGGAAACGACAGATGGATCAGCCTGCGACATCACTGCACTCCTTTCATCGAAAAACGTCGATGAATGTGGCAAAAAAAAGACGAGCGCCGCTAGAGCAGGGTCTTCACCAGTGCGAGACTGCGCCGCCCCTCGTCGGTCGCCCAATAGTAGGACCAGACGCCACGCTTCTCGCCTTCCACCAGCCCCACCTCGCGCAGCAGACGGATGTGATGGCTGATGGTCGGCTGCCGCAGATCGAACTGCTCCGTGATCTCGCAGACGCAGAGCGGCACCGGCCGCTGCGCCAGCAGATCGAGCATACGCAGGCGTGTCGGGTCGGCCAGCGCGCGCAGCCGGTCGGCCAGCGCCACCGAGCGCGCCGGCTCCATGTCCGGCGTGCGCCCCTCGGGAACACAGCAGGCATCCGCGCGCTCCGCGCTTGCGGGGGCGCTCTCTATGGATTGGTGAGCAGTCAGCGTCGTGTCCATGGGCAGAGTGTAGCAGCATGCATCGAAGCTTGTCAATGTCTTGGCGAGAGCTCGATCCACATCATCGCCAGTGCCGGCCGTCTCCGCGCCACACGCCGACGAGCTTGACGTGACGCTGGCGCGGCGAGCAGAATCGCCACAAGTTCGTCATACAACTGGCACACTCCCTTGCTACTCTTGGGCCTGTAGACGCCTGTTCAGCGAAAAGGAGTATGCCATGAGCTCCCTCTTTGCCCCGTCCACATCCCTGGCGATCCAGCGGCGGCCGGCGCTCACGCCGCGTCTGGCGCTGCGGCGCACCTTCGCCATCAACGCACCGCTGACCATCGCCGGGCTGGCGATGCTACTGGCGGCCGGCATCGCGATCATTGGCCTGGTTGTGGACCACCAGACGATCATCGGTGCCCCGGCCTGGCTTAAGCCTGCCAAGTTTGCTTTCTCGCTCGGGCTGTACTGCTTCACGCTCCTCTATCTGCTCGCCTTCGTGCGGGGTCATCGCGTCCTCGTCGCCCTCGCCAGCACGGCGATCGCACTTGGCGCGGTCGTCGAGATGGCGCTGATCGCCACGCAGGCTGCGCGCGGGACCACCAGCCACTTCAACTTCAGCACGTCGCTGGACGCCGCGATCTTTAACGTAATGGGTGGCTTTGTCGTGATTGTGTGGACGATGAGCCTGCTGATTGCCCTCCTGCTGCTGCGACAGCCAATCGCCGATGCCGCCTGGGCGTGGACGCTGCGGCTAGGGCTGCTGCTCTCGCTTGTCGGTATGGCAGCCGCCGTGCCGATGCTCCTGCCCACACCGGCGCAACTTGCCGCCGCGCGCTCCGGCCCCATGCTCCACACCGGCGCGCACAGTGTGGGCGTCGCTGACGGCGGAGCGGGGCTGCCGATCCTGGATTGGAGCACGGTCGGGGGAGACCTTCGAGTGCCGCATTTCATTGGCATTCATGGCTTACAGTTCATGCTGATCTTCGGTTTTCTCCTCACCCTAGGTGCTCGCTGGCTTGATCCGCGGCATCGTGTGGCGCTCGTCTGGACAGGTGCCCTCAGCTACCTGGGCCTGATCGTGCTGCTCGAATGGCAGGCGCTACGCGGACAGTCCGTCGTCCGGCCGGATGGCGCCACCATTGTCGCCTTCACAGTGCTCGCCCTGCTCACCCTCGGCGGCGCCGCCACGATCGTGTGGCGCGCACGCGCGCATGTGGCGTCATCCGATGCGGCGCGTGTGAGTGAGCAGCGCCCCGCCCCTGGCTCCCCTGGCGCGCGCCGCGCGGAGTAACCGTCGTGGAGCGTCCGCAGTAGCAATTAGTGTTAGACGCGGCGGCGCGACTTGCTCAGCACCTTGCGCGAGAAGGTGAAGCCGAGGCCGGAGCGCTCGGCAAACTCCTGGAAGAGGGCATAGAACTGCGCGCGGTCGGCGGTCGAGATGACGGCGACAGCATCCGCCGCTTCGATGGCATAGGGGTAGCCGTTGCCGGCGATCACCTCGGCGCGCGTAGCTTCGATCACGCGCTCCAGCCGGCCCTCCGCCAGCACCCAGCGCGGAAACTCCAGCCGGGCGGGCGGCCGGTCGCTGGAGGCCTGGAAGTAGACGAACGCCACGTTCTCGCGCTGGTCGTCGTAGCCCATCGCGGTGAGATCGTCGCGTGCGGAGATGAAGGCCGGCGTGCGGTCGCCCCATGCCAGCGCCCCCTGCCAGAGCAGCGCGTCGTGGACGCCACGCGTCTCGGGCAGCGTCTGTGCCTCATCCAGCCGCCCCAGCATCGTGACGATGTCGCGGGCGTAGCTGGTGTCGATGTAGCCGACCAGCGGCACCCGGCAGCGTGCGGACGCCTCCAGCAGGCGCCGGGAGGCATGCACGTAGCGCTCGCGCATGTGGGGCGCCATCTTGAGCGCGAACGAGACGATCAGGCTGCCGTCATAGAAGGCGACCACATCGGCCGGCGCGCCGTCCGCCGGCGCCGCGTGGTGCTCCATGCGCATGACGAGCGTCTGCACCTCCAGCTCGAATCGCCGCAAATGCACGATCTGCGTTGAGTAGCCGAGCGCCTCGCCGGTGCGCGCGTCGGCGCTGTCCGGCTCCGTCGTGAGCAGGTCGTCCGGCGCCAACAGGAGCGTGTTGACATCCTTGAGGTAAGGCGCCGGCGGCTGGTGGGGATTCTCGAACAGTCCGGCCTGCACCAGCGCGATCGGTAGTGAGGCGTCGCGCCAGGGCGGCAGCTGGCTGCCATCCACCGCCAGCGTCGTCACGCCGCGCAGACACTCGGCCCAGGCGCGTGCCGCTTCGTGATGGGCGAAGGTCTGTCCGAACGGCAGTCGTGGGACTGCTACCGCGCCGCCCGCGTGCGCGCGCCAGCTATCGTATTCCGCCGCCGGCCGCGCGCCGGCCGAGAGCACGCCGGGCTGCGCCGCTAGCGCCCGCTCCTGTGCCGCGAGCAGCGCTTCCGCGGTGGGAAAGCGCGTGCCCAGCGTGGCCAGCGCGTCGCGGTAGGCCGCCAATTGCCGCCCGTAGCGGCTCTGGTAGCTGGCCAGGTGCTCGCGCTTGCGCTCCAGCTCGGCCAGCAGCTTCTGCGTATACAGCACGTAGCGCCGCCCTATGCGTTGTAGTCGAGCTGCCCAATACTCACGGCGCACAATTGCCCGACATGCACAGTATAAAAGTCGTCGACTCTTTGCCACAACGTATAGTCAATGACGCTGCCGTTGAGATGTGTGGAGGCGATATTGTAGTTGCCGGGTGCGACGTGATGGAACGTGTAGTTGCCGGACGCGTCCGGCGTCGTCGTGTACTCGCTCGACAAAAAGAAACTGGCCACGTCGATGTGCTTGGAGAGGTGCAGGGTCGGTAACGGATTGGCCGGCATGCTCGCGAGCACGCCCGAGACATCCACCCCCGCCGCCAGCGCCGCCCCGGCCTGCTTGCCCTCGGCTGTGTCGGCGTAGCGCTTCACCAGCGTCTGGTAGTCTGCCAGCGCCTGCGAGCACGCGCTGGCAAGCTGGGACTGCCCGTGGGCGAAGTAGGCCTGTGCCGCCGCCTTGTGCGCCTGGGCGGCATACTCGCTCTTGGCAAACTTCGTTTGGATCGTCTCGAACTGCGTGATGGCATCCGGGTAGTTGCCCTTGGCCGCGAGCTGCGTGCCGAACTGGAAGCGTGCCTGGACCTCGAGCGCCTGTGTCGCCGTTTGGCATGCCGCGTCGCAGCCAGGCTCCGTCTGGTGGCTCATCAAGGCGCTGATGGCGTCCGCGTAGGGCATGTTGGCGCCACCGGCCCGCAGCCAGGCAGTGTAGGTCGTGTACAGCTCCTGTTTGGCGCGTGTCACCGAGTCACCGCTGCGGCCGTACTCGGAGATGACGATGCCGAAATGGATGACGGCGCCCCCGTACGCCTGCTGCGCGAGCTGCTGCTCACCCCACTCGACATACACACGCGCGATGTTGGGGGCGTTGGGAGCGGACTCGCCAGTCAGCGCATATTCGTGGATCGCTGCGGCCCACGCCTTCTGGCGCTCGAGCGCATGCGCCTGGACGCCATGCAGCGGAGCGGCAAAGCTCAGGCTGCTCACGCCGGTCGCGATGAGGACGGCAAGCATCAAGCCGCCGAGCACATACGTCGAGCGCGCGCGCCGCCCTAGTAGTATACGTAACAGACCAACGAAGAGCGTTACCGCCGCCAGGAACAGCGCGGTGACGCCGGCAACTGTCGCGCTATCCGACCAGTCGGCGCCCAGCGCCGCGATATCGGTTCCCGCGGCAAAGCCGACGAGCGCCAGCGAGCCAACGAACAGACACGCCGACAACCCCAGCGAGAAGGGGCGCACCAACGAGGAGGGCGGCTTGGGCGCTTCCGCAGGCGCGGCGGTGAGATAGTGTGAGTAGGGGCCGAGCGGAATCGTCTCCGGCGCGCCCAAGGGCGACGGAAAGGGCGCGTAGCCGGGGTACGCGGCATAGCCGGGATAGCCGGGATAGCCGGGATAGCCGGGATAGCCGGGATAGCCGGGATAGCCAGGATAGCCAGGGAACACCTGCGGAGCGGGCGCACCGGTTCCCGGCGGCAGCGGCACCCAGGGAGCGCCCGTACCCGGCGGCGGCATGGATGGGGCGCCCGTGTAGCCAGGATATGCCGGATAACCGGGATAGGCCCCACCTGCTCCAGGCGGCGGCGGATAGAGCGGCTGCGACGGCATGCCAGGTTGCTGCTGCGGATACACCGGCCCCGAAGACGTTCCGGGTGGTGCAGGGTAGACGGTTGGCGGATACCAGGCAGGGCCAGGCGGCGGGAACTGCGGCGGCGGCAGCACGCCGGGCGCGAGCGCTTGTGGCTCAGCGGAATCCGCCGGCGTGTCGGCCGCGATCTCGTCGGGCGGCGTCAACTGCCAGGTGTCCGTCGAGGTGTCGAAGACATCCGAGGGAGAGTTCGGCGCGACCGGGGTAAACGCCGGCCAATTCGGTTGTTCCGGCGTATCACTGGCCGCCGGCGGCGTGTCACTGGTCGCCGGCGGCGCGCCTGATATCCTTGGCGGACGCTCTTCCATCGCCCCTCACCATCCTCATGTAGATCTGGGTATCGCCCTGCGTGGCATCGCGGGTGCGGCCAGATAGTCGCCGGTTTGCCAGGACCATTATACGGTGCGACGCAAGCTAGGCTAGTCGCAGCTCAATAGGGAATGACGCCGAGATCGAGCGCGCAGACCGGCCCAACGTGAACGGCGTAGGGGTCGTGGCTCTCGTTGGCGGTGAAATACTCATACTCATTGCTCACCGGCAAGGCACGCGAGGTGGAGAGATTGTAGGCGCCCTGCGCCACCCGCTTGAAGGTGAAGCGGCCGGTGCGGGGATCGAGCGTCGTCGAGTACTCATCAGAGAAAGTCAGGTTGGCCGGATCAATGTGGCGTGAGAGGTGCATAACGGGCAGCGCATAGGTTGGGAAGCCGCGTAAGGTGCCCGAGACGTCTACCGGCGCGGCAAGGGCGGCCTTCGCCTGGCCCCCGGCGGGAGTATTGCCATAGTGCGTGGTCAGTGTGCGATACGCGGCGACGGCACCGGCGCAGGCCGACGATACCTGGAGGCGAGCGAGGGAGAGATACGCGGGTGCGGCGGCGGTATGCGCCCGCGCCGCATAGTCACTCGTGGGGAAGGCGCTTTGCACCATCTCGAATTGTGCCACCGCGCCCGCATAGTCCTTCGCCGCGACTAGCTGCGCCCCATAGGAGTAGCGCGTTTGCGCCTCGACGGCGCCCACCGCTGCACGGCAGGCCGTGTCGCAGGCCGCACTGGTGCGGTAGGCGGCCATGGCGGCGACGGCGTCCGCGAACGGGATGTCGCTCGCGCCGCCCTGTACCCAGGCCGTGTAGGTGTCGACGATGTCCTTGGCGGCGCGGTCCGTCGCGGCTCCGCTCGCGTCGTAGCGTTCTACCACTAGTGAGAACTGGCCGAGCGCGGCGGCGTACGCTTGTCCGGCCAGCATGTGCTCGCCCCATTCATCGTAGGTGCGTGCGATATTGGGTGCATTGGGCGGGCGCTCGCCAGCCAGCGCATACTCGTGGATCGCCGCGCCATACTGGCCGCCCGCCTCCAACGCGTGCGCCTGGATGCCATGCAGCGGCGCGGCAAACAGCAGCCCACCCGCGCCGAGCGCGGCGAAGAGCACGATCACGATGAGACTCGCCAACAGGGCCCGCGCCGTGCGTCGCCCACGCGCGGCACGTAGCAGAGTCGCCATCAGCGCGAGCAAGGCCACGCCAAGCGCCACCTTGCCCGCCACAGTGGCGCCAGCCGACCAATCCTCCTGCGCCAGGGCGAGATCGGCGGAATAGGCCAGCGCCGTCAGCGTGAGCGCGCCGACGAGCAGGAGGGTGGTGAGGCCGCGCGAAAACGGGCGAGCGACCAGTGGCCGGCGTTCCGGGCTGGCAAGGCGCTCAGTGGCAACGGCCTCGGGTGGAAGAAGCTCAGTCGCCGCGTTCTCCGCCTCGGGCTGCTCGCGCGTGGCCTCATCCATGAAGTCGTCGTCCTCCACTCAGCCCCCACCCCCAGCTCCTCCACCACGGTGAGAGGGGGAGCCGGAGAGCTTCCCATCCCGATCCAGCCCCGGCACAGGGAGGTCGGAACCGGAGAGCGGCCATCATACGCCCCCCGGAGGATCAGGTTGCCTGGCCCCACGCCATTGTACACAGCGCCGCAAGCGGGCATGTACGCGTGGCTTATGCCGATGCCGGCACGAGTGCGCCGTCATCCACCAGCACCGTCTCGCCGCCGCGCTTCTCGAGGTGGATGACGTTGTCCAGCCCCTGCTCGAAGGTGTCGTCGTGGCTGATGACGATGAGCTGGTCGAAGCCGCGCACGCGGCGTATCTGCTCGGCCAGGTTGCCGCGCCGATCATCATCCATGTTTTGTGTCGGCTCGTCGAAGAAGGCAATATCCAGCCGTGTCAGCCGGCGCAGCAGCGCCAGCCGTACCGCCAGCGCGGCGCTCATCTGCTCGCCGCCGCTCAGCTGCGCGAAGGTGCGCTCGCGGCCATCGCGGCGCAGCACGATCTCGTAGTCGCTTTCCCATGACAATTGCGCCGAGCGGTCGCCGATGACCTCGCCGAAGATGCGATTGGCCTCCGTCGAGATTTGCCGGAGCACCGCCTTCATGATGTGCGGACCGGCCTCTTTGATGGTGTCGCGGAACTGTTGCAGCATGCGCTCGAGCTCTTCCAATGCGGCCCGTTCCTGTCGCGCCGCCGCTAGATCGTCCAGCAGCGCCTCCACCCGCGCTATCTCGCGCCTCAGCTCTTCGCCGTCCTCCTTGCAGCGCCGCAACCGCTCGTTCAAGGTGGCGCGCTCGGCGCGTAGGGCGTCACAGCGTGCCAGCACGTCCCGCAGCTCCGCGGCGTCGAAGCGTGCGGCAGCGGCGGCATGCGCGCCGACGGCAGCGCCACGCACGGCGTCCGCACGGTCACGCTCGGCGGTCGCGGTGGCCATCGCGCGCTCGCATGCGGGCAGTCGGGCAGCCACCTGCTCGTGCTGAAGATAGCGCGTGTGGGCAGGTTGCGTGCGCTCCAGTTCTTCCTCGAGCACCTGCTGTTCGTCGTCCACATGGCTATAGGGCAAGAGCGCCGTGTCGAGCGCGGCGACCTGTTCGTCGAGGGCCGCGACGCGCCCCACCAGGTCGGCGACGCTGGTCTCAAGCTGAGGCCGCTCACGCGCCGTCGCCTGGAGCACGGCGATCTCGCCGCGTGGGTCACCCAGGCTAGCGAGCTCCACTTCTGCCGCCTGCGCCTGCCCTGGCGCATCCGCAAGGAGGCCGATCGCTTCCCGCTGTGCGGCGCCGTCTGCCTCTGCCTCGACCAGCCGCTCCCGCGCGCGGCGCAGCTCGGCCTGGCGCGGCGCGAGCTCGCGCAGCTGCTTGTCGGCGTCGTCGCTGCGCTTGAAAAGTGTCTGTGCCTCGGCGATGCTCTCTTCGCCGGGGGCGCTGCGCAGCCACTCCTCGATCTGCGCCCGCTCGTCTTCGAGCCGTGCGATGGCGTCTTCGACCTCGGCCAGGCGCTCCTGCGCCAGACGGTCCTGCTCTTCGTACTGCGGCAGCTGCTCGACGTAGCGCAACACGGTTTGGGCGTGCTCGAGCTCCGCCGCGCCCGCCGTGAGTTGCTCGCGCAGGGGAGCAAGCTCCAGCTCGTCGGCCGCGATGAGCCGGTCGAAGTACGCGGTCAGGCTGTTCTCGCCGCGCCGCTGAATATTCATACACGGCTCGCGCAGGAACGGGCAAGCGCCGCCGCTGGACTGCTCGCGCGAGAGGCGGTGATGCTCCTGGCGGGCCTCGAGCCGGCGAATGGTCCCTGCCGCCGTGTCATGCGCCGCCGCCAGCTCAGGCACGCGCTCGGCTGTCGCTCGCTGCTCGCGGATCTTGCGCACGTTCGCGCCGGCCTTGGCCGCGGCCCTCTCCGCCTTTTCGCGGCTCTGCGCGAGCTTGGCGTGCTCGGCAGCGATGGCAAGCTGCCGGCGCGAGCGCTCGGTGCGCTGCGCGCGAATGCTCTGGTACATCGTGACGGTATTGCGCCGCTCTTCGAGCTCCGCCGCCAGCGGGCGCAGCAGCTCGAGCCGCGCGATCTCGCGCTCGCTGCCCGCGATGTCCTCGCGCAGCGCTGCGGCCTCGCGCTCGGCCCTGGCCAGGGCAGCCTGGGCCTGCTCTAGCTGCCGGCTGTTTGCCACTGCGGCATCGCGCGCCCGCTCCAGCTCGTTCTGCCGCTCCGCCGTGGGCAGCAGCGCGAGGCTGCGCCGCTCCGCCTGCTGGGCCTGCTCCAGCCGTCCGCGGGCGTGCTCGAGTGTGCTGCGCGTGCCGGCCAGCTGCTGCGAGACTCCCGCGTGCCGCTGCCGCAGGCCGTCACGCTCCTGAGTGCGCTTGCGCACGCTGGCCAGATCACGCTGGGCGGCGAGGTGCGCGTTGTGGTCCGCGCGCGTCTCCGCCAGCACCCGCACTGCCTCCGTGGACTCGTTCAGGCGCGCGGTGGCGTCGGCGAGCCGGCTCTCTGCGGCGGCACAGGCCGCCTCGGCAACCTGCGCCTCACTCGCCAGCCGCGCCAGCTCTGCCTCGGCCTGGCGCAGTGTGTCGCGCCGTGTCTCAAGCTGCTCCGTCTCCTGCAGCAGCAGCTCCAGCCGCGTGGCAAGCGTGCCGGCCAGCTGCTGCCCTTCCGCCAGCTGCTGGCGCCAGGTGTCGAGCTGCCTGGTCTCGCGCTCGAGGTCGGCGATGCGCGTGTCGGCGCGGCGCTCTTCATTCAGCAGATAGTTCCTGGTGTCGTTCAGGTTCTCGGCGGCGCGGCGATAGTCTTCGACCTGCAGCAGGGTATCGAACTTCTTCTTGCGATTGGCGGGTGTCAGCAAGAAGTCCGCGGTGAAGGTGCCCTGCGGCACGCCGAGCGCGTCGTTGAAGAGGTCGCCCAGCTTGCTCTCTGTCTCCAGACGCAAGTGCTTGCGGATGAAATCGGTGACGTCGGCCTTCTGCTCGACGACTCGCTCGTCCAGCTCGGGGTCGTAGACGTACCAGAGGGCGCCGGAGCCGCATCGGCGCACGACTTGGTATTCACGCTCATCCAGGGCGGAGATGAAGGTGACGGTGACGGTGCCGTGTCTTTCGCCCTCACGGACGAACTGCGCCTGATCGTAGTTGAGCGCATCGAAGAGCGCATAGCCGATGGCCTCGACCAGGGTGGATTTGCCGGCGCCGTTGTGGCCGCGCACGGCGGTGGTGCCCTGCTGGAAAGGCACACTGGCCCGGCGGTAGCTCTTGATATTGTCCAGCTCGACTCTGGTGATTCGCACGGTGACCCGCCCGCCTGTCTATGAAGATGAGGGTGCAACGCTGTGGGCGCTATGGCACCCTTCCGCAGCGTTGCCCACAAAGCGGAAGGGTGCACGGCGCGGGTGGCGTGGAACCGGCGCCGTCGGGGCCAATCTCCGCTAGTATAGCATGCAAGGCGACAAACGCCGCCTGCTGTGGCCACTGCGGATGCGGCGTTGCTCCCTTAGAGCGTGTTGTGTAGCGCAGAGCGGGGCTGCATCACGACACTGCACTGTATTGCCTCTCGTCGATAGGCCTGGCGGAGTGGTCTGGACACGCCTGGTGCTTCCCACTGGTTTCTAGGAGCGTCAGCATGCCCACTCGCGCCGAGATTCTGGACACCCTTGCGGCGTCGCAGACGCAGGTCCTGGCGTTTTTTCACGGGCTGAGCCCGCAAGACCTGGAGCGCCCGGCAACGACGAGTGGAGTTCCTGGAGCAGCTCCGTGGCGCGCCAAGGATCATTTGGCGCACCTGGTGCAAAGCGAGCGCACCATCCAGCACTTGCTGCGCCGTACCCTCGCCGGCGAGACGCGAGACGTGCTCTTACGCCTGCAATACCCGGCAGGAATGCCGATGCCGGCCAATCCGGGCAATCTGAGCGCGCTGACCCCGGAGGAGGAGGAGCGACTGGAGATGGCCGTCGCCAGCGTCAATCAAACCACCGTGAACGCGCACCATGACGACAGCCTGGAGCTGCTGGCAGCGGATTATCGGGCGACGCGGCAGGACACAGTGGACCTCCTGCACCAGTTCACTGATGAGCAGCTGGCCACTCCGGTGCCCACTGTCATTGGTGACCAGGCCGCCGGCGACTTGTTGGCCGGGAGAGCGGGGCATGCGACCGAGCACATTGCTGAGATTGAGGAAGGATGTCGTCAGGGCGTGTAGAATGGTTGCTTTCTTCGCCGGTCGGCACCGTCTTGACCAGGTGTCCAGAGGGCCGCTGCTACCGTGAGGCCTGATGTGTGATGGTGTCGTGCCGCTGCACATACAGATCCAGTGCCGGTTGGTTACCTTCGCTACAAAACACGCTCTTAAGAAAATCTGGGCCGACGCAGCCTACCGTGGCAAGGAGTTGGCAGACTGGTGTGCAGCGGAAGGCGATTGGGACCTTGAAGTGGTCGAGCGGACGCCAGGGGTACGTGGTTTCGCTGTTCTTCCGAAGCGCTGGATTGTGGAACGCACCTTCGGTTGGCTTTCGCGCAACCGCCGAATGAGCAAGGACTATGAGCGCAAGGTACAGACCAGCGAAACACTGATCGAGCTAGCGATGATTCGGCTACTCGTGGCGCGCCTTGGCAGGGAAAGGAGGCGCGGGCTTCCTGCTCTGTGAGGGAGTGGCTGAACTAGCTGCCACCGAAGAGATCCAGGTGCCAGTCATTGCACTGCATGAAATGGCCTTTGGGATACTCAAACTCGAGTGCCTCCACCAGCGTGAACCCCAGCTTCCGGCAGATCCCGTTGGAAGGACCATTCTCGACGGAAGGGAAGGCGTGCAGAAACCGATGCTTCCCATCAGCCCTGGCCTGGACAATCGCCTGAGCCGTGGCAGCGCTCGCGATGCCCCGCCCTTGGAACGCCGTCAGCACCAACCACCCGATCTCATAGATATCTTCCTCATGCCAGGAGTGTTCCCAGTAGCCCACCGACCCGACCGCCTCGCCGGTGGCCTGAAGGACGATCTTAAACGACCGACCGGCACCCGAGTCTGGGAGCCGCAATTTGCGGGCGTGACGCTGGGCAATCTGCTCAGGGCCTTCGGGGCCACCCAAATACCGGGTCATCTCCGGATCCCCGAGCATTTGCTGATCGAGAGCAAGGTCGTCCTCGCTCCATGGCTCGATCCGCACAGCGTTCTGATTGGCCCCATCGCTCGGTGATGTACTGTGCGCAAGCATGCTGCTCTCCTTTCGGGTGCTGTCACCACAGACGATCTCCGTCTGCGGTTGTGGTCCTGCTTAACTGCACTGATGAGAACATTTGTTCTTGAGAATACACCGGCCCCTGGCGCGTGTCAAAGGGCCTCTACGCGATAGACTGCATTTCATGAGTACCAGCCCTCCATTGCAAAACACGCTCTTACGTCGGCAGTCTCCGGGCACACGCTTCATTCGTCTACGGGTGCTGCTCCAGCCGGCGGGGCTGCTGGTGTCCCACGCAAACCATCCCAGTAGCGCTGCCAGCGTGCGCGTACCTCGTCTTCCGTCGCACCGCCGTCGTAGGCCGGCGAGACCAACGGCAGTGCTCGTGTGACCCGCACGAGCACGACTGTGTGAATGTCACTCTCTACGCCGCGCCGCCGAAAGAACGCCAGCGCCTCTTCGAAGCGCGGCCCTTCTGCTACTACCTCGCCGATCCCCTTGAAGCGGTAGCCTTTGCGCACCAGCGGGTCGACGACATTGATCTCGATGGCAGGATTGTGGCGCAGGTTGGCGACAGTGCGTGGCGAGTGGATGTCGGCGAAGATCAGGTGGTCGTCGTCCCACACACTGGTCGTGCCCTTAGGCGAGAGATTCGGCGTGCCGTCCGGGCAGACGGTGGCGGCGAAGCCCAGCCGCTGCTCCTCGACCACACGGCGCATGGCATCAGTGAGTATCCCCATCGCCTTCCTCACTTTCCCGTTGACTAGGTGCCGGGCGTGCGGCGCATACTGTCCGGACGACGAGGAACGCGTACGAATGGACCGATGATCTGTGTCCGACCAATGTCCGCCAGTGGCACGCGTATTGCAAGGAGAGGTAGTGTCTCGGGCACGATGGAATCGACCTGCATTGCAGGATCGCAGGAAGCGCGCCTCACTCGCGTGGCCATTGGTGGCGCGTCTGGGGAATGGCTCGAGACAGCGCGATTGATCGACAGGGATGTCCAGGCGGAGGAAACGGTCGGGGACTTGTGGTGCGAGGGCTTGGCATGCAGCACTGGAGCCGCATGAAGTTCATCTCCCACCGCGAGCACGGCTGTTTCCTTCGTCATTTCTCCTCCGCACGCTTCCGCACGCCCCTCATGCCAGTCAGGAGCCCGTCGTGCCCGTCGCTCAGACCGCCGCCTGGGTCGAGCGGTTATACACCACGTTCGGGTTGGTCAGCACGTTCACGCAGGCGGGCCGCCCCGAGGCGAAGGCACGCTCGATGGCTGGCCGAATGTCTTCGGGCCGCTTCACCAGCTCCCCATAGCCGCCGAATGCCTCCACCATGCGGTCATAGCGAATGCCTGGCTTCAGGTCTGCCGCCGTGCTGTGCCCGAGCATGGCTTTCTGGGGATGCTTG
>Ga0209647_1001092_pt1 | contig 23831 bp, 27 predicted proteins | sample GraSoi_2013_60cm_FD_185827 | JGI IMG/M metagenome (GOLD analysis project Ga0209647, IMG submission 185827) | Grasslands soil microbial communities from the Angelo Coastal Reserve, California, USA - Sample 9_17_2013_60cm (SPAdes) (version 2) | ecosystem: Environmental > Terrestrial > Soil >... | reverse complement strand
GCCTTTGCCTGCACCTAACGTGATTGCATCGAGAGCCGAACCGTTAATAAGAACCTGAGCCGTGACTGGGCTGCTCCCTTGAACCGTATACCGGAGCCGGACATTGTAGAAACCATCTTGAGCAGTTGCGACTACGAACGTGATACTAGCGGTTTGCCCGGAACCAGTGGACTCGGCAAAACCGGTTCCCGAAAATCCGGGAGCGTCGCCTTCTATTCTGAAACCCGAGTCCAGGCCAGCGTATTCCGCTTCGTACCGTCGTTCCGGCTCCTGAACGACGTTCTGGGCAGGCGCCACATAGCCGAGATCGATGCAATCCAATAGAGCCGGTCCCGCCGATGTGTCATTTGCAAGTGTGATCGTGTGACTGCCAGCCTTCAGATAGAGATCCACCGTTTTCTTGCCGATGAAAGTCCAGTCGACATTCGGTGTATAAACTACTGGAGTGCTCGCCCCCCCGTCCACACGTAGGAGTTGGTCGGTCATCGCTTGGTTACCGTTTCCGTAGTAAATATCGAGTTGATAGTCGCCGGTCCTGGGCGCACTGACATTGAACGTAACGGAGCTGTCCGCGTAATTTAAGAAGCCGACGTACTCGCCATTGGAAGCTGCATTCACGTAGGGATTAGCCAGCGAGCCGGCCTGGTAAATAACACCATTGCTGACGTCGGCATCCTCGGCTTCATACCGTTGCGGCTGCGGGTACCGAGTCACGGTCGAGCTCGAGCTCATAGATGGCGCCACTACCAATTGATAACTAAACTGCGGATCGAGGTTGCTAATCGGCACGCTGACCTCGCCGTTCTTGACCGGATAATCGCCATCGGACAGGACATTCGGCGGGTCGGCAACACCTTCGTACCCGGTCCAGCGATTAGTCCAAACCGTTGCGTGCGCCCGATCCCCAGAAATTCCCAACGCAGACAAGCCCTTGGCCACAACCGTTACGTCCCCGCTCGCACCCCCAAAAATAGCGGAAGATTGTTTTCTGGTCTGATCCAGCGCGGCAATTCCTTGTAATCCGTATCCATTTGGATTGGGAGAGGTAATCTGGACCGTTGAGCCCGTCATGTCACCGTACGCCTTGTACAGCCACCAGCCGCTATTAGGTTGGTTAGCTGCGACTTCTAAATCGTCCAGATCATCATCGATATGCCAGTAGGCTAGCCCTGCTCCAACTTTACTCGTTTCAAACCGCGAGATCCATTGGATCAGCTCGCCGGGAACAGAGAGATCTTTGAAGGTCGAATATTCATCGATGTTAATCGGCAAAGGGCCAACTCCTAAATTTGTCTCGATAGAACGATAGCTCGCATAATGTTGCGACCAGTTGCTATAGAACCCGGTGTTCAACTCGTGCCAAGTCATCACGTCCGGCAGGCAGGCGTTAGCCTTACAGTACGTGAGGAAATTCGATATATAGACCGCATCGAAGTTAGCAATGTTAGGCCCAGCAAGGCGAGCGTTCGGCTGCTGGGATCTGATTTGTTGAAAGACTGTTTTCCAGTCGCTAAAGAATTGATTCTCTAGGTTGGTTTTGTTGTACCAAATATTGTCAGGTTCGTTAAACGGGACGTAAACGAAGGAGTTAGGAAATGGAGTTGCCAGGACTTCGTTGACCTCCGTCTGCACCTTGGGGAGGTAGTCGCTCAATCCAAGATTTTGATACGGAAATTGAGAATAGATATCTTGCATGTAATCGACGACGGCATTACCGCCCGCGCCGAGGAACGTTCCAGCGATCTGGACGGCATCGCCGCCCGGATGTTGAAGGCCATTTGGCGCCTTCTGTGAGGTAACGTCTGGTTTCAGCGGAACCAATACATTGGCATTTGGTACGTTCGGTTCACTCAGGCCGTACAGAAACCCGGTGCCATGGTAAACGGGCCCGGTCTGCCGCGAGAAGTCAACGGTCAGCTGATTTGCCTGAGCGGCAAAACATCCAGTCTGGACCGGCAAACTAACTAATCCAAAGCAGAACAATGTGGTCAGGATAGTGATCGGTTTCATTTTGGGGGGACTGGACATTCCACGGCCGGACCGCAGTGTAACTGCAGTGCATTGCAGCGAACTGTCCGGCGAATGGAAGCTCCATGGGGGTAGATCTCCTTAGCCTCACAGCCGTATGCCCCGCTCCCGAGCTAGCTGGGTGCAGGGAAACTTCTTTTAGCGGGGAACAGCAGAAAGGCTGTGGCTAGAATGCCCAGTGGTAATTATGGGGGCAATAGTCGGTACGAAAAATTTATGGTCGATTTGTGAGCGGTCACGGCGCCATCGGCCGACGCCAACCTAAGATCGTCAGCTTGCGTGGGCCGATTCCGTCGTCAACCGTTGTCACATGAAGAATAGGTGCGACGGGACTTCTCAGCGCCCTCGTTCAGCTTTGCGCTCCCTAGCGGTGCGCCAGTTCCCGCGCGTGCGGAATCTCATGCTTGCCAATCGGCCGAATTTGGTCGGCTGACGCAGTTACAATCGCAGCCGTCTGTCCCGCCAGCGTCACAAACTCGACTTCGTAAGCTTCATGGCGAGGATACACGTGGACAACGACTCCAACATCGCCGGCCTCAAGCCCCTCGTCGGAAAGAGGAACCGTAAGAACGACCCTGTTATGTTCCTGAATCATGATTGCGATTATTCTAATGGATGGGCAGTGATCAGTCGCGGAAAATCTGTTCCGGCGTCAACGATCCAGACCGACCGTATTACCGGCGAACGTCCATCTGGACAGGGCAGAGGACCATACAAAACACGGGCGGGCGTCCCGGATCAACTCATCGCCAGGGCGACCTTTCGTTTGGCGCGGCCGGTCTCCAGGTAGGTAATCGCTTCCTTGGCTTCCGCGAATGGAAAGACTCGGTCGATGGATTTATGGCTAAGCCACAGCGCGAGATGGTCACCGACTATCTGCGGCTTCGCGCTTTCGGGAGCTTTCCCTTTGCGACCCGAGATTTCTTTTCCACGCTCAACCCTTCCATCAGTATCCGCCAGACATCGTCGTACACCAGGTCGAGCTTTGGGTTAGCCCACTCCATGGCGTGGGCTGGGTGATGGAACCTAGACGTTGCAAACAGGATCGCCTGACTCGCTGCGACCGGATCGGTGTCGCGGAAGGTGCCTTCTTCAACTCCTGAGCGGATGATCGCCGCGCCCAATTCGACTAGTTCGTTCACATGAGCGGCGGTGACGGATTGAGCTTCGGCCGAGAACGATCGGTAAGCGGTGAAAAGCTCGGGATCAGCAGCAGCCCGGCGGCGCTTGATGCTAATCAGGGTATCGAATAATTGGCGCAGCCGCTTCGGCGCCGGACCCTTCCGCGCAACGAGCGCGCGGAGCGGCGGCATCATGTCATCGACCCAACACCGAACGACCAGGTCTCGAAGTTCCGCCTTGGTTTTTACGTGCCGATAAACGGCAGCGTGGCTCACGCCAAGCGCGCGGGCCACATCGACCACGGTAGCCTTTCCCGGGCCGAACCGTCGCAACACTTCCTCGGCAGTGGCTACAATGCGATCGCGAGTCAGAGGGAGTTCAGGCGGAGCCATCCCGGCCTCTCCGCTTATTGCTTCCTTTGCCTCTTCTCTCAGTAAAAATCATTGCACGTATTCGAAATCAATGTTGCGCCGCCTCGGTTTTGCTAGCGAGCTGATGTAGCACCTTCAAGGCATCGGGCGGAAGCGTTAACTCGGCGCTGGCGAGGTTCTCCCGCAGATGTTCAACCGATGAGGTGCCCGGAATCAGTAGTATATTCGAGGAACGCTGTAGCAACCAGGCGAGAGCAACTTGCATCGGCGTGGCGTTCAGGGCTTGAGCGACATCGGATAAAGCCGACGACTGCAAAAGGTTGAAGCCGCCGAGCGGGAAAAACGGCACATAAGCAATGCCCTCTTTTTCCAGTTCATCAATCAACGGATCGTCGGCTCGATGGGCGACATTGTACGCATTCTGTACGCAAACAATTTTGACCATTTTCCGGGCGTCTTCGATTTGTTTACGGGTGACGTTGCTCAGACCGATGTGACGGATGAGGCCTTTCTCTCGCAGTTCGGCCAGCGTGGTCAACGGCTCTTCCAACGATCCTTCGGCCGGTCCGTGGACGTCGAACATGCTGCGCAGGTTCACGACATCGAGCACCTCGAGCCCGAGATTGCGCAAATTGTCATGCACGGCCTGAGTTAGCTCTTCGGGTGACATCGCGGGAAGCCACGATCCATCTTCCCCGCGGCGGGCGCTGACTTTGGTGACGATGACAAGATTGTCCGGGTAAGGATGCAGCGCGCGCCGGATGAGCTGGTTGGTGATATGCGGACCATAAAAGTCACTGGTATCGATATGGTTCACACCGCTGGCCACCGCCTCACGCAACACCGCGATCGCGCCGTCAATGTCGCGGGGCGGACCCCAGACGAGTTTGTTCCCATCGCGTCCCGCTAGTTGCATGGCGCCGTAGCCCATGCGCCGAACGGTGAGTGAAGTACCGGGAAAAGTGAAGTGACCGCCGAGCTCTGAAGTACTCATTTGTCGTTTACTCCTCTTGTTATTTGCCCCACCAAATAGCGCTAGCTAAGACAAGTGCCAATATTTGAAATCTGTAACCGGCCAATGGTCAGAGTCACGGAAAAAGAAAGGATGCCCCCTTTCCTTTATCCCCGTCATACCCGTGCGCCGGGGAGGGATTAAAGGGGTCAATCAACTACTTGCTGCTCGCTCCCCTTCCGGGCGCAACTAACAGAGTCTCTGCCCATTTCTGCACTTGCGACAGCGCAGAACCTGCCAGCGGTGCAACATGATGGCCGTCCGGCACGGAGACAACTTCTTTCTTCCCGGCGTAAGCTTGAATCACCAGCTTCTGGTATTTCGGTGGTACAGCGGTATCGAGTTCGTCTACTAAAAAAATCGCCGGCGCCTGCGCGGCTTTCGCGTTACCGACACTATCCAGAGCAGCCGGGACTCTGAGCGCGAGCGGACCCGCTAGCAACCAGAGATTCCACCAGCCGTGCTCGCCAACGATCATTTGGCGCAACGCCGGTGAATCCTGAAGAATCACACCGGCTACCGGTCGATGCGCTGCGACGCATAGGGCGGCGGTTGTGCCGAAGCTGTATCCTACGACCATGATCGGCTTGTCGCCGGCGATTGCCGCTAGCGCGTCAAGAGCCGTCAGCGCGGCTGGTCCGACCTTGGCGAGGCGCGCGGGTCCGGTACTGCCGCCGAATCCAGGATACTCATCCGGTGAGGCCAGCTTGTAAGCTGGCAAGAATGGCCTGGTTAGTCCGCTCGAATTGCAGGGGTGTGACCGATACTCGGCCCCGTCTAATGGCGAAGGTCTCCGATCCGGCCGCATCCTCTCGGGCTGCGCGCCGAAGGCTGAGCCAATGATATTCCAGGCTGCGGGGATCGATGCCGGAGATGACCTCGACGTCCTCCATCAACCCGGTTCCTTGAGTGGTTAATTCGATCGGCCCGACCTCGCCGACGGATACATCCGGGAAATTGATGTTCAGGATTGAGCCTTGGCTCCAGGCGCCCTTGGCGAACTGCCTGATGACCTTAGGAGCAAGCGCTCGAGCCGTGTCCCAACGCACCGCATTGCGATCGCTGAAGGCCTGGCTAAGAGCCATCGACGGGATCCCGAGCAACAGGCCCGTCATCGCCGCTCCCACCGTTCCGGAGAAGACTGTCTCTATCCCAAGATTTGCGCCGCGGTTAATGCCTGACAGAATCAGGTCCGGCCTCCCTGACACCATCAGATGCCGGACCGCCATGGCCACACAATCGCCCGGCGTTCCGGAGACTGAGTATCTGCGCTCCTCCTTCTGCGAGACTCGCAGGGGACTGTGCAGGCTGAGAGAATGCGACGTCCCGCTCTGGTCGTAGTTCGGGGCGACGATCCAAACCTCCTCGGCCAGTTCCTCTGCGACTTCCGTCAACGTCCGAAGCCCAGGAGCATCGAACCCATCGTCGTTTGTAAGCAGCACTTTTGAGAGGAGACGAGATGAAGCTGTCATTCAAATAGAATTGGTTTTTGCGTATGGTTTCTTTCGCACAATGTTGGGTTTCCCTTTGGGTCTTTGCGTCGCGGGACGATCCGGCATCTTAGTCAACGCCGGGAGGACCCGCCAAGGTAAATTCGGATGCGCATGGGAGAAGGTACGCCATTGCAGAATTGCATCGCGTAGTATGCAGAATTGCATCTGACCAAAGCATACTTTATAGTAGTCCATGACCACAGCCGATATCGAGACTCCGCGTCCGTATCCTGGCATCAGACCAGCCAAGATACCGGCTGCGGCCAAACCAGAAAGCCGGGCCGCAAAGCCATCGACTGATATCGCTTCTATCCGCAAGGGCATCCCGCCGAAAGACTTCGTGTTGTTAGCCAGACATATCGGTTTATCGCAAGCAGAGTTAGCCAGGAAACTGGGACTCTCTCCGAGAACCATGGCCGCACGGATCGCCGGAGGTCAAAAAAAACTCACCCCGGAAGAAAGTGAGAAGGTGCTCCGGTTACGCCATGCCTTTGAACATGCCGTTCGCGTGTTTGGCTCAGCCAAGGAGGCGCGAGAATGGCTGATGAGTCCGGCCTTTGGTCTTGAAGATCAACGCCCGATCGATCTGCTGGATACTGAGCCCGGCGGCGCCCAAGTTCGTGATTATCTAGGAGCGATTGAATACGGGAACTATTGGTGAGGCTCTACCGGTTTGGATCCGATTCTAGCCGGCCCGCGGCCGAAGAGTTCAATGGTCAGGGAGGTGTTCTAGCGGCCGGCAGATGGCACGTCAAAGGGACACCGGTTGTCTATGCATCCACCTCTGAGCCATTGGCGCTGTTAGAGAAACTGGTTCATCGACGGAGGTCTCCCGCCTCCGTAGTCTATCCTCTCTACATCGCAGAGGTGCCCGATCATTTAATTGAAGAGCTGCCTGCTACCAGTCTGCCAGCTGATTGGCGATCGATTTTCCCGAGTCCTTCTACCCGGCGACTGGGCAACAATTGGCTCGCCAGTCGATCTCGGGTGGGACTTTTAGTTCCGAGTATTCTCATCACCGGAGCCGTTGCGGAGGTCAAAAACTGCTTGGTTAACCCGGAGCATCCGGACTTCGATCAGGTCACGCTGAGTGGTCCGATGCTGTTAGCGTTGGACAGCAGGTTCAAACGGTAGGCAAACGAACCGCAGATGAGAGCAGCCCGGGCAACTACCGGGCATCCGCTTTATTCAGCCACGAGCTTCTGAGATCCGTTTCAATGCTTGCAGCCATCGATCATGGCTAAGATGCAATACTTCCGGATACGCACCGCGAGCGTATCTTGCTGCCCGTCCGGTCGCGACTTCTTCGAAGGTTACAACGCATCTCTTTGGGCCTATCGGTTTCAGCAACCAATTATGGTAAGCCACGGAAAGGAACCCGTGCTCAGTCACCGGGCCGTAGCTGGACCAGCCAAGACGGCTTTCGGGGATACATTCATAAACTTCACCCTCTAACGGGTCCGGATACCCCTGAAATAGTGTCGTGTTGGTGCCGCCTGGCAGGTCATTGCCGTTCCAAGTGAACCTGGAATGCGCTTGTAGCACGCGCGAACCACCTAAGATCTTAACCTTTCCCGAGTACGGACACCAATGCGGCCACAATTCAGCTTGAATCAGATGATTCCAGACCGTAGCGCAGGACGCATTGATTTCGATCTGGTTGTGCGCAAACATTTCCGCGTATTCGAGAATCCACCAGCCTTTAGGCCAATGCATATCTGGCGACCTTAGGCTGCGGTCCCGGTAAACGGCGTCACCCTCAGGAGTGGGTTTACCGGTAACGGTAATGGCAGGTAATTCGATGTCTGCTCGGCTGGGAGCTACCGCTATCAACAACAGGCCGCAGAATGCGAGCAGCGGAATATAGTAAGCACTAACAGTCAGTTGGCGTCGGTACGCGCGTTGCCGGGTTGTTCGCCTATCCATAAGCGCGGCTGCATTAATATCCTGGGGAAATGGAGAACCCAAAGGTACGGAAAAAGCAGCTTAAGCCAAGGATTTAGATTCGTCCCGGAGGGGGTGTCGGACTTTGTCCCGCAGGGACTAAATGATCGTAGCCAGGCAATTTATTGCCTGGAACCGGGGCAACACCGATCCCGTCCCGTAGGGTACGGTATGATCGTTGCCTTGGTATGGTGGTGTTGGCCTTTTGTGCGACAGGATCTTGGGCTTTTTTACAAACGTCGTCACAACCTGGTAAGTCCGGAGTGACCATCCTCATACCGTCCCTACGGGACGGATCCTTTCCTGCGCCCAATCCAGGCAATGAATTGCCTGGCTACGATCATTCAGTCCCTCCGGGACAGGGTCCAGCGGCTGCCTAGCAGCCGCGGACCATTCCTCTCTTAAAGCTTGGCTAAATAGGAGTCCAACTTATCGAAGGACCCAGTCCAGCCTTGAGTCATACCGCCCTTAGACTTGATAAAGGTTTCCAGCTCTTCCGGCGTGGTCGGCCCATAAGCTTCCCAAGTCACGGTAACCCGGGTTTGCTTTGGTCCTTCCGCAGCGAAGTCCACCGTGGTCAACATGGTTTCCGGCCAGGTCGGCGCCATGGGGTGGCGAGCGACTTTTTCGTTCTCGTCACAAAACTGTTGGGTATAGACCACCTGACTAGGTTTCTCGATCTTCAGATACTCCGTTCTCCCGTACATCTTGAGATCGTTACCCGTCATGACATAAAACGCGTTCCCTCCCGGTTTGATATCCACTCTGAGAAACTGCATTTCAAATCCGGTCGGTGGCAACCACTGAGACAAATGCTTCGGGTTCGTCCAGACCTCGAACATCAAATCCTGAGGCGCATCAAAGCTTCGGGTAATAACGAATTTTTCTTTGCCTGAGGACTCTTTCTCCAAGTATTCGGAAAGTCGGTCCCAAGTGGAATAACCTCCCGCTTGCTTGATAAACGCGCGAGTTTCCTGAGCGGCTTCGGGCGTCGGCAAGGTCATGCTCATCTCCAGTTTCGTCTTTCCTTTGATATCGGAGAAGAGGACGGTGACTCGGAAAAAGGGCGGCCGGTCGTCGTTGGCGCCGTGGTCGTAAACGAGTTTTGCGCATTTCTCGACCTCCAGATAATTCGCCCGATTGGGGTAATCAGTCCCATCCGGGGCGCGCATGTTGTAGACCCAACTCCCTCCCGGCCTTAAGTCTTTGCTGTGAGTATTGGTGGTAAAACCACGCGGCCCCCACCATTGAGCGATCTGGTCGGGGTCAGTCCACGCGTCCCAAACGGTTTCCACCGGGGCATCATAGATCCGGATGATTCTAATCTCGTTGGAGTTACTTCTTTCGGGCATAGCTCTTTCCTTTGGTATTTTTCTTGGTGGTGACGGTTTTCAGGTAGTCATCGAGGCGATCAAAACGTTGTTCCCAGAGTGTCCGATACTGTTCCACCCAGTCGGCCACATCCTTGAATGCGGACCCGTTCAATTGGCAGGGGCGCCATTGGGCTTCGCGAGTTTTGATGATCAAGCCGGCTTTTTCTAAGACTTTGAGATGCTTAGTAACCGCCGGCAGACTCATGTCTTTCAGAAACGGTTTAGCCAGCTCGGAAACACTTGCCTGGCCTTTGGAGAGTTGCACCAGCATCGCTCTTCTAGTGGGATCCGCGAGCGCTGCAAATCTCTGGCTAAGCGTATCTTGCATCGTACTATACCTATTGGTTAATTAACTCGTTGGTTAATTATCCCATACCGGCGATCGTGTCAAGAAAAGTTGAACCCAGGAATAAAACGTCGCCCCCCGGAGTCTTACCTAATGAGGCGATAGCGCCTATACACGATGGCCAATCCCCAACAACACGATGATCAGGAGGATCCTGCTGCTCCTAGTCCGAACTTGGAGCCGCTCTACCCCGAGAACGAGCTGCCGGCTGCTGGTTCCTTTCTGGAGAATCAGGAAATCACCAGCTTGATTGAGAACTGGATCGACGCCTAGTTGCAAGCTTCGTAGGAATAGCCGCAAAAAGGCGCAAAGATCGCAAAAAAAATTTGGCCTAGCGATCGGTAGGCCGAAAATCTCGGTGCACGCGGGACATCGCCCTACCTGCGCTTGAGCGCTTCCAATTCTTCCAGCGTACGGGGCCACTCTGATCCGAACAATCGAGATAAGCTGCGGTCCGCCAGGACCAAACCGCCCGTCTGGCAGCGAGCGCAATAGTTAGTCTCATTGTCGGCGTACCGAATCCTGAGAACCTTTTCTCCGCAGCGCGGACACGGTTGTCCATAACGGCCGTGGACGGCCATTTCCTGGTGAAAGGCAGTGACGTTTTCGGGAAAATTAGCGCCAGCCTCGGCTTGTAACCGTTTGATCCACAGCTCCAAAGTTTGCCGGGCAGCCCCAAACAGTCGTTCCCACTCTTCCGGCTTGAGTTTATGCGTCGTGGCAATCGGCGACAACTGGGCGGCGTGTAGGATCTCATCGGAATAAGCGTTACCCACACCGTTCACCAATCTGGGATCGGTTAGGGCTCGTTTCAGAGTGCGGTTCTCAACCGTCAGCGCGGCGCGAAAAGAATCGAGATCGCAGGCAAAGATATCGATTCCTCCTGGGTCCATCGCGGCGAGAGTCGCTTTGCCGCTGACAAGATGTAAGGACGCACGTCGTTTGGTGCCGGCCTCTGTCAAAACGAGTGAGCCCTCAGTAAAATCGAATGCGCCCAGATGGTTGCGACCGCCTAACGAGGCTGGCGGCGGCCGCCAGTGCAATCGCCCGGCAATCATGAGATGAAGCACCAGCCAAAGATCGTTTTGGATCCCGATGGCGATCCGCTTACCGATTCGCCGTACTTCGTTCACCAGCAGACCCTCTACCGTCTTAATCGGCGGATGTGCGCTTCGCAGTAAAAAAGTGCTGGCGATACGGACCCGGATCAGTCGCTCACCGACGATTCGCGACTCCAGGGCTTTGATATAGGTCAGGATATCCGGGAGTTCCGGCATTCCGTTTAACTTGCACGTCAGGACCCGGGTTTGGCAAACGCGTCTTCCACAGACCAACCGCGAATGGACGCGAATGAACGCGAATAGAGGCTGAAGACAGAAAGAAGGTTGAGCGGCTCGAGAGTAACTTGCGGCAGCTGCTCCTACCAAGTTTCTTCGGCTCTATCCCTGTCTGGCAAAAACGCTGACACCCGGCTTGGTTCCGTCCCATCCAGGTTGCACCCCTGGAGTAAGTATTCGCGTCAATTCGCGTCCATTCGCGGTTCGTCTTTCTATCTGCTTTTATCGTCGTTCATCTGCGGTTGTCCAAGGGGCGGCGACTTCGCTCTGGCTTAATTGCAGACTTCGGACAGTGTGACGGACCCTTGCCATGAATCTCCTCCCCGGAACAGGGCGCTATGGCGCCGTTGTGTTTCTCTTCAGCGTATCAACTTTGCTCGGATGGTCGCCTGTCCCTGGTCGCATGATGACCAGATACGCGGCAGCGATCAATCCCGACACGGTCTGGCCAGAATATCCGCGCCCACAATTGGTTCGGCCGTCGTGGGTCAACTTGAACGGTCTCTGGAACTACGCAGTTACGCAGGAGCAAACAAAGCAGCCGGCCCACTGGGGTGGTCAGATCCTGGTGCCGTTCCCGATAGAATCTGCACTCAGCGGTGTCGGCCAAGCTCTTCAACCGAACCAGATACTATGGTACGAGCGCCAGTTTCATTGCACCCCGCCGAAAGACGGGGCTCGCACCCTGTTGCATTTCGAAGCGGTCAACTACATCGCGGCGATATTGGTGAACGGTAAACTCATCGGCGAACATCAGGGGGGGTACGATCCTTTCACCATCGACATCACGGACGCATTAGTTCCTTCCGGCACCCAGGATCTCGTCGTGAAAGTCGTTAATCCGACCGGCGAAGGAAATTACTCTTATCAGCCCCGCGGCAAGCTGAGCCTGACTCCCGGTGAAATTTTTTACACGGACGCCAGCGGCATTTGGCAAACGGTTTGGCTCGAGACTGTGCCCCCGGCTTACGTTGCTGATTTACTGATTGTGCCGGATCTGGACAAGCAGAGAGCGCTCGTGACGGTTCAATCTGGAGGGATCGGTGGCGCCCGGAACGGTCAGGTAACCATTGAAGTGTTAGATGAACTGGGAAAGACCATCTCCACCAGCACAGCGGCGGTTAACACGCAGATTTCCTTACCGATACATAACCCTCACCTTTGGTCACCGAATGACCCATATCTGTACGGACTCAAGATTACTTATGGCTCTGATATCGTCACCAGTTACGTCGGCATGCGTAAGGTGGAGGTGCGGAAAGATACCACCGGCACCCCACGTATCTTGGTTAACAACGAACCGCTATTCCTATTTGGCCCGTTAGATCAAGGCTTCTGGCCGGACGGAATCTATCTTGCGCCTAGCGATGCCGCGCTTCGTTCCGATCTGGAGTATGAGAAAACGATCGGGTGCAACCTGGTGCGCAAACACGTCAAGGTAGAACCGCAGCGTTGGTATTACTGGGCGGACAAACTCGGTCTCCTGGTGTGGCAGGATTTTCCTTCGCCGCAGGATTTTTCTCAAAAGCGAGGCAGCCCGGATCATACGCGGCCAACGGATCAAGCCGCTCAAATCGAGAAAGAAATGAAGGCCATGGTAGACACTCACCGCAATCATCCCTGCATCATGATGTGGGTCGTTTTCAATGAAGGTTGGGGTGAGTATGATACCGTTCGAATCGCGAATCTCTTCAAGTCCTGGGATCCAACCCGTCTGGTCGACGACGCCAGTGGCTGGAATGATTTCGGCGCCGGCGACGTTCTCGACGACCATACTTATCCGTGGCCAAAGCCGGTTCCTCTCCAACTGGACCGGGCAAGCGTGTTAGGAGAATTCGGCGGCGCCGGGTTTCCGGTTCCAGGCCATCTCTGGAATCCACAGGGGCGTTTTTCGAGTGAGCACGATCTACCCAATGCAGCAACGCAAGAGCCGTGGATTCTGAGCCGGTTGGAAACGGTAAAAGATCTGGCCACAAAAGGGCTTTCAGCAGCGGTTTATACCCAACTCACGGATGTAGAAAATGAAGTGAACGGATTTTTAACCTATGACCGGACTACCGGGCAAAAGGTAAACCCCGACACTCTCCAGCAAGCAGTCCGCAAGCTGTACGCACCGTGACAACGGCGAAGACTTTCTTACAAAAGGTAACGAAGGCAACGAAGGGGAACGGTCTAGGGCGGTTTCAGATCCCGCGGGGAGGGATCGCGTCCTCGTCCGGCAGCCGCCGGACCGTTCTCGAAGTCCAGAACAGACCCGATAAAGCGTTGGCGTAGTTAACACATTTCAGACCGGTGCGCGGCGCGCGGGGACGCGCGCCCTCCCCGTCAGGGGCGGATCATACAGCTAGCCGACGACAGGCAGAAGGTATTCCCGTCCGGATCTTTAAAGAGTACAAAACTTCCCCAGGGCTGTTTTTGGGGTTCACCCAGAAACTCGACTCCGCGGGACTTGAGCTCAGCGTAGGTCTTGTCGATGTCGTCGGCATTAAACACGACGTTGGAAAAAGTGCCGATCCGGTCCTCCTGTCCCTCCGGCGTGAACAAAACCACCCTGGTTTCCGCTTGGGGAGGTCGCAACTCGATCCACCGTTGTTTACCGTCGAACGGCTGGTCCGTGAGGATCGAGAACCCCAGTTTCTCGGTGTAAAAATCAAGCGCGCGATCCTGATCGCGCACCGGCAGACTAACTAATTTGACGTGGGTAATCATAGTGCTCGCTAGGGAGGAACTCCAGGTCCTCCGCCTTTCGCGATAATCTGTTTTACGGCACGCGTGCTTCGGGCTCAAAAACAAAAACGGTGGCGTTGACCGAAACCCGTGTACCGATTATCGGTACACAGTGGCCGCTCAAAAGAGTCGTCGCGTTCGAACAACATCCTAGGGGAGCAGCATAGCAAGGCTCCCGTCCATTTTCGATCCTACGGAGCTGGTCGAAAATTTGGAACCGATAGCTATAAAGATTTAGCTCCTACGGAGCATGAGATGATACGCACTTCTAGATCGAACAACCTCGGGATGCGATCGATACGAACATCGGTCTTTACTTTGGAACGCTACGTCACCGAGGTACTGATGCGAGATTTGGTCGGTCACGATCATTTGCCGTCTGCTTTTCTTGTTTATCTTTTTTTCCGCGGTCGAGCGACTGCGGACGAAGGGAACGCGAAGTCCGGAAGACGCCGGATGCATCCCGTAACCATCAGCGTGCGAGAGCTAGCCGCCCAAACCGGCTTGGCCAAGAGCGTGGTGCAAACTGCACTGAAAGCGCTGCACCGAAGGGAGCTGATTCGAGTGGTTAGCACCGGCAGAACCGGACGCCCCGCGAAAGCCACTTCCTATCAGGTGCTGAGGCCATGGAGGAGGAGGGTCGTAAGGAATTGATCTCGCTTAGAGAGTGCCTAAAAACTCCCTGACTTTTCGTTTCGCGTCACTCAAGACCGATTGTCCGTCGCAGAGCAATAGCACGTCGAATTCATAGCCTAGTAATTTAAGCAGGGACCTTTTGAGGGTTTGAGGATCATCAAGCTTCTGTTCAGGAATCAATCCCAATGCGCCCGGTGGATTACCGATGATGGCGTCACCTAAGAGCAGGATGCCACCGGTCTGGCGCGAGTAAGCGTGATGCGCTGGATCAAAATAGAGTCCGATCTCGCCTGGCGATTTACCAGGCAAGTGGATACCCCGAAGCGCACCCGCAATCAGGTCCCCTTCTTCGACCGCCACATCGACGATGAGGGGCGCAAGTTGGGAAATCTCGGCCTTGCCCGCAGTAACTCGAGCGCCATACCGCTTCCGAAATGTTTCGGTGTCGCGGACATGGTCGCGATTAGTCAGCACGATCGTCGTAATGGGTTTTGATAAGCTAGACCACTCGCCTTCATCGGGAGCCGGAGGATCTACTAGTACCGTTTCACCATCCAATACGATCGCGTAACCGTTTAGATCCCACGGCCTGTCCGTGTAGGTCGATCCCCAAGCAAAAATACCCGGTAGAATCTCGTGCATAGCCAAAATGTGCATGACGCGAGATGAGGCGCCAGAGCCAAATTGTCCGGGCTCTGTACAGGATACTTTAAGCTTCGTCTTACACCAACCGGGCTAAACGAAGGTTTACCGATTATTCTGTCGTTTCCGTTGGTCCGCCTGCCAATCCTCACTAGATTTGTTCAAGCCAGCCAAGAAAGCCCCGACCCCATGGCAGACCTTCCTTCTCCTTTAATCGATATCCTTTCGGCAGAATCCTTCGCAGAGGAACATCTCCCGGGCAGCGTTAACATCTGCGTCTACGAGATTGCTTTTATCGACAAGATTCGGGCTGCGTTCCCCGACCCGAATACTTCCCTTACCATCTACGGTCTGAATGATTCTACTCTCGAAGCAAAAGTAGCGGTCGAGAAATTAGCGGCTGCCGGGTACCGCCACGTTCAAATACTACCGAGCGGTTTAGAAGGTTGGAAAGCAAAGGGCGGCAAAGTCGAGCGAGGTGCGCCGATCCAATTGCCGTCAGGTCGCTTCGAAATCGATCAAGCAGCTAGCATTGTTGAATGGATGGGTAGCAATCTCTTCAATCATCACTTGGGCACTGTAAAACTAGGATCCGGTAGCGTTCTGATAAAAGACGGACAATTGGCCGGTGGCCGCTTGAGCATCGACATGACCAGCCTCCAGTGCACGGACATTCCTGACCCGGCGGTTAACGCGCGTTTGATCGCGCATTTGAAGAATGACGATTTCTTTTCCGTCGACAAATATCCGCGGGCAGACCTTGATATCACCGGCATCACCTTTCGATCGGGCGTCAGGCCGGACGAACCCAACTACCAGGTCGCCGGAAATTTCACTCTCCGCGGAGTAACCAAACCGATCGATTTTCCCGCCGTCGTCGCTCGAAAACCGGACGGCTCATTCACCGCTCAAGGGGTGCTCGATATCGACCGCACTTTGTGGGGAGCCAATTACGGTTCCGCCAAGTTCTTTGGCCGGTTAGGCCAACATCTAGTTAACGACGAAGTCCACCTTCATTTGAAGGTGGTAACAAAAGACAAGCCAACGTAAGGAGACGGGGTACAACCTGCCGATAACGATCCAACGGCCGCCACTGAGCGTCAACATAAGCGATCGGTCCTTTATGGCCATGGTCGCGGTACTACTGGCGGCCGATTTGGCGGACTGCAATCCGGTCGGCTTTGCCCTGTGGCGTAAGCGGCACCCGATCGACTGGCACGACGATAATGGACGCGGCGCCGTATGTCGCCGCAATTACTTGCCGGCATTGAGCCAGGTCAACGGACGATCCTGGCCAGGGGACAACGGCGCAGATCCATGAGCCTGCCTCGGCGTCCCTCACAACCGCTGCGTCACGCACGCTGGACAGCCTGCATAGCGTTTCCTGGATGCCAGCGGGGCTCAACATCGTCCCGTCGATCCAGGCGATGTCATCGGCGCGGCCAAGAACGTGCAGGTAGTGGCTCGCGTCGAGGTAGCCGAGATCGTTACTGTGGAACCATCCGTCTCGGAAGGAGGCCTTCAGGTCCGAACGGTTGTGGTAACCGCTGGCTACGGCCGGTGAACGCACCTCAATCGTGCCAATCTCTCCCGTGCCCGCGAGGGTTCCGTCGTCACGGCGGAACCTGACGTGGACGCCGGGCCGAGGACGGCCGGCGCAAGTAAATAGCTCGGGATGAGCAGGATCATACTCGGCGGGGGAAAGCGCGCTGACAACGCCTGTCTCGCTGGCCCCATAAGCATGAACCAGCACTGCTCCGAAGCGTTCCCGTGCCCGGCGCCGTAGCGTGGGGGCTGCCAGGTCGCCGATATGGGTGAGCGTCCGCAAGGACGAGAGGTCTCGGCGGACGATATCCGCATGGTCCATGATCTCGAATAACTGGGGTTCAACGAGCAGGAGGTCAGTGATCCGCTCAGATTCGATCGTACTGAGGGTGTCTTCGGGGTCGTAGGAATCTGCCAGCACGACCAACCCGCCCCCAAGCAACGTCACGTCGACCAGAAGCTGCGATATATTCGCTAGGGGACCGTTGACCAGCTGACGGCGGCCGGCTGGGCTGGGAACGTTCACCATGGCCGTGTAGCTGGTAAAGTCTCGGTAGCTTCCTCTTGGGACACCCGTCGTTCCGCCGGAGGAGACGACAACCGCGAGATCGTCTGGGCGTGCGAGGATCGCCACGGGCGTGCTCGATTGAGATGCGGCGGCCTCGTCCAGTCGGAGTGACGCACCATCCAGGTTGGTGCCGATCGCGGCGATTGGAATGCCAAGCCCTGCGGGTAGCAGGTGGGCGGTCTCGGGGAATAGGACTAGTAACTCGGGGTCGGTTTGGGCCAGCAGGTCCGCTCGATGCCGCGGATCGGATGGCGCTGAAAGATAGTACGTTGCAGCCCCGAGCAGGTTGGCCGCGTACCGCACAGCGAGCGCATCGGGACGGTTGGGCGCGAATAAGGTAATCAGGCTGCCCCTCTTGATGCCGATCGCTGCGAGAGCACGGGCGTATCGGTAGACCAATTTCAAAAGGTCAGCCGCTGTGGTGTCACGATCCTCGTGTCGTAAGACGGGCGCATCGCCTGCCTCGGTCAGTCGAGCGATCAGAGGTTCTAGGTACACGGCATCGCCATCACTGCCTTCCGGATAACGATGATTGTTGGATGCTGCCAATGTGGTCATAATGAACTAGTTCAAAGTCGTTTGTCGTGCTGGAGCGACATAGTGGCAGCCCGAAGGGAAGCTGACACGAAAGCTCGAGGGACCAATCATTCTTGTTCCGAGCGCTCATCCTCGGGAGTGGTCGTTTTTGTATCAAGTGCCCCAATCATCGTCCGAAGGACCGCACAGGTTTATTGTCGTTTCGACAGATGGACAACGATCGCCTTAATACTTGACTCGTACTCATTTCTCCACCGGTTGAGACGAATGTGATCGATAGAGACGCAACTCACCCCTGCAAGAGTCCAGAGAAGGAGGAGCCAGATGGTTTCAGGAACCAAATAGAAAAGGCAAACGAGAACAGTTAGGTAAAAGAAAAGAAAACTTACACTTTCCGATAGAACCTTCGGTCGCCTGCTCCAAAACCACTCGGCTCGGGTAAATTGGTCCTGATCAATTGCGGCTGGTCCGAGCTGCAGAGATTTCATCAATGCGATAGGAGGCAGTTCTTCGTATTTCCGGCTGAAGCCAGAGCAGACTTTCTTTTGCGAATACATAATAGAAGTAAAGGTCTAATCGATAGGCTTATTTTGACGTGCGTGGTTTTCGGAGCGGATAGAAGGTCGCTGTTAGTTCCGAATGGTTTAGTTTTGTTAGAAACAATAAACAATATGTTCGTGGAGACAGGCCTCCTTTGTCCTCTTTTGCCGTAATCGGCGTCTCAACGGCCAGATCGTTTCATTGCTTTTCAGTGAGGTTAGCCAACGGATAGTGAGTCGTGTACTCTTCCGGCACGGTATGGACCAACTGCGCCATTCCTGTCATAGCACCGCGGTCGACATCCTTGACTGGTAGCAACTCATAGGCTGCACCGGTTAAAGACATCTTGGGCTGCGTCGCTGTTGGCTCGGTTTTCTTATTGGTCCACTTTCTCCAGATTACGCTCGCGCGTCTCGGGTGCCATGAGCACACCGATTATCGTCAGTATCGCAGCGAATGCCACGTAGATAGCCACTGGGATCACTGATTTGTAAATCTCGAGAAGACGGACTGCGATCAATGGCGCAAACGCTCCCCCAAGAACGCTGCCGAGCTGGTATCCGATGGAGGCACCGCTGTACCGGACCCGAGTGTCAAAAATCTCGGCGAATAAGGCGGCGGACCCGCCCGCGATCAACGCGTGACACAACAAGCCAACAATCAGAACCGTCGTAAATAATACTGGGGCTGCTTTACCGATGAGCCCATAGAAAAAGAAAATCCAAACCGCAATCCCGACAGCGCCAAGTAAGGTTGTCGGGCGGCGTCCGATTCGGTCAGAAAGTGCCCCGGCAGCAACGAAGCCTAACACCTGGAAGACAGAACCAATGGTGATCGCATTCAGCACCAGTGCTCTTTCAGTCTTCAATATCTGGGTGGCATAAACCACTAAGAATGTCGTGAACATATAGAAACCGGTGTTCTCGCCAATTCGCACCAGCATCGCAATCAACATACTGCGCTTATAACGCCGAAAGGCTTCGATCACAGGAATCTTGTGTTTTTGGACTCGAACGCGAGCGCGCATCGCGATAAAGAGCGGCGATTCTTCCACCTGTAAGCGAACATAGAGTCCAACAAATACGAGGATTGCCGAAAGGAGAAACGGTATCCGCCATCCCCACCCCAAAAACGCTCCATTGCTCATGATCACCGAAAACAGGACAAGAATAGCGGTTGACAGCAGGTTGCCTAACGGACCGCCTGTCTGCGGCAGCGATGTCCAAAAACCGCGATGCTGTGCTGGGCAATGCTCCGCAACTAACAATACAGCGCCGCCCCACTCTCCTCCCACCGCAAAACCTTGAATGAATCGTAAAAGAGTTAGTAACACAGGTGCCAGCACACCAATCTGGAAAAAGGTGGGTAACAACCCCATGCAAAATGTAGCGGCGCCCATGAGGCTAAGCGTCAGCACGAGCGCAAAACGCCGGCCATGTTTGTCGCCGATATGACCAAAAAATATTCCGCCGAGGGGTCGGGCCAGAAACCCGACCGAGTATGTAAGAAAGGCAAGAAAAATGCCGGTCAAAGGGTTACTTGTCGGAAAGAAATCCTTGTTGAAAACGAGCGCAGCAGCGGTGGCGTATAGAAAAAAGTCGTAGAACTCGATGGCCGTCCCGACCACGCTAGCAGCAACGAGACGAATCAAACTCGAAGGAGAGCCATGGTTGGCCGAGGAATGTGGTGTTCCGATAACGTTATCGAGACCACTCATATTGCCGCCGTCTCAATCACTACGTAGCCATTGTCGAGCGGCGGCGTTTTGATCGTGCGCAGACCGACCTGGTCGAATAGGACGTTGTACTCGGCGAGGCTGCGCTCTTTTCCGTTTACGGCAAGCATCAGATCGGCAACAAACGGTAGGCCGGCAGCACCTGATGAATAAAGGAAGTCGTCATGTGGCCTCAGTTCAGAGGTAAGTCTCGCTTCATTCACGTTTACCCGCTGGGCGAAATCTGCCGCGGGGGTATTTGATTCAAGCCTCGCTGTAGTATTTGCATTGGTCTTCATAAATCTGCGTTCTCCCGCAGAGATTCATTGAAGAGGTTGTGGTTATCTTGGAGCTTTGTGCGGTCTTTGGTAGAAACCCGCTCTAAGAACAACCAACGTCTGGCCTCGGTCGCGTTTTCGGCACTCCAGGGCCTCTTGCGGAGACTAAGAGCTCTCAGTTAAAAACAACGATTACGGCAGCTCGGACAAGGAACCGCCTGGTACCTAAACTTTGATATTAATGCTTTTGACTTCATCGAAGGTAAGGAGTGACGAAGTCTGCTTGGCGCGCAAAGCTGGCAACGAACGTTTCACACCGATTCACCTTGGAGTGAAGAATTACAATGAAGTACCCGCACAGTATTCCTCTCTGGCGCACAAATGGAGAAGTCTTGCCTGGCAACGCCCTTTCTCGGGTCGTTCTCTCGAGCGTTGGCACAAAATGGAACGATGTCGTGGTGGAACAGCAACATTGGCCTAGCCCTGAAGTGGCCGATGTAATGTACAAGGGGCATGTGATTGCTGTCACTGTTGGCCACTCCACTACTTGGGAATTCAAGAAAGAGGGGCGGTTTCAGCGCTTCTTCAAGGCGAGAGGCGCGATTGGCTTCTATCCGAGCCATCAGCCTTTTTCCTGTCGGGCGAAAGTAGAGAGCGGCGTTTTTGCAGATGCTCTCTTTGTGGCTCTGAACCCAGTTTTGGTTAGGCGCGTCGCTGAAGGGCTGGAGCTGGATTTAGACCGTATTGAACTAATCGAGCAGCGACGAAGTACCGACCCTACACTTCACCACATCGCCATGGCATTGCGGGCCGGAGTCCAGACCGGGGCTGCCCTTGACCGCATGTATGGGGAGGCATTATCAACAGCGCTCGCCGTTCACCTTCTACGCGAATATAGCGCGGCAGTGCTCGGACCGAAAAAGCAGGATGGTGGGTTGCCGCGCGAAAAGCTGGTCCGTGCTATCGAATATATTCAAGATCAACTGAATGCAGATTTAACTGTTTCCGGGATTGCTCAGACGGTTGGCATGAGTCCCCATCACTTCACTAGGCTGTTCAAAAAGTCTACCTGCCAGAGCCCTTACGAGTATGTCATCGAGGCCAGGGTGAGAAAAGCGAAGGAACTTCTGACCACAGGCGAGTTCACCATCAGCGAAGCTGCATACCATGTCGGCTTCGTCGACCAGAGCCATCTTACACGTCATTTCAAAAGAGTTTTCGGTTTACCTCCTAGTAGGCTGCTGGGTCGCAGAAAGCCAGAGATTGTGGTCTAACCGTTGCAATCACTGTGCTCATAGAGGCGCGAATCGTTGACCGCGCGGGGAGTTCGCGCCGCGTTGAGGTGGCACGTTCACGGCGCGGCTCAAAACCGGCGCGAGACGGTTTAGACAGTTAGACAAACGCTGGGCGCGCCGAGTTTTTCGCCCTACCAATCAGGGGTCGTACAGGACCGTTCGCTTATGTTGACGCGCATGCGCGGCTGCGGGACGATCCGTCCCAGCGCCGGATCCACTAAAGGCCTGTGGCGCGCCCGATTCATCGGGTTCCGAAGCGATAGGTCAGCCCCAACACGCAGTTCAGGCAGGACGGAAGCCAGACCCAAAGTTCTGCTTTTCGATAAAACTGAAGACCAAACATTCTTCGTAAAGCCAGAAGCCGTTATCGGCGTTACCATTAGCAATGGACCGGTCGAGTGCCCCAGTTTCCGTTGTGATCTGGTTCCACGATGGCCTCGATTATTTTTTGAAACGGAGCGAGCGGCCTGATCAGGCAGTCCGACGCGTCGTGGATTACAGGAGCGCCGTAAAGGATGTTATTGAGTCGTGTGGAATTCCACATCCCGAAGTCGATTTGATCTTGGTCAATCAGCAGCCAGTCGAGTTCTCCTTTCAAATCAAACTCGATTGCCTGATCGATGTTTATCCTTTTTCACCACGTCACTGCGTTTCATCACGCCTTCAGCGTCGCGGCGTCCGTACTTTCATCGCTGACGGCCACCTGGGGAAACTGGTCAGAGATCTCCGTCTACTCGGTATCGACGTCGCCTACCAAAACGACGCAGACGATCACTATTTGTTACAAGTCATGCGACACGAGAAACGGGCGTTGCTCACTCGGGATCGTCCACTTCTGATGCATCGGGTTATTGAGGACGGATTTTTCCCACGTTCGCAAAATCCATTTGAACAAACAGTCGAGACGATTCGGCGTTTTGAGTTGGTACCAGCTCTCGCCCCTTTCACTCGTTGCTTGCGTTGCAACGGTATCCTCAATCGTACCGAAAAAGAAGTTGTGATAGACCAGTTGGAACCTTTGACCCGCCTGTATTATGACGCCTTCACGCGATGTCCCAGCTGCGGACAGACGTACTGGCGAGGCTCACACATCGCGAAGTTAGAGGGACGCGTTACGGCCCTCTCAGCGAAGGTGGCGGCTCTAGATGTCTAACTTTCGAGCCGGCGAATCCGCAGTCTTTTGAACGGCACTTAACTCTTCGCCGCTCCAATCTTTGTGGCCTCTGGAACCTCGATGAGTTTGCCGGTCCTGACATCGTAAACAAAGCCATAGATTGGAATTCGGCTTGGCACCAAAGGATGATTTCGGATGCGCCGTACATCGGTAACGACTGACGAAGCTGGGTCTGTGAAAGTCAACCAATCGATGAACTCCGCAGCGTCGGATCCGGGACCGGCACCGACATCACGCCATCCTTTCTCATCCACCACCGCAGTTTCGAGACTATGGGCGAGCAAATCTCGGATTATCGTGTCGGTAAACAATCCCATACCGCAGTCGGTATGGTGGACCACAAAAAATTCCTGCGTTCCCAAAAGCTTGTAGGAAATCACCAAGGAGCGAATCGCGTCATCACTAGCGCGACCACCTGCATTCCGGATCACATGCGCATCACCTTCAGCTAACCCCGCAAATTTTGCCGGGTCCAGGCGAGCATCCATACAAGTGAGAATCGCGAATTTACGTGCTGGGGGAATCGTCAGGGCGCCCTTTTCACCGAAGCCCGCGGCGTATTTTGCATCTGCCTCGAGTACTTCACGGAGGATCTTTGACATGGCCAGAAATGTAACCCCCCTAATTAAGTAGTCAAAACAAGGGGCGTCTCTCCTTTTGGCGTTAGTTGACCTCCGCTCTAAACTTTGCCGCGCTTTCCGCAACCACCGATCCAGCAGCCAAAAGATGGCGGCGCAAGCAATCGCTGGCTGGTCGGAGTCTTCCTTTCTTGCAGTTTTCGAAAATCTCGGCGTGAGCTGCCTGGCATTGCTTCAAATGACTCGGTGTACTCATCTGCAGGCGCTTGTATACCGGTATACAGGTTCTAAACTGCGCTACCCTGCTCTTTCCTTATTCAATTCTATCCCCCTTAAACCCAATTTACTATGTCTGCTCCTTCTAGCTGGCATCTAGCCCAGATTAACATCGGGCGTGTCCGCGCACCAATAGACGACCCGCTCATGGCCGGTTTTGTCGCCGAACTTGAACCGGTTAATGCATTAGCAGACTCCAGTCCCGGTTTTGTTTGGCGTCTGCAGACCGAGCAAGGAGACGCTACCGCTATCCGGCCCTACGATGATGAAATGATCCTGATGAATATGTCGGTCT